>WNFP01001895.1_pt1 | contig 23608 bp, 22 predicted proteins | sample 5400201 | NCBI WGS metagenome assembly WNFP01 (sample SAMN13153355, study PRJNA577476) | soil metagenome | isolation source: 115 cm saprolite under Madrone tree | place: USA:California | collected 2016-06-14
CGGCGGCCTGCTCGTCGAATTCCGCGGACTAAGATATGTTCGATCAATTCACTCTGGGTATTGAAGAAGAGTTTCAGATTGTCGATCCGCAAACGCGCGAGTTGCGCTCGCACGTGGTGGAGTTTCTCGACGAAGGCCGGATGCTGCTGGGCGAGCAGATCAAGCCGGAGATGATTCAATCGCAGATCGAGGTCGGCACCGGAGTATGCCAGAACATCCAGGAAGCCCGCGCCGACATCACGCGTCTGCGAGCCATCATTTCGTCGCTGGCGCAAAAGAACGGCCTGAGGATCGCCGCCGCATCGACGCACCCGATCTCGCGCTGGCAAGATCAGGAGATTTTCGACGACGCTCGTTATGAATTACTGATCCAGGAACTGCAAACGGTTGCGCGTTCGCTCTTAATCTTCGGATTGCATGTTCACGTGGGTATCGCCGATCGCGAGCGGCAGATTCATATCATGAATGCCTCACGTTATTTTCTGCCGCACGTGCTGGCGTTGACTACTTCTTCGCCATTCTGGATGGGCCACAATACCGGTTTGAAATCGTATCGCTCGGAAATCTTCAAACAATTCCCGCGGACTGATATTCCGGACCACTTCGATTCCTATCCGGGTTTCCAGCGTTACGTGGATCTGCTGGTCAAGACGGGCTGTATCAACGACGGCAAGAAGATTTGGTGGGACTGCCGTCCGCATCCGTTTTTCCCGACGCTGGAATTTCGCATTTGCGATATTCCCACCCGCGTCGATGACACGATCGCCATCGCCGGTCTGTTCCAGGCGATCGTGGCCAAGCTCACCAGACTCATTGAAAAGAACCTGGGCTTCCGCCTTTACCGGCGCATGCTGATCCAGGAGAACAAGTGGCGCGCGGTGCGTTATGGGCTGGACGGGATGATGATTGATTTTGGCAAGCAGAAGGAAGTCCCTACGAAGGATCTGGTGCGCGAACTATTGGATTTTGTCGACGACGTGCTCGACGACCTGGGCTCGCGGAAAGAGGTGGAGCATATCCACACGATTCTCGAGCGCGGCACTTCAGCCGACGATCAACTGCGCGTCTATAAAGAGACGAATGATCTGAAAGCGGTAGTCGATCGCCTGACGGAGCTAACGCTGGAACACGTACCCCCGCACGAGATAAGCATCGGGGTTGGCCAGCCTTCGAGGGCGCCCTCCACGATTGCAAAATAAACCCCAAAGCGCAGTCAAGCAGCACCTCCAACTCCATTAACATCGGTCGCCATCGAACAGCGCCAAAGAAAAATCATTTACATCAGAAGGCTTTGGTGCCGGCTCGGATGGCCAAGTAGTACTGCCACAACATCCGCGCAGCTACGGAACGATAAGGACGCCAACCTTCGGCAATTTCCTCAAGCTGCCTAAACGAAGGACGTTCCTTCATCCCACGTAGTCCGCTCACTGCCGCCGCCAGGGCGATGTCACCATTGGGCCAGATGTCCGGGCGTCTCAGCGCCATCAGGAGATAAATGCCGGCCGTCCACGGACCGACGCCTTTGATACGCAGCAGCGCTGCATGAGCATCTTCATCGTTCATCCGGCCAATCCGTTGCAGATCGCGATTAGTGAAGGCGTGCGCTACCTGAACACAGTAATGCGCCTTCTGTCGCGTCACGCCGAGCGCACGCAGCGAAGCCTCGCCTGCTTCGATAAACCCGGAAGCGGTAAACGGTTCTATGTTTGATTTGAGCCGTTCGAACACAGCGCGCGCTGAGATGAGCGAAACCTGTTGCTCAAGAACAATACGCAATAGGGTGAGGAAGCCGGGTGGTCTTACCCACATCGGCGGTACGCTAAACGAGACGAGTCCTCTGTTTCCAACTTGTCCCGTCTTTCTTAACCAGGCGGCGCTGGAATATGAACGTGCGGCGTCAGTCCTTTCCAGGTCTGAATCAACTTTAGGTTAGGGTTTGTACCAATAGCGTCGACGAGCGAGCGCACCGGATTGCGTTCACTGGTGGGTATAATCTTTTCAAAGTCAGTCCGGTCCTTATGAAATTCGCTGCTGTTGTAGTCTTCCACCAACGAGGTGGCATTGCGAATGCCGTGGTTGGCCAAATGCTCTCGCATACTTACTTTGGTACCGTTTTCTGGCGCCGGCCCGATATGGGTATAAAGAATTGCCTGGTCTACCCAATCGATAATTCGGTCGGGTGCGAATCGCGTATTAATGAACAGGTCGACCAGATCGGCCGTCGCCATGTTGGGGATGTTCTCGATGTCTTCTTCTTCGAACCGAGCTTCATGCCAGACAGTCAACCCGTCCAAATCTCGCAACGGCAACTGCGTCTCCAGGCTGGGCACTATAATCGAGCCGACGCGCTTAATTCCTGATTGGATTACCTGCCACGCTACCCGAGGAAATACGCCGATGACGAAACCAAGCACCAAAAGAAATTTTTCCATGGTGTGCTTCTGCTCGTCGGACGCGACAAAGGAAAGAGGCGTCATCGCCACTGCTTCAACGACGACCCAAATGCCAATCACCGCAAGAATCACCCGAAGTGAGACCGCAACATAAGCACTGGCGCGGAGGTCGCGACGAACATAGCGTCGAAACAGAAGTTGCAAAGCGAAAAAGTAGGCGCCCAGAAAAGCGAAGCGCACCGGAGAAGAAATAGGAGTGTAGACGGCCAACCATTTCTCCGTTGAGGGATCGGAAACTGTGACCTGCGGTGTAGGCGATGGCTGATAGACGCCAGCGGTCAATGGGGACGGTGCTTCCTGTTGAGCTGACGGGACAGGAGCTTTGTTGCTCTGTACCTCGATCACTGTCTGAGTACTTTGCTTGCCAAACTCCAAGCGGCCTTGCCAGGGGGGAAGCGTGATTAGCCAACCCAGAACAATCAACACCGTCGCGACTATGACCGGGATAGTGGTATCCACGGTAAAGATCGAAAGTCCCGAAGAGTCGCCGCTAGTGGAGCCTTTTTCCTGGGCGTTGGCGCCGGGGTAAGCAGGATCGAGCAACATTCTGCTGAGATTCGTTGGGACTGCGCCATAGACCGCTTCAAACTTTTGTATGTATGTCGAGATGCGTTCGGTGCGCTCCCCTTCGGTTTCCTTCTCAAGGCCGGCAAACAAGAGCGCCGGAGGTACTCGTTTCGGATCCCGCAGGCCCAGCCGGCCGAGATTAATAACAAACTCGTTCAGCAAGCTAGACTTCTTGGTGGCGATAAAAAGATAGTACAGCAGCGCCGGCAGAGAACACACGACGATCAAAAACATCGTGCGCAACAGTGCTGTCTGGTACTTTGTATCAAGTAGAAACACCGCTACGAAAAAGACTATGATCAGCGGGATTAAGCTAAAAATAATGATACCGATTCGCCGTTGCGCCGTGGCCTTGCTGTACCATCGTTGTGAAGATGGAATTGAGACGGCAATGCCCAACAGAAGGAATACAGCTCCGATAGGAATCCAATGAGTTGTGACGAAGTCTCGCTTGGAAAACCACAAAATGGCCAGCCCGATTCCCGGGTACAGCCAAGCCAAAAAAATTCTCCCATACCAAACGCTCTCAGCTCCGGGCGTTAACCCGGTCTCGGGCGTCTGAGTTGTTTCGAGTTTTTCCGGCGGCTGACTTTCGTCCTGGTCGAGCGTCTTTGGAGTCTGATCGGTGGGTTGGTCGGTCATGAGAGATCCTCCGAATACGTATCTTAACTGATAAGACTGCGAGCACCTGGCAGACTGCTAACTGTCGCTGGGCCTACGGCTCCTTTACGCAGAGTTTGGCCGCGACGTAGAGTCTGAGACGAGGAGTATTTCGTTGGCTTGTGATGATCACTTCACTCCAACTGGGATCGGAGCTTGAAAGATTGATGGAACAATGGAAGCAGCGCGCGAGCGTAGCAGTTAACACCTGAGACACTGCCTGTTAACGGAAACAAGCGCACGATATGCCGGGGAAAGAGAATTGTCAACGGTCATCGGGGGGACTGTCATGGAAGGGACGCATGGGTCTACGGCAGCGGAGCAGATGGCGGCCGACCTTCCACAGATCCAGAGCGAGAGGACCCTGGACCTGCGGAAGCCGAAGGCTCGGTTAAGGGGTAGCAGTGATTGTGAAACGCGAAGCCGGGACATTGGATTTGACGTCATAGCTGACAATGTCCAGGTCGGCGAAAGGCTGCCCTTGCAAGCGCGTGATGACGTGAAACGGCAACATCATGCAATCAGCCCGGCGATAGTTGCTGCGCTGCTCTTCGATCAGCACCTGGCTCCTGAAGCGAGTGGTTATCTTATCGATGAGAAAGGATTGCTTGTTAATCCAGTAACGAACTGTATCTTCCGGGTTGAACTTCACTTCCACCACATAATCGCCGCCCTCGTCGCCCTGGCGGACCGCCACGAGGGAACCCTCGATCGCCCGGTTCAGAGTGTCGAACCCCATCATGGCCCAGTGGCGTGACACGGCAGTTTCACGAACCCGAAACTCATTGCCGAACATCATTCCACCGCCCTGCGAGCCGGTGAAAACCAGATAAGTAGGTCCGGGACCGAGGGCCGCGGTTGGGGCCACATCAAGCCTGCGCCGCATTTGCTTGTCCTGGTAATCGGTGATGCGAAGTTTGACTTCAGCCATCGCCCCGAGGGGATTGGCAGCCAGGCCGCCGAATGCAGCCGCGTTGACGAAGCCACTGGCTTGCACTGTCACGTTTTGCAAGCCGGCATAGTCAGGACCGCCATGAGCGATACGCGTTACACTTAGAATCTCGCGGCCGGTAAACTCCGCAGCCGTATTGGGGACAGTTGTCGTGGTAATGGTTAGGGCCAGAGCCGCCAGGCAACAGAAAGCCAACAGCAAGGCTCTCCTTCCAGCTAGTCGTCGTAACATATTTGAAGTTCCTCCCGATTTGATTTGGTTGTCCGTGCGCACCCATCCTTATAGCAGAGTTCCGCCGCAGGTCAATAGGTGAACGTGAAATGGATCGTTGTTTTGGACCAGTGAATTCAACTGGAACTGGCAGTCAGGCCATACCTGACAAACGAAGGCGACTACTTAGGATATAACGGTGTGCCCCAGGGCCAGCCGCAGAAAATTTTCAAACAGAATTCTTCCGTCGCGCGATTCGTTAGGGTGTTCCCAACGAGTGCGGCTCTTGTGCCAATCTTCGAAAGACTTTTCGAGGTGAAACTGGACGGTGTAAATCAACTGGCCATCAGAACGCTTGACCATCATTTGATTACGACACAGGTATGAAGTCGCGAGCAGCTTGAAGCCGGATGGCACCTGATCAAGTTGCAAGCCGTGGTTTTGCCAAACGCGCAGGATGCGTCCTTCTCTGGTGTACTCCTGCCAGAGCGCAGATTGCGGGTTGTCAATCTCTGAAAAAATCGGATCCTCCGGGTCAACGATGCGAATCAACCGGTATTGATATTCAGTGACCCGATTGTCGCGGCGATCGCTTTGTTCCTGGCTGTCGAGGGTTAGCACGCGGGCGCCAAAACTCAAACCGATCAGCTGATGACCACCGCAAATTCCGAGAACTGGAGTGGTCGTAACGCGAATAAAGTCGGAGAAATCGGCCAAAATCTCAGGCTTGTAGTAATCAAAGTCGCGCAACGTGCCGCTGAGTACGATCGCCTGTGGTCGAAACTCCTCCGCAGCGCTAACCAGTGCCGAAACATGCACCACGCGTGTCTCCGGGTCTTTCACCAGGCGCTGGATGTTGCTGGTTATGTTCTGGAGAGCCATCTCAGCAATCTGCCGCTCACGCCTGAGATTCATGGCTGCGTCTTTTCCCCACTCGGCGCGCGCGACATCTGAAATATCGCTTTCGTCGCGCAGTAGATTGTCGACGATCAGCACCCGAACTGCGTCGATGCCTTTCTCGATCGGTTCGTAGCGGCAAAATGTCTGCTGGTTGAAAGGGAAGGGAAGAGAGTCAACCACTTCGGCTGTTTCGGCTTTGTCGAGGTCCATGCGTTGAATATCTCGCGACATCTCCTTTTCTAAAAACATTTATTTGGGCGAGTCGCGCAGTTTCGACTTAACGTCGTCCTTGCCTGGTGCTCTGGTTGAACTCCGGAATTCGCGTACCTGCACCGGCTTCAGAAATTGCATCTCGTACTTTACCAATTAAGAGGCTGCGAACGCGAACGGCGAAAGCCTCGCTCCGATTTCGCGATACACTATCAGCCAACAGCAACATTCGATGCCATGAACTTTCCAACTCATCAGCGAGTTGAGAAATCCTGGTAATGTCATACGGAATCGCTACTGCTGCGCAACCTGTCCGAGCAAAGATCGCGAGATAACGAGCCGTGGCCAGATCGGGGCAAAGCATTCGCTTGTGACCGACCTTTAGTTCTATGCCGAGCAACGTATGTTGAATCTCCGGTGTTGATTCTTTAGCCCTTTGTTTGGCTGCTCCAGCAAAAACATACGAGCGGGTGCGCAAGTTCAGAATTCGTTCCCGATATATTCTCGGCAACCACGACTCGCCCATTGCGTTTTCGATCTCGATTAGCAAGTTGTCCGCTGATCTTTCACGGCGCTGGGACGTTTTTACTTTCTTTGATTTCATAGCGGGCCCACGTGGCGGGTCTATGATGGGGCGCGAGGCCATACTCAGGAGTCACCGGATCAAGAGTGAAGTTGTGGGCCGTACGCTGAAGGCTCTGATAATGCGTTCAGGGAAGATTCCGAGATAAAAAATCGAGGGGATGGTTATTACCAGCGCCAGCGCAATACTGACTGGAAGGCGCGGCTGATCCCAGGGCGCGTTTCGCTCGCGGAAGAACATAACCACGATCAGCCGCAGGTAATAATAGGCCGAGATGGCAGTATTCAAAACACCGATCACCACCAGCCAGCTGTAGCCCTGACGAATGGCGGTGGTGAACACCATCACTTTTCCCATAAACCCGGCTGTCAGGGGCATCCCCAAAAGACTCAAGAGGAACAACGAGAGTGAAAAGGCGAGCACCGGCGACAGGAATCCGATCCCGTTGTAGTCATCGACTTCGTTATGACGATCATTGCTCCGACCAATCAGGGTAATGATGGCGAAAGCGCCCATGTTCATTACAGCGTAAGTCAGCAAGTAAAAAGTTACCGATGTTAGCGCCGCGCTACGCTGCTCCGGGTCGGTCGCCGCCCCGGCTGCCACAAATCCGACCAGGGCATAGCCGGCATGGGCGATCGAAGAATAGGCGAGCATTCGTTTGACATTGTTCTGGACTATCGCGACTACGTTTCCGACGCTCATGGTAAGCGCGGCCATGATCGCCAGCGCGCCCAACCAACTCCTGTGGGCGTAAGCGCCCGTGCTGGCCATAGCGGTCGCAATAGGAAAACCAAATACGAAAACACGCATGAACGAGGCAAAGCCCGCAGCCTTTGGGCCGGCCGCCATGAACGCGGTAACCGGGGTAGGTGCGCCATAACGGCGGATACAGCGAATGATTCAATCTTCCCGCGATGGCGGCGATGTTTGTGGTGCCGGGCAGCGTGTCGGTTGCGGTCGCGCCGTAAACCAGGGCGATGCCGTAAAGTAGAAACGCAGAAGCGAACGAACCAAGGATGAAATACTTCAAAGACGATTCGTTCGAGCGAACGTCCGTCCGCCGAAACCCGGCCATTACGTAGGTCGCAATAGACAGAATCTCGAGACCGAGAAAAACAATCACCAGATCCCCGGCGGCGGCCATTAACATCATGCCGCACGTAGCAAACAGAAGCAGCGCATGGAACTCGCCGGCCGGCAACTTCTCAATGTCGATCCAAACCGCGGCTATCAAGACCGTGAGGATTGAAACGATTACAAATATTAAGGTGAAGCTAAGCCGCAACTGGTCGAGGACGATCATGCCGTTGAAAGCAGAGTGCACACCCGTCGATCCCGTGCCGAGCCAGATCGAAGCCGCGCCCGCGCCTAACAGCGCGAGTATGGATAGCCCCCCAGTCAACCAGCGCTGGCCCCGACGCGCGAAGGCGTCAACCATCATCACGATTACGCCGGCGACACCAATAATCAGCTCCGGGGCGATGAGCGTCAGATTGATATCGGGAGTGGTTGCTTGAAATGCGATCAATGACATTTAGTTATGTAGCGCAAGTTGTTAACTTGCGCGGTGCCCGCAAATTAACAATTTGTGCTACTCCAGCAATCTATTCAATCGCGCACGCATGTCCGCTTTGTAAACGTCGGCCGGAGAGCGCATGCCGAATTGTACCGGCGCGTCAACGTGTCCATCTTTGCCAAGCAGCACCATCATGGGCAGACGCACCCGCGGCGTAAATTGCGAGAAAACCATTTTGGCGGTGTCGCGCAAAACCGGGAAGCTCACCTTTCGCTCTTTCGCGTAACGCTTCAAGGCATTGTTGGTAACTTGATCGGGGCCCTCAATGCTGACCCAGTAAAACTTTACCGGCTTGCCGCGATACTCGGCCAGCAGTTCCTCCAAGGCCCGCAACTCAGTGCTGCATGGCGCGCACCAGGTGGCGCCAAACGAAACCAGCACGACATTGCCTCGTAAATCATTCATGTCATAGATACGACCATCGAGGCCCTGCAACTTCATTGAAGGCGCAGCAGCCGTAGTCTTTGTCTGACTCGACGCCGGCAGCAGCGTCACGCCAAAAAGGATAAAGGCGAGCGCGGCTATAATCGTGATGGGATGGTGAATTCTTTGTTTCATATGTTCAAAAGCTAATGCGATCCATTCGGTTTCGCCTTGATCGCGACGTCCGGTGAATCGACAGCTTGCGGACTGACCAGGAATCGTCGCGTGGCTTCGATACTAGCGCGCGTCCGGCTGAGGAACGGTCCCGGATACACTCCCATGAAAAGCATCAGCGCCAGCAACGGCAACACCAGAGCAAACTCACGCAGGTTCAGATCAGGCAGTTTGGCGTTGGCCTCGCTCGTCTTCGTTCCAAAGACCACGCGCTGGAGCATCCAAAGCATGTACACCGCCGCCCAGATGACTCCGGTACCCGCCAGCATCGTTACAATCCATGCATGCTGCACGGCGCTCGAGGTCCAGGAGCCCAGCATGATCAAAAACTCGCCCACAAAACCATTCAGGAAAGGCAGACCGATTGAAGAGAGCGAGGCGATGATGAAGAGCGTCGAGAACCATGGCATTGGCCGCGCCAAACCACCAAAGTCGCTAATCATTCTGGTATGCCGGCGCTCATAGATCATCCCGACAAACAAGAACAAGGCTCCGGTCGAGACGCCATGACTCAACATTTGATAAAGCGCTCCCTGCATGCCCTGTTCGGTAAACGAAAACAATCCGAGCACGACAAAGCCCATGTGGCTTACTGATGAATAAGCAACCAAACGCTTCACATCCGGCTGCACCATTGCCACCAGCGCTCCGTAGATGATTCCAATTACCGCCAGAGTAATCATCAGCGGTGCAAGTTGCCGCGAGGCATTCGGAAACAAACCAAAGTTAAATCGCAGCAGGCCATAGGTGCCCATCTTCAAGAGCACGCCGGCCAAAATGACTGAGCCGGCAGTGGGCGCTTCCGTGTGCGCATCCGGCAGCCAGGTGTGCAGCGTCCACAAAGGCACCTTGATGCAGAACGCGAGTGCAAACGCCAGAAATAACCAGAACTCGGTGCGCGGCGAAATCGCGATCATGCCCGTTCGGATGGTTGCAGTCAGCACCGTGTAATCGAAAGTCCCCACTCCGGTCGCACCCTGATGAATGAAATAAAGCGCCAGGATGCCGGCTAGCATCAAAAGCGATCCAACCGCCGTGTAGATAAAAAACTTGATCGCCGCATAAATGCGCCGCTCGCCTCCCCAGACGCCAATAAGAAAGAACATTGGCACCAGCGAAGCTTCAAAGAAAAGATAAAAAAGCAGCAGATCAAGCGAGACAAAGACGCCAATCATTGCCGACTCGAGTAAAAGCATCAGGACGTAGTAGGTAAGTTGCCGCTTAGTGATCGCAGTCCAGCTCGACAGGATCGCAATAGGCATTAAGAGCGTCGTCAGCAAGACCAGCCAGAGACTTATCCCGTCAACGCCTATGTGGTAGCGGGCTCCAATCGCACTTACCCACGAGTAATTTTCATTAAAGCGGAAAGCGGCCATATTGCCGCCGGCCCCCTGTATCAACCAGAGCGAGACGAGGAATGAAAGCGTTGTGAAGGCCAGAGCGATCCAACGGTGATGTGATTCGCGCGCGCCCGGCGTCAGGCTGTAGATCACCGTTGTGCCCGCACCGATCACCGGTAAGAGAATCAAAATTGTTAACAGATGTAGCTGCATTAGGTGCATTAAATAATCTTTTCTCCCTCTCCCTTTGGGAGAGGGTTGGGGAGAGGGCTGATACGCCTCATGCTTCGCACCCTCCCCTAACCCCTCCCAACGGGAGGGGAACCAGCGCCGACCTGTACCTACTTCGTCAGAAACTGTAAAACGTGCGCGCCGTTATACGCGAAATAACCGACGATGATTATGGCCCCCGCCAGAATGATGGCCGCGTACACCCGGACGAAACCAATCTGCATATAGCGCAGTTGCTTACCAAAGTTGACGATCGTCCGACCCAGGCCGTGAACCACGCCGTCAATAACACCGAGATCAAATATCTTCCACAATCCTTCGCGGGAAAAAACCAGAATCGGACGAATTATCGCCGCGTCATAAATCTCATCGACGTAGTACTTGTTTTCAAGCAAGCGCGGCATTCTCCTGAGCGGCTGATTCTTGAACATAAACCAACCAATGCTGATTCCAGTGAGGGCAATCAGCACCGAGATAAGCGTGAACAGTCGCTCCTGAGTTAACTCTTCAGCGCTTGAGACCCTTTCGCCCGGGTTCGTTCCGCCCGCAGGTTCGACCGCGGGCCTGCCATCAACGGATTGGGGCGCAGGCGAAAGCCAGCGGAATTGCGATGTGGCTTCGCCCTCGGTGGCAGAAGGCGCAGGTACTTCGCTGACTACTGGCGCCAGCGTCCGCTCAAAATAATTTTCGGGATGTCCTCCGGTGAGTGAACTGAGCGCGTAAGGAATGCCGACTAATCCGCCAAAGGTCGATAACAATGCCAGTACGATCAGCGGAACCGTCATCGACAAAGGCGATTCGTGTGGTTTCTGAGCTGCGTGGCCGTGATCGTGATCATGCTCCACGTGCTGGTCACGAAAGCGCTCGGTCCCCCAGAATGTCATCACCATCAGACGCGTCATATAAACAGCAGTCAGCAGCGCCGTTACCGCACCGACGAACCACAGCGCTTTATTGAATCCGGGTGAAACGCCGTCCAAATGACCGCTCCAGGTCTTCCACAAAATTTCATCTTTGGAAAAGAAACCGGCCCAGATCGGAATGCCGCAGATCGCCAGCCAGCCGGCGCACATCGTCAGCCAGGTGATCGGCATGTATTTGCGCAGGCCGCCCATGCGACGCATGTCCTGCTCGTGATGCATTCCATGAATTACCGACCCGGAACCAAGGAAGAGTTGCGCTTTGAAGAACGCGTGCGTCATCACGTGAAAGATCGCTGCCACAAACGCGCCCACGCCACAAGCCATGAACATGTAGCCGAGCTGCGAGATGGTTGAGTAGGCCAGGACCTTCTTGATGTCGTTTTGCGCCAGCCCGATCGTCGCCGCGAACAGAGCTGTGGCGGCTCCGATAATCGCGACGATGAACATAGCGAAGGGCGCATGCGTGAAGATCGCCGAGCAACGCACGACCATATAAACACCGGCCGTCACCATTGTCGCTGCATGGATCAGAGCGGACACAGGAGTGGGCCCGGCCATCGCGTCCGGCAGCCACACAAAGAGAGGAATCTGCGCACTCTTTCCGGTCGCGCCGATGAAAAGCAAAAATGCCACCGACGTAATCCCGCCCGCGAAGATCGCATGCCAGGTGAACCCATCAAAGGGCATGGCGGCAATCGTCGCCAGCGCGCTGGTAACGCCCGTCTTTTCAAAAAAACTGATTGAAGGAGCGCCGGCGCGCGACGTCAGCCAGAAGAGCAGCAGAATCCCGAGAACGAACCCCCAATCACCCACGCGGTTGGCGATGAATGCCTTCTTCGCAGCAGGTGCGGCTTCTTCCCGGTCGAGATAAAAACCGATGAGCAGGTACGAGCAAAGACCCACTCCTTCCCAGCCGACGAACATCAAGAGAAGATTGTCTGCCAGCACCAGCGTCAGCATCGCGAACATGAACAGATTCAAGTAGGCGAAAAACCGATAGTAGCCACGATCTCCATGCATGTAGCCGGTGGCAAAGACGTGAATCAGAAAACCAACGAACGTAATGAAGAGGGCATAAATACCACTCAGACGATCCATGGCCAAACCAAAGTCGGCGCGAAAGGCCCCGACCTGGACCCAGGTCCAAAGGTGATCCATGACCGGCTGTGTAGCTCTTAACGCTCCGCCTGATTTGAATGCGAGATAGAAAGCGACGATCGTCGAAACCCCCACCGCCCCGCACGCGACGATGCCGATGAATCGCTCGTTGCGCAGACGGCGGCCCGCAAGCCAATTGATCAGCGCTCCGGCCAACGGCGCGAAGATGATTAAGCTGAGAAGATTCGTCTGCGGCATGATTGTAGGGCAGGGCTTGTCCCCGCCCGTCTTCTCTTGAATTAGTTGTGCGGGCAGGGACAAGCGCTGCCCCTACAGTTTCAAAACACTCGCATCGTCTACATCCAGCGATTCCCGATTACGAAAGATGGCGATGATGATTCCCAAACCTACCGCAGCTTCCGCGGCGGCCACGGTCATCACGATAAAAACGAACAACTGCCCGGACACGTCACGAAAGAAACTCGAGAAGGCCACGAATGTCAGGTTTACCGCGTTAAGCATCAACTCAATGCACATGAACATCGAGATCACATTGCGCTTAATCAGCACGCCGACCACGCCAATCGTGAACAACACAGCCGAAAGCGCCAAATACCATGAAAGTTGGGGCGTCATAAATCTTCTAAGGTTGTCCTCTATCGCTGCTTCAAGCCGTCGAAACTGTTAGTCAAGAAACTTCTAAATAAGATTACCGTTCTTCAATCACGCGTCATCGTTTAGGTGAGGAACTCCGTCAAGCCCGAGTTGCCTTTCTACTTCTTCGGTCGTGTGCGCCACAATCGGAGGCGCTTCGATCTGGGCGAGCGGATCCAGAACATCTCTGGACAGAATCTGGAAACCTGGTACCACGACCACATCCGCAGGCAACAACCCGCCGCGCCTCGCCAGGGTGATTGCGCCCACTATCGCCATCAACAAAAGCACTGAAGTTATTTCGAAAGGCAGCAGATAAGTCGTAAACAGGCGAGCGCCGATCGAAGACGTCAGCCCCACATCGGAAATATTTGTCGTGGGCGTGGCCGGCGATGCCTGCACGAAGAAAATAATAAAAGCCGCTTCCGCGAACAGAATCGCCGCCAGGCCGACCGCGACGGGGACCAATGAACGTAGCCGCAGCGGCAGCCGCTCTTCTTCTTCGACGTTGAGCAACATGATTACAAACACGACCAGGACCATGATCGCTCCCGCGTAGACGATCACCTGGACCGCCGCAATGAAGGGCGCCGCCAAAGTTACATACAGACAAGCCAGCGAGATGAATACGCCGATCAAAGAGATCGCGCCGTAGAGCGGATTGCGTTGTGCCACCATCGAGACAGCGCATCCGATCGCCATGCCCGCAAACAAGATGAAGAGCAGTACCAACATTTGTTCCGGTCTCTGGCCAGTCTCAGTGTTCTTCCGGGCCTCTGTGGTGCACCAACCCTGATTACCACAGAAGGACAGAGAGCCACAGAGCCGCACAGAGAGTTACCCTAACCAACCCGTCGAAACCTTTATGTATTTGCTCACCAAATCAAACAGACCAGACCACTCAATCGTGGCTGTAATCACTATGTTGATGATTGCCGCCGGAACCAGAAACTTCCAGCCAAAACTCATTAATTGATCGAATCGAAAGCGCGGCAGGGTCCCGCGCAACCAGATATAGAGAAATAGAAACAGAATGACCTTCCCGAGAAAATAGAAGACGCCCAGCCACGGCAGCTGATGAACAAACGGTCCGTTCCACCCACCCAGAAACAAAGTGGTCGCGAGCATCGAAACCGTAAACATGTTGACGTACTCTGCCAGGAAGAACAGCGCAAACTTCATCGCGCTATATTCAGTATGAAAGCCTGCCACCAGTTCAGTTTCGGCTTCCGGCAAATCGAACGGGACGCGATTGGTTTCAGCGATCGCCGCGATCAAATAGATGAGAAAGCCCAGTGGCTGAACCCAAAACACGTTCCAGCCGCTGATGCCCAGGTGACCCGCTTGTTGCTCCACGATGCTCTGCAGATCCAGAGTGCCCGACTGCAGGATGACTCCAATCAAGCCGAGCCCCAGCGCCAGTTCATACGAAATCATTTGAGCGGATGAACGCAGTCCGCCCATCAGGCTATACTTATTATTTGACGACCAGCCTGCGAGCGCGATGCCGTAAACGCCAACCGAAGTAACTCCGAGTACGTACAACAACGCGACATCGAAGCGCGCAATGACGAGCGGAATCGTCTTATCGATGAAGGGAATGTGAATATCCGGACCGAACGGATAGACGATGATTGACATCAACGCGGCGACCGTCGCGATTACCGGCGCCAGGAAATAAACGAAGCGCGTTGATTTGTCGGGAACGATGTCTTCTTTGAAGATGAACTTAAGCAGATCGGCGAGCGGCTGAAGGAAACCACCGGGTCCGACCCGATTCGGCCCGAGGCGCCCCTGAATAAATCCGAGCACGCGCCGCTCGGCCAGCACCGTATAGGCCACCAACGTCATCACCACCGTGAAGGCGACAAGGATGCCGGCTAACTTGAGGCCAACTTGAGTCAGCTCTTCCATTCAACAACTCGATTATCGACTAGACGAAGACCTCTGCGATCCTCTGTGCGATCTCCATGTCTCTGTGGTGAAATCTTTCCAGGTCATCGCTCGACTGTGTTGAAAAGGCAGTCTCACCACAGAGACACAGAGTCATTCTCGTTCACTCCCGAGCGTAATCGCTGTGGTGTTTCTATTCATGCCAATGCCGTTTCCCGCTTCAGTTTCTCATCAATCGTAATCTGGTAAAGCGGCGAAATCCGAAACGTCTCGGGCTTTGGATTGCCGGCTGCCAGCAAGTGAAACTGCGGCACCTTATCTGTCAGCGTGCCCAACTTAAACAGTTCATGACCGACCGGCGGCGTTACGCCAGATTTTTCTCCGTCATCACTAAGCGCTTCAACTGCACGGCGAATTCTTTCAGTCTCATTCCCAAGATCGCGTTCTGGCGTGAAGGCGTGGCTGACCTGAACGGGCCTGGTTTCATCCTTCAGCGCGGGATAACGCAGATTGGCGTAAGCCGGAACTCGATCTGCGATCTCACGGAATACGGCGCTGGCGGACACTTCAAAACCAAAATCAACTCCCAACTCCTTGGCAAGCTGGGCGACAATTAACCAATCCGGTTTTGATTGATGCACGGGTTCTATAGACTTGCGCACCCGCTGGACGAAACCGTCATTGTTTGTATACGTGCCATCGATCTCGGCAAATGAAGCAGCCGGCAAAACTACATCGGCAAAAGCAGTAGTCTCTGTTTCGAAGAGCTCCTGCACCACGAGAAAGTCGAGTTTGCCGAGCCCGCGCGCAGCAACATGCAGGTGCTCGGGAAGAAAACTTCCGGCGACGTACATTGCCCGAATAGAGTTCTCAGCCGGTTCCAGGAATTCAGCCACGTTCTTGCGAGCCATCGCCATGTCGAGCGCGCCCACGCTGTTATTGAATAGCGGCAGAGGATGAAGCAGGAGGCGGCGTCCTTCGCCCGCGAATGTATATGGCATTTGCGCCACCAAGGCCTGGGCGTCCGCGCTCAGCTCGCCACCGAACATGACGACAACATCGCCCTGCGTTTCACTGATCGCCTGGCGCATAGTTCCGAGTTCGCTCGCCTCCACTCCCATCTTGCCCGCGGCCAAAGTGTCGTGGGCTGCGCCGGCCAAGGCGAGCACGGCGGCGTTTTCCGTCCCCGGCCGCACGTGAATAAACTGCGACGCTTGCTCGCGCAGGCGAATTGGCACGCTGTTAACCAGAATCAGTTTCGCACCACCATTGCGTACTGCCTGACGAATTTGTTTAGCAGTCAGCGGCTGAAGTTCTTCCGGCTCGCCGCCAATCAGAAGAATAGTCTTCGCATGACGAATGTCATGATGAGTTGCCAGGGGCCCGCCAAGATTCTCGAAGAAGGGCTGAAGACTGAAGGCATCGGCCACCGAGTAGTTTTCCGTTTCAACCACTTCGTTCGCGAACTTTCGCAAACAATACAGCGCTTCGTTAGTCAGTCTGGGACTACCGACTACGGCCAGTGCGTTGCTGCCGTTGGCCGCCACAACGGCGTCGAGCTTTTGCGCCGTAAAGCGAATCGCCTCATCCCAGGTTGCGGGAATCAGCTTGCCGCCTTTCTTATACCGAATCAGAGGCGTGCGGATGCGCTTTTCGTGATTGACGAAGGGATGTCCAAAGCGTCCTTTGATACAAAGAAACTCTCCATTCAATCCATTGACATAGCGATCGCGCGCCACGATCCGCATCAGTTCGTCGCCGCGAGAGCCGAGCGACATCTGACAACCGTCGGAACAATAGGTGCAGGTGGAAACTGTCTGCGTGAGTTCCCAGGGCCGCGCCTGGTGACGATAGGTTCCATCCAGCAGAGTTCCAGTGGGACAGACCTCAATGCAGTTGCCGCACTGCGAACAATTCAGCCAACCGCCGTACGTTCCGATCACTGTGTTCGAGCCGCGATTGCCGGCTTCGATCGCGTCTTCGCCCATCCACTCATCGCAGACCCGCGTGCAGCGTTTGCAGAGAATGCACCTTTGCGGATCATTGGCGACCATGGGCGAGAGATACTTTTCGGCCCGGGCGTTTTTCTGCTCAACAAACCGTTCTTCCAAATTGCCCCAATCAAAGGTCAGCTCCTGCAGTTCGCATTCACCGCCCCGATCGCAGACGGGACAGTCCAGCGGATGGTTGGCAAGCAGGAACTCGAGCATCGAACGCTGCGCCTTTTCGATTTCCTCGCTCTGCGTCGTGACTATCATGCCATCGGTGCAGATGATCGTGCACGAGGTCTGCAGCTTCGGCATCTTCTCTATGCGCACCAGACACATGCGGCAGGACGCCTGCAAAGCCAGGTCGGCGTAGTAGCAGAACGACGGAATGTCGAACTGGTTCTCGCGACAGACATCGATCAGGCGCGCACCTTTAGCGACGTGGAAGTCTTTGGCGTTGATGGTTACTTTGATTAGTTCAGTTGACATAGAAGCCAGTTCGAGTTTCGTTAGTGCTCTTTAGAAATATATTTTTCGACAACGTTGACCAGGGCATTAATGCGCTCATCTGTTTCCTTGAACTGGTGGTCATGTATCTCAGCAATAGCTAGCAATGCCGCGATCGACTCTTCATGCCGGCTCATGCGCACGTCGGCCTTAGTCTGATTTTCGGCGAAGGTAGCCTGTTGTTCGATGACGGAACTCAACAGATTTTGCAGACGCTGATATTCTTGTTCAGTCATAGAATCTCCTACAGCGTATAAATTAAGCTTGATTCGTATTGGTCACCAGATGCTTTTCAAAATCTTCCGGAAATCTCTTCACCGCCGACTGGATCGGCCACGCCGCCGCATCGCCGAGCGGGCAAAACGATTTGCCCTCGATGTTGTCACAGAGATCGAGTAGCAACTGTGCGTCCTCAGGGCGCCCGCCGCCTTTCTCAATGCGCTTGAAAATCTTTACCAGCCAATCGGTGCCTTCGCGACAGGGCGTGCACCAGCCGCACGACTCGTGTTTGTAGAACTCAGTCAGGTTCTTCGTCGATTCGAATATATCGACTGTTTCGTCCATGACGATGAAACCGCCAGAGCCAACCATGGAACCGCCGGCAACCAGGCCTTCGTAATCCATCCGCACATCTTTCCCGATAATTTGATCGGCACGCATGATATAAACCGACGAGCCGCCGGGAATCACTGCCTTCAACTGCTTCCCGCTGCTGATACCGCCGCAGTCTTCCATGATGAACTTTTCCATGTCGTCATAGCCCATCGGCAGTTCGTAGACGCCGGGCTGATTGACGTGGCCAGAGACTGACCAGAGCTTGGTGCCGCCGCTCTTCTCCGTTCCCAGCTTCTGATAAGCCTCGCCACCCATCTTGATGATGTCTGGCACCGCGGTCAGTGTCTCGACGTTGTTGACGACGGTCGGCGACGCATAAAGACCCGAGATAGCGGGGAAGGGAGGTTTCATGCGCGGATGACCACGCATGCCTTCAAGCGAACTGAGCAGAGCCGTCTCTTCACCGCAGATGTATGCACCCGCCCCCGTATGCGTATGTATCTGACAAGAGAAGTCCGTGCCGAGAATCTTCTCTCCGAGCAGACCAGCGGCCTGCGCTTCCGCGAGCGCAACGTCCATGATGTCGATCAAATATTTGTATTCGCCGCGAGTGTAGATGTAGTTGTTTTTCGCGTTCAGTGCATAGGCCGCTATCAACATGCCTTCGATGAGCATGTGCGGATCGCGCTCCATCAAATAGCGATCTTTGAACGTGCCGGGCTCTGACTCATCAGCGTTGCAGACGACGTATTTGGCCTTGGGTGAGTCTTTGGGGACAAAACTCCATTTCATTCCCGTGGGGAATCCGGCTCCGCCGCGACCACGCAGAGATGATTTCTTAACTTCATTGATGACGTCGTCAGGCGACATCGAATCAAGCACTTGCTTGATCGCTTCATAACCGCCGTTACGGCGATAGACCTCGACCGACTGCGAGTTCTCTAGATGCACTCGCCGTAGTTGAAGTGGTTCACATCCTATGGCGCCGATGAACATGATCGTTTCTAAAGTCATGCGGCTTAGCCGCTCGATGTGCGGAAAGGCTCTGCCTTTCCGCGGTGTCTTCAAAGTATCCGGAGGCTATGCCTCCGATTCGGAGGCGGAGCCTCGGATGAAAAAACAAAAATCTCTTTCGGAAAGGCGAAGCCTTTCCGCACATCAAGCGGCAAAGCCGCTATTAGGGCAACGAATCCAAGATCTGACTGACCTTCTTCACCGTCAGGTTCTCGTGGTAGTCAAAATTAATCTGAAACATTGGGGCCGTGCCGCATGAGCCCAGACACTCGACTTCCGAAAGAGAGAAGCGTCCATCGGCGGTTGTCTCACCGACCTCGATGCCCAGCTTTTCTGCGCACATCTGTGTAATCTTGTCAGAGCCAAGCAGCTTGCACGAAAGAGTTTTGCATACCTGGATGTGATACTTGCCAATCGGTTTGATGTGGATCATCGAGTAGAACGTAGCGACTTCCCAGATGTCCGTGATCCGCAATTTCAAACGCCTGGCGAGATAGGACACGCCCGGCGCATCGAGATAGCCGCGCTCTCTTTGCACGATGAACATCAAAGGCAGAATCGCCGAACGCATCACCGGATACTTGGCAAGATGACGATCGATCTCAGCTTCGACTTCCGGCGAGAAAGTCGCGATCTCGTCAGGCATCTGCACCGGCTGAGACAAAGGCGCTATCTGTATTGGTTGCTGACTCATTGTTTCAGGTTTCAAGTTTCAGGTTTCAAGGAATTTCACTTGGAACCTGAAACCTTAAACTTGAAACCTATCTATCAATCTCACCCAGGACTATATCCAGCGATCCGATGATCGCAACGATGTCGGCCACCATCGCGCCGCGCGCCAGTTGCGGCAGCGCCGACAGATTCACAAAGCTGGGGCCGCGAAAATGAACGCGCGCCGGCTTGGGGCCGCCGGTCGATTTTATGTAAACGCCTAGTTCGCCTTTCGAAGCTTCAATCGGCTGATAGACTTCGCCGGCGGGTACGTCAAATCCTTCGGCTACGATCAGAAAGTGATGAATCAAAGCATCCATGTGCGTTTTCATCGCTTCGCGATCGGGTAGCACAACTTTCGGCGCGTCCGCTTTGACTGGCCCGGGCTGCAGGCGTGCGAGGGCCTGCGTGACAATCTTGTGCGACTGTTCCATCTCGCGCATGCGCACCAGGTAGCGCGCCCAAACATCGCCGTCAGTCTCAGTCACGATTTCGAAATCATAATTTTCATAGCCTGTGTACGGATTCATGCGACGAATGTCGAGTTCGACGCCGCTGCCCCGCAGACACGGCCCCGAAAGCCCCCAATCAATCGCATCCTCGGCCGAAATGTAGCCGACCCCCTGAGTACGCTTCTGAAAAATTCTGTTTCCAGTAACCAGCTTGTTGAATTCACCGAGCGCGTGAAGGAAATCGTCCTGAAACTGTTTGACCCGCCGCTCGAATCCCGGCGGGAGGTCCATCATCAGACCCCCGATACGAAAGTATGAAGGCGTCAGCCGGCCGCCCGACGCGGCCTCGATCAAGTTCAGAATCTTTTCGCGTTCGCGGAAGCAATAAAAGAAGACGGTCATGGCGCCGAGATCCAGGGCGTGCGTGCCGAGCCAAACCAGGTGCGATGCGATGCGTTGAAGTTCGCACATCAGCACGCGAATGGTTTGAGCGCGCTCAGGAATCTCGAGTTGCAGGAGCTTCTCGACCGCCATTACATATGCGAGGTTATTGCCGAGAGGATTTAGGTAATCCATCCTGTCGGTGATTACGATCCCCTGCTGATATTTGCGATATTCGAAGAGCTTCTCCATGCCCGTATGGAGATAACCAATGTCGGGCGTGGACTTGACCACCATCTCGCCATCGAGGACCAGTTCGAGCCGCAGGACTCCGTGAGTTGAAGGATGCTGTGGCCCCATCGAGATCGTCATCTGCGTGTCGAGCGGACGATCGACAATCTCGAATTGCGGCGGAATGTTTACGGCGGTGCTCATCAGAATCTAATAGGACTAATAGGACTAATAGGACTAATAGGCCCTATATGGCGATCAATTATTCCAAACTGTATGGCTCATAACCTCGCAGCGGAAAATCCTTACGCAGCGCGTGACCTTGCCAGTCGTCCGGCAAAAGAATGCGGCGCAGATCCGGATGACCGTCAAACAGGACTCCGAACAGATCGTAAGTCTCGCGCTCGTGCCAATTCGCAGTCCGCCAAATGTCACTCACCGTCGGGACATGTATATCGTCTTCGTTCAATATCACTTTTACGCGAACTCGTCCGTAGTTGATGGTCGAGAACAGATGATAATTAACTTCAAACCTCGGTTCCTCTTCGGGACCGCGATCAAAGCCACACAAATCGGCAAGAAAGTTGAACTCAAAACCGTGAGCGGTCTTGAGAAAAGAGCACACCGCAACGATGTAGTCGCGCGGAACGACAATGGTTGTTTCACCCAGCGCCTGGATGACTTTGCTGACCCACTCCGGATGCTCACGCTGTAACGCCGCCGCTACTGGCGACGGCGCTGAGCCCTCAGGGCTACTGATCGTCGGGGTATCAGGGTGGCCTGTCTGATTGTCCTGTGCTTCCATTAGTCTTTCGATTCCGGGGAGCTTTACCATCTATGATTTCAGAATGAACGGCGCTTCTCGTGTTTCGACGCGATCGTGTACGGCTGCGGTCTGACTGGCTCGCCGTCGCGCATGGTGGAACCATCAGTGATTGGCAACGTGCCGGGGGCCATGGCTTCGCGCGCTTCTTCGTCCGGAGCGTCTCTCCGATCGCGAATTGATTCTTTCATTACTTTGTCCTGCAACATCATCACTGCATGAATCAGCATTTCAGGACGCGGCGGACAACCCGGGATGTACACGTCAACCGGAACAATCTTATCGACGCCCTGAACGATTGCGTAATTGTCGAAGACGCCGCCCGACGTGGCGCAAGCCCCCATCGAGATCACCCACTTGGGTTCGGGCATTTGATCGTAGATACGTCGCAGGACCGGCGCCATCTTTCGCGAAACTCGTCCCGAAACGATCATTACATCGGCCTGCCTGGGCGACGCGCGAAACACTTCCGAGCCGAACCGGGCCAAGTCATTGCGCCCGCTGGTCGCATTCATCATCTCGATCGCGCAACAGGCCAGACCAAAAGTCGCCGGCCACAGAGACGACTTGCGGGCCCAGTTGATGAGCGAATCCAGCCGGGTCGTCAAGATTTCCGGCAGTGCTTCGGCGATGACTTGTTCCAGTCCCATAATCTTGTGGCGCAAGTTGGTACCTTGCGGGTTCTGTTAAGCTGCGCGCGCGCGCCCGCCCGGCTTTTCAGCCACTTCGAGCAGGCGGGCTTCTGCTTCGGCCTCGCGCCGGGCGCCTTCAGTCCAATCCAGAGCGCCTTTCTTGATTACATAAATCAGACCTGCGGCCAGCAGTACTATAAAAACGATCATTTCAAAGAAGACGACATTGCTCAAACCGTATTCAGGGCTGGACAGCCTTTTGAACGCCACTGCCCAGGGCACCAGAAAGATGACTTCAATATCGAACAGGATAAAGAGCATAGCGATCAGATAAAACTTAACCGAGAATCGTTCGCGCGCCGATCCGACCGGATCCTTTCCGCATTCATACGGCATTAGCTTCGTGCGCGTGCGATTGCGTTGGCCGACAAGCTGAGACAAGCCGATGAAAGTGATCGCGAAGCCGGCCGCGACGACGAACATCAGCAGCACCGGCAGGTAATCGATTGGATTGAAGCTCATGCCTTTCCCGCAGTTCGCCGCACAGATGTGCGACATCGGTTCGCCTTCAACTCCGCTTGAGAATCATTGTACAAGCGGATCGTAGGACATGGATCATGGAGTGTCAAGCCGGTGCTCAGTCGATTTGACCGTCTGAATCGGAATAGATTGACCGTCGAAAAATCGGTATGCTAACGTTCGAGTTGCCTCCCTGAAGTTCTTGAAATCAACTCCCGGCTTGAAACGCGACTTGAACATTGCTTACAGGTTTTAATACAGATGTAGAGTACGACGGCGTTGTCTATCATGTGCAGACCGAAGACAAAGGTCTGCAGACGCCTTTCATTCTTTCTTTGGTCTACACCGGCGGCGCGATCCTGGCGAGCAAGCGATCGCCGTACGACGATCTGGTTGCCGGGGGTTTTGATGAGGGCGTTCTGGCCGCGAGGCTGTCGCGTCAACACAAACTGATCTGCGCCGCCGTGCATGCCGGCCGCATCGAGGATCTGAGGCGCCTTGGGGAGCGCGATGCAAGCGAGAAGACCGCGCAGCGCCACGAAGCCGCCGCGGCCAAGCTTCGGCAGGAATCGATCGATTCAGATCGTTCCGTCGAACTCCCCAGCGAAGCCGAGCCCACTACGGAACCGGCCGCCCCGTCGGATTACTTCGCGATTTCCGGATCCGCCAAGGACCAGGAACCGTTAAGAGTGATCCTGCTCGATGACACAGAATTCATAGGGGGCCAATCAGTCACTTTGCGCGTGCTGGTGAGTCGCGCAGGACTTAACCGCCGCGAACCCGCGCGGAAGGCGCGCGTGGTGGTGAAAGCTCTCGGCTCGACTTTCCGGCCGACTTCCACTATGGCCACGACCAATCCACAAGGCATCGCTGCAATTCCGATCTTGCTCCCATCATTCGAAGGCGGGCGGGCGGCGGTCCTGATTCAGGCCCATATGGACGGCG
>WNFP01000862.1_pt1 | contig 23526 bp, 22 predicted proteins | sample 5400201 | NCBI WGS metagenome assembly WNFP01 (sample SAMN13153355, study PRJNA577476) | soil metagenome | isolation source: 115 cm saprolite under Madrone tree | place: USA:California | collected 2016-06-14
GCCCGTTTAGGCATCTGCATACCTTCTGCTTTCTTCGGCCAGCGAGGAATTACCCCCGCTTTTGGATATGGCGCCCCTCATTCGAGCGCCAGAGGGACTTGAACCCTCCTGAACAACGCGCTGCTCAGCGCGCACTTCTTGTTTGCCGACCATCCAGAAATAAGCCTGACTTTTTGGGCGATCTCTTGCTAACCGAGGGGAGCCGCGGTAGTCTAACTCGGTAACCGAGAGGAGACCTTTGTGAGTAAGCCGTCCGACCTGGTCCAGGGGACGCTGGACATGCTGATCCTCAAAATACTGGCATTGGAGCCCTTGAATGGATGGGCCATCAGCCAGCGTTTGAAAGAAATTTCCAGCGAGGTGCTTGGCGTCAGCGACGGTTCGCTTTACCCCGCACTCCATAAGCTCGAACATCGCGGATGGATTCGCGCGCATTGGAAGCCGAGTGAAAACAATCGTCGCGCCAAGTTCTACTCGCTCACGCGGTTGGGACGGAAGCAACTGGGAAAAGAGACCGCCAACTGGAAGCGCGTCTCGGCGGCGATTTCCGGCATCGTGCAGCTCAAAGAGGCCTGAATATGGACATCGAACAATGGCTCTATTCTTTGCCGCTGCGTTTGCGCTCTTTTTTCCATCCCAATCAGGTTGATCAAGAAATGAAAGAGGAGCTTCGCGAGCATCTCGAGCAGCAAATCAGGGAAAACATCGCGAAAGGCATGTCGCCGGAAGAGGCGCGCCGCTCCGCCGTGCGCACGATGGGTGGAATCCCGCAGATCGAACAGCAGTGCCGGGACGCTCGCGGCGGAAGCGTCTGGGATGACTTTACTCAGGACTTGCGTTACGGCTTTCGGCAACTGCTCCGTAGCCCAGGGTTTTCTGCGCTGGCAATTCTGTGTCTGACCTTGGGTATTGGCGCAAATGCCGCCGTGTTCAGCTGGGTCGAAGGGATTTTATTCCGTCCGTATCCCGCAGTCGCGCATCAGGAGCGGCTGTTCGCGCTGGCCGGGACGGCACGCGGTGAAACCGAAGCAGGCGGACTCTCATGGCCTGATTTCCAGGACCTGCGCAGAAATTGTTCTCTCTGTGAGGAAGCTTTCGTCAGCAAGATTACCGGAAGCACTCTCAGCGTTGGCGATCACGCCGAGACCGCGCGCGGGAGCATCGTTTCTGCCAACTATTTCGATGCCATCGGCGTTCATCCCATTCTTGGGCGAGGCTTCGAGGCGGGTGAGGACGTCGGCAGCGACTCCCATCCTGTCGTCGTCATCAGCTACCAGCTGTGGCGTGATCGATATAAAGGAGATCCGGAAATCGTTGGCAAAATGCAGCGCTTTGATCATGTGCCGCACACCATCATCGGCGTTACGCCAGAGGGATTTTGTGGGACCTTCGTGGGCTGGGCGATGCAGTTTTGGGTCCCGGCGTCAATGGAAGAAACCTTCGAGAGCGGCGGCTATAAACTCGAAGACCGCGATGCGCGATGGATCGAAGCGTATGTGAGACTCAAGCCGGGAGTCAGACAGTCGCAGGCACAGCAGGAAATCTCCGCAATTGCTGCGCGATTGGAGGCGAGTTGCCCGGCCACCAACCGTGGGCGCAGCATCGGGATATGGCCCTTGTGGCAGACGCCGTTCAACCATGCCCGAACTATGCTGCCGACACTCGAAGTCATGGTAGGCGTCGTTGCTTTTGTTCTGCTTATCGCCTGTGCGAACGTGGGCAATCTGTTGCTGGTCCGGTCCTTCACCCGTCGCCACGAGATGAGCGTTCGTCTCGCGATTGGCGCCAGCCGCGTGCGTTTAGTGAAGCAGCTGCTCACCGAAGGCCTCATTCTGTCCGCACTCGGCACAGCCGGTGGACTTCTGGTCGCGTACTGGTGCCGGCACGCGCTGGTGTTGTTGTTGCCGACACGCTCAGGAGTAGCAATGTACCTGCCTGGGCAAATGGACGCGCGCGTGATGGCAATGAGCGCCGGCGTCGGCTTGCTCGTGACGTTGATGGTGGGGATAATTCCCGCCTTTCAAACACGTCACCTCGATCTGGCCGGGCCTTTGAAGGCCGACTCCTCCGGCGTGGTCGGGGCCCGGGGAAGAGCCTGGATGCGCTCCGGCCTCGTCGTCTTCCAGGTTAGTCTCAGCTTCATTCTGCTGGTGGGAGCAGCCTTGTTGCTCGAGAGTCTGGAAAAGATTCGAAGCGCAAGCCCCGGCTTCACTACGACCAGCGTGGTGACGACCGGGGTCTCATTGGAGGCAGCAGGATACGATGTCCCGCGAGCGAAGATTTTTCAGGACGAACTGATCGATCGGCTCAGTGCGCTTCCAGGAGTGGAGTCCGCCGCTTTCGCCTGCGTGACGCCGTTGGGCTACGCCACGTACTCTTCCGCGCCGATCGTCGTGAACGGCTACCAGCCTTCGCTGGAAGAACAACCTTCCGTGGAATACAACCAAGTGGGTCCGGGATATTTCGCGACGTTGGGAATCCCCCTTTTCTCCGGCCGGGCATTTGCGCGCACCGATGACGAGAACGCGCCGCTGGTCGCCATCGTGAATCGAACCATGGTTACGCGCTACTGGGCAGGTGAGGATCCGGTCGGCCGTCGACTTCAAGTAAAGGGTCGCTGGGCGCGAGTGGTCGGTGTCGTCGCCGATTCGAAGTATGAGAGCATGCGCGAGACTCCGAGGCCGTTTTTCTATGTGCCCCTGCGGCAGGATTTCGTGCGAGGACCTGCTCTGAACATCCGCACCAGTCAGTCGCTGTCGAGTGTGCGGGCCGCGCTCGTCCGCGAAGTGCACGCTTTGGACGCAAACCTTGCACTCTACGAGTTGATCACACTCCAGGAACAAGTCAACCGCTCGACCTCGCCGCAACTCGTAGCGGTCACCTTGGTCTCGATCTTGGGGGGTCTGGCGCTTCTTCTCGCCGGGGTTGGCCTGTACGGGGTCATGTCCTACGCAGTAGCGCAGAGCACGCGGGAACTTGGATTGCGCATGGCACTTGGAGCTGGCGCGGCCAACCTGCTCCGGCTCGTCATTTCGCGCGGCCTGCGATTAACCGCAGGAGGTGTCCTCTTCGGCACGGTGGCAGCCCTGGCTGTGACGAGATTACTCGGACAGCTTCTCTATAACGTGAGCCCGCACGATCCGGTAGTATTCGGACTGGCCTTAGCAGTGATGACCACCACTGCCATCTTCGCTTGTATATTGCCTGCGTGGCGGGCGAGCCGGACCGATCCCGCGCGTGTCCTGCGAGATTGATTTTTTCCAGACGCGCTGTGCGGTCGGGCAATTGTTTTATTCCTGATTAACCGGCAAGCCTTCCCTAATCGGCAGGAGAAAGGTTGCCGACGAACTTTCCTGAAATGCACCCAGATTTCGAAAGAGCCTGTTTGTAAAGCATTGACGAAGGATGGCCGGGATGCCGGGACTCGAATCCGCAGCCTCTGCCGTGTTCGCAGAACGCTGCGTCCGGGCTTGCCCACCACCGAGGAATTTGCAACTCTGGTCCATGAGGTCGCCCATTTATGTGGCGCAGAGATTTATGTGGCGCTCGCCTCGGGAAGTGCGTAAGGACGTGCTGTTCGGCCGGGCCCAAGCGCCACATGACTTTCTGTTCAGAGACTACCAAGAAACTCCATGACGCACGAGTTCGTGCCCCACATTTTTCTCTCGCGTGCTTTCCTGCCCGTATCACAGGCCGCCAGCGCTTTCGCCTTCATCTCAAGATCGACTTCGGCATAGACGTTGGTGGTGTCGATGGAAACATGTCCGAGCCACGCCCGTATCGTGTTGATGTCCACGCCTGCACGTAGAAGGTGAGTGGCCGTCGTGTGACGCAGAACATGCCAGCCATATCGCTTGCGCTTCATGCCGAGTCGCTTCTGTAGCTTTTGAGTCATCGTGGAAAGAGCGGCAACGGAAACAGGACGGTATGGCCGTCTGAGTGTCAGCAAGACTTCTCGGTGGGCACACCGTGGCCTGACCTCCTTCAGATAGCGCAGAAGTGCATTCCCCACTTCGGTCGTCAGGGGATAAGTTTGGACTTTCCTCTGTTTGGGACGGCGCACGAAGATTTTCTCCTTCCGCCCAATCGATATCCTCAACACGCAGGCGACAGACTTCGCCAACGCGCAGACCGCAGACTGCACAAAGCAAGATCGCACAGCGACTCCTGATCTGAACTGTCGACGTGCCGTTAACACTGCCAAGAAGCTTTCTTACCTCTTCCCACGACGGCTCTTGCGGCAAGTTTTCGTAACTGTAGAGACGGGGTGCATCGATGGACCCCGCGATGCCTGCGGCGCACCAACCTCGGCAGCTCGCGTAGCGAAAGAACGAGCGCAGAGACTGTACATGGAACGAGACGCTGGTCCGGTTCCACCTGCCGGCCACGGCACTGGTGAAGTACTTGGTGATCACCACCGCTGACACGCTGGACAGTGGTACGCCTTGTGCGGCCAGCCAAGCTAGAAAGGGTTTCAGCGAACGCTTGCGGTTGACAATCGTGGCGTCGGCGAACCCTCTCTCCTGTTTGAGAAAGGTCAGGAACGGTTGTAGGTGATGGTTGTGGGGTACGGCTCGTTTTGTTCGACGGGCCTCGATCTAGACATGGTGGTCTCCTCTCGAAGGAAAATCCATCCAGTATCCGCCAACGCTTGTGCATCCGTGCTTTTCCAAAGCCCCTGGAGCGTGAGGGCATGCCGCACCGCCACATGCGACTTAGTCTCTTCAGATTGCCGATCTTTGCCGTCTTTGTTCCCTTTGTTCAGCATCTTTGGTAAATTCAGTTCGACGGAAGGTGTTGCAGTGACAAGTCCAACTGTACTTGTGGCGACGTGGCGCGATGGGCTGTTCGCCGTCACCGGCGAAACGCGCAAGCAGGAGATTGCCGATCAGCAGGTCAGAGGGCTCGCACGTGACGGGCACGGCGGCACGCTCGCTATCGTCGGTGGACATACGCTACGCCGGCGCGCTGCCAACGGTGAGTGGACTACGATTGCTGCGAGCCAACTTGAACTGGCTTGCTGTATGGCAGTCGGCGACGTTATTTGTGTGGGTACAGACGATGCGCGAATGCTGCGCGTCAGTGAGAGCGGCAAGGTCGATCCTCTTGACGGTTTCGACATGGTCGCGGGGCGGGATAAGTGGTATGCGGGCTCGGCGCTTATTAACGAGCAACTCGTCGGGCCACCGCTCGGAGTTCGCTCAGTAACGGCCACCCCGGACGGGGCCGTGCTCCTCGCCAACGTTCACGTCGGAGGCATTCTGCGGTCGAGAGACGGGGGAATGACGTGGCAACCCACCATCGATATAGACAGTGACGTCCACGAGGTGTGCGCTCACCCGACCCATCCTCGCATCGTAGCCGCGGCCGCAGCGATGGGCCTTTGCATAAGCCACGACGCCGGAGCAACGTGGACCATAGAGCGGGAGGGCCTCCATGCATCGTACTGCTCGGCTGTAGCGTTTTCGGGCGATGATATTCTCGTGGCAGCAGCAGCCGACCACTTTGCAGCTCAAGGAGCAATCTATCGGCGACCGATCGACGAGCATGGTGTGCTGGTGCCCGTCGGGGATGGCCTACCGAGGTGGATCGACGGGATCGCCGACACAGGTTGCATCGCGACAGACGCCTCAGCCATTGTGGTGGCCGATGGAGCTGGCAACCTATACCTATCAGCCGACTCAGGGCGAACCTGGTCATCCGGCGTTAGCGGCCTGCCGACCCCGAGTAGCGTTCTCATCTGTTAAACAATCTTAGCTAGAAGTGATGACCGTGGCGCACTGGGTAGATCGAGTTCGCCCGACCACATCTGAATCTGGCTCCTCCGCAACCTGTCTTTCCTCTGTATCTCCACGCCTCAAGTTATGTGGCGCTAGGCCGCGCCGAAGGGCGCGTCGCTACGCGCGTCGTGGGGCGAGCGCAACATAAACCTCTGCGCCACATAGTGGGCTTATGTTGTCGACAACATAAGCCCATGAACTACTGCATCGTTGCGAGCGGCGCCTCGAGACCAGCAAGCAGATTCGCGAGACCGAAGCAGAAGCCGTCGCTTTCGCGGTGTGCAGATCTCTCGGGCTCGACACGGGAAGCTCCTCCGCTGATTATGTGACGATGTAATTTATGTGGGGTAGCGGTGGAAGAGAGCGAAAAACGCGGGCTTTTGCCGTCGGGAAGGTCACATAACTTGCGAACAAGGCGCGATGGCAGAGATGGTGTACTCCCGTAGCGAAAGGGAGCCCGAAGTTGGGATGTCAGACATCAGCGTCGGTGCACCTGTTCAGAACGCTTGATGCGCAGGCCGACGCGGGCGAGGAGTTAGCCTTTCGTCGCCAAGTAGTAGGTGTTATTGCCGCCGTCAACATGGATGTCAAGCAATGTGAAGCCGTGATCAGCGAGGATGCGTCGGTAATTGTCGATGCTGAAGGAAAAATAGTGGAACATCACACCATTCATCGTGTTCTCTTTGCCGTCGAAGCCGTCTACGTCTCCGGATGTGAAAAGGAACGGTGCACCGGCCTTGAGGACGCGTGAGACGCTCTCGATTGCCTTAATTTGATCTTTGGGCTTGAGATGAAACATGACGCCCCAGGCGACCGCAGCATCGAAAACGCCATGGGCGAATGGACAGGACTGCACGACGCCGCGAACCGCAGGCGTTTCAGGACAGTTACCTCGAAACCGCGCTAGCATCGCGTGCGAACTATCGAGTCCGACGACCAGATGGCCAGCGCGCAGCAATGCGCGCGTGATCGAAATACCATTGCCGCATCCAATGTCAAAAACGCGCGAGCCGTTTGGGATCGAGGACGCGAGGGCTGTCACTTCCGGTACGCCTGTCTGACAGACGCGCTCCGACGCATACCACTCCGTGATCAAGTCGTACTCACGCACCGTCGCTCCACTCCATAGGGCAGTCTACACCGCGGCGGAAACGAATCACTTTTGCGTTCGACACTTGAGAATGCAGGTCATGTTGCCAGTTATCGCCGTAATCGTATTGTGTTGTCTTCGAACCTATGTGACGCTCTGCCTCTGGCGGTGCATTGACATGACAAACACCGAACGTCACATAAGTTGGCTTAGAGTTGATCCAAGAACGTGAGCAGGTCGGGATTGTCCCGCCAACGTTTTCGATCTCGCGGCAGCTTCGCTTCGCACATCCCCAGGGCTTTTGCCTTCATCTCCAGATCGCCTTTTCACCGATCGCAGGAGCTGTCGCACTTCTTTCTCGGTCGGGCCTTCGGGCAGGTCCTCATATTGGTAGATTCTTGGTGCTTGAATCCCTTTCGCAAAGCCGGCGGCACACCAGCCGCGTGCCTCGGCATACCGGAAGAAAGCCCGCAGCGCCTGCGTAGCCACGGAAATGGACTTGCGATTCCATCCGTTTGCACCTTTCAGCCCGAGGAAGTCGTCCACGTCTTCGACGTTCACCTGCACCAGTGACCGATGCCGCTCTCCAAACCAGGCCAAGAACTTCGATGTCTTCCAACAGTGTGACCGGACCGAATACGGCGAGAGACCTTGCTCCTCTGTCATGTACCGGGCGAAGTCGCTGATCGGCAAACCGCATAGGCGGCACACTCGGTAGCTTCAGCCGCCCATGGAATCGCAGCCATTTCTTCGCCGCATATGCAAAGAACCTAGCGGAGTTACCGTATGAACGCGCCTTGGGATTCGTGCGTTGCTCGCGCGCCCAACCTTGCGCCGCTCGCCGGATCCCCTCTAGCGAGACATCTCGCATCTCCTTCAGCTTTAGAAGGCGCACTACATGCAGTAGTTCACTGGAAATATTCCTTAGCGCTTTGCGGCTGGTGCCTGGTTGCTGCAGGTGGCTGAGGAATGAGTCTCGTTCTCTCAGCAGCGGTGCTTGTCGGTGACGATTCAGGAAAAAGGGATGTTCAAGGAACGCATCTAGCATCTGTGTAGGCCCTCCATGCCCGCGACCGATGCTAGCAAGCTGGTGAAAACCAAGATTTTGATTTGCTAGTGGGAGGAAGGCCCAGTCATCAACTCATATGGGGCGTCCTGCTACCGCCGCATCCTCTGCCGCATAATCGAACTGTTCCAGGAGCGCGGCGGCCGGCGGATCTTCCCGCTCCCAGCGTATCGTTCGCCGGATTGCCTCCTCAATCGTCACCGATTCCTCGTACCCTAGTTCCCGGCGGATGCGCGTCGAACTTGCCGTCCAATGCTGCGCGGCGTTGCCGGGCTTTAGCAAGTGCCGGGGCGTGCGCTCGGTGGGCAGGACGACAAAATCCCCATCCCACCGCATCGCGGCGGCGATCTTTCGTGCCCATTCGAGTTCGCTAAACGATGGCTCCTCGCACACGTTATAGATACGTCGCGCTGCGCGATCATCAGTGGCAGCCAGTGCAATGGCTGCGGCCACGTTCTCCACGTAGCCCCGCGGCGAGCGCCAGGCGGCCAGCGTCTCGGGAAAGATGATGTGGCGCCGTCCGTCGGCGATGCGCTTCACCAAGGGATAAAAACGACGCAGTGGATCGCCGGGTCCATACACCATAGGCAGCCGGAGTACCGTGCCGGGAAGTTCACGGTCGTTCATGACAACGCGCTCGGCCGGAATCTTGTCATAATCGTCCGTCACCCAAGCGAAGATCTTGCGCATGAGCTGCAAGCCCTCGGGTGGGTAGGGATGCAAACAGCGTCGCAGCTCCGACTCTTCCGTAAGGGGCACTTCCTGCAGCGGTCCGCTTTCTGTACCGTGCGAAATGCCCACCGCACGGTACACGTCGATGCTGCTCAGCATGACCACCCGTTGGGTCGCGCCACGAAAGATGTTCATCAGCTCTTCTGCCTGCGCACCCGAACTGATGACAAGGTCGATCACCACATCCGGAACAAAGCGCTTCAGTTCCTGAGCGCTGCCGCCGAGTTGGTCCCGGTTGCCACAAATCTCCTCCACGCCGGCGGGCGCAGCCGTCGTGCCGCGGTGAAACACCGCCAGTGCGTGTCCTTGCTGCGTTAGTGCGCTCACAGCGAACCGCCCGATGAAGCCATTCCCGCCAATCAGAAGAATGCGCATAGGACACTGAAATAATCGCAAGAAAAGCGCTTCGGGTACCAGCAAATTCTCTTGTCCACAGTAACAACTGATGAGAAGTATTCATGCGAGGCGAGGACGAACACCAGACGCCTCACCGTCCGATAGCACTTATGTTGTGTTCAAAACTCAGAAACCTAGCAACCGTGCCACGACACGCGCAGACCCAACATAAATGCGAAGACAACATAACGCTGACTACATCCGGCTTTGGCATGGTGATGCACAGGTGCTTATGGCCAGCCTGGAGATCGTGCAACGGACCTCCGCCCAGATTCTCGTTGCCTTGAGCCTGGCAGAGAAGCGACCGGCCGATGACGCGGGCGACCAGAAGTCAGATCGGGGTTCTCTCTGTGCTAACGTTTCTGGCGGGTAGCGCTCCCCCGGAGAAACCAACGAAGAGACGTCGCTTTCTGATCCGTCGCCACTGGACTGGCTGACGACCGCTTGGCCTGTGCTTCACCCAGTGAGGTGCCTCGAGGGTTTCCGAAAAATCGCATTGGCACTGGACCGGGTCGAGGGCGTGGCCGGGAACGGAGGCGGGCAAGTTAGCGAGGCTGTGCTGCAGCTTCTGGCTGCTGAGGTCAGCGATGGTAATGTGGTCTGGCCGCTGATGCGGGGCTGAGGCTAGTCTCGAAGGCGTGCACGCAGGTGCGGCGGCAGCAGCGGGCACATTTCCTTTATGGTGCCGAAGATCCTTTTGCGCAGAGATGCGACCGCCACATAAACAGAGTCTCGCAGCGCCCGCTGGAAAAAACTCAACAAGGATGCAGCGAGGAAGCAAATGCCTCCGAGCCGCTTCATCAGGTAGATAAGCGCTGCTGATCGAACCAGGACATTGTTTCTTCGTCGAGCACTACTACGCTGTCCGGAAGCTTACTACGAATGTCTTCCGGTATTACGTGTCGTACGAAGTCTCCCTGAAGTGCAGTGAAGGAAAAAGGCCGCGCGGATCGGTCCTCGGGTCCCTGCAGAATCGGTCGCTTCGCCTACCCGTTCCGCAGTGCCACCACGGGATCAACCTTGGCCGCCCGCCGCGCAGGGACGTAGCTGGCGATCAGGGCAACCACCAGCAGGATCGCCGCCATCAACGAGAGGATCAGCGGATCAGCCGGGCTAATTCCAAACAGCAAGCTTCGGATCAATCGAGTCCCAGTTAAGGCTCCCGCAACTCCGACCGTGAGGCCGACCGCGAGGATCCAGACACTTTGGCGTAGCACCATCAGCAGAAGCTGATGCCGCTGCGCGCCCAGAGCCATGCGTATTCCAAATTCATGCGTCCGCTGACCCACCGAATATGCAATGACGCCGTAAAGGCCAACCACGGACAGAAGCAGAGCAAGTGCGGCGAATGTGCCCAGCAACATGAGTACAAACCGGCGACGCTCCAGCGACCCTGAGACGATTTGGTCCATGGCCGATACCCTCACGGGTTGGTCGCGATCAACCGACCAGATCTGATCCCGAATGGCCGCCGCAAGATTGAGCACATCCGGATCGCATCGCACGATGAGGTAGGTGGTCAGCGTGCCCTGGGGGAACTGGGCGAAGCTGTAGTAAATTGCGGGCTGGGTATCTGTCTCCAGGGAGTCTTGCTTGACATCGGACACTACGCCCACGATTACTCCAGGCAGTGGCGGCCCCCAGTCTTTCATCACCACCCGTTTCCCCAGCGCACTTTCTCCGCTCCAGAAGCGTTGTGCCATGGTTTGATTAATCACCAAAGCGGTCGGACTCCCCGGAAGGTCCTGTGGGGTAAACGTTCTTCCAGCGAGCAGGCGAATTCCCATGGTGCGGAAATATTCTGGGCTGGCGGTTAGAATCTCCGCGTCCGGTTCGTTCCCAGGCTCGTAGAGACGACCCTCCAGTTCGAGGTCGGTGTCAGGTACCGGATCGAACGGCAGCGTTCCGGCGGCGGCAACCGACCGAACTCCAGCCAGCGCCCGAAGGCGCTCCAGAACGGAATTCACAAACTGTGTCCGCTCCGGGAGCTCAGGGTACCGGGAGTCTGGCAGCGTTAGCCGAACCCACCGCGAGATGCGAACCGTCGAAACCGGGGTCCACGCGCTGCAACAGAATAAAGCTTCGGATAGGCAGGCCAGCGGCAGCGAGCAACATCATGGCGAGCGCCACTTCCGACATCACCAGGAACGAACGCAAGCGCTGACGCCGTACCGAGGCGGTGTTGCGGCCACCCTCCATAAGCGGCACCTGCAAGTTCGGTTCCGAAGATTGCATTGCGGGAATGCTTCCGAACAAAATCGCTGTCAGCAATGAGGCGGAGAATCCGAAGAGCACGCCTTGCAAATCGATCACCGGAGTCGTCAAGCCAGGGATGGCACCAGGATATGCGGCATATATGACCCTCACCGACCACAGCCCGAGCAGGCATCCGGTCGCTCCGCCGAGAAGCCCAAGTAAGACGCTCTCGGTCAAGAGTTGCCGTGCCAGCCGAAACCGTGTGGCCCCTAAAGCCGCACGCACCGCGATTTCCTTTTGGCGCGCTACCGACCGCGAAAGCAGAAGGTTGGCGACGTTCGCGCATGCAATCAGGAGCACGAAGGCAACCGCACCCAACAGAATCGACAAGGTGGGGCGAACACCGGAAACGACATTATCCTGCAGGCGCTCAGCACGGAATGTGAATCCAGGATCGACGTCGTGATTCTCTTGCTGAACTTGGACCGAAATCGCCTGCAAATCGGCGTGCACAGCCTGTCTCGAAACACCAGCTCTGACGCGTGCAAGGGTGGTAAATAGGTGCGCACGGCGGTTCCGCGGAAAAGCCATATCCTCGGTGAGCGGCGCCCACGCCTGGACCGCTTCCGGAAAGGAGAATCCCATCGGCATTACACCGGCAACTCCGTGAGGCTCCCCATGGAGGGTAATCATTTTGCCAACGATCTCGCGGTCCGATCCGAAATGATGCTGCCAAAGTCGGTAACTCAGGATCACGACCTTTTCAGCATTTTCGCGGAACTGCTCCCGGGTGAATCCCGGCCCCAAAAACGACGTTACCCCAAGCAGCGGTAGGAAATCCTGCGAAACGAATGCAGTGTCGATCTGCTCCGGCGGCACCGCATGCCGCGTGTCGCTCAAGTTCTGTGAAAAAATGCGATAAGCGGCAACTTGAGAAAACACACGATTGCGCTCGCGCACATCGCGAAGTGTTGCTCCGGTCAAATTCGCCGGGTGTTGATGGTATTCCTGCAACCGCACGATCTGGCCAGGATGTTGTAGCGGCAGAGGACGGAACAGAACGGGATTTACAACACTAAAGACCGCCGTGTTGGCCCCAATTCCAAGCGCCAGGGTCATCACTGCTACAGCCGTGAAGCCGGAGCCTTTCGCAACATGCGAAACTCGTAGCGCAAATCCTGAAGCAAAGTTTCCATGGCTTTCACCTGCAGCTGGTTGCCGCGGTGGGTAAACCGACTTACCAAGCCCTTCGCGTCTGCAAGTGACGGGCAATCGCGATCACGCAAGTATGGACGGTCGGCTTGGGAACTTGTGAGCAGATCTGAACTACCGGCCCATATTTAGAGAAAAACGAAACTGTGGTGCTGCGGATGGTTCAGACGAGGTTTTCAATGCCCGTGCGGGCGTCCCGCCCCCTTGCACAGCCGAGTGGAAAGATCAGCGCAGCGCTTTACTCGGACAACGTCCACCCGGTATCGGCCAGCGTTTCCGCGAGGCTGCTGCATCCCCGTGCCCTTCCAAAGCTGCGCTCGGTTACCGCGCCGATACCTTCAGTATCGCCTGTCACCAACCCGCTATATTTGGGAAAAGAACTGCCCTTGTCACAATTTGCCCATGAGCGTCGTTTTAGATATGTGAATCCGGGAAGGCGGCAATTATTGTGGGAATTGCACAAACTCTGAATCGCTCCATGATTTTGCGTGAAAGTTCATCGAAACACTGGGATGAGGGTGATTTCCGGGTCGTGTTTTTTCAGCACTATGCCCGGATCGTCGGCATACTGGTGCGCCTGCTCGGCGACCGCTCGCCTGCCGAAGAGGTTGCCAACGATGCGTTTTTGCGCCTGTACCGCCAGCCCGCGTTGCAATTCGAAGGCAACGTCGGCGGTTGGCTGTACCGCACCGCCAGCAACCTCGGTATCGATGCTCTGCGTGCAAGTAGCCGCCGCCAATACGAGGAATCCGCCGGACGGCTCGTGGCAGAGCGTGTTACCACCGGTCCTCTCGACGAATTATTGCGTGAAGAGAAACGCCACCGAGTACGCGCTGTCCTGGTCTCGATCAAGCCAGCTCAGGCGCAACTCCTGGTGCTGCGCGCCTCTGGATTGTCTTACAAGGAACTCGCCGAGGCCCTTGACGTGAAAGTGAGCGGCATAGGCACCATGTTGAACCGTGCCGAGGCCGAGTTTCGCAACCGTTACCTCGGGCTTCATCCGAACGAGGAGGAATTATGACCTGCATTGAAGATGGAATTCTTCGCGCCCTTCTGGACGGCGAAATGGCCGGTACCGAACTGGCAGAACTGGATCGGCACCTCGACTCGTGCGCCGATTGCGCCGCGCGTTTCAAAAAGATGAGCGCCGAAAGGGACCGCACCGCGGACTTGATGGCAGCCCTGGGCCCGGCGGTGGACGTCGCGACGACAAATCCGGCCGTTGCCTATGCCCAGTTCAGGGGCCAGATCGGAACAGCAGCCGATGAACCCGAGATTTCCGTGGTCAGCCGCCTCTTTGCTTCCCGCTGGCGTCCAGCTTGGGGCTTAACAGCGGCTGCGGTGGTGGTCGCGGTTTTGGTTGGCGTGACCCCGGTTCGCACTTGGGCACAGCGAATCCTGGCCATGCTACGGGTCGAGAAGATTGCGGTGGTCAGCATCGATCCCACCACGCTGATGACCGGCAGCGAATCCGATTCGCGTCCTTACAAGCTGATCAATCAGTTCATCGCCGACAACGTGTTGGTAACCATGGATCCCGGCAAACCCGACGTCGTTCCCGACGTGACCAAAGCAACCCAGTTGGCCGGGTATCCAATCGCCACAATCGGGAGCCTGGGAGCGCCGCAAAGTATCGAGGTGAACGGGGAAACTGCCTTCCAGATGACCATTAACCGCAGTCGTGTTGAGACCCTGCTGGACGAGGTTGCTCGTTCCGACATCCGTATTCCTGAGTCCGCAAACGGCGCATTGATCGCCGTCCACATTCCGAAGACGGTCATCTCGATGTATGGCGACTGTCCGGTTCGGCACCAGCACGTGGTCTCCGATACCCAATCCCAGGCGGAGGCCATGGCCCGGCGCAAGATGGAACGTATGGCGAACATGAACAACACCAAATGCACCTACCTTGTTCAAGCGCCTAGCCCCACGGTGAGCGTCCCGCCGGAATTGAAGATGGCTGAAATTGCAGAAGCGGCGTTGCAACTGGCCGGCATGAGCTCCGCCGAGGCGCATTCATTCTGCCAGACAGTCGACTGGTCCTCTACGATGGTGGTTCCGATCCCGCACAATACCAGTTCGTATGAGACGGTGACCGTGGACGGAGTGGAAGGCACCTTGATTTTGGAAACGCTGCCCCAGGGGAATCGGTATAGTCTCTTATGGATCAAGAACGGAGTGATCCATTCGTTGGCAGGTACCGGCAGCTCATCCGATGCTCTGACGCTAGCTGCTTCGTTGCAGTGATCCCTGATCTGCAACCGATGCTGTACAAACCGATATAGATGAGCCGAGCGTCTGATCTCGCCATCCGCACCCGCGGACTTCGCAAAGTCTTCAGCGGCAAAGTGGCAGTCCGAAACCTCACTTTTGATGTCTCCCGGGGTGAGGTCTTCGGCTTTTTAGGACCAAACGGCGCGGGCAAGAGCACCTCGGTCAAAATGCTGCTGGGTTTGGTATTCCCAACGAGCGGCGAGGCTGAGATTCTTGGCTGCCCGGTCGGCGACGTGAAGACGCGCAGCAAGGTGGGTTTCCTTCCCGAGCACTTCCGGTTCTATGATTGGCTCGCCTCGACCGAACTTCTCACACTGCACGGCCGGCTGTACGGCATGTCGCACGCCACCCTTCGAGAGCGCGTTCCCGCCTTGCTGGACTTGGTGGGGCTCACGCCACACCGCGACAAGCATCTGCGCGATTTTTCCAAAGGCATGCTGCAGCGCATTGGCCTCGCTCAGGCACTCCTGAATGAGCCCGACCTCATCTTTCTCGATGAGCCCACGTCGGGCCTCGATCCCTTCGGCCGCCGCCTGGTGCGCGACATCATTAAAGCGCAGCGTGATCGCGGGGCAACCGTGCTCCTCAACTCTCATCTTCTCGGAGAGGTCGAGATCAGTTGCGACCGCGTTGCCTTTATCAAGGATGGCGAGGTGGTGGAGATCCGCGGCCTGCATGACTGCGAACAACAAACCACGGTGTCGATTCGGGCGGTCAATGTGACTGCGGAAGCCGTGAATGGCCTGTCTCAGTGGAGTCCCTCAGTTCGCTCTGAAGGTGCGCGACTGACGATCACTCTGTCATCCAACGTCCTATTGCCGGAAATTGTGCGCTACTTGGTCGCAAAAGGAGCCGATGTTTACGAGGTCACTCCCCAGCGGCTCTCGCTCGAACAGCGTTTCCTCGAAATCGTCGGCAGCGACGGAGGCCTCTGATGGGGGTCTGGATTATGGCCGGGGTCACGTTCCGCGAAGCGGCGCGCAAGAAAATGCTGTGGATGGCGCTGGGCGCCGGTGGTGCGTTCCTGATCCTGTTCGGCACCGGCCTCCATTTTCAAGCAAGAGATTTTGCCGCCCACGGCATGAGTCCCGTGCTGCGACGAGAAATCTCGTTCGCCATGCTAACCATGGGCCTGTATGCCGTCGATTTGCTGGCTGTGCTCATGACTATTTTGACCTCAGTCGATACACTCTCCGGTGAAATCGCCTCGGGCACGATCCAGGCGGTTGCGACCAAGCCCGTTTCGCGCTGGCAGGTGCTGGTGGGAAAGTGGTTTGGGTTTGTCGGCATGCTGACCGCCTACATTGCGATCATGGTGGGCGGTGTGAATGCCGTAACTTACGTGATGGCGGGAGTGACTGCGCGTCACCTCATACGCGGTTGCCTGCTGATGTGGATGGAAAGCCTGGTGCTCCTTTCGGTAACTTTTGCGTTTGCCACTTATTTCTCCACGTTAACGAGCGGAGTGCTCGTGCTTGGGCTTCACGGCCTCGCTTTCCTTGGCGGCTGGATTGAACAATTTGGAGCTCTGACGCAGACGCAACGTGCGGTAAATGTTGGCGTGATCGCCAGCGTACTCATGCCTAGCGAAGCCCTCTGGCGCCGCGCTGCGTTCGAAATGCAGTCTCCGCTCGCAAACGCGATGCGCATCTCTCCGTTCAGCACGCTCTCGGTTCCAAGTATGACAATGGTCTTCTATGCCGCGCTGTACTTAGCACTCGCGCTGGTGGTCGCCATCCGCCGATTCTCACAGCGTGATCTGTGACATCGTGGTTGCATCCCGCGTCCGCTGGCGATCGTCGGCGCTTTTGAAAAAGCTGGGGCCGGAACCGTCAGCTCTGGGTCCACTCTGTGCTAACTTTTCTGGGGGGCGCTCGCCCGGAGAAACCAATGAAGAGACGTCGCTTTCTGATCCCGTCGCCTCTGGAGTGGCAGACGACCACTAGGCCTGTGCTTCACCCAGTCATCCCGGTGCTTGCAGAACGCGGTGGAACCCAGCTTCAGGCGCCGCGTCCGGTCGCGGTGGTCGACACTCGCGAAAAGAATCCTTTCGATTTTCGCCGCTTTGAAGGCTGGTTTGCCGATGTGCAGCACCGGCCTCTCGAACAGGGCGACTATTCCGTCGCTGGGCTTGAGCACCTGTGCGTGGTCGAGCGGAAAGACTTGCCCGATCTTGTCCGTTCCTTTACCAGCGATCGGCTCGCGTTTGTGCGGCGTCTTCAACAGATGAGCCGCTATTCGTATCGGCTGCTTGCAATCTCAGCGTCGCTCAGCGAATTGAAATCTCCCTACCAGAATTTCGGAGCCAACCCCAACCACATCATCCAGTCCTTGATCGCGCTGTTGGCGGGTTTGCAGGTGCCATTTATCTGCACCGAAAACCACGAGTTGGGAGAAGAGGTGGTCGCATCGTTTCTGTATCAGACCCACCTCTATCACTGGCTCGAGGCCGAGGGCCACGGTCGGTTTCTCGCCGACGACGACCTCTAACCAAGTCTGCGGCCGTTCACGAACGCCGTCCTGATCCCGCCCGGCCGTAAAGAGCTCTGACGCGGTTTCTCGCCTCGGCTTGCCGGGCCCTCACGCGAGTCGAACTTTCCGGTGGCACTTCGCAACCATTTCCATGGATTCCGATATCGGTCTTCTCCAATTGGAAGAATCGCAGCGGCGTTCCGAATAATCTCCTGCCATCCTTATTCATAAAGAGGAGAGAGCAATGGACGCGAGCGATTTCTCTTCTGCAGTCAGGCCTCGGTTGGGTCGTGCTCCTTCCTGGTGCGCTCCTCTTTGGAGGCGCTCCGGGTGGTGGCTGGCCTTGGTGTTTGCGGCTTCTCCTCTTTATGCGCAGGGCACCGGCAGCGATCCCTGGGACAACGCAGTCCAGGTTCTCCAGGCCGCCTTCACCTCCACCATCGCACGCGGCCTCTCGTTGGTCGCCATTGTGGTCGGCGGTCTGATGTTCGCCTTCGGAGAAGGCCAGTCGAAGCGCACCCTTGCGGGCATCATCTTTGGTGTCGGTATGGCGGTCGGAGCCGTGAACTTCATGGCCTGGTTGTTCCCATAAACCGAGTGTAGGGAGGGCTGTCGTGGTCCAGCAGGTTCAAACGCATCCCGTCTACCGCGCCATCAACAAATCCCTCACGATCTGGGGAGTGGAGCGGCGCTTGTTCTTTCTCGCCCTGATAATCGGCGGCGCCACATTTACCTATTTTGGGAGCCTGATTAGCGGGATCGCAATGTTCGCAGGGTTGTATGGGGCGGCGCGCTGGGCGACCGCAACCGATGTGCAAATGATTCGCATCCTGCTCAACGCAGGGCGATGTCGCGCCGAGTACGATCCCGGCAAGCGGGCTCCGTTTGCAATTGAGGTGCTCCCCCGATGATGCCCGTGAAGGCGAGCGCGATCTCGAAAGACTACCGGGCCGCCGGTGCGCTCAACGGTCTCATTCAAGTGTGCTCGTTTCTCAATGAGAATACGTTCCTCACAAAGAGCGGCGATCTTGGAGTGGTGTTTCGAATTCATGGCATCGACTATGAAGGCCGCGATATGACCGAACTCGACGCCTACGGGAGGCGCTTCGAGCGAGCTCTGCGCGGCCTTAGCGAGGATTTCCGGCTCTACCAATACCTGCTCAAGCGCAATCATCCGGACATTCCTTTTCGACGCTACCACGATGACCAAGTCGTCGACCGCGCTATTCAGGGCCGGATCGGCTTCCTGCGCGGCAAAGCAGAATCCCTCTACTCGCTGGAGCTGTACTTCGTGCTTCTCCACCAGCCTGTTCAGCCCGCTCGGGGAGAGTCCTGGAGGCAACTCCTCGGTGAACCCCGCACAACCCTGACCGCATGGCTCTCTGGCCAGCAACAACTGACGGTTTTGGCCTCGGAACTGACGGAACGAGATCGCGCGCTGACCGTAATGGCGAAAAGCTTCGGCGTGCAACTGCAGGACTTTGTGGACGCGGAATTGCTGGACAAGCGGAGCGCGTTTTGCTTTCTCAGCCGATTGCTGAACTATGCTCCCTGTCGCTCCGACGCCATGCAACTACGATCCGATCTGGACGTCGATCAACAACTGGCTGCCTCCTCCCTCGAGTGTCACCGGGACCGCTTGCAGCTGAATGCGCACCAGGTGAAGGTTCTGAGCGTCATCGAACCGCCCGCAAAGACTTTCGCACACATGTTGCGCTCTCTCCTCGAACTGAGATCGAATGTGGTGGTAGCTAGCGAATGGAAGCGCGTCAGCAACATCAACATGCGCAGGGCGATTCGCACCAAGCGTCGCCACTTCCACAACAGCAAGACCTCTCTCGCCAATTACCTGTCCGACACTCCGACGTCGGATCGCCATCTGCTGGTCGATGATGCGGACGAGGCGTTGGTTCATGAGCTGGGCGGTGCGTTGCAGGAGATGGAGGTGAACGGAGGCTCGTTCGGCGAGTGGTCGATGACCGTCGTTCTCTACGACCTTGATCGAACCAAACTCGATCGGGCAGTGGCCGAATGCGTGAAACGGTTTACCACCCAGGACGCTACCGTCCTGGAAGAGCGCTACAACTTGCTGAATGCCTGGCTCGCCGTCTTGCCGGGCAACCATCGCTACAATCTGCGACGGCTCTACCTGCTCGACTCCAACTGCGCGGACCTCTCGTTCCTGTTCACTCTGCGCCTCGGCGAGCTGCACAACCAGCACCTCGACCAGGAGTATCTTGCGGTGCTCGAGACCAACCAAGGCACGCCCTACTTTCTGAACCTCCACTACCAGGACAATGCGCACACTGTGATTCTGGGCGCAACCGGCGCCGGGAAAAGTTTTTTGCTGAACTTTCTGCTGACCAACCTTCAGAAGTATCGTCCTTTCACCGTAATCTTTGATCTAGGCGGCAGCTACGAGAGTCTTACGCGCCTTTTCGGAGGGTGCTATGTGCGAGTGGGGATGGAGACTCCGTTGGTCAGTATTAACCCCTTTTGCCTGCCTCCTACTCGGGAGAACCTCCAGTTCCTCTATAGCTTCGTGCGCGTCCTCATTGAGTTGAGTCACCACGAGTTGTCGGGCGCCGATGAACGTGACCTCTATGAACAGATCGAGAACCTGTACGCAGTCGAGCGCGGTCTGCGACGGCTTGGCACGCTAAGCAACATCGTCAATCGAAGATTGTCTGAGGCCCTGCACAAGTGGGTGAGAGATGGTCAATATGGCCGCCTCTTTGACAACGGCGAGGACAACCTGAGCTTGGCGGGCTTCCAATGCTTCGATTTTGAAGGCATGGATCGATACCCGGAGATTCTGGAGCCGCTCCTGTTCTACATCTTGCACCGCGCCAATGCCACAGTTTTGGCTTCCGATCAAACGACGACCTTCAAGGTCGTCGTGATGGATGAGGCCTGGCGTTTCTTTCGTAACCGTACCATACAAAGCTATGTTGTCGAGGCACTCAAGACCTGGCGCAAGAAGAACGCAGCGCTCCTCCTTGCAACTCAATCCGGCGATGATCTGTACCGCTCGGACTTGCTCCCGGTAATCGTCGAGTCCTGCGCGACCCAGATGTTCCTCGCCAATCCTGGCATGGACCGAAATGCCTACTGCGAGCGGTTCCATCTCAATCAAACCGAAGCCGAGCTGGTTGCCGGGCTCGTCCCAAAACAGCAGTTTCTCCTCAAACGTCCCAATCTAGCCAAAGTAGTCAATCTGCACGTCGACCCTACGGAATACTGGCTGTACACCAACAGCCCTTACGACAACGCCCGCCGGCGGGACGCGTTTGAAAAGCATGGATTCGAGCGTGGTCTTGAGGTTCTGGCCCAGGAGTCCCCTTCATGAAGACCTCAATGTTGTTCTTAACTCTGGTTCTGTCCGCGCACATCGGTTCCTCCGGGTCTGCACAAACGGCGCCCGCGAATGCGACCAGCGGAATTGGAGGCGATCGCAGGACCGACCATGCCGGCCGTCCCGATGTCGTAGCCAACGTGCCGCCTGCAGCTGGCGTCAAGCAGTTTGCATACGGAGAGCGCGATGTGCTTCGTCTAAATGCCAAATTACGCTACACAACCCTCATTGTGTTGCCCAAAAACGAGCAGATCCTCGATTTCACCTGTGGAGACAAGGAGTTCTGGATGGTCAACGGCACTCAGAACTTTGCCTATGTCAAACCAGCGCGACCGAGGGCAGAGACCAACCTCAACCTCATTACTGCCAGTGGCAACGTGTATTCCTTTGTTCTCACCGAGGTCTCGGGAGTGTCCGGAGTCGAACCCGACCTAAAGGTGTTCGTCGAGCTCAAGGAGGAAGCGATGACCTCCGCCATGAACGGCGCCCCCAGGTTTGTTTCCGCGACCGAGATCGAGGATTATCGCCGACAGGTTGAGCTGGCCAAAGAAGAGAGCCGCCAGAGCCGACGCGCGGCAGAACAAACCATTGTCAGCGAGATCGACCGGTACCGGTCCGAGTATCCGGTTGGGCTTCGCTTCACCTATCAGTTCGAGCGCGATAAGAAGCCTTTTTCGGTGACCGCCATCTACCACGACGACAAGTTTACTTATATTCAGGCAAACGCAGCCGAAACACCAACCCTCTACGAATTGAAGGATGGCAAGCCAAATCTCATCAACTTCGAATTTCGCCGGGGTACCTACGTTGTGCCGAAGATTCTCGATGCGGGCTATCTGGCCATCGGCAAGGCGCGCATGAGTTTTACGCGCCAGGAATAGTTTGCGTATGCCCCATCCGCGACTGGCCAGTGAGGTCTGCTCGATCAGTTTGCTGCCACGTCGTAAGTCGGCGCAAAGCTAGTCAAGGAGTGCGGGAGAATTGCATGCCCGGGATCGAAAACGACGACGTTCGGCCGCGCCCGGTTCTGCGGAACCAGGCCGGGAAACCCACCGGGGTCCTCCCGCGAAACGCTCAAGCAATGGTGATCGCTGCGATCTCTGCCGTGATGGTGGCCGCCATCGCATTTTCTGGCCCAGGCAGCAAGACCACCGCGAAGCGCGCGCCCCTGCCCACTCCCGGAGCCACCGATCCAAACCAGACGCGCATCGCAGAGTATCGGTCCCGTCTCGATGAGGAAGCGCGCAGGCTCGCGGCGGAACAAGCTCAAGTTCTTGAGGCCCGACGACAATTCGCGAATGCTACCGGAAACCCATCCCCGAAGACCGAAACCTTGCCTGCAACAGGAACGAATTCATCCTCCGTTACCGAGGAGAACAATATCGACAACGATCGCAGGCGCCGTGCATATCTGTCACTGTTCGCGTCGAACGTGGCGCTCAGCTACCGCAAAGACAACCCCGGGCAGACATCAGTGACGCCGTCGCCTGGCGAGAATCTTCAACCCACACATTCCGGGACGGCATACCTGCCCGTCCCTTCCCTAAGCGAGGGCCAGCCCAGGCGTGAGTCCCCAGCTCCGGTGAACCTTCCGTCGGGTCAGGACGATGATTCTGCAGCTCACCCAGAGGTTGCCGACCGCGAGACGTTTGCCCGGAGGGCCCAGCAAGATCAGGGCGCCGACCTCAAGCGATCGCGGGGCAAGACATACCGGATGTTCGAGGGAACCGTGCTTGAGGCTGTCTTGACCAATCGTCTAAACGGCTCTTTTTCTGGCCCGGTCAATTGCATGCTGACGACCAACGTCTACTCGCACGACCAGCAGCACCTCTTGATTCCCCAAGGGAGCAGAGTGCTTGGCGAAGTAAGACGTGTGACCATGCTTGGCCAGGAGCGGCTGGCAGTTTTCTTCCATCGCCTGGTGATGCCCGATGGTTATTCGCTGAACCTGGACAGGTTCGAGGGCCTGAACCAGATCGGCGAAACCGGTCTGCAGGATCAGGTCAATCATCACTATGGACAGGTGTTTGGCATGTCCCTCGCAATCGGAGCTATCGCCGGCTTCGCTCAAGCCAACAGCAATGGCGGCGTTTTCCAGTCATCGACCGACGCTTATCGAGAAGGCGTGGCCAGCAGTCTCTCGCAGTCATCTCTCCATGTTCTCGATCGCTATCTGAATATCCTGCCGACCGTCACGATCCGTGAAGGGCACAGGATCAAGATCTACTTGGTGGGGGATCTGCTCCTGCCCGCTGTCGACAATCACATCATGCCGGAGGACCCATGAGCAAGGAAGAAAAACCGCCGATCATTCGCTGGTTGTACCGTTACGTCTTTCGCGGTGCGGGCTTAGCGTTTCTGACAGGAATGATCACAAAGCTGTATCTCTTTTGGCGCGCGTGGGCCAGGAAATGAGATGTAGAGGATTTGCTCGTACCTGTTTGTGCCAATTACCTCACGCCGGAGGATCTGTGAGAAGAGCCGACACACCCCACGCACGAATTACGCCGCTACGTTCCTCGCTGCTGGGCTGGGCGTACCCGGCCCATTTGGTCACTGCAATGTTCTTTGCTAGAACAGAGGCAACGAGTAGGCGGTTTCCCTGAACACATAAAACTTGCTGACAACATTGAAGGAGACAGGATGCAATTCACCGATAACCGACGAAGAATCATCTCAAATTTACTTCTCGTGATCACTGCCACTTCAGCGGCCTTTGCCGTTCTCGGTGTGGGAGATGTGGTCTACGATCCCGCCGCCGTCGCGAGTCTCGTCAAGCAGTTTCATCAGATGGAGCAGGAATACGCCCAACTGGTCGCAACCTATCAGACAGTGCGCAGCCAATACAGTCAAATGATCTTCATGGCGAAAATGGTCCCAACCGAGTTGCGTGCGCGGTACCGGACGTCAGCCACGTCCTGGCGCAACTCAGCAGCGACCGATACTTACGGTA
>WNFP01000916.1_pt1 | contig 23524 bp, 16 predicted proteins | sample 5400201 | NCBI WGS metagenome assembly WNFP01 (sample SAMN13153355, study PRJNA577476) | soil metagenome | isolation source: 115 cm saprolite under Madrone tree | place: USA:California | collected 2016-06-14
TGTTCTTGAGGACGGCGCGCTTCGCGGCCAGCAGGCTGGTCAGGACGTGCGCGCCTGGACCGGCGAAGCGGACGCAGGATGCGGAGCAGCGTCGAAGGCCGGCCGCGAACCGATCGCGTAGCCCGTCCACTGGCCGCGGGCAAGGAGGTCGACAGCCATCGCCTCGAGATCGCGCACGCGCTGGTTGGCGCGGATCGCCTCGCGGATCGAGAGGATGCCGACCGCCGGGTGCCGCTTCTCGATCACGTGACGAAGCATGTTCAGGTGCGCGTTGTCAGGCACTCCCGGCTCGCGAATCCGGCGCACCGCGGCGCGAACCGTCGCCTGCGTGCCGTCGATCGCCTCGCCCCGCCCGAAGTCGAACTTGTAGCTCGGGCTCCTGCCGCCGGCGCGGCGCTCGCCGATCAGCTTGATCCACTTCGCGTTTTCCGCGCCCTTGCCGACATCGATCACCAGGCGCACCAAGCGGCCGTGATAAGGGAAGCTGCCGTTCATCCGCGCGTAGCTCTCGCGCTGACCCTTCAGGCCCTCGTGCCGGCCGACGAGCAGCGGCGAGTCGGCGTCGAGATGGATGTGGTCGATGGGGGTGAGCAACGAGATGATCGCGAAGGCGTGGGGGATGAGGTCCGCGATGACGCCGATGTCCGCCGCGGCTCCGGTCAGCGGCTGCTCCTCGAGAATCTCGATACGGATCTCTTCGACGCTCTCGAGGAAGTCGCGAAGCGTGCGCTCTTCGGTCAAGAGCATCTGCAGCAGCCGGACCTCGAGCTTGAAGTAGTAATGGTCGGCGGCCACGATCTCGACGCCGCCGGGCGCCGTGTCAAGGAATTCGCGGTAAGCCTCGGGCGGCGCGCCGAGCGGCTTCTCGATGAGGAGCGGCGCTGTCCCAGTAAAAGGCGTCGCCGTGGCCGCGAACCTCCTCGTCCTTGCCGCCGATGCGCTCGCGGCCTCCGGGCGAGTCCTGCTCGACGACGTGGGTGCGGAAGTTGAAGAACTGCTTGAGCGTGAGCAGGTGCTGGTACGCCTTCTGTCCCCACTGGCCGAAGCCGATGAGAACGAAGTCTTTCTGCAGGTGCCGTTCCTCTTCTGCGAGCGCGTGGAGACGCGCGTTCTTGATGGCGACCGCGGCCTGCAGAGCAAGGCCCTGCGCACGCTGCACCTCTTCGGTGGTGAAGGCACGCTCGCGGTCGCGTTCCGCGAGCACCGCGGCGCCGATCGACTGGCCGTCCGCGAGCAGAGGCAAGGCCAGCAGCGAGCGCACGCCGAATGCTCGGGCGTATGCAGGACTGACGATGCTGCTCGCGCTCGTGTCCTCGATGACGATGGGCTGGCCGTGGTCGAGCACCTCGAATAGGAACGAAGGCTCGGCGCGCTCGCCATGCTGGCGTCGCCACAGGTCCTCCTGGTCTGAGGCGGCGGCGCCGAACCAGCCCTCGCGATCCTCTTCGTATAGCGCGATCTGACACATGGACGCGTCAACCAGCCGCGCCATGTTCTGCGCGACCAGGCGAAGGGTCTGATCGAGGTCGATCGATGACGCGATCGCGCGGCTGATGTCGGCGCTGAGCTCGAGCTGCTCACCGTGACGACGCGCGTCTTCATACAGACCTGCCGTCTCGACGGCCATCGCAACCTGCGCCGCGGCGGCACGCAGGGCTTCGATCTGACCCCAGTCCGGCCGGCGCTCGTACGAACGGTGGTAGCCGACCTCCAGGACGCCATTCGCGATGCGCGAGAGGTCTGAGCCGAACGGAAGAAAGATCCGGATCAGGTCTGCGTGGCCTCCGCTCTGGAATACCTCGCCGGCGAGCGTAAAAGGAGCCTGGCCCCCGGCCGGACGGCGGTCTTCCTTTCCTTTCGGTTCGCCGATGAGGCAGGCGGCGACGTGAGCCATCGTCGTGCCGTCGCTCCACACGACCGGGATGTCGAACCACGTCGCCGATTCGGGGATGGCGCCGCTGATGACGTCGCTGCGGTCTGACTCGACTCCCGCCGCAAGCGCGCCGACGACCGCTGCCTGCCGGCTGCGTGCGACATAGACGAGGACGTCGTCTGCGGCGAGCTCGCGCTCTTCCTTGAGAGCCCATCGAGGAACGCGTTTCTGGGTCCCCACACCCGCGCTTCGCGGGGGAGCTCCCCGCTCGGCGGGGAGCGGGCCGGCCGAGATGATGGTCGAGGTTGTGGCCGCTCCGGCGGCCATGCGCACGACGGTGGTCCCATCGGCCCGCTCGTCGAGCAGGTAGACGGTCGCGAAGTTGAAGTCGAACTCCGGCACCGACGCATCGGTCAGGTGCCCAGCGACGGCGTCGAGCACTTCCTGCTTGCCCGAGCCCGGCTTCAGCATCGCCGTGGTCATGTTGCCGAGCGCTCCCAGCAGCCGGTTGCTGTGCTCCAGCCCGGCGATGAGAATGCGGCTGGCCAGAGAAGCGCCGATCAAGTCGGCGCTCGCCTTCAGAAGAAGGTCGGTCGCGGGAGGGCGGCGCACAGTGGCGAGCGGATCTCGGCTGAGGACGACGAGGTAGCCATGGGGCTCGTCCTCGCTGCCGAGAGGATACGTGGCGACGACATGAAGCTCGGCGCCGGCGGTTCCCGCCGCGACAGCCTTGCCGAGCACCGACTCCCAGGGCGCGCCGGCATCCTGGCGTTCGATTCGCGGGGGTGCCGCAACCGGAGCGTGCGCGGTTACCAGCTCGAGGCTGGTGCGCTGCCCCGCGAACTGATAGATCGCGGCGGCGTCGAAATCGCTTGCAAGCAATAGATCGGCGAGGGCGATCGACAGGAGGCGGCGCAGCTCTTTGGCGTCCGTCTTGGGGTCACCGATCGGTCCGGTGAGCAGGAACGTCAACCGGCCCAGTCCTTCGAGCGCCGTCCGCTCCGAGTCGGCGAGCACGGTCTGGATCGCCCTCGCCGCAGCCGTGGCGCGGCCCTCCAGCGCTTCGAGCTGGGCGGCGTCCGGGACGCGCTCTCGCGTGCGGTAGTTCAGATAGACGAGGCCGAGCAGCCGATCGCCAAACAGCAGCGGCAGCCCGATCGTGGCCTGCACCTGGTAGCGGCGGACGAACGTGCTGTCGATCTCAGACGGCGCGTCTCGCGCGACGAGCTTCTGCCTTGTGACCGTCAGCCAGGCCGTCGACCCGTAGTGGTGCACGCCGAGCTCGTCCGGGACCTTGCCTTGTTTCTGGTCGGAGAGGTAACGCTCCAGCTGCTGAGTCATGTCGGCGAGCGAGTCGAGGAGGCTTTCCTGCGGCTGCCCCGTCGCGAAAGGCGCGTAATACTTCCGGCTCGACTCTTCGTAAAGGAAGATGGACACGATGTCCGCGCCCGAAGCGTGCTGCATGTCGGCGACCACGCCGCGAAGTACTGCTGCCAGGCCTGATGCTGTCTCTAGCGGCGGATGCATCGGTGCACCCGCATCATAGGTCGCCAACTCTGAACAATCTTCCGCGCCCGGAGTATCCGCGCCCGCTGCTGCACAGGCGCGACTGGGTGAACCTCAACGGTGAGTGGGATTTCGGCGTGGGTGATTCGCGGAGGTTCGACCGCCAGATCGTCGTGCCTTACGCGCCGGAATCGAAGCTGTCCCGAATCAGGGATTGGAAGCCGGCTGACGTCGTCTGGTACCGGAGACGATTCGATGCGCCTGCAGCCGACCGGATGGTGATGCACTTCGGCGCCGTCGACTATCGGGCCGTGGTGTGGGTCAACGGAGAGCTGGTGACCCGGCACGAAGGCGGGCATACGCCGTTCTCCGCCGACATCACTCGGGTCGTTCGCGAGCATGACAACGAAGTCGTCGTCCGAGCCGAGGATCCGCTCGACGATGCGAGCCTTCCGCGCGGCAAGCAGCGCTCGACCGAGCTGCACGGTCCGTGGCATTACGCCACCACGACCGGCATCTGGCAGACCGTCTGGCTCGAACCGCTCCCGCGCCGCGCCATCGAGCTCCTCCGCATCAAGCCGGACTACGACGCTCGCGAGGTCGAGTTCGACATCGGCGCCGAGGGACAAAAGCACGTGATCGTCACGTTCGATGGCAGGCCGGTCGGCGAATGGAGCGGAGACGGGACGAAAGGAAGGATCGCGCTGAGCGAAATCCACGAGTGGAGCCCCGAGGACCCCAATCTCTACGTGCTGCAAGCACGCCACGAGTCAGACCATGTCGCGAGCTACTTCGGCCTTCGAAAGGTGGAAACAAAGGACGGACGTTTCATCCTCAACGGCCGCCCCTACATCCAACGCCTGATCCTCGACCAGGGCTATTTTCCCGGCGGGCTGCTCACCGCAGCTTCAGACGCCGACCTGCGTCGCGACATTGAGCTCGCGAAGGCAATGGGCTTCAACGGCGCGCGCAAGCACCAGAAGATCGAGGACCCGCGCTGGCACCACTGGGCGGACCGGCTCGGCTTTCTCGTTTGGGGAGAGATGCCGAACTTCCACAAACACTCGCCCGAGGCTGAGGCGCGCCTGGAGGCGGAGTGGCGGGAAAGGGTGGTGCGAGATCGCGACCATCCATCCTTGATTGCGTGGGTCCCGATCAACGAGAGCATGGGGCTCAAAAACGTGGAGCCTCGTGCTGTGGCGCGGCTGATCACTCGCCTCTATCAGCTGACTCACCGGCTCGGTGGGCAGCGGCTGGTGATGTCCAACGATGGCTGGCAGCACACCATCAGCGACCTGTGCACGCTGCACGACTACGCCGCCGCCTCGACTCTTCGCAGCCGCTATGGGAGCCTCGAGACGGCGCTGGATCCCGGCGCCCGCGAACAGCCGCCCTACCTGCCGGGTTTTGAGTACCGAGGCGAGCCAGTGGTGCTCAGCGAGTTTGGCGGTCTCTCGATGTCAGGCGGGGAGATGGGGTATCAGCGCGTAGCCGACGCCGGCGACCTCCTCAAGACGTACAAAGAAATGGTCGAGGCGCTGATGGAGCCCGGGCCAGTCGAGGGCTTTGGCTACACGCAGCTCGCCGACATCGAGGAGGAGCAGAACGGGCTGCTTACGTTCGAGCGCCAACCCAAGGTCGACCCTGAGCGGCTTCGGGAGGTGACGCTGACCCCGAAGCGGGGCTAACCGCCGTAGATCCGGAGCTTTACCGGCTGCTCTCCCTCGATCCGGTCGGCCAGCCGGCGTAGGCGCGCGGCGACACGCTCGGCCAGACGCTCGCGAGGCTGCCACCCTTCCAGCCGCGAATGCTCCTCCGCGGTCCTGATCATTTCGTGATGTCGGTCCAGGAGCCACCTCTCCTGGGAGTACATGTTCACCCGGCGATTATAGACCAATGCCTCTGGTGATAGTCAAGGGCCTATTGCAATCATCATAACCAGCCTGTTAACATAGCCATTGACCTATGCCAATCCTTGAAGAGGTCGGTGAGGCGACCCAGGTACGAGTCAGCGCCTCCGCCCCTCTCGAGCTCATGTGGATCCTCCACAACCTCCAGGCGAAGCACGTTCTCAACGGCCCCTACGCCAGCCTCGAGCGCTTGCGCGCGGACATGCAGCCGAAGGTCGCGTCGTTCTGGGCAGACGGTGTCAGGGGCTATACGGAGACCATCGTCCTCGCGGAGCGCAGCGGCACCACTCTCGACCTCGATCTCGATCGCTATTTCGAGAAGCTCGACGAGGCAATCGAGATGGTGGACGGCGGCCTGTCGCTGCTTTCGGAGCGCCCCTCGGAGCGCGTGGCCTTCCAGACCCGGGTCAAGCGTCTTCGTGAAGACCGCGATCTGCGCGGCAAATATCGATCGCTGCTGCTGTCGGCCTGGGAGCCCTTGCGGGCGGAATGGGAAGCTTCCGGTCGGCGCGCGGCCGGCGATGCCGCCATCGAATGGGCTCGCATGGTGGACGAGGGGACGGGATACCGGACCCTTCTCGACCGGCCCCACGTCTGGCCCGGCCGTCCGGAGCTGGAAGAGCTGGCGGAGTCAGCGCTGGCGGAGGGCCGTATGGTGCTGTCCCCGGGGTGGTTCTTCGGCGTGATTCATGTAGTCGAGGTCGATGGCACTGTTTACCTCGGCCGCGGGGTAAGGACGGAGGACCAGGATGCGGTCCGCCGCGAGACCGCGACGCGGGTCGCGGGCAACCTGAAAGCGCTCGCAGACCCAACCCGGCTCGGGATCCTGCTGTGGCTTGCGAAGCACCCGGCGTCGGTGACCGAGATCGCAAGCCATTTCGAGCTCTCGCAGCCCACGGTCAGCGGGCACGTCCAGCTGTTGCGCGACGCGGGCCTCTTGGAGGACAGGTTGGCCGGCCGTCGTTCGAAGCTGATCGTCGCGCGCGAGCGGCTGAAGGGACTGATCGGCGACGCGGAGGAATCTATGCTCCGCCTGTTCCCCCACGAGTAGCCGGTAGGGTGCCGGCCCGGGCCACATCTCCCAGCCAGTACGCGCTCGGCCGCGGCCGTCTCGCCAGCGTCTTGCGGTCTACCTCGATGAGCCCAAACGTGGGCTTGTATCCGAAAGCCCACTCGAAGTTGTCCATCAGCGACCAGTACACGTAGCTGCGAACATCGATGCCTTCGGCGATACACGCCAGCGTCTCGCGCATGGCTGCATCGATGAAGCTGATGCGCCTGGAGTCGGCGGCGGTGGCGATGCCGCTTTCGGTGACGAGGATCGGAATGCCGCCGGTGCTCGTCCACGCGCGGCGGATCGCACCTCCCAGGGCTTTCGGGTAGTACTCGTAGCCCATCTGCGTGGTCTCGTCCGTCTCGCTCAGCTCGCGCGAGAGGTCGCTCCATACATGTCCTGGACCACGAGGGCCTTCCGGCCCGAACCGGAACCGCGTGTATGTCTGCACGCCGATGAAGTCGTCATCTCGGGCGAGCTCGAAATACCGGTCGTTGATCGCCGACTCCTGCTCGAAGCCGCTGTCGCCCGGCAGCGCGCCGTCTTCGTACTGCAGGTCAGGGATCGCCAGACAGATGCCGACTGGGACCTTCGCGCGCTGGCGGATCGCCGCAGCACCTCGGCGGTGAGCTTCGAGCAGGTTCTCGGTCGCCAACTCTGCACCCTCGACGTCGCCCTTCCGCCCCGGCGGGTTGATGCCGAGCACGTAGCCGCTCAACCCGAGGCCCTGTGGCTCGTTGATCGTGCACGCATAGCCGATCAGGTCCCCCAGCGCCGCTGCGGCGCGATCGCAGTACCGCTCGAACTGCTCGGGAAATTGAGGTGACCTGAAGCCGCCCTGCTGATGGAGCCACATCGGCAGTGTGAAGTGGTGAAACGTGAGGATCGGAACGATCCCGTGCTCGCGGCAGGCGGCGAGCATGCGCCGGTAGTGATCGAGCGCCGCGCGCGAGAACTCGCCCTCGGCCGGCTCGATGCGCGCCCACTCGATGCCGAAGCGGAAGGCGTTGTACCCGAGGTCTCCCTGCAGCGCGATGTCCGCGCCGTAGCGGTGGTAGAAGTCGCAGGCGTCGCCCGACGGCTCGAGGCACGGCGTGCCCTCTTTGTGCTCCCACCACCACCAGTCGCTGTTGGTGTTGCCGCCTTCGACCTGGTAGGCCGACACCGAGGCGCCGAATAGAAAACCGGATGGAAATGCCAAGGCACGAGAAGGGTAGCGGCCAAACTCCCGACTTGACAGCGCCAACGATCCGGTTTAACTTTCGGCCCTAAACCGCTTTACTAAAGCGGTTTACGCGCATCGGGGTCCCCGCGAAATCGCCAGATTTCATGGGGTGATGTGGGGGGAACACGGGATGACCTGGGTTTCAGATCGGCGGGGCCTTGAGTCGAGTAACCATCGCTGACGTGGCCGGCGCCGCGGGCGTGTCGAAGACCGCCGTCTCCTTCGCGTTCAACAACCCAGAGAAGCTCGGGCAGGCCACGCTCGAGCGGGTGCTGCATGTCGCGCACGAGCTCGGCTATACGCCGCATCCGGCCGCGCGCGCACTTTCGCTCCGCCGCAGCGGGACCATCGGCGTCCTCATTCCGCAGCGCCTCAGCACCGTGTTCGCCAACCAGTTCTTGAGCGAGCTGTTCCAGGGCCTTGGCGAGCTGGTCGAGGAGCACGACCTGACGCTGCTGCTGGTCCCGCCCCTCGACGGCTCGCTGGAAGGCGCTATCCGCCAGGCTTCGGTGGACGGTTTCATCAGCCTCGGCCTCAGCCCCGACGACGCTGCCCTGGCGACGCTGGATCGAATCGGGATCCCGACCGTGCTGATCGACTCGGAAGAGTCGCCCGAGCACCCGGCAGTCAACGTCGACGATGCCGGAGGAGCCGAGGCCGCGGCCCGGCACCTCCTCGATCTCGGACACCGCCAGCTCGCGGTGATCATGCTGCCGCCGACGCGCTCGCAGTCGGTGCTCACCCCGGCGGCGTCTCGCCGCCTTGCCGGCTATCAGGCGGCTCTCGCCGCCTTCGATGCGCCGGCTCCATACACGCTCACCGCCGGCGCGACCATGGCGGCCGGCGCGCGCGCCTTCGATTCCTTTCCAAAAGGAAAACGGCGACCGACCGGCGTCCTCGCCATGAGCGACATGGCGGCGATCGGCGTGTTGGGTGCGGCCCAGGCTGCGGGGCTGCACGTGCCCGAGGACCTGTCGGTGGTCGGCTATGACGACCTGCCCATGGCGGCCTGGACGAGCCCACCGCTGACCACGGTCAGGCAGCCGATCGTCGAGAAGGGCCGCGTCGCGGCCCGCCTTCTGATCCAGCGCTTGCAGGGCAAGGTCGTCAGCTCGCCGCCTCCGCTGAGAACGAGCCTGGTGGTGCGCGGTTCCACCGCACGTCCAAAGGAGGTGCCGGGCCAGGGCTGATTCGCGAGGAATCCGATCGGCGCGCCTGACGCGCGCTTGCCAAATTAAGGGAGGGTCATAGAATGGTTCTCAGCTCGGAGTCAAGATCGTCGATAGGAAGGCCCCCGGCCTTCCACATGTGGGGGATCTAGAACATGCATTCTTCGAGTTTCACTCGGGCACTGGTCGTCGCCATGGCGGCAGTGTTCACAGCGGTAGCCTGCGGCACCTCGTCGAGTACGAATGCAGGCTCGATCAAGATCCTCGCGGCCTGGTCCGGACAGGAGCAAGCGTCCTTCTTCGCTGTGCTCAAGCCGTGGGAAGACAAGACCGGCATCAAGGTCAACTACGAATACAGCCGTGACCTGGATGCCCTCCTGACCACGCGTGTCGGCGCTGGCAACCCGCCCGACCTGGCGGCGGCGCCGAGCCCCACGACCCTCACCAACTTCGCCAAGCAGGGCAAGGTCATAGCGCTCGACGACAAGATCGATGTCGCTTCGCTGAAATCGAACTATTCACAGAGCTGGATCGACCTGGGCACGATCAACGGCAAGCTCTACGAGACCTTCTCGTGGGTTGCCGTGAAAGGCCTCATCTGGTATGACCCGAAGAACTTCCAGGCCAAGGGCTACAACGTGCCCGCCAACTGGCAGTCCTTGCTCGATCTGCAAAGCACGATCAAGACCGGCGGCACGACTCCATGGTGTGTCGCGCTCGAGAGCGGCTCGGCTTCGGGCTGGCCCGGCAGCGACTGGCTGAAAGAGATCGTCTTGAGCCAGTCCGGCCCCAGCGTCTACGACGGGTGGGTCGCCGGCACGCAGAAGTGGACCTCGCCGGAGATCAAGTCGGCGTTCACAACTTGGGGCCAGATCCTCGGTGCGAACGACACCAACGTCTATGGCGGCAAGCAATTCATGCTCGCCACCAACTTCGGCGACGGCGGCACGCACATGTTCGACAACCCGCCGAAGTGCTACATGCACAATCAGGCGTCGTTCATCACCACCTTCTTCACGAGCGCCAACCCCGCCCTCCAGCCGGTGACCGACTTCAACTTCTTCCCGCTGCCGGACATCACCTCTCAGTACGCCGGCGCTCACGTCGTTGCCGGGGACTCGTGGTCGATGTTCCGCGACACTTCACAGGCGCGCTCGTTGATGAACTACCTGATCACCGCCGACGCGCAGACCATCTGGGTCAAGCGGGGCGGCAAGATCTCGCCCAACAAGCAGACCTCCTTGGACGCCTACCCCGACGCGCTCACCAAGGAAAGCGCCCAGATCCTCGTGGCGACCAAGATCGCCAAGTACGACGCTACCGACCAGATGCCCGCGGACATGAGGGCCGCGGCCTGGAAGGCGGTGCTCGACTTCGTCAGCGACCAGTCGAAGCTGGATTCCATCTTGAAGACCCTCGATGGGGTCCAAGCCACGGCCTATAAGTGACGAGTTAGGAGACGAAAGAGCGTGGATTTCAGCATTCTGCTGTCAGACCTCCCAACGCTCGTAGTAGTCATCGTCGGCGTGCCCATCGTGCTCGCCGCCTACATTGTGGGCGGCGAGTACCTGGTGCGCCGGCTGCCTGACGGTAATCGCCCGCAGGTCCGGCCCTGGATATGGGTCGGACCTGCCATCTTCCTGGTGGCGGCCATCCTGTTCATTCCGGCCATCTTCACCGTCATCCAGAGCTTCCAGGACAACCACGGCAACTTCGTCGGCTTGCAGAACTACGCGAATCAGCTGGCCGACTTTCCATCCGGCGGGGCCTGGACCGCAATCCGAAACAACATCATCATCTGGTTGATCTTCTACACGCTGTTCGTGCTGGCCTTCGGGCTGGCGCTGGCCGTTCTCTTCGACCGGGTTGCATACGAGACGGTGGTCAAGTCGTTGATCTTCATGCCCATGGCCATCTCGTCGGTGGCGCTCGGAGTCATCTGGAAATTCATGTTCTGGTACCAGCCGCCTGGAAGCGCCCAGACTGGGACTTTGAACGCGATCGTCACGTTCTTCCATCACGATCCCGTGGCCTGGCTGCAGGATCAGTGGCCGAACGGACTCGCCCTTCTCAACAACCTCGCCCTCATCGGCGCCGCGACGTGGGGCATCACCGGTTTTGCCATGGTGATTCTCTCTGCAGCGCTGAAAGGCATCCCCGGCGAGCTGCTCGAGGCCGCCCGAGTGGACGGAGCTGGGGAAATCACTGTTTTCAGGCGTGTCATCTTTCCGCTGATGATGCCGACCATCGTCGTGGTGGGCACCACCCTCGTCATCTTCGCCTTGAAGGCCTTTGACGTCGTGTATGTGATGACGAACGGCAACTACAACACCGACGTGCTCGCATTCCGCATGTACAACCTGCTCTATCTTTCGCACAACCCGGCCGGGGCGAGCGCGGTCGCGATCATCCTGCTCATCGCGGTGGTTCCCGTGCTGATCTTCAATCTCAGGCAGTTCCGGGCTGTGGAGGCAAGGCGATGAGCGTCGCAGCAGCGGCAAGGACCGAGTCGACAGCAGCTTTCGGATCGATGCAGTGGATTTCGCAGCGACTCGGAAGGATCGTGCTCCACGTGGTCGTCATCGGTTTGACCCTCGCCTGGGTCGTGCCGACGCTCGGGCTCGTGCTCAGCAGCTTCCGGCCTTTCTCGGCCATCGCCACCAGCGGGTGGTGGGCGGCAATCTCACCGCCTTATGCATTCACGCTCGACAACTACAATCAGCTCTTCGCGCAGAGCAACCTGGGCACCGCGATCTTCAACAGCTTCATGGTGTCGGTGCCGTCGACCGTCATCCCCGTCACCATCGCCGCCTTTGCCGCATACGCATTCGCGTGGATGAAGTTCCCGGCGCGCGACTGGATCTTCCTGGCCTTCGTCGGCCTGCTCGCAGTCCCTCTGCAGCTCACTTTCATCCCGGTGCTGAAGTTCTACGTCGACCACGGCATCACGATTGAAAATCTGACGGCGCTGAACCTGCCTCCCTGGGTCGGCTTGTGGCTGGCCCACGCCGGCTACGGGCTGCCGTTCTCCACTTACCTCCTCGCCAACTTCTTCCGTGCCCTGCCGAGCGACCTGTTCGAGTCGGCCGAGATCGATGGCGCGGGAACTCTGACGGTGTTCTTTCGAATCATCCTGCCGCTGTCAGTACCAGCCCTAGCATCGCTGGTGATCTTCCAGTTCCTGTGGGTGTGGAACGACCTTCTGGTGGCATTGATCTACGTCGGAGGCTCCCCTGAGGTGGCGCCCCTGACGGTGAACCTCGCCGGCCTGACCAACTCGCTCGGCCAGGGCTACCAGCTACTCACCGCCGCGGCATTCTTCTCGATGATCGTGCCGCTCGTCGTGTTCCTCAGCCTCCAGCGCTATTTCGTGCGCGGCATTCTTGCAGGATCTGTGAAGGGGTAATTAGGAATGGCATCAGTCACTTACGACCACGTTGTCAAGCGCTACACGGCAGACGTCACAGTCGTCAAGGATTTCAACGTCGAGATCAAAGACAAGGAGTTCATGGTCCTCGTTGGTCCATCGGGCTGCGGCAAGTCGACAGCGCTGCGCATGCTTGCGGGCCTCGAAGCGATCACCGAAGGCCAGATCCGCATCGGCGACCGGGTCGTCAACAACGTCGCCGCCAAGGATCGCGACATCGCCATGGTGTTCCAGTCCTACGCCCTCTACCCGCACATGAGCGTTTACGACAACATGGCGTTCCCGCTGCAGATGCAGCACATGCCGAAGTCGGAGATCGACAAGAGGGTGAAGAACGCCTCTCGCATCCTCGGCCTCGACAACTTCCTCAAGCGCAAGCCGCGCGCTCTGTCCGGCGGCCAGCGCCAGCGCGTCGCTCTTGGCCGTGCGATCGTGCGCAGCCCGAAGGTCTTCCTCCTCGACGAGCCCCTGTCCAACCTCGACGCCAAGCTGCGCGGCCAGACCCGCATCGAGCTGCAGAAGCTGCACCGCGACCTGCAGACGACGTTCATCTATGTCACGCACGACCAGGTCGAGGCGATGACGATGGGCGACCGCATCGCGATCATGAACGCCGGCATCCTGCAGCAGGTCGGAACGCCTGGCGACATCTACGACCACCCGGCGAACCTCTTCGTCGCCGGCTTCATCGGCAGCCCGACGATGAACTTCGTCCCCGTAACGACCTCCGACAGCACGGCCAAGGCATCAGGCTTCGAGGTCAAGCTGCCCAAGTCGGTTCCCGCCGGCAAGGGCACGCTGGGGTTCCGGCCCGAGACCGTGACCGACCGCATCGTCGACCCCGCCAGCACCCTCGACATGAAGGTGGACGTGGTCGAGCGGCTCGGCTCGGACCAGTTCCTCTACGGGCAGGTCGGCGGCGACTCCGTGACGGCGCGTGTCGATCCGAAGTTGAAGGTCGAGCCGGGCGACATGGTGCACCTCGGCCTCGACACCCGCACGCTCCACCTGTTCGACGCCGAGTCCGAAGCCGCACTTCTCTAAGCGCCTCGTGTGGAACAGATACGCGCCGGTGAAGACTTCGATACCGCGCGCTTCCGCGCCTTCCGGAGGTCGATCCGGAACGCCCTGACCGGGCGCGCGAGCCGGCTCGTATCGCTCGATTCTGTGCTGGACGCAGCCGGCGCCGAGGGCCGGTCGTTCGGCGGGGTCCGCGAGATTCCGATCGACCAGATCGTCGGCTCAGCCGCGTCGCCCGCGAAGGCAAGCGATTTCCTTCCGGGTTTCCTCCCGGCCACGCGGCGGCTGCGCGATCGGTGGACGCGGGTGTACACCGCGATGGTCGAAGGCGGGGAGCTGCCACCGATCGATGTCTACAGGGTCGGCGACGGCTATTACGTCATCGACGGCCATCATCGTGTTTCGGTGGCGCGCAGCCTTGGTCGGGACACGATTAACGCCCGCGTCATCGATGTCCAGACCCGCGCGCCGCTGGGCAGCACCGTGGATGCCGAAGAGCTGCTGAGAGCGGCGGAGTACGCACAGTTCCTCGAGGCAACGCAGCTGCACCGCCTGCGGCCGGACGCGCGACTGGAATGCAGCCGGCTCGGCCGCTACGACGAGATCTTCAAGCACATCCTCGGCCACGAGTACTTCATGGGCCTCGAGCGCGGGCCCGGGGTGTCGCTGCCTGAGGCCGCCGCGAGCTGGTACGACACGGTCTACCTTCCGATCGCGAAGGTGATCCGCCGTCACAACGTGCTCGAGCAGATGCCGGGCTGGACGGAGGCCGACCTCTACGTCGAGATCACGAGGCGCTGGCTCGCGTTGAGCGAGCAGGGCAAGCCCTCGGGACCGCATCCCGCCGTGCACGCGCTGCTCGAGGATGAAGCGAAACGCTGGTGGCAGCGGCGCTGGTCCATGATGCTGCCCGAGCGCCGCCAGGTAAACAGGTGATAGGCCTCATCTTCGGGCCGCCTGGGAGCGGAAAGGGGACGCAGGCCGGTCGCATCGAGAAAGAGTTCGGGATGGCGCACCTCTCGACCGGCGAGATCCTCCGCTCGGAGGTCGCCCACGGAAGCGCCGTCGGCAAAGAGGCGGCACGAATCATGGCCGCCGGCGACCTCGTCCCCGACGACCTCATCGACCGCATCGTCGAGAGCCTGCTCCGGCGCATGGACCCCACCGCGAGCGTGCTCCTGGACGGCTTCCCCCGGACCGTGGAGCAGGCGAAGGCGCTCGATCGCATGCTGGCGGACCTCAACCGCAATGTCGACTTCGTCGTCGCACTCGACGTGCCCGAGCCGCTGCTCGTGGATCGGTTGCTCCACAGAGCCGCGGTGGAAGGCCGGGCGGACGACACCCGCGCAGCCATCATGGAGCGCATGCACGAATACCGCCTGCGCACGGCGGATGTGCTCGACCATTACCGCAGGAGCGGCGTGCCGGTGGCCGAGGTGAATGGCGTCGGGGCGGTCGACGAGGTCTTCGATCGGGTACGCGATGAGATCAAGCGGGTGCTGGGCGGCAAACAGCGTGCCCGCGGCATATGATCAGCGTTCTCAGAAACTAGAAATGGCAAGAAAAATCGGCGTCGAGGGCCTCGGACAGATCGTCAAGCCGATGGTCAACGGCGAAAGCCAGGCGACTGTCGAAGCCATGCCGGCGCCATTCTCGTCGGGCCTTGCCAGCGCTTTCCCGCCGATCGCCGAGTACGCATTTCTCTCGGACTGCGAGGTCAACGCCCTCATCGCTCCGAGCGGGCGCGTCGAGTGGATGTGCCTCCCGCGCCCCGACAGCCCGAGCGTTTTTGCGGCCATCCTCGATCGCGCGTCCGGCGCCTTCCGGTTTGCCCCCAGCGGAGTGATGGTCCCGGCAGGGCGGCGCTACCTCCCGGGCACGCTCGTGCTGGAGACGACCTGGCGGACCCGGACAGGCTGGCTGATCGTCCGCGATTGCCTGTGCATCGGACCCTGGTACCACAGCCAGCGGCGCTCCGGGACGCACCGGCGCCCGCCCACGGACCAGGAGGCCGAGCACATCCTCCTCCGCACCGCGAAGTGCGTGGTCGGGAGCGTCGAGCTGAGCCTCGACTGCCATCCCGTGTTCGATTACGGGAAGACGGCCGCTCACTGGGAGTACTCAGGGCCTGGCTACGGGGAGGCCGTTGCGAGAGGTGGCGACGGCGATGTACCGCTTCGTCTCGTGACCGACTTGCGCATGGGGTTCGAAGGGCCCGGGGCGCACGCCACCAAGACGTTGCGCCAGGGCGAGAAGGCGTACGTAGCACTCGCCTGGCCTCGATCCCAGTACTCGGCGACGAGCGAGTTCTGGGCCGAGCACCCGCCCCCGGCAAATGCCGACGAAGCCTTCGCGCGCACCGAGCGCACGGCCGACTTCTGGCGCGAATGGATCAACCGCGGCGAATTCCCGGAGCACCCCTGGCAGAGCTACCTGCAGCGCAGCGCCCTGACGCTGAAGGGCCTGACGTACAGCCCGACCGGGGCGCTGCTGGCGGCGCCGACGACATCGTTGCCGGAGACGATCGGCGGCGAGCGCAACTGGGACTACCGGTACACATGGATTCGCGACGGCACCTTCATGCTCTGGGGTCTCTACACGCTCGGGTTCGCGCGCGAGGCCAACGACTTCTTCTACTTCATAGCTGACGTCGCGGCGGGCCAGCAGGACCTGCAGATCATGTACGGCATCGGCGGCGAGCGCGAGCTGGCCGAGCGAACCATCGACAACCTCAGCGGGTACGATGCGTCGAAACCGGTTCGTGTCGGCAATGCCGCCTACGCGCAAAAGCAGCACGACGTGTGGGGCGCGGTTCTCGATTCCGTGTACCTGCACACCAAGTCGAGGGACTACCTGCCCGAGGTCGTGTGGCCGATTCTCAAGCGAAGCGTCGAAGCCGCGATCGAGAACTGGCGAACGCCGGACCGCGGCATCTGGGAGGTGCGCGGCGAGCCGCAGCATTTCACGTCGTCGAAGCTGATGTGCTGGGTCGCATGCGATCGCGGCGCTCGGCTCGCCGAGCTGCACGGCGACCTCGACCTGGCCAAGCGCTGGCAGGTCGAGGCGGATGAGATCAAGGCCGACATCTGCGCGAACGGTGTCGATTCGCGCGGGGTGTTCGTGCAGCACTACGGCGCGACTTCGCTGGATGCCTCGGTCCTGCTGATCCCGCTCGTCCGTTTTCTGCCACCCGACGACCCTCGAGTGAAGGCGACGGTCCTCGCCATCGCCGACGAGCTGACGGAGGACGGCATGGTTCTGCGCTATCGCGCCGAGGAGACCGATGACGGTTTGTCGGGCGAAGAAGGCACGTTCACCATCTGCTCGTTCTGGATGGTTTCGGCGCTTTGCGAGATCGGTGAGATCACGCGAGCCAGGGAGCTGTGCGAGAAGCTCCTTTCGTATGCGAGCCCTCTGCAGCTTTACGCCGAGGAGATCGACCCGCGCAGCGGCCGTCACCTCGGCAACTTCCCGCAGGCCTTCTCACACCTGGCTCTGATCAACGCGGTCATGCATGTGATCCGAGCCGAGAGCGGCCTGACCAACCGGTTTGGAGGCCCGCTGACCGTCGAACCGTAGGCTGGGGATAGGCGGCGTTCTAAGGTCGCGCCGCCGCAATACGAGATTGCTGTTGGAGCGGCAGTTCGAGGGTGAAGACGCTGCCTTTGCCAAGTTCGCTGACGACACGGACATCGCCCCCATGCAGGGCCGCCAGGCGTTTGGTCAACGCCAGGCCCAGACCAGTTCCCTCCTGATGGCGCCCGGGCCCGGAGTCAAGCTGCTGGAATTCCCTGAAAAGGCGATCGAGGTCGGACCTCGCGATCCCGATGCCGGTGTCCGTCACTGAGATCTCGACGGTTTCGGCCTGGCGCTGCGCGGCGATGGTCACGCTTCCGCCTTCAGGCGTGAACTTGACCGCATTGGTAACGAGGTTGAGCAGCATCTGGACCATCTTGTGCGGATCCGCCTGCAGCCGGCCGGCGGCGCCAACGTTCGCCTCGACCCTGACCCCCTTCTTCGCCGCGATCGGTTCGATGGTGTTCATCACCTGATCGACTGTCTCGGCTATTGAGACGGTCTCCAGCTCCAGAAACATCTGTCCGGCTTCGACTTTGGACAGGTCGAGGATGTCGTTGATCAGGTCCAACAGGTGCTTGCCGCCCGTGCTGATCTGGGCCAGGAACTTCTGTCTTGTGGCGGCGTTGTACTTGCCGGTACTGTCGTCGAGCAACAGCTCGGAGAAACCGAGAATCGCATTCAACGGCGTTCGCAGCTCGTGGCTCATGGTGGCCAGGAATTCGCTCTTGTGTTGATTCGCGACGCGCAGCTCAGCGTTGAGGTTGTTGATCGCACGCTCGCCTTCCTTGCGTGTGGTGATGTCGCGTACGAGGCCGACGAACAGCGCTTTGTCGCCCAGGGCCGATGCCCGCGAGATCGCCAGCTCGACCGGGAACTCGCGACCTGTATGGTCGATGGCGGTGAGCTCCAGAACCTTCCCCAGCACGGGGCCATCGCCCGTCGTCAGGTAGTGCGCGAGGCCGGCGCGATGCGCCGCGCGGTGCTGCTCGGGAACGATTGTGTCGGCCAGGGGCTTGCCCAGAATTTCGTCTCGGCTCCAGCCAAACGTGGCTTCAGCGTGCGGGTTCCAATCGGTGACCCGGCCCAATTCATCCATGCCCACGATGGCGTTCAGCGATGTGTCCACGATCGCCTGCAGGCGTGCGCGCGAGCTCACCAGCTGGTCGTTGAGCGCTCGGACGGAATCTTCGGAGTGCTTCCGCTGCGCGACGGCGGCGTGCACTGTGAGAACGACGACCCAGAGCACCGCCACGACCAGGATTGAGATCGCCGGCTGGCCGGGTTGACGGCCGCCGCTGATGGAAAGGACAAGGATTCCGATCGATGCGAGTGCGGTCGTTGCCCCGACCACTTTGCTTGTGTCGTAAAGCGCCGCGAACAAAACCGTGGTCAGATACAGCGGGAAAACAAGGAGTACCGCCGCCGCTGCGTAATCCGTCGGGTGGACGGTCGCCTGGATGACGAAAACCGCGACGATGCCCCCAAACACTGGAAGTTCATGGATCCAGCGAGGAAGGCGGTCCCAGGGCAGGGCGTAGATCGCGACGATCACCACCACCCCGGCCGCGCCGGCGGCGAGCGCCACGAGTGAGCCCTGGGTGAAGGTGGCTCCCAAGGCGAGGAGCAGCGCGACCACGATCGGTGCCGCGATCGCCAGGCGGGGTAGTCGATCCCACTCGATCGGGGCCAGAGACGTCGCAATCACTCCTGCCGCAACGACCACAGCCAGCGCGTCAGCCCAGGCCAGGCGACTGAACGTGGGATCGGAGAACACCACCAGGGCGATTAGGCCGGCGCCCATGAAGGGCGTGACCCGGCGCACGAGGCCCTTCGTTTGAAATGGCTTCATCGGCGGATTGTCGGACCCTGACACCACTTCAGTCGGGTTCGATTATCGGCCTGTTAACTCCAGGATTTAACGCCGTCGTAACTCATAAGCCGCACTTATTAATTGATGCTACGAGCCGGGCGACAGGACCAGCCCGGATGCGGCGAATGACGCGAATACCGCCACCGCGAAGAAGACGCCGGCGATGACATGACCACCGAGCTCCCCACGGCGGACTTGCTGCCCCGGCGCCCGTACGAACCGAGCCAGCCAGGGGGCGACCACCATCCAGCCGAGCGTCAGCAGCGATATGACGTTCGACAGGCTCCCCGCTGTTTCCGAGCCCAGCAAGACGAGCAGCAGGAAGCTCGCGAGCACGAAGCCGATTCCAACCAGGCCCGATGCAAACGCGAGGGCGAGCCAGTGCGCGGACCCGCGGTAGCGCGACGCCAGCGCGGTCCAGCCACCGGCGAGGATCGCCGGTCCCACGCCGAACGGCACCACGAGAGCGCCATTGCCTCGAAACGACCAGCTGTCGGCTTGCGGTCCGTAACGAGCCACCAGGAAGGTCGCGACATCCAGCAACACCCCGGCGACCAATCCGATCAGGATTGCCCAGCCGAGCAGGGCGAAAACCCGCATCAGGTCACTGTGTTGTTCGGATCGGGTTTCAGGAAGAGCGCCCCCAAGGGCGGGAGCGTCAGGTTGAGGCTGTGCAGGTGGCCGTGCTTTCCGATCGGCGCCGCCTCGACCCCGCCCAGGTTGCCCTGCCCGCTGCCACCGTAAATCGGCGCATCGCTGTTGAGAAGCTCGAGCCATCGACCTGGCAACGGCACGCCGACCTGGTAGTTGTGGCGCGGCACGGGGGTGAAGTTGAATACCGCGACGATCAGCTCATCGCGTGAGCTTCGGCGCATGAAGCTGATCACGCTCTGCTCGGCGTCGGTGATGTCTATCCAGGCGAAACCGGCGGGATCGAAATCAAGCTCGTGGAGGGGCTTCTCCTCGCGCATGACCCGATTCAGGTCGCCGGTCCACCGGCTCAGCCCGTCGTGCATCGGCTCATCGAGCAAGTGCCAATCGAGGCTCGCTTCGTGGTTCCATTCACTCCACTGCCCAAACTCGGCGCCCATGAACAGCAGCTTCTTGCCCGGCACCGCGTACATGTAGGCCAGCAGCAAGCGCAGGTTGGCGAATTTCTGCCAGTCGTCACCGGGCATCTTCGAGAGCAGGGAGCCCTTGCCATGTACGACCTCGTCATGCGAGAGCGGAAGCATGTAGTTCTCGGTGAAGGCATAGAGCGCGCGGAACGTGAGCTGGTGATGCTCGAACCTGCGATGGACCGGGTCCTTGGATATATACGACAGCGTGTCGTGCATCCATCCCATGTCCCACTTCATGCCGAATCCGAGGCCACCCAGGTAGGTCGGTCGTGAAACCAGTGGCCACGACGTCGACTCCTCGGCGATCGTTTGCACATCCGGGTGCTCTTTGTAGACCTCGATGTTGAATCGGCGAAGAAAGTCGATCGCCTCGAGGTTTTCGTTGCCGCCGAACTTGTTGGGCAGCCACTCACCCTGTTTGCGCGAGTAGTCGAGGTACAGCATCGACGCCACCGCATCGACGCGCAGCCCGTCGGCGTGGTAGCGGTTCAGCCAGCTCAAGGCGCTGCTGAGCAGGAACCCCCGGACCTCGTTGCGCCCGTAGTTGAAGATCGAGCTGCCCCAGTCGGGATGCACGCCAAGCCGCGGGTCGGCGTGCTCGTAGAGGTGTGTGCCGTCGAAATACTGCAGCCCGAACTCGTCGGACGGGAAGTGCGACGGCACCCAGTCGAGGATCACGCCGATGCCGTGCTGGTGCAGGTGATCGACCAGGAACATGAAGTCCTGCGGCGTGCCGTAGCGGCTGGTCGGCGCGAAATATCCGGTCACCTGGTAGCCCCACGAGCCGTAAAAGGGGTGCTCCATGACGGGCATGAACTCGACGTGCGTGAAGCCCAATCGGTGCGCGTAGTCGGCCAGGTGCGGCGCGAGCTCGCGATATGTGAGCCAGCGGTTGTCCTCCTCGGGCACGCGCATCCACGAGCCGAGGTGGACTTCGTAGACCGACCATGGCGCCTGCCGGCTGTTGGCGCGCTGGCGGCTGGACAGCCACTCGGCATCGCCCCAGCCATAGCTCAAGTCCCACACGACCGAGGCCTGGCGTGGCGGCTGCTCCGCGAACACCGCGAAGGGATCCGCCTTGTCGGCTCCGGTGCGCGTGACGCGTGAGTGGACGTGGTACTTGTACAGCGCTCCATGCGCGACGCCCGGAATGAAGCCCTCCCAGATGCCCGACTGCTCGCGCGGTACAAGCTTGTTCGAGTCCCGGTTCCAGCCGTTGAAATCGCCGATGACGCTCACCCAATCGGCGTTGGGAGCCCAGACTGCGAATGACGTGCCCTCGGGGTCTTTCGAGATGTGGGCCCCGAGCTTCTCGTAGAGATGGCTGTGACTGCCCTCGTTGAAAAGGTGCAGGTCGAATGGCGTCAGCAGCGACTGCGCGATCATGCGGGGTGCACCACCTCCAGAATTCCTCGGAGTGGGATCCGCACCCAGTCCGGCCGGCTGTTGAGCTCGTAGCGGAGCTCGTATAGCGCTTTCTCGAGCAGCATCGTCGACAGCTGGAGGTCGAGGTCGTCGGTCGTCTGTGGCACGAACGAGGCGGCGCCTGCGGTGGTGAGGTAGCTGCGCAGGAAAGCCGCCGAGACTGAGTCTACCCAGAACCGCGCCCATGCTTCCAGCCGAGTCCGTGCATCGGGCAGAAGCTGATCCGATCGCAATGCGGCCTGGCTGGCGTAAGAGAACGAGCGCAGCATGCCGGCGACATCGCGTAGGGCGAGTCGCTTCTGGCGACGCTCGTACAGGGTGCGCGACGGTTCGCCCTCGAAGTCGATGATCACGAAGTCATGACCTGTATAGAGCACCTGGCCCAGGTGGTAGTCGCCATGCACCCGGATTCGCGTGGTCGTCAATCGCTTCGCGAGAAACGCCCGCAGCGTCTGTGTGATGCGCGGCTCCAGCTCGAGCACTCGCTTCGCCTCGTCCTTGGCGTCCTCCGGCAGGCGGTTGAGCTGGCTGCGCAGCAGCTCGAGCGAGCGAGCCGCGAGCCCGGTGAGCGATTGGTACATCGAGCGCTGGTCCTGGCCTGAGATGCGCTCCGGCGCGAAAGCAGGGTCTTCGAGGTCGGAGGCCAGCGCTGTGTGCAGCTCGGCGGTACGCCGGCCGAGCAGGCGCGCCGAGTCGAGGTATGCACCGATCGTCTTGGCGGCGATCTCGGGCAGATCCATCGAGCTGGCCTGCAGCAAGTTGCGGGGCAGGGCCGGCGGTTCGCCACTGACCGGCAGTTCCATTGCTTTCAGGTAGTGGGCGAGGGTCGTGAGCGTGTACTGCCACGCGTCACCTTGATTGGGCACGTACCCCTGCACGACCGCGAGCGCCACCGGCTCGCCTCGGTCACGACGGTACTCGAGGCTTCCTGCGAGCGGCGCGATCTGAGCGAAGTCCGTCTGCTCGGTGAGGAAGCGGCCGACCTCGAGCTCGGGGTTCGTGCCCTCCTCGAGGCGGCGGAAGACCTTGAGGATGAGTCGTTCGCCGAAGACGACCGAGTTGTTGCTTTGCTCAGCCACGGAAAGAGCCGCTTCGAGCCTGATCGTCTCCGGACCCCGCAAGCGAGCGAAGGCGCGAGTCGTCGATCCGACCAGCTGACCAGTGGAGCTGACGGCACGCTTTCGCTTGGCGATGATGTTGAGGAGGCCTTCCGCGAACCCCGGCGGTCCGAGGGCGTCGTACAGGAGACCCCTTTGCTCCTCGCTCGCCGTCCGCAGCCAGGACACGGCCGCGAACGGCCACCGCTCGATAACTTGCGGAGCCTCCGCGGAATTGGCGTAGGTCACCGGCAGCAGGTAAGTCTCGGGGTCGCCTTCGGCATAAGCGACGAGAAGCGTCAGCAGGTAGGCGCTTCTGTCCATGCCGTTGACCTCGATGGCATCCATGATCGAAACCGTCTTGAGGCGGCGCGCCTTGCCCGCAAACCACCGGCGCTGCCTGATGTACGGAAGGAGGATCGCCTCCAGCCGCTCTTTCGCGACGCCGAACAGCACGGAATCCCAGCTGCCGGCGACTCTGATCTCGGGCAGGACAGCCGCTGCCAATCCCCAGTCGGCAGGCACCGTCGAAGCGGCTCGTGGCTGCATGGAGAACCAGTAGAAGGAGTGCGGGCCCAGGGTCAGGAAGTACGGGGTGTCGCCCACCGCCGGCAACTCGGTGGCGCCGAACAGCTCAATCGGCACCATACCTTTCCACTTCGAGAGGTCGAGCTCGACGACCTGCAGAAAGCGCGATAGGTTGGCCACACACAGGATCTGCTCGGATTCGTAGGCGCGCACGAACGCCAGCACCTTTCGGTTGTCGGGGCGTAACAGCTCGAGCGTTCCGCGGCCGAACGCCCGGTGCCGCTTGCGGAGCGCGATCAGGCGCCGCATCCAGGACAGGAGCGAATGGGGGTTCTGGGTCTGGGCTTCGACGTTGACGCTCTCGTAGTGATACTCGGGGTCGGTCACGATCGGCAGGTACAGCCGCTGCCGGTTGGCACGCGAGAAGCCTGCGTTGCGGTCGGCGCTCCACTGCATCGGGGTCCGCACCCCATTGCGATCGCCCAGGAAGATGTTGTCGCCCATGCCAATCTCGTCGCCGTAATAGAGGACCGGGGTTCCCGGTAGCGAGAAGAGCAGGCCGTTCATGAGCTCGATCCGCTTGCGATCGTTGCCGAGCAGGGGCGCCAGGCGCCGGCGGATGCCGAGATTGATCCGAGCGGCGCGGTCCTGCGTGTACGCGCGGTACATGTAGTCGCGCTCTTCGTCCGTGACCATCTCCAGGGTCAGCTCGTCGTGGTT
>WNFP01006687.1_pt1 | contig 23524 bp, 22 predicted proteins | sample 5400201 | NCBI WGS metagenome assembly WNFP01 (sample SAMN13153355, study PRJNA577476) | soil metagenome | isolation source: 115 cm saprolite under Madrone tree | place: USA:California | collected 2016-06-14
TAGCGATGTCGACGGCGATGGCATCGATGACACATGCGACAACTGCCCGGCCGATCCCAATCCGGACCAGGCCGATTCCGATGCCGACGGCATCGGCGATGCGTGCGATCTCTGCCCCGCCGCGGCCAATCACCCGGCCGGTATCGTCCACGCCGCCAAGCTCACTCACCTGCTCGCCCCGCCGGGCGATGACCGACTGAACGGGCTCGACGTCCGCGCCCTCGTGCCGGCCGCGATCGACCCGGCCGTCGGTGAGGACCTCGAGCTTCGTCTCTTCAATGCCGACGGTGACATTCTGCGCCAGACGATCTCCCACCCGGCCAGCGATACGCTGTGGCGCGTGTCGACGAAGACAGGCGTCCCGTTCAAGTGGCGGTTCGTCAATCACGACACGACGACGTTCGGTGGCTTGAGCCGCCTCGCGCTCACGGTTCGACATGGGGAGCTGCGTTTCAAAGCAACCGCTCGCGATCGCGACCTGAGCGCGTCGAACACCCCGCATCTCGGGATCGCGCTGCGGGTGGGGAGCGGCGCGAGCGCCGACTGCTGGAGCGCCTTCACGACCTCCTGCGTGAGCGCGCGCGGCGGCGATACGCTCAGTTGCCGGTGACGCTCGCAGACGGCGCAGGCTTCACGATTCCCTGCGCCACGAGACGTGCGTAGAGAGCCTCCGCTTCGAGATCATGACCCTGTTGGGTCGGATGCGGTACGTCCGTCGATCCGAACAGGTGCTCGCTCGAGTGCTCGCGATAGAGCGCGTCCATGTCGATGACCGGGACACCGAGCTCGGCACCGACCTCCCGCGTCGCGGCATTGTAGGATTCATGAATCTCGATCAGCCGGTCGAACGTGGGGATGCCATTGAATGTGAGGAGATACTTGGCCGAGGGCGCGTTCGGGAACTTGTCATATTGCCCACGATTTTCATCGATGATGAAGGCGTGTGGCGAGGTGAGAAACCACACCTCCGCTCCGCGACCCCGGACGATCTCCGCGATCCGACCCAGATTGTGCTTGTATTCATCGAGCGGCACATCCGGATTCCACTCGTGCGGAATGTCGGCGCTCGTGGCCCTTGCCGAGCCGGCGGCTTGCCTCCGAGTATCCAGATCCAATTGGAAGCGGCGGATCGACGGGTAGAGCGCGGTCCGCAGCAGCAGATCCTGAATGCCGATGAGCAACGCATTTCCAGGCTCGTGGAACGCCTGCCCGCGCACGTGGCGCGACATGAGATGATCGTTCCAACCGTAGCGTACGGTCACCAGATCTGGCTGTAGTCTACGGAGTCTCGTGCGCAGCAGCATCACACCGAGAAAGCTATTGTAACCCGGCACGCCGGCGTTCAGAACCTCCACCTTTCCAGCACCGACACGTTTCGCGGCGAGCTCCTCGAGACGCTGCGGATACGGAGCCTGAATGTACTGGAAGCTCGTGGTGGTCGTGATGCCGAACGTGCACGAGTCGCCGAGCGCGAGGATACGATACGTGCCGGCTGGCTTCGGACCGAATTCATGCGTCCGGAAGCCCGCGCTATTCAGCCCGCCGCCGTTTACATTCAGAAGCGGGTTCAGCTTGAAATAGAGGATCGGATCGCAAGCCCACACTGAATGTTCGCCATAGTTGCCCTGACACGAGCGGCCGTATCCGCTGAGTCGTACGCCGACCTCGAGCACGATGAGAAAGAGAAGAATCGTGATGCCGGAGAAGGTGAGGTTCTTGACGATCGAGCGTTCCATCGAAGATGATTCTTATGTCAGTGCAATGGCTACGAGGGCGTCGCCGGCGTCTGCGAATCGGCTAGCGCACGCTGCTTCGCGGGTCGCCAACCCTCGCCCACCTCGAGGGCTGTTGTCAACTGACCTCGACGATCGCGACGTTGATCCAGGCGCGACGCCACATGCCCGCTCGCGCCGCGCTGAGCACTCATCGCGGCGCGACGACGACTGCGCGACCGAGGCCACGAACGAGGCGCCCATGTACCAGAACAGGCGGCGATTGAAGACGCCCGGAATGGCGCAGGTGATGAGACGGCGAGGGATAGGCATCCCATCTCACGCCACCGGGCGGCCAAACCTTGACAGCCCCTCGAGGCCTGGGGCAATCAGGAGATGGCACGCCGCGAACCGGCGAGGGGCCGCGCCGCGGCCGCCTGGAACCGCCCCAAAACATTCGAACTGGCACGATAGAAACGACGCGAACGGAGCGGATCGTGTACATTCTCGGGATCTCTGCCTTCTATCACGATAGCGCCGCCGCGCTGATCCGCGACGGTGAAATCGTCGCGGCCGCGCAGGAAGAGCGCTTCACGCGGAAGAAGCACGACTCGTCGTTCCCGACGAATGCGACGCAGTACTGTCTCGAAGCGGCCGGAATCACGGCCGATCAGGTCGACTACATCGGCTTCTACGAAAAGCCGATGACGAAGTTCGAGCGCCTGATCGAAACCTACCTCCGGTTCGTGCCGCAAGGATTCGAGCCGTTCCAGGAGGCCCTGCCGATCTGGCTCGGCAAGAAGCTGTTCCTGCCGCGGCAGATCGACAAGGGGCTCGGCCTGACGGCGCGCAGGCGCTACGTGTTCCCCGAACACCACGAAGCGCACGCGGCAAGCGCCTTTTTTCCCTCGCCGTTCGAAGAGGCTGCGATCATCACCGTCGACGGCGTTGGCGAATGGGCGACCGCGACCTTCGGGTTTGGCAAGGGCAACGCGATCACACTCCGGAAGGAGATTCGTTTCCCGCATTCGCTGGGCCTGCTCTATTCCGCATTCACCTACTACACGGGATTCGAGGTGAACGAAGGCGAGTACAAATTGATGGGATTGGCGCCCTATGGTCAGCCCGTCTACCAAGATCTCATCTACAAGCATCTCATCGACGTCAAAGATGATGGGTCGTTCTGGATGGACATGTCCTACTTCAACTACTGCCAGGGCTTGACCATGACGGCCGACAAATTCGACGGGATCTTCGGCGGTCCGCCACGACGACCCGACGAGCGCATCGATCGCAGACACATGGATCTCGCGGCATCGGTGCAAAAGGTGACGGAAGACGTGATGATGAAGATCGCCCGTCACGTCCACGCGGAAACCGGCATGAAGAATTTGTGCCTCGCCGGAGGCGTATCGCTGAATTGCGTCGCCAATGGCCGCATTCTTCGCGAAGGGCCGTACGACAATATCTGGATACAACCGGCGTCCGGCGACGCCGGCGGCGCGCTCGGAACGGCGCTGATGATTTGGTATCAACTCTTGGGCAACGAGCGTCACCCGCAGAAGACCGACTCGCAGCACGGCTCGCTGCTTGGCCCCTCATTCGACCACGCCTACATTCAATCGTTCCTGGAGAGCGTCGGCGCGGCCTACGAGCCGCACGACGACCAGTCGCTGTACGCGCGCGTCGCGCAACTCATGGCCGAGGGGAAGGTCATCGGCTGGTTCCAGGGACGCAGCGAGTACGGCCCGCGAGCGCTCGGCTCCCGGAGCATCATCGGCGACGCACGCAATCAACAGATGCAGACGATCATGAACCTCAAGGTCAAGTATCGCGAGTCGTTCAGACCGTTCGCGCCATGCGTGCTGCGAGAACACGTCGACGAGTACTTCGAGATGCGTCCGAACGAGGACAGTCCGTACATGCTGCTCGTCGCGCCCGTTCGGAAGGAGCGGCGTCGCGCGCTGACGGACGCGCAACAGAAGCTGCAGGGCATCGCGCTCCTCAACGTCCCGCGATCCGAGATCCCCGCGGTCACGCACGTCGACTACTCGGCTCGGGTACAAACGGTGGACGCCGCGCGCCACGGGAACCTCCAGAAGCTCATGCAGAAGTTTTACGACGTCACGGGTTCGCCGGTGATCGTGAACACGAGCTTCAACCTGAGCTGGGAGCCGATCGTCAACAAGCCTGAAGAGGCGTACCGCACCTTCATGTCATCCGACATCGACGCATTGGTGCTCGAGAACATGGTGCTGGTGAAAGAGAATCAGCGCGCGAACGTGGAAGCGCGGCGGACCAGCAGTGACGGAGCATCCGTCGACCCCGGTCTGGAAGCCGTCTGGGCGTGTCCATCGTGCGGGGGAATCCCGGTCTCCGAGGCCGGCGGCACGCGCGCGACGTGCCCAGGTTGTGGTGCGAAGTTCACGTGCAATGACGGCATCTGGGAGCTCTTCTGGCCGCATGAGAAGGTCGAAGGAGACGTCACGGCGCTGGTGAAGTCGTTCTACGAGGAGCACCCGTTTCCGAACTACGATGACGACGAATCGTTGAGCTCGCTGATCGCGAAGTCGCGACGGGGGGTCTACGCCCGGCTGCTCGGAGACCAAATTCCGTTCAACTCACGCGTGCTGGAGGTCGGTTGCGGGACGGGGCAGCTGTCCAACTTTCTCGGCATCGGATGCCGCACCGTGATTGGAACCGACCTGTGCATGAACTCGCTGCGGTTGGCGGAGCGGTTCCGCCGCGAGCAAGGTCTCTCGCGCGTGCGGTTTCTTCAGATGAACTTGTTCAAGCCCGCTCTCCAGGCGGAGCAGTTCGACGTCGTCCTGTGCAACGGCGTGCTCCACCACACGAGCGACCCATACGGCGGCTTCAAGAGCATCGCTCGATTGGTCCGTCCCGGAGGCTACATCATCATCGGGTTGTACAATCTGTACGGGCGGCTGCTGCTGGATACCCGACGAATCATATTCCGGTTGACCGGAAATCGCTTCAAATGGCTCGATCCGTACATGCGGAAGACGCGAATGAGTACCGGCAAGCAGGACGCATGGTTTCACGACCAGTACCTGCACCCTCATGAATCCAGTCATACGATGGGCGAGCTCATGCGCTGGTATGATGAAAACGACTTCGAGTACGTGAACGGCGTCCCGAAGCCGCGGGTGTGGGACGAGTTCAGCACCACGGAGCGGCTGTTCGAGAAGAACCCGAGGGGAACGACGGTCGACCGGGCGCTCGCGCAAGCCAAGATGATCTGGACGGGCTCACAAGAGGGCGGTTTCTACATCATGGTGGGACGCAAGCGAGGCGGCGCATGATCAAGCCGTCGTGGTACCCCGCGAAGAAGCAGCTTCGGCAGTTCGCGGCGGTGTGTCTCCCCGGTTTCGCCGTGATCGGCTGGTTGTGGTTTTGGCCGAGCCATCCGACGGCCGCGTACGTATGCTGGGGCCTCGGCGTCGCGGCCTTCCTCATCGGAATGCTGGTTCCCGACGCGATCCGGCCGCTCTACGCCGCCCTCATGGCGGTCAGCCTGCCGATCGGCTGGCTGGTGTCCGCCCTGTTCCTCCGAGTGATATTTTACCTAGTCTTCACGCCGATCGGTCTGGTATTCAGACTGATGAACCGAGACGTCCTGAGAGTGCGCAAACCCCCGGGCAACAGCTACTGGCTGGACCACGCGCAACGCACGGATTCGGCCAGCTACTACAGACAATCCTGAGGGTGACGTCGATGACGACAACCGAGAAGAGCTCCCGATCGGCCAACGAGTTCGCGAAGGTCGGGGCCCAAAAGCGCAGCTCGATCGTCGGTGAGTACTTTTTCTTTCTCAAGACGAGCAAGAAGTGGTGGATGTTGCCGCTCGTCCTGCTGCTCCTCGGTTTCGGCGTCATGATGTTGCTGTCGAGCACGGGCGCGGCGCCGTTCATCTACACGCTCTTCTAGCAGCCGGCCTGTCCGACATCCGGCCCGATGGTTCACCGCGATCATGTCGCGTGACGTCGCTGCGCGCCCGGCTGAGCGCGCGCCGTGATCTTCACGACGTGGATCTACGGCTTCTTCTTCGTCGTCACGACGACCGTCTACTGGACGCTCCCGATCGGCAGCGCTCAGGTGCTCGGGTTTCACGTGCCGGAGAATTTCGACTATCCCTACCTGCAGCCGAACATCGCGCGTTTCTGGCGAAGCTGGCACATGTCGCTCACGTCGTGGATCACCGATTACGTCTACATCCCGCTCGGCGGCAATCGCGGAGGACGGGTACGCACGCACGTGAATCGGCTTGTCGCGATGGCACTCTGCGGCCGCTGGCACGGCGGCGCCTGGCATTTCGTCCTCTGGGGGATCTATCACGGCATAGGATTGAACGTGCATCGTCTCTACCGTGACCTGCGCGCGCGACTCGGCATCAGCGTCGATACCGGCGCGTTCGGACGTGCCGCGGCGACGGTGCTCACGTTTCACTTCGTATGCATCGGATGGGTGCTCTTCGTCCTCGACGCGAGCACGGCACGAGCCGTGATCGTACGCCTCTTGGCCCTCCCATGACCCGACCGGCCCGTTTGCCGGAAATCGATTGGACCAAAGGGCTCGCGATCATCGGCGTCCTTTTGATCCATTCGGCGCCGCTGGAGGGGACCAAGATCCACGTCCACCTCATCGACCGCGCCGTACCCGTCTTCATCACCCTCTTCGGCACGACGTCGGAGCTGTGGTGGCAGCGCGAGCGTGGCTCGTGGGCGGCCCGGACTCGGCGATGGTACGAGACGCGGCTCCTGCGCCTGCTGATACCGCTGTGGGGCGCAATGGCCGTGTTGTGGACTTTTCGCGTGCTCGCCGGCGCAGAGACGCCGGGAGCGACTCGCGTCGCGCTCACGTTCATGGGCTACCTGGCATGGATCGGCACCGGCTGGTTCGTGACGCTGGTGATCGAGCTGGTATTGTTATTCCCGTTCCTGCATCGGATCCTCGACTTCACCGGCACCACCCTCGCGCTGATACTCGCGGGCATCATGCTCGCCGTCAGCCAACTGCATATCCTCGATGTCATCAACGCCATGAGGATGCTCCTGCACTCCCAGACAGAGCATCCGGGATTGAGGGTATACTATTATTTCTGGATTTTTCCCCCGACGCGCCTTTTCTCGGTGATCGCCGGTGTGATCATTGCTCGGAAGGGCGGACGAGTGGGATGGCGCGCGGCGGCCATCGCCGCGTGTCTCGTCGTCCTCGGGAGCGCTATCCAAGACACGTTCGAACCTGGATCCACGCCGGAGCAGCTCATCGCCGCGTTCCTCACCGTGCCGCTGACGGTGGCGCTCCTCGGCGGCGTACGCATATTCGAAAATCTACCGCGCGCGGCCCGCGTCCTCGCCTGGTGCGGCCAACACTCCTGGGGCCTTTACCTCGGGCAGCTCGTGCTCCACGAGTCCGTCTATCTCTTCATCGCACCGGGCGGCAGCCGGCGCATCTTGGGGCGCTGGGCATGGCGCCAACGGATGCTGTTGCCCGCACACGAGGTGTTCGACGTGCTGGCCAATGGCGATTTGTTCACGCAAATCTATCCGATGGAGCACTACGCAGCCGCGCTGCTCCGCGGTTGGACCGTCCCGCTGTGGAATCCTTACCAGTTCTGCGGGCACCCATTCTTGGCGACGGGCATCTACGGCGTGCTGTACCCGCTGAATGCGCCATACCTCGCGCTCTCGACCGCCACGGCCATGGAACTCGTTCTGGTCGCCCATTTTACGTTAGCGGGCGTGTTCGCGGCTCTCTACGCCGCTGCCCTCGGCGTCTCACCGGTATCGGCGTTCATTGCAGGAATCAGCTTCATGCTTTCGGGCTTCATGATCTTGCAAGCAGCCTGGTTTCCTCCCGCCATCGCAGCGGCATCATGGCTGCCGTTGGCGCTGCTCGCGGTGGAGAAGCTCGCCGCCGGACGCGGACCGCGTTGGTCGATCGTCCTCGCCGTCGGACTCGCCATGCCGTTGATGGCGGGATGGCCTCAGACGTGGCTGTACGCTTGGTATGCCGTCGCATTTTACGCTGTTGCACGTGCGATCTCTCTTTTTCGCAGCGCCGATTCGGGCAGCCGTAAGGCGGCCGTTCGATCGAGCGCGCTCATCGCGCTCGGCTTCGTGCTCGCCGTCGGGTTGATCGCCGTCCAATTGCTGCCGCAGATGGAGCTTCAGCGCTTGGGGCCGCGTCGCGCCGGCGGTTTGTCGCTGAGCCAAGCCCGTTTTGCGACAGGGTACAGCTTGCATGATTTTCTGCGTGACGTACTTGATTCGCGACCTGGTACTTCGCGCTGGCCATACGTTGGTATCGCCACGCTGATCCTTCTGCCGTTGGCGCCGATTGCGCGGTCGCCGCGCGCCTTTTGTTTCACGATGGTCGCCCTCGCGAGTATCGCAATCGCCGTCACGGTCCAGACTCCGCTATTTTACGTCTACCGCCTGCTCCCCGGCGCAACGTGGTTCCGCGCACCGATGCGCATTCTGTTCCTGTGGGCTTTTGCAGCCTCGATCCTCTCCGCGATCGGAGTCGAGGCAGCGATCATGGCACGTCGCCGGAACGACCAGCGCCTCTTGATCGCAACGGCGGTTATGGCCGCTGTGGTCGTGGTGGTCCTCTGCGTGAACGTCGGAAGTCTCGCTCCGACGACGCTGCTGTTCGCGTCAGTGGCGGCCGTGCTCGTCGCGGTAGTGATCGTCGTTCCGTCTGCTTCCTGGCGACACGCCTTGACCGCGGTGCTCGCGCTCATGCTCACGTACGACCTCTTCACGGCAAACGTGAATCCATACTTCCGCCCGTATCATGACGCGACGGCATTCGACGGCGAGCGCAACCTCCTCAACTACATCCACGTCGCGCAAGGCCTGGAGCGCACCTACATCCATGTGCTGCTCGACGGTCCGGCGATGATGGCGAAAGATGGGACGCTATACAGGATTTACTCCATCACCGACTACGAGCCGCTCAGCCTGCACCGGTTCGAGCGCTTCTACGCCGCACTTCAGGGCGACGATCGCGAGCAGCTGATGACGTTCGTCGGTGCGCTGCACGCGGACCCCGCGCGACCATCGTTCCGTCTTCTCGACCTGTTGAGCGTCCGCTATGTCGTAGCGCAGCGGACCGAGGCGGATTTCATTGCCGCCATCGATCGGCTCCAGCCGAAGTGGCAAGCGCAACCTGCGCTCTCGCGGTACTACACGCTGTATCGCAACACGGACCCCCTGCCACGCGCATATGTCGTCGATTCGGCCCGATTCGTCGACGATGAGGATCAGGCGCTCGCCGCGACGACGGCGCCCGATTTCGATCCGCGCACGACGGTCGTGATCGAACGGTCACCAACCGCCGACCAGTCGCCGAATTCCGCGACGAGCCCGCTGACCGCTGCTCGCATCGTGGAGTATGCGCCGCGAATCGTGAGGATTGAAGCCGAAGCTGTGCGTCCCAGCTACTTGGTGCTGACGGATACGCATTACCCCGGCTGGGTCGCGTCGGTGGACGGGAATCGCGTCGAGATACTGCGTGCGAACTATCTGTTGCGCGCCGTCGGCTTGCAGCCGGGGAAACACGTCGTGGAGTTCCGCTACGAACCGTGGAGCTTCCGCATTGGCGCGTGCATCACCGTCGCGACACTGCTCGCAAGTATCGTCATCTTCTTTCGTCAGAAGCGCGCGAGCACGAGCACCAGCGCCACGAGCGCCCCCACGACGTAGCTGACGCGATCCTTGATCGCGAAGAGCACCGGGTCGTCGTGCAGCTCCCCGCGATGCGCGAGCAGCCAGATGCGGCTGATCCAATACATCAGCAGCGGGCAGACGAACCACAGCATCTCGGGATGCCGGTAGAGCGGAACGACGCGATCGCTGTTGATGTAGAGCGCCGCCACCAGCACGGAGAGATAGCCGCTGACCGTGCCGTTCGTGGCGATCAGCTCGAGATCGGCAGGAAAGTAGCCGCGGACCTGCAGCGATCGTTGGTCGCGCAGCGCGTGCAGCTCGGAGTAGCGTTTCACGAACGCGAGGCTGACGAAGAAAAAGAGCGAAAAGCCGAGCAGCCAGGGTGACGGCCAGACGCGCGTCGCGGCGGCTCCCGCGATGACCCGCCCCGTGTAGAGGAGCGCGAGCACGATCACGTCGACGAGCGGCACGTGCTTCAGGCGGAACGAGTACGCCGTGGTCGTGATCATGTACAACGCGAGGACCATCAGGAACGCGCGCGGCAACAACGCTCCAATCGCGATGGCCGCGGCGAGGCACGCCGGTGCGAGGGCGAACCCGAGCACGAGCGGGAGCTCGCCGGCCGCAAACGGGCGGCTGCGCTTCGTCGCATGCCGGCGGTCGGCGGCGAGATCGAGGAGGTCGTTCAGAACGTACACCGACGACGCGGCGAGGCTGAACGCGACGAGCGCGAGAAACGCAGACCCGAAGCGCGGCAGCTCGCGCGCCTCCGGCGACATCAGCAGCGGAACGAAGACGAGCGCGTTCTTCACCCACTGCTGAACGCGCAGCGCGCGCGCCAGCGCTCGCAGCGGCCGTCGCGGCGACACGAAGGTCTGGCGGACGCGGTCGCCGGCGCGGCGCGCGAGCCGGTCGTCCGCGCTCACCACGATCGCGCCGCGGGCGTCGGCCCACACCGCCAGGTCGGCGGGGTGGTCGCCAGCGTAGTCGTACCCGCCGGAGCCGAATCGCGCCGACAGGATGGCGCGTTTGTTCGCACCCTTGAGGTTGCGCGCGCCGTCGCTCGCGATGACGTCGTCGAAGAGCCGTAGATGCTCCGCCACCGTCCGCACCACTCGCTCATCCGCAGCCGACACCAGCACGAGCCTGCGTCCGCCCGCGCGCTCACGGCGCAGATGCGCAAGCAGCTCTGGATGATACGGCAGGGTCGAGGCATCGAGGACGACGCGGCTCGCGATTTGCCGCTTGAAGTTCGCCTTGCCGCGCGCGAGCCACACCGGAAGCAGGAACGCCCACAGCGGGTTCGTCTTCAGCAGAACGAGCAGCGATTCATACAGCGTATCGGTCCGGATGAGCGTGCCGTCGAGGTCGACGCACAGTGGGGGCTCAGCGGAGGAACGGGCGGTGGGTGGAATCATCGCGACGGTCTCCATTGGTAGCATGGCGGTTCACGCGCGGACCAGCCACATCCGTCACGGAGCGCAATCACCGCGCGAGGCGCAGGGTGGGAAAACGGCTTCGGTAGAAACCGCGGTCGCGCGTGAGCAGCTGCGCTCCGCTCACGACGGCATGAGCGCCGATCATGAAGTCGGGCATGATCCGCTGGCGTGCACCGCCCGAACGGCGATAGCGCAGGAAGGCGTGACCTGCGACGTAGACGGCGGACCGGGGGAAGGGCGCGTGTTGGATCTGCGCGCTTGCGAGCACATGCCACAGCTCGGTCTCTTCACTGAACAGCGGCGCGAGCTCGGCGGCGATCACATCGTTCACGAACAACGGGCCCGCGCGCAGCGCGGCACCAAGGCGGCGTTCGGAATCGTCGCCGTGCCGCGCGCCTTTCAGGAGCACGTCGAGCAGTACGTTCGTGTCGACGAGCGTCATCCGCCGCCGCGCGTGAGTCGTAGATACTCGTCGACATCCGCCCCGATCGGCAAACGTCGAACTCGGCCGCGGATCTTGGCAATCGCCGCCGCCGCGGCCTTCTTCACGAGCACGAGGCGACCACGGTCCTCGCGAAACTCGAGCTCGGTCTCGGCCGTGATGCCGAAGCGGTCGCGTAGTTTCTTCGGCACGGTGATTTGCCCTTTACTGGTGATCCGCATGTGGCGCATCGTAGCGTGGGTATTACATTGCCGGCAATACCTCAGAAGTAATACCGCGATCTAAGCGGAGCCGAACGCCTGCGGACGCGTCCTCCCCCGCCGTTGGCCGGTTACTCGCGTCGGAGCCGTTCATTCGTATGTCACGGTCGCACGGGCTGCGGGTACTGTGCTAGACGACGAGTACCGATACGGTTCTTCTCGATCGCGTCGATACCGTGAAGCCGCGCCATACATTCCGCCTGACGGTCGCTGGGCCGTTCGTCTGCTCGCGCCGGCGATGACCCATCCGCGTCCGCTCCGACGGGGCCGCGAGCGAACCGTTGCGCTCATCGTCGACTGTCTCACGCCCGCGTTCCCCGCGCTCGACCCCGAAGCCCGGGCGACGGTCCTCGTCGATGTGACGCGGTTCGTGGGCTCGCAGATCCAAGCGCTTCCCGAGTTTCTGCGCACGCCCTACAAGCTCGCGCTCCTCGGCTTCGAGTGGCTGCCGGTGGTGCGGTGGCGCCGGCGTTTCTCCAGGCTCGACGGGGCCCGGCGCGCCGCGTACGTCGACATGTGGAGCGAGTCGCCGGCTGGGGCGCTGCGCAACTTCATGAAGCTCATCCGCGGCTGCGCGCTCCTCGCCTACTACGACCACCCGGCGTTGCTCGACGCGCTCGGGACGCAAGCGGGACGGCCGACGCCGATCCGCAGCGCCGCGGGCAACCTCTCGTGAGCGACGCGGTCGAGCATGTCGAGATCCTGATCCTCGGGTCGGGCGCAGGCGGCGCCGTCACCGCGACCGCGCTCGCCGAGGCCGGGCACGAGGTCCTGATCCTCGAAGAGGGACCGAACGCGGACACCGCGCGCATCGCCTCCAACTCGACGGACGCGATCTCGCTGCTCTACCGCAACGGCGGCATGACGCCGATCCTCGGACGGCAATCGATCGCATTTGTGGAGGGCCGGTGCGTCGGCGGCTCGACCGAGATCAACAGCGGCTTCTGGCACCGCCTGCCGGAGGACTCGTACTACCGCTGGAAGGCCGACGAGCTGCTCGCCGACTTCACGCCCGAGATCATGGAGCCGTATTTCGAGCGCCTCGAAACGGACCTTTCGGTGTCGAAGATGCGCCCGGAGCAGGTTCCGAAGAGCTCGCGCATCTTCCGTGACGGCATCGAGCGCCTCGATTGGTCGTACGTCGAGGTGCCGCGGTGCCAGCGCGATGCCGGGAGCCAGTTCGCCCCGGGCGCGAAGCAATCGATGCAGCGCACGTACATCCCGCGCGCGCTCGCGGCCGGCGCGCGCCTGCTCGCCGACTGCAAAGCGACGAAGCTCCTGCACGAGAACGGGCGTGTCCGCGGCGTGCAGGTCACGCAAGGCACGAACGGCGGTCGGCGGCGTTTCGAGGTCCGCGCCGATACCGTGTTCCTCTGCTGCGGCGCCATTCAGACGCCGGCGCTGCTGCGCCGGAGCGGCATCAAGAAAAACGTCGGCAACAACCTTTGCATTCACCCGATGATCAAAGCGGCGGCGCTCTTCGACGAGGAGGTCGAGGCGCACGAGGCGGCGCTGCCCGTCTACCAAGTGAAGGAGTTCTGGCCGACGATCACCATCGGCGGCGCCGTCTTCACGCCCGGTTTCCTCGCCATGGTCCTCTCGGACAGCTGGAAGGCATACCAGCACGCGATGCACGACTGGCCGCGGATGGCGCTCTACTACGCGGCGACGCGCAGCATGGGACGCGGCTCGATCCGCGCGATTCGCGGTCTCGAGGACGGCGTCGTGATCCGCTACCAGCCGTCGGACGCCGACGAGCGCAACCTGAGCATCGGTCTCGGCCGGCTCGGTGAGCTTCTCTTCGCTGCGGGCGCGAAGGCAGTCTATCCGTCGCTCACCGGGGCGCCGATCTTGCGCTCGGTCGAGCAGTGTCGCGGTCTCCTCAAGCAGCCGCTGCCGATGGCGTCGATGGGCCTCACGAACGTGCACGCGTTCAGCACGTGTCCGATGGGCGAGAATCCCGACGTGTGCGCGACGAACTCGTACGGGAAGGTGCACGGCTTTCGCAACCTCTACATCAACGACGCGAGCCTCATCCCGGATGCGCCCGGTGTGAACCCGCAGGGCACGACGATGGCGATCGCGTTCCGCAATTCGGAGCATTTCATGGAGGAGTCGCGACGAACGACACCGCGCCCGGCACGGCGCGCGCGCACCGAGCGGCCGGACGTCCTCGTCACCGGCGCGCCCGGTTGGCTCGGCACCCGGCTCGCGGAAGCGTTGGTGCACGGCCTGCCGAGCGTCCCTGCGCTCGCCGCGCCGCAGGAACGCGCCATCCGCTGCCTCGTCCGTCCCGCCGACGATCCAGGCGTGTTGACGGAGCTGTCACCGGAGATCGACATCGCCGCCGGCGACTTGACCGACGCCGCGTCGGTCCGCGAGTTCTGCCGCGGCGCCGAGGGCGCGACGCTCTTTCACGTCGCTGGGCTGATCCATCCCGCGCGCTTCACGCGCGACTTCGAGCGCGTGAACGTCGAGGGCACGCGCAACGTGCTCGCGGCCGCGCAAGAGGCGGGTGTCCGCCGCGTCGTCGTCGTCTCGTCGAACTCGCCGATCGGCTGCAACCCGTCGCCCGGCCAATTGTTCGACGAGACGTCGCCGTACAACCCCTACATGGGCTACGGCCGCTCCAAGGCACGCGCCGAGGCGCTGGTCCGTGACGCGCAGGCGAGCGGTCGCATCGAGACGGTGATCATCCGCCCGCCGTGGTTCTACGGCCCGCACCAGCCGCCGCGCCAAACGCTCTTCTTCACCATGATCAAGGTTCCCCGTCCTCGGCGACGGCACGCAGAAGCGCTCGATGGCGTACGTCGACAACATCTGCCACGGGCTGCTCCTCGCCGCAGCGAGCCCGACCGCGAACGGCGAGATCTATTGGATCGCCGACGCGCGCCCGTACACGATCAACGAGATCGTCGCGACCGTCACCGAGGTGCTGGAATCTTTCGGCTACACCTGCAAGCGCAAGCAGATGCGGCTCCCGGCCGCGGTCGGCGAAGCGGCGCGGCTCGTCGACGCCGGCTTGCAGCGTGTCGGTCTCTACCAGCAGAAGATCCACGTCCTCGGCGAGATGCACCAATCGATCGCGTGCTCGATCGCGAAAGCGCGCGACGAGCTCGGCTACGAGCCGGCCTTCGCGCTACGCGAGGGGATGCACGCGTCGGTCGAGTGGTGCCTGGCCAACGGCCAGCAGATCTAGGGCAGCTATGAAGGTCCGTCGCGCGATCGCAAACAACCGGAAAGCACAACTCGAGCTCACTACCCGCTCCGGCAGAATGCTGCTGATTTCGTACGCCAAGCTTGCTCCGCGGCCCAGCCGCGTGAATCGGATCCGCGAGGTGTACGTCGACAAGGAACTCGGGAGCGGAGCGGTCACGTACGTGTTGGAGTCGGGTGACGAAGGTTCCGTGCACATCGAGCACGCGCTGGAATACAACGAGGATCCCAGTTACCTCGCGGAGATCTTGATCCATCGCTTGACTCTGGAAGCACGGCAACGGCTGGAGCGATCCGCGCTCAGCCGACGCGAGCTCGCACGCAGATTGGGAACGTCCGTCCCGCAGCTTTACCGACTGCTCGATCCATCCAACACGCATAAGAGCCTCGGCCAGCTCATAGGTTTGCTGCATCTGCTCGACTGCGATGTGCAACTCGTCGTCAGTCCGCACCGGGCAGCCTGATGGGCACCGGATTCATGCGCGCGCTCATCACCGGCGGCTCCGGTTACTTCGGGTGTCTCTTGCGCGACCGCCTGCTCGAGCGCGGCGACAGCGTGCGGGTCTTCGACGTGGTCGATGTCGAGGACCGTCCGAAGTCCGTGGAGTTCGTGCCCGGCGACATCCGCGACAAGGCGGCGATCGCGCGCGCATGCGCCGGTGTCGACGTCGTCTACCACAACGTCGCGCAGGTCCCGCTCGCGAAAGACCGCACGCTCTTCTGGTCGGTCAACTGCGACGGCACCGAGAACCTCCTCGCCGCGGCGCGCACCGCCGGCGTGCGCAAGATCGTGCACACGTCGTCCAGCGCCGTGTTCGGCGTGCCGCGCAGCAACCCCGTCGACGAGACGACCGAGCCGACGCCGATGGAAGAGTACGGGAAAGCGAAGCTCGCCGCCGAGCTTCTCGTGCGCCGACACGTCGCGGAGACCGGCCTCGACGTCACGATCATTCGCCCGCGGACGATCGTCGGCCACGGCCGTCTCGGCATTTTCCAGATTCTCTTCAACTGGGTCGAAGAAGGTCGCAACATTCCCGTCCTCGGCAAGGGCGACAACGTCTATCAATTCGTCCACGCCGACGACCTCGCCGACGCCTGCATCCGCGCCGGCGCGCGTCCGGGGTTCGCCGTCTACAACATCGGCACCGAGCGCTTCGGCACGATGCGGGAGACGCTGGAAGCGCTCTGCCGGCACGCCGGAACCGGCAGTCGCGTCTACTCGGTACCGATGGGTCTCGCCGTCGCGGCGATGCGGCTCACCAGCACGCTCGGCCTCTCACCGCTCGGCCCCTATCACTCGCTCATGTACGGCCGCAGCCTCTGGTTCGACGTTGGCCGCGCGCAGCGTGAGCTCGGCTGGAGCTCACACTGGTCGAACGAGGAGATGATCTGTCAGTCCTACGATTGGTACCGCGCACACAAGGCCGAGGTGCTCCACGGCCCCGCCGCGTCGCCGCACCGGTCGGCGATCAAGCAGGGTGTCCTCGCCATCGTGCGCCGGCTCTCGTGACTGCCGCTCACGTCAAGCTGCCGCGCTCGGGAATCCAGGCGTAGACGGCTCGTCCGTGAAAGCATTCGCAGCTCACCTGCTCGCGTTGCTTTTTGCGGTCTTTGCGCTCGCCGGCGTCGGCCGTCCCAAGCCACGGACGATACGTCTGCTCGACGGCATTGCGCCGCTCGCCGCGCCGGATCGTTGTGACATCGACGGCGACTCACGGGAGGCATTGACGCTCCGCCCAGGTGATGAACGGACAATCGTGACAGAGATCCCCGTCGACGCGACGCTGCGGTTCGCCGTTGGGGCGCCGTCTCGCAACGCACCGGCGACATGGATGCTGCGGATCGAGGACATCGGTGATGGACGTCTCCTCGCCGGCGATGAGGCGACAGTGTCATATGCGTGGGACGCTCGGCGACTGGACTTGCGCGCGTTCGCAGGTCGGCGCGTCACGATCCATACGCGAGTCGGTGGCATTGGAGTGCCGATCTGCTGGGCTACTCCGACGATCACCAGCGGCCGAGCGCCCGCGCCGCTCGTCGTCGTGTTCCTGCTCGACACTATGCGCGCGGATCACCTGTCCCTGTTCGGCTACCATCGTAAGACGTCGCCAGCGCTCGAGGCGCTCGCACGCGACGGCGCCGTGTTCGAGGACTTCACCAGTGACGCGTCTTGGACCCGCGCGTCGGTCGCCACACTGATGACCGGCCGTCCGGCGCTGGAGCACGGCACGCTTGCACGCGACGCACAGCTTCGCGGCGAAGTCACTCTCGCGCGTCGCTTGCGCGCCGCAGGCTTGCGTACGGTCGCCTTGAGCACGAACCCCAACATCCTCCCATTTTGGGGGTTCGCCGAAGGGTTCGAACGTTTCGTCGACGTCGATGCCACGAAATGGACGGCGAACAGCGACGCCGCCCGCGTTCTGAATGTCGCACGGAACGAGCTCGACGAATCAGCCGGTCAGGCGCTTTTGCTCTACGTCCATATCAACGACGCCCATGCACCCTACGACCCACCCGCAGCGGATGCGGCGCAACTGCTCGGATCCTACGACCCGCACTCGCCGGGACGCAGCCTCACGGAATCCGCATCACCAGCGGAACTCGCGGGAGCGATCGACCGCTACGATGCGGAGATCGCCCACGCCGATCGCGAGATCGGTCGTTTCCTCGATGACCTCCGCCGCGCGCGCCGGTATACGGGCGCCGTGATCGTCGCCGTCGGCGATCATGGCGAAGAGTTTCTCGACCACGGTGGCGTGTACCACGGTCACACGCTCTTTCACGAGCAGCTCCATGTCCCGCTCGTGATCAAGCCTGCCGGTACGCGCGACCCGAATATCCGCGTCACGTCCGCGGCGTCGATGCCGGACGTGCTGCCGACGATCCTCGCGTTACTGGGCGTGAACGTGCGTGACCTTCCCGGACATGTCCTGCTCACCTCCGACGGTCGGCCGGTCGCCGTCCCGGCGCTCCGCTATGCCGCCACGGACCTGGATACGAACACGGTGTACGCCGTTGATGACGGGCGAATGACGTACATTGCGCAGACGCGCCCACGCCCGCAGGAATGGCTCTTCGACAACCTCACTGATCCGACACAACATCATGAGCTTCCCGTCGCGGAGCCTGCAGGCCTCCGGTTGCGCGCCGCGCTGGAGGCGCGCCTTCTTCCGCTGCGGACAGGATGGCACGTGCGCGTCTGCGGCAGCGATGCGCCCGCGGTGGTCACATTGAGCCTCACGTCCGCGACACCTTTGTCGCGTGTCGAAGCGGTCGATTTCGAGCCCGACGACCATGTCGATATCCTCGACGATGGCCATCGCGTTAGGCTCGACGCGCACGTCGCACCGGTCGCGCGGACGGAGGAACATTTCGGCAAACTCGTCACTCAGCGCAAGCCGGATCACGACGAGGTGGTCTTCGCCGGCGAAGGCCCGGTCACAGTCGCCGTCGAGCAGGGCGCGATGCAGTTGCACATTGGTGCGGCTGAGACGCCGGAATCGGCAACCGTCCCGGACGTGCCGATTGCGCGCGCGCAAACGACGGCGCTTTTCCGGCCGGCATGCGACGGCGCGCCTGGCATATGGCTCTGGCACGTCGGTGAAAGCACCGCGAACACGACGATAGACCCGCAGCTGCTTCAGAGACTGCGCGATCTCGGGTACGTTCGATGACCTGCGCGCATCGCTGTCAGCGCCGCAAGAATTTCGCGCGATACATGCCGAAACGGGCGAGCAGGAAAAGCGCCACGACTCCTAGCGTCTTCAGGCCGTAAACCGCCGAGACGCGGAAGTTCACCGACGACGCCTCTTTGAAGTACTTCGTCGTCACCGGCACCTCCGACATGCCGAAGCCGAACGCGCTCGCCTGCGCGATTACCTGCGTGTCGAAGACGAAGTCGTTGGAGTTGCGCAGAAACGGCACCGTACGGAGAAAGCGCGACGAGTACGCGCGGTAGCCGGTGTGGGCGTCGCTCAGGTCGATCCCGAACGCGAGATTTTCGAGACGGGTTAGGATCTTGTTGAAGACGAATTTGTAGAGCGGCATGCCGCCGCGGCGTGCGCCGCCCGGCATCAGCATGCGCGACCCGAAGACGATGTCCGCCGTGCCGGCGGCGATCGGCCGCAGCATCTTCGGAATGAAGCTCGGATCGTATTGATTGTCGGGGTGCACCATGATGACGACGTCGGCGCCGAGTCGGAGCGCCTCCATGTAGCACGTCTTCTGATTCCCACCGTACCCCACGTTGTGCGGATGCTTGATGACGCGGATGCCGAGCGTCTCCGCGAGCGTGCTGGTGTCGTCGGTCGACGCATCATCGACGAGGATGATGTCATCGACGATTTCTTTCGGAATATCCTGGTGCGTGAGCAGCAACGTCTTGGCGGCGTTGAACGCCGGCATGACGATGATGACGCGCGGGCGCCGCGCGGCCGTCGGCGGTGTCGGCGCCGCCTGCGCGTCGGAAGCCAATGACATGGGCGACAGTTTGCCAGGCGCTATTTCGTTCCTCAAGGCGCCACAGACGACGCGACTGTGATGCTCCGCCCTTTCACGTTGACACTCCCGAGCCCTTGGTATTACCGTCTACTGAAAGAGGTAATACATGGCGCGCATGCGAACCGTATCCTTCAAGCTGCCGGAGGAGCTCGACGAGCTACTCGGAGAGTTGGCGCGGCGGGGGCGCACGACTAAATCCGAGCTCGTGCGCAAGGGTCTCGAGGCATTGGCGAAGGGTAAGCGCCGTTCAGTGACTGCGGCCGCGGGTAAGCTCGTCGGCTCGCTCGAGGGGCCGAAGGACCTCTCCACCAATCCCAAGTACATGCGCGGCTTCGGGAAGTGAGTATCGTCGTTATCGACACCGGACCGTTGGTCGCGCTACTGAACCGACGCGACAGATTCCATCGCTGGGTCCGCGACGTGCTCCAAAGCGTCGAGCCGCCGATCTTCACGTGCGAGCCCGTCATCACCGAGACATGTTTTCTTCTCCGGGAGATCGCCGCGGGACCCGACGCTGCGCTCGACCTCCTGGAACGCGGCATCCTGCAAATCGATTTCCACCTCGACGCAGAGATTGCGCCGGTTCGAGCCCTGATGAAGCAATTCGCGAACGTTCCCATGTCGCTCGCCGATGCAGTGCTGGTGCGAATGACGGAGCTGAAACGTCGAAGCGTGGTCATGACGCTCGACGACGATTTTCGCGTCTACCGGCGCAACCGGCGGCAGCCCGTTCCGACGATCACGCCGAACACGTGATTGCGCGCGACGTACGAGTTGACTATTCTAGTCAGATGAAGAGCGCCGCGGTCACCGAGCTCAAGGCCCGCCTCAGCGGCTACCTGAAGCGTGTCAAGGCCGGCGAAGAGATCTTGGTGACGGAGCGCAACGTGCCGATTGCGCGCTTGGTCCCTGTGACGGGTACACCGGAGGGGCTCGTCGGGCTTCGTGAGCTCGAGCAGCAGGGGTTGATTCGTTTGGGCTCCGGCACGCTGTCGAAAGTCTTTTGGAAACTCCCGCGTGGTCGCGATAGGCGCGCGCTCGTGCGCCGCGCCGTCACCCGAGATCGCGACGCGGGCTGGTGAGATTTTGGGACACCTCGGCGGTCGTCCCGCTCTGCGTCGAGGAACCCGCCACCGCACGCGTGCGTCAACTGGCGGAATCGGACGGGGCGCTGATCGTGTGGTGGGCGACTCGCACTGAATGTCTTTCTGCGCTCGCACGACTGCGTCGCGAGCGTCGCGTCGGTCCCGCGCTGGACACCCAAGCTCGCCGCGTCCTGCACGAATTGGCCGTCGCGTGGTCGGAGGTGCTGCCGAGCGAGAATCTCCGCCGGCGAAGCGAGCGCCTCCTCGCGGTCCATGCACTCCGTGCCGGCGACGCGTTTCAGCTCGCCGCGGCACTGGTGTGGTCGCGGGGACGGACGAGTGGACACGAGATCGTGTCCCTTGACGATCGCCTGCGTGAAGCTGCGCACCGAGAGGGTTTCGACGTGCTACCGAACGAGGACTGACATCGCACGCGACTGGGTTACACGTCGGCTTCGACAGGTACCCCCTCGCGCCTTCGAGGATTCGGCCACTTGCAGACGTATATGATAATGATATACGGATTGAGTGGCGTCCCTCGACGAAATCCTTTCATCGCTCGAGGGTTTCCAGTGGGATGCGGGCAACTCCGAAAAGAACTGGACTCGTCATCGGGTGTCTCAGCTCGAAGCCGAACAGGTGTTCTTCAATCGACCACTCGTCCTTCCCGCTTCGGTCGTCGGTCCGGAAGCTGAGCGACGTTTCTTCGCGCTCGGTTGTAGCGATTCCGGCCGCGACTTGGCGATCGTCTTCACTACGCGCCACAAGCTCGTACGCGTCATCTCGGCACGTCCGATGAGCCGCCGAGAACGGAGGATCTATGGGAAAGCAGCGTCGCAAGAAGTCTGAACGAAAGCCCGTTCCGACGTTTCGGACGGAGCGAGAGGAGCGTGCATTTTGGGAAACGCACGACACGGCCGAGTACGTCGACTGGCGTCGCGCCGCCGTCGGCCGGTTTCCAAATCTGAAGCCCTCGACGACCACGATCTCGCTGCGGCTGCCGGCTCCATTGCTCGCCGACCTGAAGACGCTCGCCAACAAACGTGATGTTCCCTATCAATCGCTCCTCAAAGTGTACCTCGCCGAACGTGTGACGGCGGAGCATCGCCATGGAGCGCCGCGATCACAGCGCTCCGGCCGGGGATTGGCGAGCGCTCACCCGCGTGCAGCCGCCCGCTCCACCACGAGCCGTTAGATACTGACCCCCGAACGTCTAGTAGGATTGCCGGCACCTGGGCGCGATCTTTCCGGTCCGCGCCGATCTCCAGCTTCGAGGTCGCATGGAAGAAGCGGGTGGAGGCTCGATTCGGTGCCGTCCCGGCACACTAACATCGGCCTCGATGAGCTCATCAGTGCCACATCCTGGAGCGCGCCAAGCGCGAGACTCAGGTAACGACGATCTCCAGCCGCCGCAAACACAAGCCGCCTTCGGGCTGATGATGTCGCTCAACATGCTGATCGAGTTCGGCGACGCGTTCGACTTCACCGGTGCCGACGTCGCCGGCTGGTGCACGCAAGTCGGCTTCCACCAGATGTCGCGATCATTCCGAGAGAAGTCGTAACCCGCCGGCGCGTGCGAACGGCTGGAAATCGCCGTCCCGCGTGACCAGCGCGACCTCGTGATCCAGGCAGCTTTGGGCGATCAGCGCATCGGCGAGCGGCGCACGACGCTTCAGCCGGAGAACCTTCGCACGAAGCGTGCCCGCTCGTTCCCAGTAGCCGTCGAGGACGTCGAGTAGGGGCACTTGCGCGATCAGCTGGCTCACCCTTGCTGGCAGCTTGGAATCGCTCCGAAGCTCCGTCAGGACTACGGGAGGCATCGCGACTTGCCGATCCGCGAGGGCCTGCTCGACGAGCATGACGTCGGCGCCACTGGCGCCGCTCAAGAACGCTATCCACGAGCTGGTGTCGACGGCGATCATCGATCGCTGCGCAACTTCCGCCAGTCGACTGAGAACGACACCTTGCCTTTCAACGACCTGAGCTCGTCGTACACGGCGCCGGCCGCGACGAGCTCGAGCCCCTTCCGAATCGTCTCAGTCAGGCTCTCCCCCGACGAGCGCTGTGCTTTCTCCAGCAACGCGGCGGGAAGCAGCACTGTCACTTTTCGCGCGAGCTTCACACGTCGTGCTTACCAGCCTCGATGCCGTATGCCAATATGGTATCCCGGTCGCGTCGCGATGTCTCAGGTCGCCACGTTCGTCAATCCCAGATGGCTTCAACGAGGGCAGACTCGTGAATTGCCGTATCGGCCGTCACGAGGGGCACATCATATCAGCCCGCCGCCAACGGAATCCGCGTGCCGTCGGGCCGGCGCCACGTCGTTCGGAACTCGCGATCATACGTCCACACCTTCGATCCTTTGCGCTTCCCCGATACGACCGCGAGGTAGCCGTCAGCCCAGTCGGGATCATGCTCGTGATAGCGGGCAAGCCAATCGAAGACTTCGGCCCATAGCGCCGACTCGTCGTCACTCTGATAGTCCGCGACGGAGAACCTGGCAAGAAACCGGCGCACCCGCTCCCGTTGGTGTTTGCGCCGAAGCAGGAAACACACCTCGGTCATTACCGGAGCGCAAAGCACGAGCTGCTGGGTCGCGATGCGATCGAGGTCACGGACTGCCGTTCGATGGAGCGCGTCGCGGGGATCGCACAGCGCGACGAGCGGCGTCGTGTCCAGCAGGATCACGGCTTCGAGCGCCGGAGACGACGTCGGATCGCACGCTGCACGCTGCGACGATCGCGCAAATCGTACGTGGGACGCGGAACGTCGTGCGGATCGGGGCACTCTCGGTAAATTTCCGCCATGAGCTCACTCGGCCGTCGCCCTTCGGCATGGCCGGCCGAGCGACGGCCGTGGGCCGCCCGGATCGCCTCACGCACGAGGCTCGAAATCTCGATACCGCCACGTCGCAGGTCGGCCACCATACGGACGTGGGCCGCATCCAAGCGCACGTTCAGCAGCTTCATGTCGTGGTACTGTAAAGACATCACGTCTATACGTCAACGGACGATCCGTTGGACCGTCCGGAACCGGGCGAACCCGCCGACATCACCGTTAGCGGCTCGCAGGCCCGTCGCGCACCGCTATTCGGAGTTGTATTCTGGTACGCATGGACGGAACGCCTGCGAAGGACACGGACCCCTCGGAAACGAACGGCTGGGTGGAGTCGTTCG
>WNFP01000864.1_pt1 | contig 23515 bp, 20 predicted proteins | sample 5400201 | NCBI WGS metagenome assembly WNFP01 (sample SAMN13153355, study PRJNA577476) | soil metagenome | isolation source: 115 cm saprolite under Madrone tree | place: USA:California | collected 2016-06-14
AGCTGCGCGTACCGTTCGATAAACTTTTTCGTCCCGCGTCCCGGGAAGCTCACGGAGAGGCGGCGGTCTTCGTCTTCGCCTTCGACGCCAACGATGGTTCCGACGCCGAAGCTGGGATGACGAACTTTGCGACCGAGCATGGGATTGGCGTCACTGCCCCGTCTTGCCGCGGGGCGCGAGAAGGAACTCTGAGCCGCCTGGCGGCGCGGAGGTGCCTGTGTTTGCTTTGGTCCGCCACGCACACGACGTAGGAATTCTTCCGGCGAGTATGAATATTCCGGGTCAGGCTCGTAGCGGCGCGTCTCACCAATTTCGGCCATCGATCCGCGAACCGTTTCCACCAACTCGCTAGGAATTTCCGCAAGGAAGCGTGAGGGCAGTGAAGCACGCAGTTGTTGCTCATTGCCGAAGACGCGACGGTACACGGCGCGTGTCAGCGTGAGCGACTGTCGCGCCCGGGTCATTCCAACATAAACGAGACGCCGTTCCTCTTCGATTCCTTTATCTTCATTGATGGACCGGCTGTGAGGGCAAATTCCTTCTTCCATGCCTGTAAGGAAAACGTGATCGAATTCCAGCCCTTTGGTGCTGTGCAAGGTGATAAGAGTCACGCCGGGCTTGCCTTCAAATTGATCCGCGTCGCTCACCAAAGCAGCGGCATCGAGAAAATCGGTGAAGGTCTCTCCGGCCTCCATGCTTTCGGCAACAGCACGCGTAAGCTCTTCGAGATTCTCCATCCGCGCGACATCTTCGGCGGTGTTGCGATCCTTGAGCATGTCTATGTACCCGGATTCCTCAAGCACCACATGCAGGAAGCCCGCGGGCTCTTTGGTTGCTAACGCGTCCTGTAATTTGCGGATGAGTTCCCGGAACGCCCGCAGAGGAGTTACCGCACGGCCCGCTGATGCGCCGGAGACAAATTTCTCAATGGCTGCCCACAGCGGCGTTCCTTCAACGCGCGCGGACTCGCGAAGCGCGTCCACAGTGGTCTTGCCGATACCGCGCGGGGGCAGATTCAGCACGCGGAGCAGCGATATGTCGTCCTCCGGATGCATGGCCAGGCGCACGTAGGCAAGCGCGTCCTTCACTTCGGCGCGATTGTAAAAGCTGAATCCGCCGACCAGTTTGTAGCGCAGGCCTCGCCTGCGGAAAACCTCTTCGAAGGCGCGCGACTGGAAGTTGGTACGGTACTCCACCGCGCAGGTCTGGTCCGAATCGTCGTTGAGAATGCGCTCGAGTTCGCCGGCGACAAATTCCGCTTCGGCTTGCGCGTCCCGCCCTTCGAAATATCTTAGATTTCCGCCCGGGCCCTTTTCCGCGCTCAGCGACTTGCCGAGCCTCTCCGGGTTGTTGGCAACGACAGCGCCAGCGGCGTCCAGAATGTTCTGGGTGGAGCGGTAATTGCGCTGCAACTTGATAATGCGGGCACCGGGAAAATCTCGGGAAAAACTCAGAAGGATGGAAACATCGGCGCCGCGCCAGCGATAGATGGATTGGTCTTCGTCGCCCACGACACAAACGTTCTGTTTGGGACCGGTCAGCAGGCGCATCAGTTCGTACTGCACGCGGTTGGTGTCCTGATATTCGTCCACGTGAATGTAGTGAAAGCGTGCTTGCCACTTTTCTCGCGTAGCTGTTGATTCGCGCAGCAAGCGCGCCGAACGGAGGAGCAAGTCATCGAAATCGAGGGCGGTGCTGTCGTGAAGGAGCTTCTCGTACGCCGCAAAAATATCGGCGATGCGGCGTCCGTTTTGATCGAACGCTTCGGCGCGCAACTGTTCCGAGGTCTGGCCATGAGTTTTCGCGTAGCTGATCCGGCTTAAGATATTTCTCGGCGTTAGACTGTCATCATCGATTTGCAGCTTGGTCATTGCCAATTTGACGGCAGCGAGCTGGTCGTCGTCATCATAGATGGCAAAATCCCGCGGCAGACCGGCTGCCGCCGATTCGCGCCGCAGAAGGCGCGCGCACAGGGAATGAAACGTGGAAAGCCAGGGCTGCGCGGGTGGAACGCCGGCACGCAGCAGCAGGCTCGACACGCGATTGCGCATCTCCTCCGCAGCCTTGTTCGTGAACGTCACCGCGAGTATGCATTCAGCCGGAACTCCATTCGCGATCAGGTTCGCCATGCGATACGTGATCGCGCGGGTCTTGCCGGTTCCAGCGCCCGCCAGGATAAGGACTGGCCCATCAGTGATTTCCACGGCAAGCCGCTGTTCCGGGTTTAATTCGTCGAGTAGAGTAAGCATTTGTCCGGAGTGTTGGGAAGAAGTGCGCACACGTCATGTTAGCTGACGGCGGCGATGCGCGCAAACAGGTGGATTGCTACGTTCGTTTGAATGGACTAATGTTCCGCGGACCGGCTCAAATCAATTTCAAAATACATAAGCCCATGGCTCTTCTCGAGGGCCACGATTTCCGGCACATACAGATGCGCCGCATTCAGAAGATCGAATTGACTTCGAAGATCGAAATAGAGAAGCCCCTCCACGGTGCTGTGTGGCGCGACAATGCTGGCCTGAACACCGGCGTTATTCAAGCTTTTCTCCACTTCAATCCATTTCTTGTCGTGTCCAACCTTCGGTCCGCCCAGGGGGATAGGAAGCCTCTTCATGGTTACGTTTTTTGACCCAGGATGGGTGATGACATCGGCTGCTTCTTCGGACGAAAGAGGATAAAGCGACTGATGATCTTCCTCTGAAAGCGTGACGTTCAGGCGAATGCGCTCCAGGTTGACCTTCATGCTGTCATCCGAATCATTTCGGAAAATCACCTGGATAGCCACGATGCCCGCTGCGAAGGGCGACTTCTTCGGGAATTTGGCCTTGTAGAGCGCCGGGTCAGTCCACGGCCGCGCCGTGATCGTCATGCCTTCATGAGATTCGAGCGATGCGGTCTTGAGCGAAGCGGGCTGTTGCGAGACACCGTCCTGAGCGACTAATAACAGTGCAGCGAGTAAGGCAAGGATGAGGGTTAGTTTTCGCATGGGGTTATAATAGACTTTTCTCATCTCGACGCCTTCGATTCCTGGGGATTGCGCAGGGTTGCCTTGCGTCGCGCGCCGCCTGCATCCGGCGGAGTGGCGACAGACCGGAGCCACGCTTAGTGTATTTCATTTACAGCTCTCTTATGGGCCTCGCGGCCCTCTTGCTGATGCCGTACTGGATCGTGAAGGGACTGCGCCACGGGAAATATCTCTCGAACCTTGGGGAACGGCTGGGGTTTTCCTTCCCGGCGCTTGCCAAACTCCCTGCGAATTCCTCGGGGGGGATCTGGATTCATGCCGTGAGTGTCGGCGAAGCGCTTTCCGGCGTTACACTCGCGCGGCGTTTGAAGGAAGCCTATCCCGGGCGGCCCTTGATCGTTTCTACGACAACGGTGACCGGGCAGGCGCTGGCGCGCGAACGCATGCCGTTTGCCGACGCCATCATCTATTTCCCCTTGGATTGGGCTTTCTGTGTGCGGCGCGCACTCGCTGCCGTGCGGCCTTCGGTCGTGTTGGTGCTCGAGACCGAAATCTGGCCAAACTTTCTTCGGGAAACGGGACAGCGGAAGATTCCCGTGGTTTTCGTCAGCGGGCGGATTTCGGACCGCTCGTTTGCACGATACCAAAGCTATTTCGGGTTTTTTGGCTTCTTCCTGCGTCCCTTCTTGAGAAACGCACTTTCCAACACCAGTGCCTTCCTGATGCAGAGCGCGAAGGATGCGGAGCGCGTGCGTGCGCTTGGCGCGCCTGCCGATCGCGTGCAGGTCAGCGGCAATTTGAAATACGACCTGGAGCTTCCCACGCCCACGCCGCTTTCGAATTGGCTCGCCACGGAAATCAAGCGCAGCGGCCGATCGCCGATTATCGTTGCCGGCAGCGTCGTTGCGACCGAAGAGCCTCACGCGCTCATCGCCTTTGGAACTCTCCAGGGCGAGTATCCGAAGTCGCTGCTCGTGCTTGCGCCGCGCAAGCCGGAGTGCTTTGACGCCGCCGCGGAGTTCATCGATGAATCGCACCGCAAGTTCCTCCGACGCTCGCGATTGCCGATTCCAGGACCAACCTCAAAGCCATCGGACGGGAACTCCAACACAGCCACGATACCCGATGACGTCACTGTTCTACTGCTCGACAGTATCGGTGAACTGGCTTCCCTCTATGGATTAGCGGACGGAGCCTTCGTGGGAGGCTCGCTCGTTTCATCCGGCGGGCACAATATTCTCGAGCCAGCGGCTTTCGGTAAGATACCCGTGTTTGGCCCCTCGATGGAAAACTTCGCGGAAATTGCTTCGCGCTTCGTAGCCGCAGGGGCCGCCATTCAGGTGGAAAGCCCCGAAGATGTGGGCGTCGCATGGATCGAATTGTTTCGCGATCCGGAGCGCATGAAAAAAATGAGCGAGACAGCGCGCCAATTGGTGGCCAGCTCTCGCGGGGCGACAGATCGAGCGATGGTGGAGATTGCAGAGCGTCTGGACGGCGCCGGGCGATGAACATTTCACCGCTACTGCGGATGCTGCTATGGCCGCTGTCCGTGCTGTACGGCGCTGTCGTGCGCGCGCGGGCTTGGCTCTACACGCACCACTGGCTGAAGCAAAAGCGTCTGAAAGGAACGGTCATCAGCGTAGGCAATCTTACCGTCGGCGGCACCGGCAAAACGCCCATGGTCATCTGGCTCGCTGAGAAACTTCTTGCGGAAGGGAAGCGCGTGGCAATTCTGAGCCGTGGCTACCACGGTGCAAACGGAACCAGTGACGAAATTGAATTGATGAAGTTCCGCCTCCGGGGCCCGGTCTCATTTGGCGTGGGCAAGAACCGCTTCGCCGAGGGTCATCGACTCGAATCGCAGCAGCCCATTGACGTTTTTCTTCTGGATGACGGTTTTCAGCATCTGCAGCTTACCCGCGACTTGAACATTCTCTTACTGGATGTTTCGCGACCGCTTGCCTGTGAATTCTTGCTGCCAGCTGGCCGACTTCGGGAACCGCTTGCGGCCATGAGCCGCGCAAACTTGATTATTTTTACGCGCGCCGAATCGGCATCCGGAACGCTCGAGGCGGTCGGGAAGCTCCATCAGTATCCGGTGTTCGCAGCATCCACTCGGCTGCTTGGGTTCCGCCGCTTCGGCGGAGAGATCACGCTTCTCTCTGCCAAAGAAATCGGAGCCGGCCCATTTTTTGCTTTCTGCGGGCTTGGCAATCCAGATGCATTCTTCCGCGACCTTGGAAATTGGGGGCTTACTATTTGCGGGCAGGCCATTTTCTCCGATCACCATCGCTACACGCTTCGGGACATCTTAGCGATCAAGCAAGCTGGCAAAAGTGCGGGCGCCGTCGCATTTGTGACCACGGAAAAAGATGCGCAGAATCTGGGTAGTGTTCTGTTCGATGAAGCTCCGCTCTACGTCGCCGTAATCGATCTGGTAGTGTCGCCAGAGACTGATTTTCGAAGTGTCCTTGAACAAACGCTGGCAACCGGCGCGGGAGCGGCCGCGTGAAGATCCTAATACGCGCCACGAACTGGGTGGGAGACGCCATCATGGCTCTGTCCGCGCTGCGCGCGGTGCGCAAACGTTTTCCTGACGCGGAGATCGCGATCGTGGGACGGACTTACGTCGCGGATATTTATCGCGATCAAGAGATTTGCAACCAGCTGATCTCGTACGATTCGACAGGCTTGCACGCCGGGTTTTCCGGCCGCGAGCGGCTGGCGGCGGAGCTTCGCACGCAAAAGTTCGACGTGGCGCTGCTGCTGCAAAATGCGTTCGATGCCGCTTGGCTGGCCTGGCGCGCAAATATTGCCGAACGCATCGGCTACGCGCGTGACGGCCGCAGCTTTCTTCTGACCAAGGCCGTACCTCTTCCCCGGCCCGGGGAAGTCCCCGCGCATGAGAAGTTTTATTATTTGGAACTTTTGCGCCGCGCCGGCTGGCTGGATTCCGTACAGGACGAATCGTTCATGGGCTTGCATGTTCCAGAAGAGAAGCGGCGGCGCGCCGATGAATTTCTCCGCAAATTCGGCGTGCGCCAGGGCGCGATGCGGATTGCGATTGGAGCGGGCGCGTCGTATGGATCGGCGAAGTGCTGGCCGCCTTCGCGCTTTGCGGATGTGGCGAATCGGCTGCAGGCAGAAATGGATGCCGATGTGCTCCTCGTTGGTACCGCTGCTGAGGCGGCCGTCTCGACAGCGATCGCTTCTGAAATGACGCGGCCCCCCATAGACCTCACCGGGCAAACCGCCATTGCCGATCTGCCTGCGCTGCTATCGCTGTGCCAACTTTTCATCGGCAACGACTCCGGCGCGATGCATGTTGCTGCTGCTGTTGGCTTGCCCATTGTCGCGGTATTTGGTCCCACGGATCCGTTGGGCACAGCTCCGGTCACGCCGCGCTGCAGCATCGTTCAGCAAAAACCGTACTGTAGCCCGTGCTTTCTCCGTCGTTGTCCGACCGATCACCGCTGCATGATGGCCATCACGACCGACATGGTGGAAGCTGCCGCAAGACCCTGGCTCTCTTCGGCCCAGGTGCCGCGTGCCTGAACAGTCTCTGCTGCGCCCTGCCGTTTTCCTCGATCGCGATGGCACGATTGCCGAAGAAGTGGGCTACTTGAATCACGCCAGCCGATTTCGTATGTTTCCTTTCGTCGCGGCTGCCATTCAACGGCTCAACGGGGCGGGTTTGCCTGTTATCGTCGTCACTAATCAGTCTGGCGTTGGCCGCGGTTACTTCCCGGAATCGCTCGTACACACCGTGAACGAATTGATGACAGAGCAACTCGCAAAGGTTGGCGCCAGGCTCGACGCGATCTATTATTGTCCGCACACGTCCGCCGAAAATTGTGGCTGCCGAAAGCCCAAAACCGGGATGCTGGACCGCGCAGCTCGCGAGCACGCGCTGGATCTGCAACGCTCCTATGTTGTTGGTGATCGTTATGGTGACGTGGAGCTTGCGCGAAACGCGCGTGCGCGCAGCATTCTCGTCCGCACCGGCTATGGTGAAGGTGAACTCGCCTGGCACTCGACGAAGTGGCCGGTGCAGCCCGATTTTGTCGCTGAAGACCTTGCGCAGGCCGCGGATTGGGTCCTGAGGCAATATAAATGAAGCGTCCGCGCACGCAAGAGCCAACATCAACGTCGGTAGACCTTCTCGCTCTCCGCGAGTGCGTCGAGCAATTCACCACGAAAACGATTGTTCTCCTGGGCGATTTCGTGGCCGACGAATTCCAATATGGTGAGATCTCGCGTGTTTCACGCGAAGCGCCGGTGCTGATCCTCAAACATCGCGAAACTCAAATTGTTCCTGGCGGTGGCGCCAACGCTGCCAACAATCTTGCTTCGCTCGGCGCGCGCGTCCTTCCTGTTACGGCCGTGGGTGATGACGCCGCAGGAGACGCGTTGATTGCGTATTTCCGCCACCTGCGCGTCAATGTGTCCGGCATTTTCCGCGTGAAGGGCTGGACGACACCGACTAAGAGCCGCTTTCTCGCCGGCTGGGCGCACACCGTGGGGCAACAGGTTCTGCGCGTTGACTACGAACCGAAATCGCCTCTGCCCGATGCGATTCGAAAAAAACTCCATCAATGGCTTTCCGCAGGTCTGCGCAAAGCAGACGCTCTGGCTATTTCGGACTACGGCTTTGGCATTGCGACTTCTGAACTTGTGCAACAGGTCTCCAGCAAGAGAAAAAATGAGCTGCCCGTCACCCTCGACGCGCGATACCATCTGCACCGCTACGCGAAGGCGGGCATCACGGACGCTACGCCAAACGAGGCAGAGCTCGAGGCTGAGCATCATACCTCCATCGGTCAAGATACCAGCGAGCTTGCGCGTGCGGGCCGCGCGACACTTGCGGAGATGAAACTGCAATCGCTGCTGGTCACCCGCGGACGACACGGTGCGGCTCTTCTCGAGCCAAGCGATCGGCTCACGCATATCCCCGTACACGGCACCGATCAAGCTGTTGACGTCACCGGCGCTGGCGACACCGTTCTTGCCGCATATACTTTGGCGCTCGCTTGCGGCGCCTCTCCACTTGAAGCCGCACACATTGCCAACATTGCCGGAGGCCTTGTCGTCATGAAACGCGGCACAGCCACGATTTCGCGCGCGGAACTTCTCGATGCCATCCGCGGCGAGGCATCCGGAGCAGCCTTTTAAGTCATGCGCGAGGCTGCTTCCAAAATTATGCCCCGAGCAGTACTGCGCGAAAAACTCGCGGAATACAAGCGCCAGGGCCGGCGCATCGTCTTTGCCAACGGCTGTTTTGATGCTCTGCACGTCGGACATATTCGCTATCTCGAAGGCGCCCGGGGCGAAGGTGACGTTCTCGTTGTGGGCGTGAATGCCGATTCCAGCGTTTGCAGCCTCAAGGGGCCGGGCCGCCCCATCCTCGATGAGAGCGCGCGAGCCCGGCTCGTTGCCGCGCTTCATTGCGTGGATTACGTCGTTCTCTTTGCCGAACCCAACGTCGAAGCCCTTCTCGAAGAGCTGCGCCCGGACATTCACGCGAAAGGAACCGATTACACGCTAGAGACCGTGCCGGAGCGTACCGTCGCCAAGCGGCTTGGCATTCGCGTGGCTATTGTGGGCGACCCCAAGGATCACTCTACAAAAGAACTTCTGGATTCCATTCGTAAGGCGCCGCATGCCTGAGCCGCGTTTCCTGGTCGTGCGCCTCGGCTCCCTGGGAGATATCGTTCACACTTTTCCTGCCGTGGCCGGCCTTCGCGAATCGTTCCCGAAAGCTGAAATCGTTTGGCTGACGCATCCGCGCTGGAAAGAGCTGGTCGAGAGCAGCGAATTGTCAGCGGAAATCTGGGCGACAGAGACTCGCTCTTACAAATCCCTGCGCGAAATCATCGGACGAATCCGCAAGAAAAAGTTCACGACAGCAATCGACTATCAAGGATTGTGGAAGTCTGCGTCGCTACCTTTCTTGGGTGGAGTTTCGTGCCGAATCGGATTCTCATCTCATACGATTCGTGAGTTTGGCGTGCCGGCCCTGTACACCGATCGCGTTGGTTCCACAAAGACGCATATCGCCGATCAGAACGGGGAACTGTCGCAGCGCGCAGGCGCTAGCAACGGCGTAGCGCGCGTCGCACTCTCCGTACCGTCCATTCAAGAAGTGTTCGTACTGCAGCTTCTCCGAGGTTTTGCGATTGAGCAGTACATCGTATTGAGCCCTGCGGGCGGCTGGCGCTCGAAATGCTGGCCGCTGGATCGCTACGGCGCGCTCTGCCAGAGAATAGCCGACACTCTAGGACTGCGTTGCGTACTGAACTACGGCCCGGGTGAAGAGGATTTTGCCTCTGCGGTCAAAGCGGCGAGTGGCAAGGCTGACCCTATCGCTTACAATGGGTCGCTCACTCAGCTCATGGCTCTTCTCCGCAATGCGGTCTGCATCGTCGGTGGTGATACGGGGCCGCTTCATCTGGCCGTTGCTCTTGGAACGCCTGCAGTGGCCATTTTTGGCCCGACCGACCCAGCTCGAAACGGTCCCTATCGCCCGCGCGACCTTCCCGGCCAAGCTCCTCTGCTTGACATCGTGCTTCGCAGCCCGCACGCGGTGACCACCTACAATCGAGGCCATCAAGCCGATCCTTCGATTTTGGAAATTGACGTCGATGCGGTTTTCGAAGCTGTTCGCCGGCAAGTCGAGATTCGCCGATGAGTGCCACGGGCAGTTTCTTCGTGCGTTGGCGCGTCCGCCTGGGTTACCCGCTTGCGATTGCGGTTCTTTATTTTTCGCGGCCTACGCCTCGCAGCATTTTGCTTGGGGCCTTGGTAGGAGTCATTGGTCTATGGGTACGTGCGTACGCGGCGGGCTATCTCCACAAGCAGGAAGTCCTCACCGTCACCGGTCCTTACGCTTACACTCGAAATCCCCTCTATCTGGGCAGCGCTATCTTGGCTCTGGGAGCCGGAATCGCCACATGCTCGTGGATTTCCGCCTTAATCCTGATCGTTTATTTCGCCCTGTTTTATTCCATCGTGATGCGCCGGGAAGAGAGTGAGCTTCACCTCCGCCACGGCGCATCCTTCGAAGGATACGCTCGCGCTGTTCCCCTGTTTATTCCCCTCCTGACTGCCGCGAAATTGCCGGGAGGCTCCACCGGTTCCTTCTCTTTCGCACAGTACAAGAAGAACCATGAATGGCAGGCCGCCGTTGGCTTTCTATTTCTTCTCCTGGTCCTGCTTGCGATCTGGCGCCTTCGCCTGCACTGAGGCAGCGGCGTTTCTGGCGTTTGGACATGCGACGAAGCAGCTGATCTCCAGCTGTCGGCCATCCGTCACAACTTGCACCGCCCCGTCCCGAAAAAATGGGAGAAGAAGCATTTCTTACAACTAATAGGATGCAGGCCGAGCACGATGCCGATAGCAAATGCCGCAACAATCGCTACGGCCGGCAACCTCAAGGTGCTCTTCGCAACCTCACGAGCGTTTCGATGTGAAATGTTTGTGGGAATAGGTCGAACAGGTGCATGTCCGCGATTTCATAGCGGATGCTTGGCCCGGTGATTTCTTTTGGTTTCCGCGGCGAGCCGGTCAATACCGCCAAATCGCGCGCCAGTGTGGATGGATCGCAGGAAAGATAGACAATTCCTTTGGCGCCGAGTTCCGCGAGCTTCTCGGCGGCTTTCGCGCCTAATCCTGCCCTCGGCGGATCCAGTATCACGAAGTCTGGTTTTTCGTCAGTTTTTTTCAGAAACTCTTCAGCGTGTTCGTTGTGTGACACAATCGTCACGCCTGCGATCTCCGCATTGGCGTAGAGATCCCGCGTCGCGGCAAGATTGGTATCCACACTCACAACTTTCTGGAATGTTTTTGCCAGCGGCAAGGTGAAGAATCCGACTCCAGAATACAGATCCAGCGCGAGCTCGCCCTGCGCATTCGCCGTCACGGTCTTCAGTAAATCTTCGACCAGGAAGCGGTTCACTTGAAAGAATGAAAGATGGCTGACCCGGTATTTGAATCCGCCGGCTTCGTGCATCAAATAACCCGGCCCCGTCAATTCAAAGCGGTCTTTCTTTTGGTCTAGCAGCAACAAACTTTCGATCTCTGGTAGAGCTTCGCGGAAAGTGGATGCCAGCTCCGCCGCTGGCTTGGGAAATTTTTCAAACGCCACGTTCAGCGCAATCTTTTTGTCCGCCGAGTCGCCAAACGCTTCGATCTCCTGGATTCCCGCCGGCAACGTGCCGGAGCGCGCCATGTCCTGAAGCTGCGCGAAGGTGTGCGCGAGGCGCGGCGACAGCACTGGACATTCATCGATGGGGACGATCACCGAGCTTTCCGGCAGAAAGTATCCCAGCGCGCGAGGCAACCCGCTCCTCACCGCCCACTGCGCGCGGTTTCGATAGCCGTAAGGCTCTGCCGAATGCTCCACAATCGTTCCGTCCCACGTGATTCCGCCGAGCCGAGAAAGCGTTTCCCGCAAAATCTCGTTCTTGAGCCTTAGCTGTTCCTCCGCCGGAATGTGCTGGTAATGGCAACCGCCGCATTTCTGAAAATGAGCGCACTTTGCTTTCCCACGCTCTTTCGCGGGTGCCACTACCTCCAGCAGTTCCGCCCACACCAATTTCTTCTTTCGCGATTTCGCATTTGCGCGCACCTCTTCCCCGGGCAAGACATATGGCACGAAAACGGTATCTCCATCGGCGTGCGCCAAGCCGTCACCACCGTAAATGAGTTTCTCAATCGATAATCTTAACTCATCAGCCATACTGTTGTCCTATTCTAAGATAACTTGGTGGCGCAGGTGTGAAATCAAACGATTTTGCTTGAAATACCGAGCATCCTGCTGACCAACGCTACGTCAAATAGAAAAGACTGAGACGTGGGATTCCGAATTCTTCCAACAGTCGCTTCTGCATGTATTGCTTTTCGACCATTGCCAGTTGCTCTGCCTTCATCTTCCGCCGATACCTTGCCAACTGCCCATCCACTTCACGACGGATCGTGAGCATCAGCTCTTCCGGCGCGTGGCTGGTCAACAGCGCCTGTATCTTCTCATCCAGAACCGTCAACCGCCGCTCCAAATCTTCCAAGTCCAGTGCCGCCGGAGTATCGAGAATGTCGCCGCTGGACTCCAGCGATTTCGCAATTTCCGCTAAGCGGCTGGCCATCTCTGGGTGTTGCGGCAGGCTCTTCTCCGCCGCCTGCTTCAATCGCGAGGCGTTCTTCGCAAAATATTTTTTCAATTCGTCTTGCGAAAACGTTTCGCTGGCTGCCGTGCGCGCGGCCTTCGGTGCGCTGCCCGCAGCTGCTTCCTGTTGTTCTTCTGAGGCTTCCAGTACCGCGTCCGTGCAGTACGCCAAATTCTTCAGCGACTTGCCTGCTCCGCGTCGCGACCTCTGATAGCTCTCAAACGCTTTGTCGATCCCTTTCAGAGCAGCTTCCAGAGGCACTCCCGCTTTCTGCCACGCCTCCATGATGGCCCAGTCCAGCGGCGACACCAGCAAATGCGCCCCGCGTTTCTTCCAAAAATATTCTTCGATTTCCGTGAAGTAGTTGAAGTAGTTCCAGCCGTCCATTTCGTTGGTAAGGCGCCACGGCATTCCCGATTGCCGGCCTCAAACCCGCTTGCCTCGTCGTTCTGCGCAGCTTAACCCTGCGCCTTCCTTGCGGGTGCCGGCACCGCGGCCGCGCTCTTGCCGTGTTCCGCAGGTTGGTTTTTCTCCCAGATCAATCGCAGGCCCGTCAGTGTAAGGAATTCATCCGTGTGTTGGATGTGCTTCGACCCTTTCGACACGAGCCTCGCCTGTCCGCCGGTCGCAACAACCTGCGCGTCTTGGCCCAACTCTTTCTTTATCCGCGCAAGCATGCCATCCACCATGTCCACCGCGCCGTAGTACAAACCCGCCTGCATGTGCGTGACGGTGTTCGTTCCGATCACTTTCCCGGGATCCCTGATCTCCACACGCGGCAGCCGTGCGGCGCGCGCAAACAGCGCCTCGGACGAAATCCCCAATCCTGGCGCGATGACGCCGCCGAGGTATTCACCTTTTGCCGAAATTACATCAAACGTAATCGCCGTCCCAAAATCCACGACGATGCACGGCCCGCCGTATTGGTGAAATGCCGCCACGCCGTTCACGATCCGGTCCGCGCCTACTTCCGACGGGTTGTCCACCAGCACGGCCATCCCAGTCTTCACGCCCATTTCCACGAACAACGCCTTCTTCCCAAAATAAACCCGCGACATTTCAGCCAGTGTCCGGTTCACCGGTGGCACCACCGAGCTGATGATCACGCCGGTGATGGCGTCTCGGTCCAGCCCCGCCAGCGTAAACAGATTCCTCGTCAACACACCATATTCGTCGACCGTCTGCTCCCGCGCCGTCGTCAATCGCCAGTTTGCGATTAGTTCTTCGCCGCGAAAAACGCCCAGCACAGAGTTGGTGTTTCCCACGTCAATGGTCAGCAGCATCTAGCGTGCCTCCGTGACGTCGCCTGAAATCACCGCCGTAATTCGCCCATCTTCCCGCTCCACTTGCAGCAATCCTTCCGGCCCAAGCCCTGCCGTCGTACCGGAGTAGCTCTCCGTTCCGCTTGTTACGCGCACGCGCTTGCCTTTGGCATAACTCGATACTGACTCGAAGCGTGCAATCACACCGGCCACTCCTTCCCGCACGAATCGATTGTAATCGCTCTCGAATTCGCGCAGCAACCGCACCAGCAGCTCCATGCGCGATTGCGGTTTGCCCGTTTCCACGCGTAGAGAAGTGGCGACATTGGCAAGCTCCCCGGGAAATTTCTCCTGATTCACGTTCAGCCCGATTCCCACAATGACAAATCGCACTTGATTCGGCTCCGCGTGCATCTCCGTCAGGATGCCACCGACCTTTTTCCCGCCAATAAGCAAGTCGTTCGGCCATTTCAGGTCCACCGTTAATCCGGTCACGGCCCGGACCGCGGAATGCGCGGAGAGCCCCGCCATCATGGTGAGCAGAGGAGCCTGGACCGGGGCCAGCTTTGGACGCAGCAGCAGCGTCACATAAATTCCCGCCGCGCGTTCGGAATGCCACTTGCGTCCAGCTCGTCCGCGTCCGGCGGTTTGCTCTTCGGCCAGCACAACGGCGCCTTCCGGCTCGCCGGCATGACCCAACTCCAGCGCCACGCGGTTCGTCGAATCCGTCTTGAAAAAATGAAAGATGCGTTTCCCGAAAAGGCTGCCCTTCAACCGTTGCTTTAGCATGTCCGGTGTCAGAATATCGGGCACTTGCTCCAAGAAGTATCCCGTGGCAGGCTGGCCTTTTGCCTTCACGCCGAGTCCGCGCAGGCGTTCCACCCATCGCCATACTGTCGATCGCGAGACACCAATCTCCTTTGCAATTCGCGCGCCGCTGATCACGATGGTGGCGTTTTCCGCTAGCAATGTCAGCAAACCCGCCAGTCGCCGGTCGGTTGTGCCCGGTAAGGATTCCTGAGTCATGGGGATTTTCGCCGCGCCTCTTCGCGCCGCCTAAGCTTACGTTCCCTCGATGCTGTCCACAAGCAGGCTGAGGTTCGCTGCCGGCGCCGAATGCGTGAGCATACCCGAGGAAAGGAAGTCAGCGCCCGTTTCCGCGTAAGCGCGCGCGTTGTCCAATGTTATCCCGCCGGAAATTTCGATCACGCACTCCGCGCGAATCCCTCGTGCGATCTTCACGCATTCCGCAGCGCGTTCCGGCGTCATATTGTCCAGTAGCACTGCCTCCGCGCCGGCTCCGAGCGCTTCAAGCAATTCTTTTTGGTTGCGAACCTCGATCTGCACCGGCAAAGGTCCTGGGCCGACGACTTCCGGGTCGAGCCCCGCCGCGTCGTAGGCGCTCGCGGCCCGCGGTGGCGGCATTCTTGGAGACACATAGGTATGCGCCTTGTCCACCGCTTCCTTCATTCCTCCGGCCAGCGCAACGTGATTCTCTTTCAAGAGGATGGCGTCATAGAGGCCGAAGCGGTGGTTGCTGCCGCCGCCCGTCTTTACGGCATATTTTTCCAGCGCCCGCAATCCGGGCGTAGTTTTCCTGGTATCCCGGATGCGCGTTCTAGTGCCCGCCAGTTGTTCCACAAAACGCCGCGTCAGCGTAGCCACTCCGCAAAGATGCGCCAGAAAATTCAGCGCGGTTCGTTCGCCCGTAAGGATCGCGCGGGCGTTTCCTTTGATCTGCACAATCTCCGCGCCAGGTTCCACAAACGACCCGTCGTTGTGCGGAAAGGTCACGCGGATCTCCGGGTCCAGTGCCCGGAACACCTTTTCAGTAATTGGCAGACCCCCGCAAACGAGCGTTTGCCTGGCCAGAATTTTAGCCCGCGCCGACGCGCGGGGCGGTACGACTGCCGATGTCGTCGCATCTCCCGTGCCGATATCCTCTTCCAGCGCGCGCCGCACCACGTCCGCAATGTAACGAGAGTTCCAATCCATAAGACCCCGAAAGACTATGACTCTTTTTCAAGCTGCGACAAACGATCCTTCAGCTTTTGCAGTTCACTGCGCTGCTCAGCGACAGTAGCTTCGAGCCCCTTGATGATCACCTCCGGCGCGCGGCTTCGGAACGTCTCGTTTCCGAGCTGCGCCTCCTTCGAGGCAATGGCTTTCTGCAGGCCTTCGCGGTCTTTCTTCAGCCGTAGGATTTCGGCCTGGGGATTGACGATTTCCGCAAACGGAATGTGAACGTCAAAGTCCGGCGTATTGTGGAAGTATCCTTTCCCCGTAAGATGATTGGAGGTCACAAGTAAGCTCGACAGGACTGCCAATCGTTGGATCGGCTCAAGGTTTCCCGTTACCAGCTCTCTGACTGCTACATCCTGGCTCGACAGTTCGGCTGCAATCTTCTTCTTGGCGTCAATCTTGTTGTCGGCCCGCCCTACGCGCGCCGAAGTGATTACACGTTGCAACAACCAAAAGTCTCTCTCTACAATTGGATTAATTCGGTTTGACTTAGCCTCCGGAAATCTGTCTAGGGCAATCGAACGAATTCCCGCTCGCTGCGGCAGTTTTTGCCACAATTCTTCCGTCAGGAACGGCATGAAAGGATGTAGCAGCCGCAACGCCCGTTCGAAAACTGCAAACAGATTCCGCCACGCCGCTGTTGCCCGGGCCAAATCCTTATTGAGTAGCCGCGGCTTGACCCACTCGATATACCAATCGCAAAAATCGCCCCAAAAGAAGTGATAAACGCCTTGAGCAGCTTCATGAAACCGGTAGTTTGCTAGCGCCTCATTATTCTGTACGATCGCTTTTCCCAGCCGTGAGAAGACCCAAAGGTCGACCAGTTCGATTTCGTCTCCCGCTGCGTAGGGTGCATGGTCACGCACCTCAGGATCGGCGACATCCGCTATCTTCCCGCCAGCCTGCTCAAATTTCTCCAAATTCACGAACAAAAATCGCGCCGCATTCCAGATTTTGTTCGCGAAATTCCGCGCGCTCGCCAGCTTGTCCTCGGACAGCACGATGTCCGTCCCCGGCGCCGCCATCGACGCCAAACAAAACCGCATCGCATCCGTTCCGTACTGCTGGTTTAGCGCCACGGGGTCGAGTCCTGTCCCTTTGGACTTGGACATCTTCTCGCCGCTCCCGGTGCGCACCAACGAGTGCAGATAAACCGCGCGGAACGGAACTTTCCCCGTAAAGTGAATCCCCATCATGATCATCCGCGCCACCCAGAAAAACAGGATGTCGTATCCGGTAATCAGCAGGCTTGTCGGATAGTATTTCTTAAAGTCGGCTGTTTCTTCCGGCCACCCCAGCGTTGAAAATGGCCAAAGCCCCGAACTGAACCACGTGTCGAGAACATCCGGGTCCTGCTCGAGATTCGTGGACCCGCACGTCACGCACCTCGCCGGCTTTTCTCGCGCCACGGTGACGTGCTTGTGCTCTTTGCAATACCACGCTGGAATCCGGTGTCCCCACCACAGTTGCCGCGACAGCGTCCAGTCGCGGATGTTCCTCATCCAGTTGAAATACTCCTCGCGACGGTTATCCGGCACGATCTGGATTTCTCCCCGCTCCACCGCCGCAATGGCAGGCTCCGCCAGCGGCTTCATTTTGCAGAACCACTGCGTCGAAGCCCGCGGCTCGACAATCGTCTTGCTTCGTTCGCACAGGCCGACGGCATTCGTGTGCTCGGTAGTTTTTTCCAAAAGGCCCAGCGCCTTCAAATCCTCAACAATTGTTTTCCGCGCCTCGAAGCGATCCATCCCCGCGTACGTGCCTGCCGCACCGCTCATTTTGCCGTCGTCCGTCATCACGTCAATTTCCGCAAGTGTGTGGCGTCGCCCCACCTCAAAGTCGTTTGGATCGTGCGCGGGCGTAATTTTCACCGCGCCCGTCCCAAACTCGCGGTCCACCATCGCGTCCGCAATGATCGGAATCTCCCGATTCATCAACGGCAGCAGCGCTCTCTTGCCAACAAGATGGGTGTACCGTTCGTCTTCCGGATTCACTGCGACCGCCGTGTCGCCCAGCATCGTTTCCGGCCTCGTCGTGGCCACCACGAGAAACTCTTTCGTGCCCACAACCGGATACTTGATATGCCACAGATGACCTCGCCGCTCTTCGTGCACGACTTCCAGGTCACTCAGCACCGTGAGGCACACCGGGCACCAATTCACTAACCTCTGCTCGCGGTAAATCAATCCCTCTTCATAAAGCCGCACAAAAACTTCACGTACGATGCGTGACATTTCCGGCGAAAGGGTAAACTTCTCCCGTGACCAGTCGCAGCTTTCCCCAATGCCCTTCATCTGCCGCGTAATCTCGCTGCCAGCCTCTGCCTTCCATTTCCATACCTGCTTTTCGAACTCCTCCCGTCCCAGCTTGTGGTAGTCAATGCCTTGATCCATCAGGTGTTTGACCACGACGCGTTGTGTCGAAATGCCCGCGTGGTCGGTACCGGGCAAATACAACGTGTTGTACCCAAGCATCCGGTGCCAGCGAGTAAGGATGTCAATCTCGGTGTGCTCCAACATATGTCCGATATGCAGTGACCCGGTCACGTTCGGAGGGGGAATGACGATCGAAAACACCGGCCCAGGTGCACTCGCCTCCGCTTTGAACAGCTCTTCCTTTACCCAGAAGTCTGCCCACCGCGGTTCGATCTGCTGCGGTTCATACGCTTTTGCTATCTCGCGAACCATCCAGTGCGCTTCTCCCATGAGTGGCGGGCCTTGGCCCGTCCTAGGCACGTCTAACTCGATCAGAGTAATCTTCGACTATACGAGGGGCAAAGCAGCGCCGTCAATTCGGCAAGTTGCACACTTTCGATGCAGCATTGAATCTTGGTGAATACAAAGTGTGGATGGAATTTCGACGCGACAGACCAGGGAATTACGACTTCTTCGACTTCAACTCTTCTTGGACCATTGCTTCCACGACGGGCTTCAGAATCTCGCGCGTAACAGCCTGCAAGACCTCGGGATTCAACTTTGCCAGCACTCTTGCGACGAGGTCTTCGATGCTGGGCGTCGAACCCGCCGCCGGTGTTGCAGCCGATCTCGGTGTTGACTCGGGCGCCTCAATCGCTTCCTCGGTCGCGTAAAAACCCGCTCCGTCGTAGCTTTGCTGCTCTGGGATCGCAGCGTCTTCGGCAACTTGAGCGGCTTCCTCGCGGATCGCTTCCACGGTCTCCGCAGGCAAGGCCGCTTCCTCGATCACCTTCGGAGTCGCTTCGCTGATGGCCTCAGTGGCCTTTTCTGTTCCGTTGCCGGACACCGGAGCAGTAGCCACCGGCGCGCCGGAATCCCATGTCGAAGCCAGCCGGTTGGCCTTCTCGAGTTCGGCATTCCAGGGGTTTGACGGCACAGAAAACCACGCCTCCTTGGATGTTTTCGTTTGCGGCTCGACCTGGCTCGCTTCGGGTGTCCTCGCAACCGCCGTTTCCAACGGAGGCCGTTCGCGCTCCTTCACGGGAGTTACTTCCTCCACAGCCGTGGGTGTCTTAATCGAGATTTTTTCCTGTGAAGCTGGCGGATTTATTCCCGCCCATGCATCGACCGCAAATGGCGTACTCGGAATCGCCTCCGTCACCGTTGCTGGTCCCGGAATGCTGGCGGGAGGAGTCGGCGTCTCCACAACGTAGTTACTCGCCGCAGGCGCCGTCTCGACCACTCCTGGCTTTTCTTCGGCCGGTTCCCAATCCTGGTGAGCTTTCCTGGCAAGAATCTGCTCGAAACTTCCCGAGCGCCAATCCTTCGCTCCACCGGCAGTTCCAGAATCGGCGTAACTTTCTGCTTCTTCGCGCCGCCAGGGAGCCGGGGGTTTTTCCTCTTCCGCTTCCTCGTCTAATTCCTCGGCATCCGTGTCGCGCCAATCGCGCTCCGGCGCCAATTCAGGATGCGCCTGGGGCAGAAAACCCAGTTCGTCATCCTTCTCCTCCGCGGGCGTTTCCAGCAGGCTTCCGAAAGCCACCGGCTGCGAGCCACTGTCAATTTGCACGGGCTCCGGACGCGCCGGCACTTCATCCACAAAACTTTCTTGATCCAAAGCCGCAATCACTGGTTCGGGAGAACGCGTGTGCATCGGGGTGCTACTCAGCGTCGGCACAGACGCAACACTCGGAGTGAGCAGATCGGTACCCTTCAAAACTTCTGGTTCCGGGACTTTCACGGCGCCGGCGCCCCCGTGAGCCACCCCCGCGCGCTGCAGCGCGGATTTCACCATCGAAATCAGGGGATCAGGCGGAACGAACGGTTTCTTCAACACGCCGTCTGCTCCCACTCGCTGTGCTTCCTGCTCATCCAGCGGATCAAACGCACCCACGAGCAAGATGACGGGAATATGCGCAAGTGAGGCGTCCATCTTTACGTACTGGCAAACTTCATAGCCATTCCGCACCGGCATGAATACGTCGGCAAGCACCAGGTCAGGGCGCAAATCGGAGATTTTCCGTACGGCTGCTTCACCGTTGCCAACGGCAACGACGTCGATGCCCTGATCTTTCAGGGCCAGCCCCACCATCTTCTGGATGTTGCTGTTATCGTCCGCAACCAGAATCTTGACCACCGAGCGTCCTCCGCCGATATCTGCCTGTGTTGGCCACACCCGTGCGCGGCCGCACAAAACCTACTCCAGCCTATTGGAGCACCCGTTCAAGTTCGCGTCAATCTCAACAGGGCAGGCATGTGTCGGAAGTGAATACTGCACTCTTGGCCGCTTCCTGACGCTATTTGGCGCCAAAAACGCGTGGGGTACGGCCCTGTCTGACCGTACCCCGTAGTGTTTCTCCTGATCTTCGCCCCGCCGCAAAACCTACCAGGGCACGATTTTTTTCAGGCCCTTCTTTTTCTTGCTGGTGGATTCCTTTTTGGTGTCACCGTTGGACCCATTTTGCTTTGCGTCTTGCGCCGCCGCGTCCGTTTTGGCTGGATCGCCGGTTTGGCCTGTGGTCGCAGCAGCCTCATCCGTCTTGCTTGCGTCAGCCGGGTGGCCCGTCGCCGCTGGTGTCCGATCGGTCTTAGGCGTTGTTTCGGTTGTTCCATTCGCGGAATTCTCCGTCGTTGGCGCCGCGTTTGGATCCGCCGGTGCCCCAGGACCTGCTTCGCCCCCGTCCGTCGCTGGCGTCACGTTCTCCGCGCCGCTCGTTGTCCCGCCCGGGCCTCCCGGTGTTACCGTCGCGACGATTCCCGTCGTAGCTCCCACTCCTTGCGATGGATTTCCGCCCCTCAAAATATCTATTCCCGTTTCGCTCTCCGAATCGGGAGTCATCGTCGGCTTTCCGGTTGTGGCTGCCGCCCGCAACTCCTGCCCCGGGCCGGTATGAATCAGACTTAGGGGTTTCTTGATCAAAGCTTCATGTTGCCGCGGCGCATTCTGTTCCGCCGTCATCCATGCCACGGCTTTGGGATCCGCCTGCGGCACCGGCGCTCCAAGGGCCTTCAATCGGCTCTTGGCATTGGGGACCAATGATGACAAAGGATAATTGCGCACGATCCGTGCGTAATAGGGAACTGCCACCTCCTTCTTTTCGGTGGCTTGCCATATGTTTCCGAGCATCCACAGTGCCTGGTCCGATTTGCTATAAAGAGGGTAACGATTTACAAGCCCTCTTAGCCGCGATTCCGCCGCCTTCTTGTCTTCCTTCACGTAGTAGTAGTAACCAATGCGGAAGTCGCCTTCCGCGAGGAGTTCCTGCACCTCGCGCAAGCGTTGTTCGGCCTTGGGAGCCAGCGGATCATTGGGGTACTTTGTCAGGAATATTTGAAACTCATCCTCGGCAGCGCGCGCCTGTGTGCGGTCGCGGTCCGGTTTTTCCATCTGCTTGTAGTGCGTCATCGCCACTTGTAATTGCGCGTAGGCCGCTTCCGGCAGCATGGGGAAGAAAATGCCGAAATCCTTGTACGCCTGCACGGACTGCGTCAGATTCGCCGTCCCGCCCTCTTTGTAGAACGAATCGGCGATCGCCAGCTTGGCCTTGGCAAGATACTCGCTGTCCGGATAGGTGTTGATAAGCGTCTGCAGGTTAAGCCGGCCGACCTCATGCCGCCCGTGTTTGATGTCATCCAGCGCCTTGTCATACAGAATCTTGTCGGGCTCCGCGGTATTCTCCGCGCTCGTTGATTTATTGACCCTTTTCTTCTTATGGAAGACTTGCGCGTCGCACCGTGTCGCGCTCAACAGAAACAGTCCTGTTACCGTCAAGAGGGCAGACCGCTTTACGGTCGCCAGGAACGAATTAAAGAGCAAACTTCACCTCTCTCAAATCTGCGCTTCCCCCACAGCGGTTCGTCGAAAGCCTCGGGCGCTTCCCGGCTCCATGCTGTAAGGGACGCGCAATTATACCCTGAACGGATGGCCGGCCCGAACAACTACTTTGCACCCTCTTGGGCCGGCCGAAACCGAATGACCCCTATCTGTGATGCCGCCATGCCGCGCAAAGGGTTGCCTTCGCCCTCTCGACCCGGAATATTTTCCCCATTCCAGTGGTACTGCACAAATGGCAAGGTGTAAGCTCTTGTTGCCGCTTAATCCGACACCGACGGGAGATTCTCTATGAAGCGCAAGATCGCTCTGGGGCTACTGGTCGCTGCCGCCCTCGCGGCGGCTCCGGCCGTTCCGCGAGCCGGGAAGTCCGAAGTCGCCAAGATGGCCCTCAAGGTCGGCGACACCGCCCCTGATTTCACTCTTCTCAGCGACCAGTGGAAAACCGTGAAGCTCAGCGACTATCGCGGGAAGAAGAACGTCTTTCTCGCCGTCTATGTCCTGGCGTTCACCGGCGGTTGAACGAAGCAACTTCAGGCGGTCCAGGCTGGAATCGCCTCCGGTAAGATTGACACCTCGGATACGGAAGTTTTCGGAGTTAGTTTGGATAGTCCCGCTGCCAACGCCGCGTTCGCCAAGCAGATCGGCATCAACTTCCCGCTCCTCAGCGACATGAATCGCAAGATGCTCAGGGCCTACGGCATCCTCAAGGGCTACGACGTGCAAAACGAAACGTACGAGTGGGCTTTGCGCGCCAACATCATCATCGACAAGCAGGGCGTCGTCCAATTCGTCGAGGAAGGCGATAGCGCCGTCGACCCTAACACGGCCCTGACCATGTGCACTACCTTGCACAAGAAGGACGCCGCAAAATAAACTCGGCCTTCGCTGCCCTTTCGTGGCGACGACATCTTTCCTGACGTTGTCTGGACGTCGCCATACTCTCACATTTGCGAGGCGGCCTTTGCGAGAGCCCCTTCATCATTTTGTCCCTGCCCTTCATTCTTGGTGTGTTGGCTCAGCCATCGCTTGAATTCCTGGTCTCTCTTGAACAACAGCTTCAGCGCTTCGCTCACCACGTAGGATGGGTTAGCCTCGAGGAACTGCGCGTACTTGTTCAGTGTGGTGCGGACGTTATCCTCCAGCCGGATCTGCAGGGCTGTCGTCTTTTGCTTCGTTGGAGCTTTGAGTAATGCCACGGTCCATCCTCCCTTTGCAGGTTGTTTCTGGTGGCTGGATGATGAACATCAGGCTGGATTACAAATCATACGCCGGGAGTCAGTTCGCCACTGTCAATTCGACGGTCGAACTCGCCGGAATCCGCGTGCCGCTCATCGGCGACTGGTCAATCACCGCCCCGTGTGGCCATTGTGGAGCGGTCACGTAATTTACTTTGCGCCGCATCTGCGCTACATCCAGCCGGTGCTGCGCTTCGATCTCATTCAGCCCCGTAAGGTGCGGCATCACGTACGCCGTCTCGCGCGGCCCTTGCGAAACCAGCACGTCCACCCGCGGCGTCGCTGCCCCCGCGCCGGGCTTCGGATTCTGAATCATCACTGTATCCACCGGCGTCGTCATGGTTACGCCTGAGACTTCTCCTACTTGCAGTCCCGCTCGAAGCAGTTCAATTCGCGAAGCCCTCAGCGAATTGCCTTCCAGCAGCGGGATCTGCAATTGCCGTTGCCCCAGGCTCAGCACCACGTGCGCCTGCTGCGACACTTTCATCAGCAAGCCGGACGTCGGCGTCTGCCGCACCACGGCGTTAATGGGCTGGTCGCTGTAAATCCGGTCAGCCACACGGAGCACCAGCCCGCGCGACTGCAGTATCCGGCTCGCTTCCGAAACATTTATGCCCACGA
>WNFP01002201.1_pt1 | contig 23510 bp, 18 predicted proteins | sample 5400201 | NCBI WGS metagenome assembly WNFP01 (sample SAMN13153355, study PRJNA577476) | soil metagenome | isolation source: 115 cm saprolite under Madrone tree | place: USA:California | collected 2016-06-14
GGAGCGAACCAGCATCCCACATCTCTTCTACTTTCAACATTCGAGGCAATTCTCGCGGGGGCTTGGCTTCCTGTCAGCCGAATCATATTTGAGCACGTAGCCGGTTGGCGTTTTCTCGGACGGCTCAACTTTTTCAATGAGGTTGACCACTCTGTAGTTATAGGTATAACATTATTTCGAAATGGGCGTAACCAATGGCAAGGGCGGAACTCCTTGGTTGCTGCTGACCTTTAGCCTTCCCACAAAGCGGGCTAGCCAGAGAGTTGAAGTGTGGCGAAAGTTGCAACGCTACGGCGCTGTGCCGCTCGGCAACTCCGGCTACTTACTTCCGAACAATCCAACAAATCAGGAGCGCTTTGAATGGCTCGCGACCGCAATCCGCAAATATGCAGGTGAAGCATCCGTCGTAAAGGTTCAGTCGATTGACAATCTATCTGCACCTCAACTGATAGGGCGGTTTGCCGAGGCGCGCGCCCGTGAGTATCAGGAATTGATTCGGGAACTCCAGAAACTCTCCTCTGTCCCGCCTGAGAAGCGGCCGGCGAGCCGAGTGAGGCGGCTCACCGCGCGGTTCCGGGAAATTGTGGGGATCGATTTCTTCAACAGTCCTCTCCAAAAACGAGTGGAGGAGTTGCTGGCACGAACTGATACGTCTCCGTCACCGACGAAGGAGGCACCCAACGCCAATCCGCGAGCGTACATCGGCAGGCTGTGGGTTACCCGGCCACGGCCTGGAATTGACCGATCCGCTTCGGCATGGCTGATTCGCCGTTTCATCGACAAAAAAGCGCGGTTCACATTTGCCTCGGAAGAGCATCTGCCGCGAGAATCTGTGCTCTTTGACATGTTTCACGGCGGCTTCGGACATCGCGGCGAGGACTGCACGTTCGAAACTTTGCAAAAGACGTTTCGAATTCGTGACCGAAAGGTGGGGGTGATCGGGCAGATCATTCACGACGCAGATCTCCTGGATGAGAAGTTCGGCCGCAAAGAAGGGTTTGGGGTTGACGAAGTTCTGAACGGCTGGGCTAAAGAGGGGGTTGCCGATCACGAACTGCTAAAGCGCGGGATGCAACTTATTGAGGCGCTTTATCACTCGGTTTCAGGAAAGTGATTTCGCTGGCTGTCGATAATTTTTTTTCAGGAGGGTCGCAATGAAAAGGATATTGGGAATTCTGGCTGCGGTTGCCGCACTTTCGGTACTGGCTTGGGTAATTCTTGAATCCGGGGAGGGAAGATTTTCCTCCTATGCATCTCAACCGGAGACTCCTGCGCCTCAACAATCCGCAGGTGCCACCTTCACATACAACTTCGATAGCGACGCCGTGGGGGGTGTGCCAATCAAATTCCACGGTGCCCGCACGGGACAAGGGAGTGAAGGCAAGTGGGTGGTCATGGCAGATGCGAATGCGCCCTCAAAACCGAACGTAGTCGCTCAAATCTCGACTGACAAGACCGATTATCGTTTTCCCCTTCTCGTTTCCGACGAAGGAAGCTTCAAAGACTTGGAGCTGAGCGTGAAGTTCAAAGCCGTTGCGGGCGAAGTGGACCGAGCGGGAGGGCTAGTCTTTCGGCTGAAGGACGCGAACAACTATTACATCGTTCGAGCAAACGCGCTCGAAGACAACTACCGGCTGTACCACGTCGTCAAAGGGAGCCGGAGACAATTTGCGGGTGTAAATTTCAAGGTCACGTCGGGGGAGTGGCACGAGCTAAAGATTGAGTGCGTCGGCAACAAAATCATGTGCTACTACGATGGTGTGAAAAAGATCGAAGCAACCGACGACACGTTCAAGGATTCCGGGAAGATTGGTCTGTGGACCAAAGCTGATTCGGTGACGTACTTCGACGACGTAAAAGTTGTTGCCAAATAAGTCCGTGAGGGAGATTCCGATGAAGTGGATAACGCGCAGTAACGTCAAACTGGAGGTTTGTTCGATGCTTGGTTGCATGAAAAAGAAGATGCTGTTTTTCTGTGCTGGACTCTGTCTCACCTTCCCCAGTGTGTATGCCTACGCGCAGGATGTGCCAAGTGACTATCAGGAAGTTCTGAAGTCGCTTGATCGCAAAGGAGACTACAAGGCAGGCGTTCTCAAAGTTAATATTCCGCGCAACGACTTGAAAATTACAATTCAGGGAGTATCGACTCCGACGCCCTTCGGTTTCGGCGGCTGGATTGCGTTGACTAAAGGGACCGATGGTTCGGACGTGATGATGGGCGACCTCGTGCTTCTGCAGGAAGAAGTGAATCCTGTAATGTCCGCTCTCCTAGACAATGGAGTCGACATCACCGCGCTTCACAATCATTTCTTCTGGGACGATCCGCACGTCTTCTACATGCACGTGCACGGTCACGGAAAGGCTGCTGACCTGGCCCGTCGGGTGAAACCGGGTCTGGATTTAATCGGTCATGTCACGCCCGCCGCCGTTCCTGCCAGTTCCGGTGGCACGGTTCTGGACACAGCAAAGCTTGCAAAGATCGTGGGACACGACGGCGAGCAATCCGGTGCAGTTTATAAGATCACCGTTGGACGCGACGACCTTGGCATGAAGGAGCACAGCGCCACGATCAACGCCCGGATGGGGCTGAACACGTGGGCGGCGTTCGTCGGCACGCAAGAAGACGCTGCTGTTGCGGGCGACATAGCGATGCTCGAAAACGAAGTCACGCCGGTTCTGAGAGCGCTTCGCAAGAATGGTCTAGACGTAGTCGCAATTCATCATCACATGACGGAAGACCGGCCCGTCGTGATCTTCCTGCATTACTGGGGCAGAGGCCCCGCAGAAAAACTCGCGACGGCATTCAAAGTCGCTCTCGATGAACTGGGCAAAAGCGCTCCTTCGCATGGAATGGGGCAATAGGCTCCTTTTACGCCGAACCAAAACATGAATCCGGCCGCGGTATCAGTCATGGGTGGAGGGACGCAGCCCAAGTTGCGCGAATTGCTGCTCTACTTTCTCCACCTCGGCGCTCTGGGCTTCGGCGGGCCAATTGCCCTGGCGGGCCACATGCAAAAGGACTTGGTTGAGGAGCGAAAGTGGGTATCCAGCCAGGATTACGTCGAGGGACTCGCGTTTTCTCAGCTTTCCCCCGGCCCGCTCGCGGCACAACTTGCAATGTATCTCGGCTGGGTCCGGGCTGGGACGCTTGGCGCGACGCTCACTGGAGCCGCGTTTGTCCTGCCCTCTTTCTTGATGGTCGTGGCGCTTGCCGCGCTCTACGTGCATTATGGGCGACTACCGTGGATTCAGGGAGTGTTTTACGGGATTGGAGCCGCAGTCATCGCGATCATCACACGGAGCGCTTACAAACTGATTCGCTCGACCTTGAAAAACGATTGGTTGCTGTGGGCGCTCTTCACTGCACTGGCTGTCACCACGGCTTGGAAGGAATCCGAAATCGTCTGGCTCTTCCTTCTATGCGGACTGGTTTCGATGTTCGTCAAGGCCCCGCCGCGATTCCGTGTGGCACCCGATGCGATACCTACCTTCGCCGGCTTCGGTTTTCTCGTCACCGGCGCGCATGGGCCGGTTGCGGCAGCTACTCTTGGCGCTCTTTTTCTGTTCTTTCTCAAGGCGGGGGCCTTTGTGTTCGGGAGCGGTCTGGCGATTGTGCCATTTCTCTACGGCGGAGTCGTGGGCCAGTATCACTGGCTGACAGAAAGACAGTTCATCGATGCGGTTGCGGTAGCGATGATCACACCAGGACCGGTCGTAATCACGGCTGGATTCGTTGGATACTTGGTGGCAGGACCAGTTGGAGCCACGCTGGCGGCGCTTGCGGTTTTTGTCCCTCCTTATCTGATTGTGATTATGGGCGCTCCGTATTACCGGAGGTTCGCAAAAAACCTCCAGGTGAAGACATTCGTGCAAGGAGTGACAGCCGCCGCAGTGGGTGCAATCGCTGGAGCAGCCTTCATCCTCGGTAGGCGTTCGTTGATTGATCTGCCCACAGTCTCAATTGCCGTTCTAACGTTTGGACTGCTCGGCTTCAAAAAAATTCCGGAGTCACTCTTGATTCTTGTAGCCGGGGTGGCGGGTCTGCTGCTCTTCAAAGGGTAGAGGTTGGGAAGTGTTTTGAAAAAATCATCGGAGAGTTTACATGCGACAAAAAGGCTTGCTGCTCCTCGGATTTATCGTGCTCACAGGAGCTTTGGGACTTTCCGCCCGGCCGGGCGCGCCCACATTGAAGAAAGTGACCGAGTTCGACCTGCCGGGGCCCGGAGGTAAACGATTCGATTACCTGACCATCGATACCGACGACCATTATTTGCTGTCGGCGCATCTGGCGGCGGGGCAGACGTACGTTATTGATTTGCGCACGAATAAAGTGGTGGCGACGGTAGGTGACACGCCGGGCGTCGAAGGCATCGAGTACGTTCCCGAGCTGAAGAATTTCTACACGTCGAATGCTGGTGATAACACGATCGGCGTGGTCGACCTGCGTCAGATGAAAGTCGTCAAGAAATTGCCGACGGAGAAGAAGCCTGACGGCAGCGCCTACGCCGGGCCTTTTCACAAACTCTACGTCTCCGATGAGCGCGGCAAAGCTGAAGCGATCGTGGACGTCACGAAAGATGAGATTGTGAAGACTTTGCACTTCGATAGCGAGACGGGCATGCCGCAGTACGACCCTGTTGCGCGCAAGGTATACGTCAACCTGCAAGACCAGAATATTCTTGCGGTCATCGATCCTTCGACGGACGAAGTCGTCGGCCGGTACCCCGTTGGACGCTGCAAGGGAAACCACGGCATGACGCTTGACCCTGAGCATCACCGTGCATTTCTATCCTGCGAAGAAAACAATCTCATGACCGTCTTCGACCTCGACAAGCACGAGCCCATTGTTTTTCTGCCGATGGCGGATGGGCCGGATGTCATCAAGTTCGATCCGGGCCTGAGCCGGATCTACGCCGCCTGTTACAGCGGGGCGATTTCCGTTTTCCATCAAGACGATCCCAACCACTATCGCAAGATCGAAGACTTCAAAGTGCAACACGCAGTGCACACCCTCGCGGTGGACCTGGAGACGCATCGCGTGTACACCCCGGAGCAGGAGGAGAACGGCAAACCGGTGGCGCGGATGGTCGTGTATGAAGCAGTGAAGGACCACTAGAACATTTCCGAATTGAGCATTCACACTGACGAACGGCCAAACGGGTTGAGGAAGGGGCGCAATATGAAGTGGATTACACGCGAGCACGTCAAGGTGGACCGGGTGGCCTGTCCCTGGCTTATCAAGAAATTTGTGGACCCACAGGCAGAGTTCTACTTTGTGCCCGCGGAACAAGTGATTCCGGAGGCGAACAGGCTAAATGCAACTCCATTCGACGTTCCGGGAGTGGAACTCGGACACCACGGGAAGGAGTGTTCATTCGAAGCGATCCTCAAGAAGTACAACCTCACGGCAAAACCTGCTCTGCAACTGCTGGGAAAGATCGTAAATGGCGCTGATACGGACAACACGTTATGGCATCAACCCGAGGCTGCGGGACTGAAGGCGGTCGCAGAGGGTTTCCGGCATTTGGGGATTGGCAACGACCACGAAATCAATGCGGCAGAGTGGATTGTCTATGAAGCGTTGTACGCATATTGCCAGGAGATGGTGAAGCGTGGGAAACCGGGCGGAGCCTTTCAGGATGCGGCCTGAAGTTTTGAGAAAAGAACGAATCGCCTCGGGGAGAAGAATTTCTGGAAGCAACTACCCACAAGCGGCTCGCGGAATTTCTGGGCCTTGAGCGGAATGTCACTGCCGCGTCCGGAGCCGTGTTTTTACTTGGATTGGGCGAGGAACTCTGGAAAAAGTTTCTTCCAAAATATCTCGAGTCGCTCGGCGCAAGCGTCGCAGTTGTCGGACTTTTTGGCACTTCGGAGGATTTCCTCGATGCGCTATATCAATACCCCGGCGGCTGGCTAGCCGACCATTGGGGACGCCGTCGGGCATTTGTGATCTTCCTAGTTGCCGCTTTGGCGGGCAATCTCGTCTACCTACTTAGTCCCTCCTGGCCCTTTCTTTTTTTGGGATTGGTTTTTGCGATGGCGTGGCAGTCGATGGCGTCGCCAGCCATCTTCGCAACCATCGGCGATGCTCTTCCCATGCAGCGACGCGCGATGGGATTCACGATCCAATCGATGCTGAAGCGCATTCCCATGGTGATTTCGCCCCTGCTGGGAGGCGCCATGATTGGCGCAATGGGTCTTCAAGCCGGCATTCGAATAGGGCTAATAATCACCATCGTTTTTGTCGGTGTCGCATTCCCGCTACTTTGGACCATCAATACTTCGATCGCATCCAGGGACTCGGTAAGGCTGTGGGGCGTCTGGAACTCGTTTCATGCCACTCTCAAACGGCTGCTCGTTTCCGACATTGCGATTCGTACTTGCGAAGGAATGGCGGATATCTTTGTCGTTCTCTACGTCACGAACGTTTCCGGTGTGACGATTCCGCGATACGCAATCCTTGTGGCCGTGCAGCTCGCAACGGCTATCCTTGTCTATATTCCTTCGGCAAAAATGGCGGATCGTTTGGGACGCAAGCCTTTTGTGATCGCGACATTCTTGTGCTTTGCATTCTTCCCAGTGGCCGTCGTTCTGGCCCCTGACTTCCGATGGTTGGTGGGTGCGTTCATCATTGGAGGCTTGCGCGAAATTGGTGAGCCGTCTCGCAAGGCTATGATTGTTGATTTTGCGCAGCACAATTTGCGGGCGCGCACGGTGGGTCTTTATTACCTCGTCCGAAGCCTGTCGATTACGCCGGCGTCAGCAATAGGAGGTCTGCTGTGGAGGATTCGTCCGCAAATCCCTTTCTTCGTGGCGGGAATAGTGGGAATTGTTGGGACGCTTATCTTTGCAGCGACCGTTGAAGAGAAGGATGCAGATTGAGAAGAGGGTGGACGCAGAAGAGGCGAGAAACGAACGCTTCGACTATTCCAATCCCCTTTTACTCTGTACGCTACTTCTTTCCGCATTCTTTTGCCTCGAAGTGTTGGCGTTCGTGTTGAGAAGGCCCTGGTTCTATTTTGCAAGCTGGATGGGGCGATCGTAGCCGGTCATTTCCAGATAGCCCACCCCGCTGAGGGATCGCCGGTCGCGCCGACCGCTGAGAACGATTGCACCTTCCCAATAGTTTGGAGCTAATCCGGTTTTGCCCGTCAACTCCTGCGACTCGAGAGGAGTTTTCGCTTCCAGTTCAATGGTCAGCATTGGAATCGCCACTTTCCAGTGGATGGGATAGCGTGCGCCCGAAACCGGGCTTGTCCAATTTTCGCCGGCCGGCTGCAACGTGAAGTCAGTTGCGCGCAGATGCGTGGTCTTGCCACCGGCATCCACGTACGTCCCGGCGGAGTACGGATCAATCGAACCATCTTTGCGGCGGATGTGAAAGAGCATCACCTCGCTGTGGTCTTCGAGTTGAATGCTCAACCAATCCCAGCCGGTCTGGTTGGAATCAAGCTGATGGGTGAAGAATTCATGATCCATCCAACTGGTGCCGCTTACTTCAAATTTCTTGTTACCGAGGTCGATTACACCGGAGGTCGCCAGTCGCGTAAGAGAAATATAGTGCGATGCACGGCCGGGCCCCTCCGCTTTTTGGCTGACGCCATTTTCACCGTGGATGACTGGAGGTTTTTCCGGGTGCAGGGTCAAATGCAGTTGAAAGCGCGCATCGAAAGCCTTCAAATCCAGGTCGTTGCCGTGCCATTGAATCTGCCAATTCCCATTCCAGAGACGACCGAGGGGTTCGCTCACCGCGGCGATGCCTGGGCCGGAACGATTGGTGCGTTCAGAATGATAGAACTTACCGCCATCCAGATCGCTCAAAGCGAGATGCGCGAGGTAGAGATCCTGCACGTCCCAAGCAGCGGTCTTAGTGGGATCACGGCTGATGGCTTGCCGGAAGAAAGTCAATTCGAATCCGAACCGCCGGCCGTCAACCGATTTCAGATTTCCGGTGTAGTACCACCATTCGGTCTGAAAATCCGGATGATTGAAATGGTCGCGCGGGAATTCGTAGCGGTATCCAGGTAAGGCAGTGCGGTATTGTCCCGCGAGAGGCTGCAAAAAGAGCAGCGCAGCGGTAATGCACGCAAGCCTACTCTTCATGGACGACCTCGAGCGGATTCAAGCGCACCGCGACCTCCGCCGGGTAGAGGCCAGCGAGCACAATTCCCACTGGCCAGTGAAAACGAATCGTCCAGCCAAACGATTGCTTGTTGATCACATAGATGAGGATGAGCGACAGCGCGAAACCCAGCGCCAGACCGGCAAGGTTCGCCAGAAGTCCAAGCAATCCCGCTTCGACGAGAATCAATTTTCGAACTTGCCCGGTAGCCGCACCGAGAAAGCGAAGCAGGCCAAGTTCGCGGCGGCGGTCAATCACCAGGGCAAGAAGCGCTCCGGCAATGCCCATGACCGCGACGATGACCGCGACCGCTTCCAAGGCGTACGTGATGGCAAACGTGCGGTCAAAAATGCGGATGGCTTCGGCGCGCAAGTCGCGGTTCGAAAACATCAAGACGCGGTGGCCGGCTGCGGCTTTTTCGATCTCAGTTCGAACCGTCTCTAGTTGTGCATCCGGAGAGACATAGATGGCGAGATTCGAGGGCGCAGGATCGGGCAGATAGCGCAACATGGTCTTGCGATCCATCAGGATACTGCCGCGCTCACTCGAATAGTCGTAGTAGACGTCGGCGATGCGGAAGGCCGCCTGTGTTTCGCCGAGAGAAAGCGTGATGAAATCCCCCGCTTTCAGATGGTGTTTATAGGTGAACGGTTCGCTCACTACGACGGTATTCGAATTGCGCAGTTCCGGAAGAACTTGTTGCTGCGGGCGGCCCGACAAGAACTGTGAATGCGGATACCAGCGAATTACATCCAGGACGTCGAGGTCAGCGGAAGCGAGTGTGGCGGGCATTCCTTGATAACGGATTTCATAGGCGCGGAGGCGCTCGACCGCAACAACACCGGAAAGCTTGGTAATTTCTTCCGCCAAGCCGGGAGAAATCGTGGGATGGCGGTCCGCGGCGGGAGAACCGGCGGGCCGGAGATAGAGATCGGCGGGCAGCTGGTTGCTCATCCAGAGCACGACGCTTTGGCGGAAACTTCCTACCATGACGCCGACCGCGGTCATCATCGCGATGGCGGTTGAAAGTGCGCCAACGAGAACGGAAGTTCGGCGCAAGGAGGCCGCGAGGCTACGCGAGGCAAGCATCGCTTCCACGCCGAAAAGCTCTCCGAGAAGTTTCGAGGAAAATGAAGTGAGAGCGTCGACGAACGCGGGCATCGCCAATGCCGATGCGGCTACGAGCAAGATCGTGGCTAGATAGCCAAAAAACGGTTTGCCGGCGACTGCCGGAGCACGGGAGGCCGCGGCTGCCGCCAAACCAAGCACAAGAGCCAGCCACAAATCGCGGGCTTTGTAGACACGCACATCGTACTCGCGGCGGCCGCGCGCCATCGCCTCGACGGGCGAGACCTGCGAAGCTTCACGCGCGGGTGAATAAGCGGATGCAATCGCAACGCCCACGCCGATCACCAGGGCGAGAAAAACGGAGGCGGCATTCAGCTCGATTGCACCTGGTCGGCTGCTGACATAAAGCGATTCCACGGTGGCAGCCATCAATCGAACCGCACCAGTCGCCATGAAACGTCCGAGGGGAAGCCCGATAAGAGCGCCCGCGAGACCGAAGCAGGCGGCTTCGCCAACAAATGCGGAGAGGATGAGACCACGGCTGGCACCGAGGGCGCGCACGATTCCAATTTCCGGGCGGCGCCGCACGACCGAGACGGAGATCGTGTTGTAAATAAGAAAGGCGCCAACAACCAGGGAAATGTAGCTCAACAGGCGCAAGTTCCAACGAAAGGCTGCCAACATGCGGCGACTTTCGTTCGTGCCGGTGCCTTGCGGCCGCACTTCCACTCCGGTAGGAAGCACGCCCTGCAAACGCTGCTGCCATTCTTCCAGGCTGGGAGTCTCCGGCACTTTCAAAAGGACGCGATCGATGCGGCCATAACGCGCCAAGGCATGTTGGGCGGCCGCGAGGTCCATCACAATTGCCGATTCGTTGCCGTTCGAATCGGGGTAGACGCCCCGCACCGTGTAATCGCGGACTCGATCGTTGATGAGCAGTTCGACGCGCTCGCCCATTTTGTAGCCAACACTCGACCCAACCCAAATGCTGTCCGCATCTCCCAGATGCTCGAACATCTGTACTGAGGCGCTTTGTTTTTGGGATTCTGCAGTAATTTGAAAATTACTTTTTGCGTAGGCGCTGCCTTCAGCGACAAGATCCAGTCCTATGAGGGGAAGCGACTTCTTGGTATCAGCGATCACCGCGTAGTCTTCGATGCGCGGCGAAACTCGAATCGCATAGGGCAGCGTGGCCAGCGTTCCAACCACGCGTTCCGGCACGCCTCCCGAGGCCGTGACTTCCAGATCGTTTTCACCTCCCAGCGTTTCCATCGAACTCCGGAATGAACCGGTGGCCGCGCCGCCCGCAAGATCAATGGCCAGCACAACCGCGACCCCCAAGGCGATAGCCAGGATCGTCAGCAAGGTCCTCACCGGCTCGCGAAAAAGCGGCCGCACCATTAATCGGTAAAAAAGCAGAAAAAAAGGCATCTCAGAGCCGGGTGATCTCTTCGATTTTTCCGTCGCGCAACCGCACGAGTGTGTTCGCAAGCGACGCGGCCTCGGGACTATGCGTCGCCATGATGGTCGCGGTATTTTGCTCGCGCGTGAGGCGCCGTAGCAATTCCAGAATCACGTTGCCCGTCGTAGTGTCGAGATTGCCGGTGGGCTCGTCGGCGAGAAGGATATTCGGTGAATGAATGAGCGCGCGCGCAATGGCGACGCGCTGCATCTGGCCGCCGGAAAGTTGATGCGGTAAGCGGTCGCCGAGGCCATCGAGCTCGACCCAACGGAGGCGTTCGCGGGCTGCTTCGCGAGCACCCGGCTTTCCGGCAAGAAGGAGAGGCAATTCCACGTTTTCGAACACGCTGAGAGTGTGAAGCAACTGGAAGGATTGAAAAATGAAGCCGACTTTTTCGCGGCGCAGCTGGGTTAGACCGGCATCCTCCAGCGCGGATGTGGAAACTCCGTCCAAAAAAACCTGGCCGGAAGTCGGAAAATCCATGGCGCCGGAAAGATTCAGAAGGGTGGACTTGCCGCACCCGCTGCGCCCCACCAACGCCACAAACTCGCCCCGCTCGACGTTCAAGGATACACCTTTGAGCGCACGCACTAACTGGCCATCCGTCAGATAGTCTTTCGAGACGTCTTGCAGCGAAAGAATCGACATATGGATTCGCGAACGGGCTATGCGCTCAGAATCGTCCTGTTGGTAGCTCACCGATTATACGTTGCCGCAGAAGATCCGCAGCCGGAATGACTCGCGCCTTCGCAACTCCTGATACCAGCGGGGCCAATCGATTGTTTCAGGGCAGAGGATATTGACGGAGACATCGGCGGACAGCACCAAACGGGCATTGAGACTGGATGGTGCCTGTTATAGACTTCGCAGTCGCCAATTTTCAGGGGGCTTTCTTCAGGGGCAGAGCTGGACGAAGAGAGCAATCTCGTTTTAGCAAGGACAGCTACGGCCAGTTCGCGAAAATGGTTGAAGTTCCGCTGAGGCAGTGCGCCGAGGCCGGTTCGACGGCCGCGGCGCCAAGGAGGCATGGATGCTGTTCGCATCTTCTGTCGCGGTAACCCATCGAGCGCTCGCAACAATTGATCTCGTGATCATCGGGGTTTATTTCGCCATCGTCTTCGGGATCGGCATGTACTTTTCCATGAAGGAACGAACCTCCGAGGACTATTTTCTCGCCGGCCGCGATATTGGATGGTTCTTCATCGGCGCTTCTTTGTTCGTATCGAATATTTCCACCGAGCACTTCATCGGCCTCTCCGGTACGGGCGCATCATCCGGCCTGGCGGTTGGCCATTTTGAATGGCTGGCGTGTCTCATTTTGCTAATCCTGGGTTGGGTGTTCGTACCTTTCTATCTACGAAGCAATGTCTTCACCATGCCGGAATTCCTGGAACGCCGTTTCAACCGCCAGTGCGCCGTTTATCTCGCCGCGATCTCCATCATCGCTTATATCTTTACCAAGATATCCGTGCAACTCTACGCCGCCAGCGTCGTCCTCGAGCGCGTAGCTGGCTGGTCGCTGTGGAAGACGGCAGTGGTTCTGGTCATCGCCACTGGTATCTACACGGTCGCGGGCGGATTAGCCGCGGTCATTTACACGGACACCGTGCAGACGCTGATCCTTATCACCGGCGCGGTCGCCCTTACAATCATTGGTCTAGGACGCGTTGGCGGCCTGGAGCATCTTCGCACCATGGTGCCTCCCGATTATTTCCACATGATGAAACCTTCCTCGGATGCTAATTTCCCCTGGACAGGCATTTTTTTCGGCGCGCCAATCCTCGGCATCTGGTACTGGTGTACCGACCAGGTGATCGTGCAGCGCGTGCTCTCCGCGCGTGACGAGGGGCACGCGAAAGCGGGAACGATTTTTGCCGGCTTCCTGAAGATCCTGCCCGTGTTCATGTTGGTTCTGCCGGGCATCATCGCCTTTGCGCTGTTTCCAGAGCAGGTGAAAAAGCCCGACTTCGCTTACCCTACTCTGGTCCTCAATCTCTTGCCGGTCGGCCTCGTTGGCTTGGTCATGGCGGCTTTGCTTGCGGCCGTCATGGGGGCGATGAGTTCGGTGTTCAACTCGGCTTCCACACTCGTCACGCTCGATTTTTACAAAAAGCTCCGCCCGCAAGCTTCCGAAAAGCAGCTTGTGAATTTCGGCCGAGTGGCGACGGGAATGATGGTGCTGCTGGGCTTGCTGTGGGTGCCGTTCATCCACTACATCAGCAGCCAGCTTTACATCTATCTGCAAAGCGTGCAGGCCTATATTAGCCCGCCAATCTCTGCCTGCTTCATCCTGGGAATCCTGTGGCCCCGGCTTAACGGATCGGGCGCCATTTCGTCGCTTCTTGTTGGCTTCGTCATGGGCGCCACGCGCTTCGTCATGGAACTTGCCGATCGCGCCAGCGGCGGCCATTTTGAATCTTCCGCGGCCCGCTGGCTCATCGATATGAACTTCTTGCATTACGCGATTTTCATGTTCGTGGTTTGTTCGGTGGTGCTGGTCGGGGTCAGCCTGATGACGCCGGCTCCAGATCGCAAGCGCCTCGCCGGATTGACCTTCGCGACCGTAGGCGACAAAATGGAAACCGTCGCCGTCGGCATTCCTCAGCGCAAGCCCGCGCACGAGACACCTACGGAATATGCCGTCAATGTCGTCTTCAGCCTGATTTTGCTGGCCACCGTCGTGGGTCTTTGGATTTACTTCCGATAGGACGGGGCGGAGAACCGATTCGATGAGCACCAGCGCCATCCGCGCCCTGAAACCGAACGTAACTCAGGAAGAGGCCGTGCGCGCATTTTCCGGCGCGGGGGTTTCCGCGCTCTATTGGCGGATGCGCAGCGGCCCTTTGCGCCGAATTGCCGATGCCTACGTTCCGTACTTTTTGTTCCGCGTGAAATACGCGGGCGCGCCAGCGCGGCTTTTCGCCATCGATGCCGTGGATGGATCGCTCGACTTGTTCGAGTTTCCGCGAATTCCGGAGGAACGGGAATTACTGGCACTGGATGGCCGCAACCTCCTGCAAGTGGCTCTGGCCGAAGAACGTGCAGCGGAACTTTTGCGGGATAAAGTTTTGCGCGTCATTTTCCAGCAAGGCTTTTTCAAGATTCGCGACGCTCGTCTCGAGATTACTCCGGTGAGCTGTGAGTTGCATTTACCTTATTGGCTGGGCTTCCATGAGCGCGATGGAGCGGTCCGTTGCCGCGTGATGGATGCCGTGCGACGCCGGATGGAAGGCGCCAAAGCGTGCGCGTTTTTTGAACAATGGCTCGCGGCTTAATACGGCGGGACGGCCCCGGATCGTTTCCGCGCAAGTAGGTTTCACACCAGATCGATCTATTCGTTTTTCGCATCCCGGGAGGATGGACATGACAGGGTATGTTCGACGCATCGGAATGGGGGTGCTCGCCTCCATCGTGGGGTGTGGACTTGCGGTTGCGCAGGGCTGGCAACACGTCGGCAAGGTCCAGCGCGTCGAAAAACGGAACGATGGCGTTGAACTCACGGCAGGCGGAGCGAAAGTGCGCCTCACGGTTTTCCGCGATGGCGTATTCCGCGTGCGCGTCGCTCCCAATGGCGCCTTTCCCAAGGATACTTCCTGGGCGGTGATTGAAGCGCCTGAACCCCCGGCGCTCCAAGTCGAAGAAGACCCGAAGGAAATACGCGTCACCGCGGGAAGCGTGGTCGCCACCGTTCAGCGCTCGACCCTGCTGATCAATTTCTCCGACGCAGCTGGAAATGTCCTCCTCGCCGACGAGCCCGTGTTTCCCATGGCCTGGAATGGCCAGCGCGTGCACGTCTGGAAAAAGATGCCCGCGGATGAAAATTATTACGGGCTTGGCGATAAACCGGGTCCCATGAATCGCCGCAATCGCTCCTTCACAAACTGGAATACGGATGAATTCGGCTGGCAGGAGTCCACCGACCCTCTGTATAAGACCATCCCCTTCTTCATGGGGTTGCGCAAAGGCGTGGCTTATGGCGTTTTCTTCGATAACACCTATCGCAGCGTTTTTGATTTTGGCAAAGAGTCGCAGGATTTCTTTTCCTTCGGCGCCGAAGGCGGGGAATTGAACTACTACTTCATTGCCGGACCCGAACCGAAGAAAATCATCGAAGAATACACCGCCATGACGGGACGCTCCCCGCTGCCTCCCCTCTGGACGCTGGGCTACCAGCAAAGCCGTTATTCGTACTATCCGGAATCGCGCGCGCGGGAGATCGTCAAAACGCTGCGCGAAAAGAAAATACCCGCCGATGCCATCTACTTCGACATCGATTATCAGCAGGGCAATGCCCCTTTCACGATCAACCGGGAATACTTCCCGGCTTTCGAGAAAATGATTTCCGATTTTCGCGCCCAGGGCATGCACACGATTTTGATCACCGACCTGCACATCAAGAAAGATCCCAGCCACGGTTACGCGCCTTACGATTCGGGGATAAAAAACGATGTGTTCGTGAAGAATCCCGATGGCTCCGTTTACGTTGGCACGGTCTGGCCGGGCGCAAGTGTGTTTCCTGATTTTACTTTGTCACGCGTGCGGGACTGGTGGGGCGGGCTCTACAAAGACTTCGTTGGCATGGGAGCGGCGGGTTTCTGGAATGATATGAATGAACCGGCCCTATTCGAGCGCGCCGATAAGACGATGCCGCTCGACACCGTTCACCGCCTCGACGACGGCACCACCCTCGGCCATCGCGCCATCCACAATGTGTTCGGCATGCAGAACGTCCGAGCGACTTACGAGGGCTTGCGCAAGTTGCAGCCGGAGGAACGGCCCTTTGTGCTCACCCGCGCCGCGTATGCCGGCGCCCAGCGGTATGCCGCTACCTGGACCGGCGATAACAGCAGCACCTGGAATCACCTGAAGATGAGCACGCCCATGCTCTTGAGCATGGGGATTTCGGGTTACCCGCTGGTCGGCGACGACATAGGAGGTTTTGCCGGCTCACCACCAGCAGATCTCTTAACCCGCTGGTTCGAGGTCGGAGCGTTGAATCCCATTTACCGCGACCACACCGCCAAAGGCACCGCGGACCAGGAGCCGTGGGTGCATGGCCCGGAACACGAAGCGATTCGCCGGAAATACATTGAGCTGCGCTATGAGCTGATGCCTTATCTGTACACCGGAATCGAAGAGGCTTCGCGCACGGGAATTCCCTTGATGCGGCCCGTGTTTCTCGAATATCCGCAAGCGCCGGAATTTTACGGAGACAACCGGGACTTTCTTTTCGGAAGGGACTTTTTTGTCGCGCCGGTAACCACGGAAATGGTGGATGCCGAAGAAATATCGCTGCCGCCGGGCGAGTGGTATGACTTCTGGACGAATGCAAGGCTGTCGAGCAAGGAAAAGTTTAACTTGCGTCCACGGCTCGAGGAGATGCCGCTTTACGCCCGTGCAGGAGCCATTGTGCCGATGCAGCCGCTGGTGCAAAACACCGGCGAAAAACCAAATGGGCCGCTCGAATTGCGCGTTTATCTTCCAACTGGCACACCCGGCAACGATTGCCGCGGAACGCTTTATCAAGATGACGGTCACACGTTTGCCTACCAGAAGGGCGAGATTCTGCGCATCACCTATTCATGCCAAGTTTCCAATGGCTCCGTGACGGTGACGAGCAGCATTGAGAAGAATGCCTTTCAGCCCTGGTGGAAAAGCGCGGAAGTGAAGTTGTTCGGCGCCGCCGCGCCCAAGGAAGTTCGCATCGGAGACGTGGTCGTCCACGAATGGCGCTACGACGGCCTCGCGCATGCCGTCACGCTCACCGTGCCCGATGCGACGAAGAATTGGAGCGTCCGCCTCGCGTTCTAGCGGCCATTCCCTCACGAATCTTAGTTCAAAGAAAAAATCGATAACGATCGCGCCGGCATGATGATGTGGATTTCTTTCCCCGCCAACTCCGCCTTGGCCTCGCCGAAAACAAGCTCGATGCCCGCCGCTCCTTGCGCCGGCGTGTCAGCCAGCGGAATGCGAAGCTCCCGCCGCTGATCGGCGTTGTTGAACGCCACCATGAGACGCTCTTCCTCCGATTCGCGCGCAAAAACATAGGATGATTCGTCGGACGCCAGATGCCACAGCTGGCCGCCGCGCAACGCGGCGTGTTCGCGGCGAAGCCTGAGCAGCAATTGCACGTAAGAGAAAATGTCTTGCTGGTCGCGTGTGCGGCCCGATGGCGCGAACGCGTCGTTGGCATCGCCAATCCATCCGCCGGGGAAATCGCGCCGGTTGTCTGGATCGCCGCCCCCCGGCATCCCGATCTCATCGCCGTAGTAAATTTCAGGAATGCCGCGCAGCGTCAGCGCGAGTCCGAACGCCAGTTTCAGCTTGGCAGGAGTACTGCCTTCGGCGCTCGCAAAGCGCGGCACATCGTGATTCGCAAAAAACGGGACAAGCATTTCAGGATGTACATACAAGGCATCGTGCCGCAGAACGTCCGCGATGCGCCCCGCGGGCGCATTCCGCAGCAACACGTCGCGAAGCGTGAAGAACATCGGGAAATCGAAAACCGTGGAAAGCCCGCTATCGATGCCGTCATAGCGCTTTACCCCGCCCACAAAAAACGAAGTCACGCTCGGATCGGGATGAAACACTTCGCCAATCGTGGTCAGGTAGGGATAGAGCCTGCGCAAACCCGCATGCCAGTTTGCCCAGAACTTCCGGCCCACATAGGGAAACGTGTCTACGCGGTAGCCGTCCAGCCCGGATATTTCCGCCCACCAGATACTGTTTTGCAGAAGATATTGTTCGACCACCGGGTTCTCCGTGTTCATGTCCGGCAGAACCCCGAAAAACCAGCCTTCCGTGAGATTTCGTTTCATGCGTGGTGAGGCATGCGGATCGATCAACGATTCGAACGGATCATTCGAGATCGCCTGGCCCCCCGGCTTGCCGTAGAAGCTGCCTTTCAGCGGCGAAAAAGAATCGATATGATGCTGTAGTGTGCCGTGGAACCAGTCAGGCAGCGGCGGATTCGATACCCAGGGGTTTTTCGGGCCGACGTGATTCGGCACGGCGTCAAAAAAAATCTTCATCCCCTGCTTGTGCGCGCCGGCGACCAACTCCTGATAATCCTTCAGCGTGCCGAGATGTGGCTCCACGGCGTAGAGGTCCACCGCGCCGTATCCGTGATAGTCCTGCGTAGCTCCGTTCTTCACGATGGGCGTTAGCCACAGCGTGGTCACCCCGAGATCCTTCAAATAGCCCAAGTGATTCTGAATCCCGCGCAGATCGCCGCCATGGTACGCGCGCGTTTTCGAACGATCGTGTGAACCCGGCGCTTCTGCAGGCTCATCATTCGTGGGATCACCGTTCGCAAAGCGGTCCGGCATGATGAGATACATCACATCATCCTGCGAAAGCCCCTGAAACTTTCCCAGCGTCGGCGCGCGGGCAGCAAGTGGCAGTTCGAAAGACGTCGTTCCCTTCGGCGCTGTAATTCGGCAGACCGCGGTACCAGACTTCGTGTCCGCCCCAATCTTCAGCCAGACAAAAAGATAGTTCCCGCCTGCCGTAGCCTGCGTGCGTGACACGCGCAGCGTTGTCACATTGCACCCAACGTGCGTCGCTTCCAAATCGTGACCGGAAAGCAGCAGCATCACCTCTGGCGTGAGCCCCACCCACCAGTTCGGTGGTTCAACTTTTGTGACGGCAGGAACAACTTCCTTGGCCGTTTGCTGCGGACGGGCTAGCAGGGCCGATCCGCCGCAAGCGAATGCGGCAATAGATAAAAGCGCGAAAGCGATTCGAAGTAATCGCTTCGCCGTAAAATATCGAAAATGCCGTGGTCGTCTTTTCACGGGGAAAGCATAAGCAAAATTAAGGAAGGATGCTAGCCTCGATCTTCCGCACGACCCGGACAAATCCGCTACCTTTGCGGCATAGGCCGAGGTGCAAAAACAAGTTCGCCAAACGCTTCCGGAACATGGAAATTGGGGGCCGGCGTTCGCGTGGGCCGCCATGCGGAATAAAACCGCGGTTCGACAGCTCCTTCGACGCGATAAAAATTGACCCTCCAAGTGGCTGTAGGATCGAAGCGCTCGACGAGGCAATTCATGGGCAGCGCCAGCTCCGCCACCCAGGTTTTCGCGGCTTCGTTCAAAGTAACGCGGCGCTGCAAACCGCTCTTCAGGTCGTGCTTTTCGCCCGGCGCGATGTCCAGATCGATCCAAAATCCGTTCGGGCTGACCTCGAATTCCTTATAACGTCGGAGCCGTGACGAATCGGGCTGAAGAAAAACTTCCGCCACATCGCGGTCCCAGAGCTGGTCGCGCCGGCCGTTGGGCGCCGCATCGGAAAACACGGTGATGGCGCGATAATTCGCGTGGAATCGCACAAAAAGCGACTCCGGAGTCCAGAGTATCCGCACTTCCGTCTCTCTTTCGGTATCAGCATTCTTTCCTTGCCAGTCCGCGTTGAAGCTCAGCGGTGCGGCAAGCGCCCAGGAAGACTGGAATGGGAATCCATCAGCATCGGGCAGTTCGGACATTCGAACAGCCACAGCGGTCTTTTCCTTGGACAAATCGTCGTTTTGCGCCATGTTCCTGACTTGTTTCCAGTGTTCTCCGGCGCTCCAACTTTGGGCCAGCTCACAGAATAAACGCTGCATGCAGATGCACAAGAAAAAAACTGACAAACAGTGTGGACTTTTCTTCCGTTGCAATAGCTTCAGCGCCTCTCTCACGAATCCAGTCCCCCTGGCCTGCGAACTATTTGCGCACCATGCATTTCACTCGTCGTGGATGCCGGAAGGCACCGTGCTAGCATCATATTTGGCTACGTTCTACGATTTATTCACGTCAGAAGGGCAACGCAAGCCCAGGAGTGCGGGAAATGATTGAGCCTGTCAACACCCAGGATTTCACATCGCAACCGGAACGGCGCAAACCGGATCAATTTGAGCATGTAAAGTTCCGCATCGACGCCGGTGTCGCGAGGATGACCCTCAACCGTCCGGAGCATAATCTTCTCAATGAAGCCATGCTCCGCGAAATCGCCGGGGGAATCACTCATGCCGGCGAGCGCGATGACGTCAAGCTGATCGTTCTCGATTCGGCTTGCAAAGTGTTCTGCGGCGGAATCGATATCGGTGAATACACCTCGCAGCGTGTGTTTCAGATGCTCGACGCGTTTCACGCGGCATTCGCGGGAATGTTGGAAGTTGGCAAGCCTGTCATCTGCGTAGTGAACGGACCGGCCATCGGTGGCGGCGCGGAACTGGCGGCCTTCGGCGATCTCGTCATCGCCACGCCAAAGGCCCGATTTGCTCAGCCCGAAATCAGCATCGGCATCTTCCCGCCGCTCGCCTCCACAATTCTTCCTTTCCTTGTCGGACCCAAGATCGCCCTTGAACTTGTCCTGACGGGTGAACCGGTGACGGCGGAGCGCGCCTTGGAGCTAGGCATGGTGAATCGCCTCGTGCCAGAGGCTCAACTTGATCAAGCGGTGAAAGATCTTGTCGACCGAATCAGCGGCCACTCGGGTCCGGTGCTGACCATGGCGAAAAAAGCGATTCTCGGCGGCATGGGCTTGTCACTGCGCGAGGGTCTCAAGCATTCGATGAACATTTTCTTGAATGAGCTCTACCGCCTCGAGGATTCCCAGGAAGGTCTGCGTGCACTTGTCGAAAAGCGCAAACCCAATTGGAAGAATCGCTGAACGTCCGCGGCGCTTTTTCATTCGCACTATTTTCAGTTGTGCCGTTTTCAGCCATGCATTGACACTCCCGCGCGCGCGGCATACACTCAAATTTCAATTTGCAGGCAAGGGCAGCGGGGAAGGCCGTGCGAATCGGCCGCGGTCCCGCCACTGTGATCGGCTGAAAAGCCGTAAGCCAGGCCACCCTCCCATGCCGCACAAGGCCGCGCTCTTCGCGAGAAGGAGCGATGCCGGAAGCCCCAGGGTGTCTCGTGGGGCTTTTTTGTTGGTAAAGTGAAAATCCCTGGTCATGGGAGATTCGTGAAAGAATTTGCACCCCCGCGCCTCCGAAGCGCAGTCTTCGTCGCAATCGCAGCCTTGCTGTCCTGCGCGGCGTTGACGCGTGCGCAAAATGCTGCTCCGATTACTTCCACGTCCCCAGCTTTCCGGGAAGTCACCGACGAAACCGGTCGCACGGTGCGCGTTCCCCAACCAGTCAACCGCATTGTGTCTCTGGCGCCGAGTTTGACGGAGACCGTCTACGCCCTCGGATTGCAGGACCGTCTTGTTGGAGACACTGACTACTGCGATTACCCCGTGGACGCTCAGAAAAAGACCAAAGTCGGCGGCGGTATCAACCCAAGTTTGGAACAGATTGCCGCTTTGCATCCCGATATCGTTTTGGTGACCAAAGGCTTCAACCGTCTCGAGACTGTCCACGCCCTGGATAACCTTGGTATCTCTTCCTACGCTACCGATCCTCACACCGTGAATGACATCGTCACTTCGTCGAAGAAGCTCGCTGACCTCTTGGGCGTTCCAGAGGCAGGTGCTTCCGTCGCCGTCGAAATGGAACACCAGCTTGCGAACCTCCAGCAGCGCCTCGCGTCATCTCCCGCAAAGCGCGTTCTCTTCGTAGTTTGGCACCAGCCGCTCATCTCCGTTGGCAAAGACACCTTTATCGCGGATGCTCTGCGCCGGGCGGGAGCCATATCCATTGTGAATTCCGAACAAAACTGGCCGCAGGTCAACCTCGAAGAAGTCGCCCGCCTCCAACCCGACTTCCTCGTCTTTGCGGACTCGCATTCCGAATCGGTTCCTTCCACTGTCGAAGCTCTCGCCACTCTTCCCGGATGGGGCATCCTGGATGCCGTCAACAATCGCCGCTACGCAGTTATCAGCGACGCCGTGAACCGTCCGGCCCCGCGCATCGTCGCGGCGATCGAAGATCTTGCGCGACAGCTTCACCCGGACGCCTTCATGGAAAAGACGGAAACCGGCAAAGGGAAAATTGAGAAGGAAACTCCGCTGCCAAACCAACGCTCTTTTGCTCAATCGTCCCTCCAGTTGCTTGGCTTGCAGGAAAACATCGCGAATTGCGGGGGCCGGGTATGCGCCCGTTGACGCTTCGCCGCCTCCTTCTTCAATGCTTGATCTTGATTGTGATCTTGTTTTTCGTCGTGATCGTCGCGCTGAAATTTGGCGCCGTGCCCGTTTCCCTTTATGCGCTCGGGCGTGACTTGCTTCGCGTCATCTTTGGGCGGAGCAGCCAGATCTCCAGTGATTACGGCCTGATTATTCTCAACATCCGCTTGCCGCGCATTCTTCTCGGCATCATTGTCGGCGCGTCTCTCTCCGTTGCAGGTACCAGTTTCCAGGCACTACTGCGCAACCCGCTAGCCGATCCATACGTGCTGGGTGTTTCCAGCGGAGCATCACTGGGCGCTATCCTGGCGCTCATCGTCGAGCCGCATCTCACGCTTTCACCCCTGTTTGCCGCGCTGCTCACGCCGCTGGGAGCTTTTCTCGGCGCAGCGGCAACCATCGCTGCAGTCTATTTTCTCGGCCGTCGCGAAGGGCAGATTGACAGTACCACCCTGCTTCTCGGCGGCGTCATCACCGGCTCCTTCCTTTCCGCCATCATCATGTTTCTGATGAGCACACTGACGGGCAGCCTCCGTGGCATTACATTTTGGCTGATGGGTGACCTATCTACCCCTTTGCAGAAGAGCCTTTACTGGTTTCTCGGCATCGGGTTTTTTGTCGCCACCGGAGCGATTTACACAACAGCTTCGGATTTGAATTTGCTCCTCGCCGGTGAAAAAGAGGCCATGCACCTCGGTGTGGACGTGCCCCGAGTGCGCCTGGTCGTCTACATTGCCGCGTCTTTTCTGACCGGATTGGCGGTTTCCGTCAGCGGGGCCGTCGGTTACGTCGGCTTGATTGTGCCACACGTGATGCGCTTCATCTTTGGCTCCGATCATCGCACATTATTGCCGACAGCCGCGATCGGCGGCGCAATTGCCGTCGTAATGGCCGATACTCTGGCGCGCACCGTGGTTGCCCCCACGGAAGTATCTGTTGGCGCCGTGACCGCTGTTGTCGGCGCGCCCCTCTTCATCTACCTCCTCCGAAGAAGGCTCACATGAGCGCCGCTTCATCTCACGCGCGGCACCTTGCCGAGGCCGGCCGCTTGGCCAATGAAATACGCTTGAGTGTGGAGCAGGTCAGTTACGCCCATTCCGCAAACCCGGCGCAAGCCCCGCTCTTCACTCTGGAAGCCACAAGTTTTCAGGCCAGGCCCGGCGAAATCGTCGCCATCCTTGGCCCGAACGCCAGCGGCAAATCCACGCTATTAAAATTGATCTCCGGCGCCCTCGCGCCCCTCTCCGGACGCATTCTGCTTGGCGGTTTTGTCATTCATTCGCTCACGCCGCGCACCCGCGCTCAGCGCATCGCCGTAGTCCAACAGGAAAGCACCCTGCTCTTCCCCGCGCGCGCCTGGGAATTCGTCCTGCAAGGCCGCCATGCCCATGGCCGCTCGCTGCGTTTCGAATCGGAAGACGACGTCATCATCGCAAAGAATGCTCTCGCCCAAGTCGGTGCCGCCGATTTAAGCGACCGCTGGATGGATCAAATTTCCGGCGGCGAGAAGCAGCGCGTGATCCTCGCGCGCGCTTTGGCTCAACAGCCGCTGCTTCTGCTGCTTGATGAGCCCACTCTCCATTTGGATATCGCTGCGCAAGTCGGCTTGCTCGATGCTCTCCGCCGCCTCGCAGCGGAGAATCGCTACACCGTCGTGGTCGTGACCCACGAATTGAACCTCGCCGCCGAGTATGCCGATCAAGTCGTCTTGATGCAGCGCGGCCGCTGCTTGCGCGTCGGCCCTCCGGCAAGCATTTATCAGCGCGAATTGCTCGAACAGGTTTTCCAGACGCCGCTCAC
>WNFP01003290.1_pt1 | contig 23454 bp, 27 predicted proteins | sample 5400201 | NCBI WGS metagenome assembly WNFP01 (sample SAMN13153355, study PRJNA577476) | soil metagenome | isolation source: 115 cm saprolite under Madrone tree | place: USA:California | collected 2016-06-14
GCGGACATCCTGTCCGCGAGCGGGCGCGGCCCGCTCATATCTTCCGAGAAGAATTAATGTGGAGGCTGTTCGCGCTACGCGCTCAGGCGGACAGGATGTCCGCGCTCCGCAAAGTTACTATTCAACGGTCACCGACTTCGCCAGATTCCGCGGTTGGTCGACGTCACAGCCGCGTCGCACCGCGATGTGATAAGCCAGCAACTGCAGCGGAATAACAGAGAGAATCGGCGTAAGCAGATCGCTCGAGGCGGGAATCTCGATCACGTGATCGGAAACAACTGAAGACATCGAATCGCCTTCAGTCAGAACCGAAATCACGATGCCTTCGCGCGCTTTCACTTCCACGATATTCGAATGAGTTTTTTCATAGCGTAGCTCGGAGGCGCGATTGCCGGCTTCGCGGGTGTTGATGAACATCACGGGCAGCCGCTCATCGATCAGCGCGTTGGGTCCGTGCTTCATCTCGCCGGCCGGGTAACCTTCCGCGTGAATGTATGAAATCTCTTTCAGCTTCAGCGCGCCTTCGAGCGCGACCGGAAAATTGATACCACGACCCAGATAAAGAAAGTCAGTGGCGCGGAAGAATTCCTTTGACAGCTCTTCGATCGCGTCCGAATCGTTCAGCAGGTGCTCCATCTTAACCGGCAATTCGGCAAGTTGTTGCGCGTGGGCCCGGCTCTGTTCGGCAGTAAGCGTTCCCCGCAATTGACCGAGGTACAGCCCGAGCAGATAAAGCGCGATCATTTGTGAGGTAAAAGCCTTGGTAGACGCGACTCCGATTTCCGGGCCGGCGTGAGTGAGTAGCGTGCCATCCGCTTCGCGCGTGATCATCGAACCCTGCACATTGCAGATTGAGAGGACTTTCCCGCCGCGCTCTTTCACTTCGCGCATTGCCGCGATCGTGTCGGCGGTTTCGCCCGACTGAGAAATCACCAATAGGAGAGTCTTTTCGTCCAGCACCGGATCGCGATAACGAAACTCAGACGCGTAATCGACCTCGACGCTGAGCCGCGCGAGTTCCTCAATCATGTATTTGCCGGCGAGTCCCGCGTGCCAGGATGTGCCGCAGGCGGCGATCTTGATCGAGGTGAAGCTGCGGAAATCTGCTTCAGTGATGTTCTTCATCTCGTCGAGAAAGACCCGGCCGGTATCGAGCGAGATGCGGCCTTCCACGGTTTCGCGGACTGCGCGGGGCTGCTCGTAGATCTCCTTGAGCATGAAGTGCTTGAAGCCGCCCTTTTCCGCCTGGATGGGATCCCAGGTGATCCTTTGCATTTGCGGCTCGACCTGGGTGCCCGCGAAATCCGTCACGCGCACAGAGTCTTTGGTCATGACGGCGATCTCGCCATCACCGAGAAAGAAAACATCGCGGGTGTGTTCGAGAATCGCGGGAATGTCCGAAGCGACAAAGTATTCGCCATCGCCGACTCCGATTACCACCGGCGGGCCGAGACGGGCCGAGATGACCGTGTCGGGCTCATCAGCAGAGAGCATCGACAGCGCAAAGATCCCGCGCAGTTCGCTGACGGTCTCACGAACTGCTTGTTCAAAGTTACTGCCTTGCTTGAGATGCTCTTCAATCAAGTGGGCTACGATTTCGGTGTCAGTTTCGGTAACGAAGTTATGATCTTTCTTGCGCAGATCGTCTTTCAGTTCCAGGTAGTTCTCGATGATTCCGTTGTGCACGACGACTACACGGCCGGTGCAGTCGCGATGAGGGTGCGCGTTCTCTTCGGTGGGCCGGCCGTGAGTGGCCCAGCGCGTGTGACCCACGCCATAAGTACCGTCTAGCGGCTTCTGGCGCAAGACCTCTTCGAGGTTGCGCAGCTTTCCTTCGGCGCGTCGAATCTTCAGCTGATGACTTTCGTCGACAACAGCGATGCCGGCTGAGTCATAACCGCGGTATTCGAGCTTGCGCAGGCCGTCGATTATCAACGGCACTACCTGTTTGTTTCCGACGTATCCGACAATTCCACACATATCAGTAAGCAGTAAGCAGGTGAGCAGTGAGCAGACAAGCGATGCCGCATGGTCGCCAACCCTTACTTCTCTTTCGCTTTGGTTTCCCCTTCATTAATCTTTTTTTTGATTGTAGCCGGAACGCCGGCCACTAACGTGTCCGGCGGAACGTCTTCAGTAACTACTGAGCCGGCAGCTGTCACCGCGCCGTCGCCCACGCTCACGGGCGCGACCAGCATTGTATCTGATCCGATCCTGACATGATTGCCAATCAGTGTCGGATGTTTCTGCTTACCGTCGTAATTGCAGGTCACGGTGCCGGCCCCAATATTGGTCTCTTCTCCAATTGTGGCGTCGCCCAGATAGGTGAGATGCATCGACTTTGTCCCGCGACCGATTTGCGATTTCTTAACTTCCACAAAGTTTCCTACGACGGCGCGCTCCGCCATGCGAGCGTTCATGCGCAGATGAGCAAACGGTCCGACCGCGCAATCGTCGGAAATTTCGGAGTCAACAATCACACAATGATCTTTGATCGTCACCCGATTGCCGAGACGCGAATCAGTGATACGCGAGCCCTGGTGAATTTCGCACCCTTCGCCAATGACAGATTTGCCTTCAATGTGCACATCGGGATGGATGATGGAATCGGGTCCAATCTGCGCTTCGCTGCTGATGTAAGCGTGCGAAGGATCAATAAAAGTTACCCCGCCATCCAACATCAGACGCCGGACAGCATTGCGGCGCAGAAGATTCTCGAACTCGGCAAGTTCCGCGCGTGTGTTTACTCCCGAAACTTCGCGGGCGTCGGAGTGCTGATAGAGCGTTACCTGCTCCCCGTCATCTCTCAGGATTCCGGGAACGTCGGTGAGATAGTATTCGCCCTGGCTATTGGTTGGACGGACGCGCTCCAGCGCGCGAAAAAGTTTTTCACTATCAAAGCAGTAAATACCGGCGTTTATTTCTCGGAGTTGCCGTTCATCCTCGCTGGCATCTTTTTGCTCGACGATTTTGAGAAAGTTGCCGGCCTCGTCGCGGACGATCCGTCCATACCCGGTCGGATTCTCCAGGCGCACGGAAAGCAGCGTGCATGATGCTTTATCGGCGATATGTTGTTCTAGTAATGCGCGCAGAGTTTCGGGCCGAACCATAGGCACGTCGCCCGACAGAATCAATACCGTAGAGTTCGCTCCCGCCAAAGCCCCACTCGCCGCCATGACCGCGTCGCCGGTTCCGCGCTGTTCCGTTTGGTTGACGAAACTTGTCTGATCGTTACCGAGCTCTTTTTCGACTGCAGATCGCACGTCGTCGGCTTGATGCCCCACTATGATGTAAGTCCGGCGCGGCCCCAACAGTTCGGCCGTGCGGCAGACGTGCGCGATGAGTGGCCGCCCCTGAAGCTGATGGAGGACTTTCGCTACGCGCGATTTCATGCGCGTGCCCAGGCCGGCCGCGAGAATGACGATATCCAGGGTCGTGGGTCGCGCGGTTTGAGTTAGCTGTGCGGTCATTCGCGTTATTTTTTGGTCTGCGGCGGGTTAGGATTCGATTCCGGCGAGAGGTCGTGAACGGACTCTTTCGGCGCAGGCAATAACCACGCGGGCCAGCCGTTCAGAATCGTGACGCACCATCTCGCTCTGATCGAGCAGCTCGGTGCGAATAAATTCAGTTTCAGCACCGAAGGCACTGTCGTCGATTTCTTCGTCCAACCCAACTTGATAAGCTCCATCAGCGCTATATGTCTCGGCCTGGCTCTCGCTAATCGGGCGATTATTAAGCAAAACATAATCGAAGTGGACTTGTGGCGCGTATTTAGTCACCGCGTCCAAATGTCGGCGCACGTCGTATCCATCAGTCTCGCCCGGTTGGGTCATTAAGTTTGAAATAAAAATCTTCGTCGCGTTCGACCGGCCGATGGCGTCGGCGACCCAGGCCACAATCAAATTCGGAATGATACTCGTGTACAAGGATCCCGGACCGACGGTGATCACATCGGCCGCGCGAATCGCCGCCATTGTTTGTGGCAGGGGAAGGCACTGCTCTGGCTCGAGTCGCAGCCGCTTGATAGGAGAACGGGCTGCGGTAATTTGCGTCTCGCCGTGCACGACGCGCCCATCTTCCAATTCGGCGACCAGCCGCACATCGTTGATTGTGGCGGGGAATATGTGACCCTTGCTGGCCAGGACTTCGGACGATAGCCGCACCGCCTCAACAAAATCTCCGGTCACGTCAGCCAGTGCCGCCAGAAATAAATTTCCGAAACTGTGCCCGGCAAGATCTCCCGATCCGCGAAATCGATAGCGAAACAAACGTGAGAGGAGGGTTGAATCCTCCGATAACGCGATCATGCAGTTGCGAATGTCTCCCGGCGGCAGGATCTGCAACTCATCACGCAGACGCCCCGAACTGCCACCATCATCAGACACCGTCACGATCGCCGATAGCGAATCCAGCCAAACGCCGTCACCGCGTTCACCGACAAAACGCTTCAGGCCGCTGAGCAAAGTAGACAGACCAGTGCCCCCGCCAATAGCCACCAGCTTCAGGCTGCCGTTCGCGTCTGGATGCTGCAAATATTTGCTCCGGTGTGAATCTGTGGTGATTACTAAGAGGGAATAATACCTGAAAGCTAAAAGCTTTCAAAACAGCCTTGACTCGTGCAAGGGCAGGCTTCTTCGCTACGGGCAGGGCGACGTAAGAACTTAATCGCGAGCAGCAAAGACTAATTGATCGAACTCGGGATCGCTGCGCAAAGGATTAAGATCCTGATCGCGTTGCGCGCGGATTCGCAGTGTAGGTTGGATATCGAGGGCGCGGCGCAGGGACTTGAGGGCAGTATCGATCGCTCCCAAGCGCGCTCGGCTCGCCGCCAGGCCGTAATGAATATGAGCTGCCTCAGGCTCGCGTCGCAGTGCTCGCTCGAAAAGCTCCTGCGCAGCAACATACTCGCCCCGATTCAACTCAATCACGCCGCGATCGTAGAGTGAATCTGCGTCTTTCGGCAAAGCCAGTTCCGTACGCAAACGCGCTTCGGCGACGGCGAGATAGGTGCGCGCCCGGGCGGTAACTTCAGCCACCGTAGAAAAGTTTTCCACCAGGGAGCGAAATTGATTTCGCGCTTCAGCAAAACGGCCCCGAGCAAACTCCTTGTGCGCAGCTTCAAAAGCCCGCAGCGCCGCGGCTTCGTCATGCGTCGGCTGCGGGGGCGGAAGCACGGGCGCAGGTCTCCTAAATACAGCAGGCGCCCTGGTCAAGGCGGGCTTGGATTTCGAAGCGTTAGTGGCGGCCTTTTTCTGGCGGCCTAAAGCGACATGGAGGGACGCTTTGGCGGGCTTCCTGGTTTTGGCCGGTGCCTTCGCTGCCGGTCGCTTCGCCGAAGGTGCCGGGGACTTAAGCCTCGGTTTAGCCGTGCGCAGCTTAGCCTTTCTGGCACGCGCTTTTCCTGCCGGCGAACGTTTGGTGGCCGGTTTCAGACGGGTGGACTTACCCGCCACAACACGCTTGCGAGATGATGCCGCTGCGGATGAATGGCGCGAGGAGGAGCGCGATGTAAGTTTTTTCGCGCTCTTGGCGATGGGACTGCTCATGCGCAAAGCCCTCGATTCAAAGACGATTCACCACAAAGATCGCCGTAAAAACGAAGGCGAGAGCTTAACATAGCTGCGCGTCTAATTCAACGAAAGAGTAGGGTTTGCGGCGTCAGATAGAGCCGATGTTCAACGATTACAGTCAGCGATGGCCGAAGGATAACACTTGATGGTCTGTGAAGTACCGTGTTAATGTGACTCGTGAGAGTTCGGCGACTCGCGTTTTCCATCGCTGAACTTTGACGATTTCGGATGCACTTGCAGAGTCGGCGCAGGGAACGTCGCTACTTTGTGGCTCTGAATCAGGCTTCTGACAACAGCTTTAACCTGCCTCCTCGCTTTTTTGGTGCAAATCCAGACGAACTTTCGATGGCCAACACTCCAATTCTGATCCGCGAACAGCGCTTTCACCAGATCAAGGCCGTGCTGGCACGTCTGCGACTGGACGCCTCTGCCCGGCTGGTAGTATTAGTCGACAAGGATGGGCAACAGATTGCAGTCCATGGCGAACTGGGCGAATTGGACACCACGAGTCTGGCTTCTTTGGCTGCCGGGAATGTCGCCGCGACCGGGGGCATGGCCAAACTGATTGGAGAGCGCGAGTTTCCGACGCTTTCTCACGAAGGCGAGCGAGAAAGCATTCATATCAGCGTGATTGGCCGGGTTTTGCTGTTGGTTGTGTTTGATGACCGGTCGAGCCTGGGCCTGGTTAAGCTTCGTTCCAGGCAAATCTCGCAGGAATTGGCGGCGGCTTTTGCCGAGATTGAACGCGAATCGGAATTGGCCGCTGCGGATAATTCCCTCCCGTTCTCCGAAATTACAGACGAGGAGATCGACAGCCTTTTTTTAAACCGTTAAGCGAACTGAAGCCCGCCCCCCAGTCGCCCCGATACTACCGGCCGAGCCCCTATGACATTTATTAACTACGCATCAAGAGAGATCAACTGCAAGATCGTCTACTACGGACCCGGACTCTGCGGCAAAACGACGAATCTTCAGCATATTTATGATTCGACGGCGCCGCAGGCCAGGGGAAAGCTTATCAGCCTGGCAACCGAAACCGATCGCACCTTGTTCTTCGATTTCATGCCGTTGGAGTTAGGAACCGTGCGCGGGTTCAAGACGCGCTTTCACCTTTACACTGTCCCCGGACAGGTTTTCTATGAAGCATCGCGCAAGCTGATTCTCAAGGGTGTCGATGGGGTTGTATTCGTCGCCGATTCGCAGGAAGAACGAATGGACGCCAATATCGAATCCCTCTATAACTTGGAAGAGAACCTGCGGGTCTACGGTTACGAATTAATGAAGCTCCCGTACGTCCTGCAACTGAACAAGCGTGATCTCCCGAACGTGATTCCGGCAACTGACTTAACGGCTGAGCTGCAAAGAAAAGGCGAGCCGGTGGTTGAGGCAGTAGCTTCGACGGGCGTAGGTGTCTTCGACACTCTCAAGGCCGTGGCCAAGCAGGTGTTAACCGAATTGCGCCGAAACTAAGATCAGGGTGGCAGGAAAAGGCTGGTTCAGCCGATTGACTTAATCATCAACAATCCATCGCCGCCATTCGAGTAGTACTTCGGCAATCTCTGAGTCACCGAGTAGCCCAGGCTCAAGTAAAGTTTCTGAGCTGAGACGTTGCTGGCTCGTACTTCCAGCCGCACAATCCTCACGTCTCGGCGGCGAAATCCCTCTTCGATTCTTTCCATCAGACAACTGGCCAGACGGCGTCGCCGGTGCTCGGGGGTGATTCCTATGGTGGTGATATGTCCGGTGTGGTCGGGCTCGAGCAATCCGATTACAAAGCCGGCCATGGCGCTGTTTTGAGTAACTATGCGGTACGAAACAGATTCAGGCGCGGTGAGTAAATATTCGAATGTGTCGCGACTGTAGGCTTCACCGTCAACAAAGCATCGCTGATCCAAACGCCAACACTCGTCGATTTGCGAAATGGTGAGCGGTCGAAGATCGTAACGCGCATTTATGGGTGGGACCAACGCAATGCTGGTCTGAGGCTCTGGTGACTGACGGCCATTAAGCCACCACCGCGGACGAAATTTCTTGAGAACTGCCATAACGCAATTGCGATCAGCCGACAACTGAGAGCGTGGCGAAGATTATAGCCTGTTACCCACGCCCGTTTACAAGTGTGACCTTTGCCGGATGGTGTCCTACTTTGAAAAGCGGCGTTCAGAGTACCGATTTTGGTCGGGCTTTTATCGAGCGAGAAAGAATCCAACTCAGGTTGGTAGTCTAAAAACCTGTCCATTAAGACGCCAGCGTACGTTCCAGCAACTCACAAAATGAGCATACAGTCACCGTAGCTGTAAAAACGATAACCTTCTTTGACAGCGTGCTGATACGCATCCAGGATTAAGTCGCGACCAGCGAAAGCGCTTACCAGGATCAAGAGCGACGAGCGAGGCAAATGAAAATTCGTCAGCAGCACGTTGACGGCGCGAAATTTGTAGCCGGGCACGATCGTTAGATCAACGACTCCAGACAGGGTTCGAATTCGGCCGGCCGCGTTGGCCGCAGATTCAAGCGCCCGGGTAGTGGTTGTTCCCACCGCGATCACGCGTCCTCCACGCGCCTTTGTGTCGTTAATTTCAGCGGCGGCCGAGGCCGGAATTGATGACCATTCCGGCGCAACGCGATGGCGCCGCACATCGTCAGTGCGCACTGGTTCAAAGGTTCCATAGCCCACGTGCAAAGTAATTTCCGTGATGGAAACGCCTCGAGCTTCAACCTCGCGCAGAACGTTCTGATTGAAATGCAGTCCGGCAGTGGGGGCCGCAATTGCTCCTCGCTGATTGGCATAAATTGTCTGATAGCGATCCCTGTCGTGCACATCGCCAAGGGAACCGCGCCTGATATAGGGAGGCAGCGGCGTCTCACCGAGATCGTCGATGATGCGATCCAGGGGCTCATCAGCTTCAAATCTAAACAAGCGCCTGCCGTTATCCAGCAAATCGATAACTTCGGCTTTGAGTCTCGATTCGCCAAGAACGATTCGCGATCCTTTGCCTAACCGGCGCGCTGGGCGAGCCAGCGCCTCCCAAACGTTTGTCTCAATTTCCCGGATCAGGAGCAATTCCACTGCGCCGCCTGAAGGTGCGCGCTCGCCTATCAGCCGCGCCGGAAATACCCGAGTGTTGTTGAGAACCAGAGCGTCGTTCGCATTTAAGTATTCCGGGAGCGCGTTAAACTTCGAATCCGCCCACGTTTGTGACCCGCGATCAACCACCAGCATGCGCGAATCAGCGCGCTCGGCCAAAGGGTTCTGTGCAATCAACGTCTCTGGAAGTTCGTAATCAAAATCCGAAATGTGCATGCCGAGGTGTGACTTGCGGCGGGTGACGCCGATTAGGAAAACGAAGCGGATGGAACATTGATGCCGGGCGCCTCCACCGGGTGCTCCATGTGTTCGCGATGAAAGACGCTGGTCAATTGGGCCCCAAACAGTAAGACCAGACTCGAAACATAACCCCAGGTCAGCACCGCTACTACTGCGCCGACCGATCCGTAAATCTGATCGTAATGAAAATAATTCAGACTCCAGGCAAAAACGTACTTTGCCGCTTCCCATAAAAGGCTGCCAATCAACGCGCCCGGAATCGTGTCGCGGACGGTTACGTGGGCGTTGGGCATAAAGCGATAGACAATCATGAAAAGCGTGAAGGTCACTAATAAACTAACCAACGCAAATACGATTTGCCAGAAGACACTGCCGACTGAAGCCAGCAAACGATAGTTCTCCAGTTGTCTCGGTGACAATCGTCCGGCGATCTCCTGCAGCGCCACCAGAATCGACGTAACAAACACTGAGAGGGACAGCAGGACGCCGACGCTTCCCACCATGCCCAACGTCAGGGCGCGACCGTGAAGAAAAGTACGCGGCGTTGTTCCCCAGATGCGATTCAACGCTCGCTCAACCACGGCAAAAACCCAGGATCCGGCCCATAACACAATTACCCCACAGGAAATGATCACTTCGGTGTTGATGTTCGAAAGCGATTTAAGTGTCTCGTGGAGAAATTTACCTGAGCCGGGGTAGACCTGAACTACGTGAGTAATCATCTCGTTGCCGGCGGCAATTCGATTGCTCAGCGCCAGCAACAATAACAGCGCGGGAAACAGCGTCAGCAGTCCGAAGTAGCTCATCGCCGCCGCCGAAGTAAACAGGTCGTTCTCATGAAATTGCTGGATGGCGTGCGAAATCATTCGCCCCCAGGGTGAACGATTACGGACTCCAAAGGAATGACGGGAAAAGCGCTTCATAACTGGCGTCGCAAATTGATAATTTGCGGTTCTGCGTTTAGAAGCGGCACTCTTGCCGCAGCTTTTGTTTAGAGGCGGGCTGCCGCTTGGCACCGCCCGGCGGGCAGTAAGCCCCCCTCTAAACGATCGAGTCACTCAAACAGAATCAAACAGGCTCGGCCGTTGTTGTCCGCTCTTGATTCCGAAATGTTGATAAGCAAGTTGCGTTGCCATGCGGCCCCGCGGCGTGCGATTGAGGAAGCCAATCTGAATTAAGTATGGTTCGATGATTTCTTCGATGGAATCTTTCTCTTCGTGAATCGCCGCCGACAAAGTACCAACGCCCACCGGCCCGCCTTCAAACTTTTCAATGATCGTCAACAACAACTTCCGGTCCATCTCGTCCAGCCCGTAGGTATCAACTTCCATGCGGTTGAGCGCGTCGTTGGCCACCGCGTGAGTAATCCGGCCATCGTAATCAACTTCGGCGTAGTCGCGGACTCGTCGCAACAGCCGATTAACAATTCGCGGCGTCCCGCGCGCGCGTCGGGCAATTTCCAGCGCGCCGCCTTCGTCAATTTCAACTCCCAGGATGCCGGCCGAACGTTTGCAAATCGTTTCCAAATCCTCGTGAGGATAAAAGTCCAAATGAAAACCAATTCCAAACCTGCCGCGCAAAGGAGCAGTGATTAGCCCGGCTCTGGTTGTGGCCCCCACCAGAGTGAACTTGGGCAACTCCAATTTGATCGAGCGCGCGCCCGGACCCTGTCCGATCAGTAGATCGAGACTAAAATCCTCCATCGCCGGATAAAGCTTCTCCTCGAGTTGCGGCATCAAGCGATGGATTTCATCGATGAAGAGTACGTCGCCTTCCTGAAGATTAGTCAGCAACGCGGCGATATCGCCGGTCTTCTCAATCGCCGGCCCGGAAGTCGAACGTAGTTGCGCGCCCATTTCGTTGGCGATGATGTGGGCTAAAGTCGTCTTCCCCAGTCCCGGTGGGCCCGTCAGCAGAACATGATCCAGTGCCTCGCGCCGTTTCACCGCGGCCTTGATATAGACGCGCAAATTTTCCTTAGCTTTAGTCTGTCCGATGTACTCGGTCAGGTGAGTCGGACGCAGAGACAGATCGAATTGACGGTCTTCATCGGTGGGGATCGCGCTTAAGGCTTCGGCTGCTCTGGTTGCTTTTACCATGGACGGTTGAATTGTGAATGCGAACTGAGTCGCTGGTCAACTAGTGGCACAGGCTTCAGTCTGTGATGATATGCGCAAATCACAGACTGAAGTCTGTGCCACTCTACTATGTCTTTGCCAAAGAGCGCAGGCTGCGGCGCAGGATCAATTCAACCGAGAGTTCGCCGCCTTCATCAACTGCCGTCTTCACAGCCTTCTCAGCCGCTGATTTCTGATAACCCAGGTTCGCCAGCGCGGACATCGCGTCATTGCGCATCTCATCTTCGGTAGTGGCCGGGACTGCGCCTCCGACCTGCGCGGCGAATTCCTCTTCCAGTGCCGGCGAAGACAGGGCCGCCATCTTTTCGCGCAGATCAACCACGAGGCGTTCTGCCGTTTTTCTGCCGACGCCCGGTATCGCGACCAGACGGACCAGATTGTTTGTGCGAATGGATGCGATCATTTCATCGGCGCTCATTCCCGACAGCAGCTTGATCGCCAGGCTCGGCCCGACGCCGTTGACCGAGATTAGTTGCAGGAATAGTTCGCGCTCGCGGGCGGTCTTGAATCCGAAAAGCTGAATCGCATCTTCGCGCACGTGTGTGTAGATTCGCAGCTGCGCAACTGATCCAACTTCGCCCAATTCATAAAAGGTCGAAACCGGAATCGCGACTTCATAGCCCACGCCGGCGACGTCGATGATAGCTGACGTCGGTTGCTTTGAAAGCAGAGTACCTGAGAGATAAGCGATCATAAGTCGGAGCGCGGGCATCCTGTCCGCACAGAGCGCGAAGCGCGCTCAAGCCCTCCCTTACGGTCGGGCGACTGCCCCGCCTACTCGTAAGCGGTTTGTCATAGCGACGCCGATTATCGCGTAGGGAATTTTTAATCGCAAATCGACCGCTTCCCGGCGAAGCCTCCGCAGCGTTATACTTTGCGAGCGAGCGAACGTATGAAGCGCGAAAAGATTTCTGAACTGACCACTAATCGCTTAAGTGTCTACCTGCGTTGCCTGAATGATCTAACGGCCGCGGGAATCAAGACCGTCTCTTCGCAGGAACTCGCCGAACAATTCAACTTGAACTCAGCGCAGATTCGGAAGGACCTTGGGTACTTTGGCGAGTTCGGCGTGCGCGGAGTGGGCTATTTCATCGACGACCTGCGCGAGCATCTGACGAAGATCCTCGGCCTGGATAAACCACATCGCGTTGGGATCGTCGGCGCCGGAAGGCTGGGCACTGCGCTGGCTAATTACAACGGACTCTCGAAATCAAATTTTGCGGTGGTGGCGTTATTCGACAATGACCAGGAGAAAGTCGGTCAGCATGTCGGACCTGATCGTATTCCCGTTTATGACGCGAGAAAGATCGCCAAAGTCGTTCGGGAAGAGGGAATCGACGTCTGTGTCATTGCCGTGCCGGCCCGCGTCGCCCAGCGAGTGCTGAATCAAGTAATGGCTGCCGACGTTAAAGCTATTCTGAACTTTGCGCCGGCGCCGCTGACTGCTCGCTTGGGCGTGAAGGTAAAGACAGTTGATCTGACTACATCACTTGAGTCTCTCTCATATTTTTTGGCGCGACCTCAGGCACCTCGCTCGACTAATACACAACGCCGGCACTCTCGGATGGATAAAATTGAAACGAGCGACAGCACAGAGCTCTAGCAGATTGCTGAAAACGCTTGTGCTATGCTCGGTAAAAGAAATGCGATCCACGAACTCACGCGAAACGACACGAAAGAAAAGCTTTGGTTCGAGTTATTTCGTGTGATTTCGTGGATCGCTTTTCTGTTGTTTTAGAAAAAAGAAACGAGATCCGATAGTTGGACGAACAAACCGCCAGACGCGACCTCCTAAGCATTTGCCATTTGATGTACGAGCGCAGCTATGTCGTTTCATCGGACGGCAATGTGAGCGTGCGTCTGGATGATGGTCGGATTCTGGCCACGCCGACCATGACTTGCGACCTGATCGCGGTCACCGACATCGAAGGCCGCCAGTTGAATGATAGCCGCGCCTCCAGCGAATTGGCCATGCATCTTCTGATTTATCGCGAGCGCCCCGACGTGAAGGCCGTCTGTCACGCGCACCCGCCGCATGGGACCGCGTTTGCCGTGGCTGGTTTGGCAATCGATCAGCCGATACTCTCTGAAGTGATCCTGACGCTCGGTTGCGTTCCTCTGGCAGAATATGGAACGCCTTCGACCACAGAGTTGACCGATGCGATGCAGCCTCTGGTCAAACATCACAACGCTTTGCTGATGGCGAATCATGGAGCAGTCGCTTACGGATCGGATCTGTGGCAAGCCTTCGATCGTCTAGAGACGCTCGAGCACACCGCGAAGATCGCGATTCTTTCGCGCGTTCTCGGTGGTTCGAAGAATCTTTCACCGGACGCAATCGAAAAATTAATCAATGTGCGCGAAGCTGCGGGTTATCTCGATTCGGGCGCGCGCTGTCAGGCTTGCGGTTACTTACATGAAACGACGCTGTCGTGTCCGAGCGGTGATCGTCCGGTGCGAACGCACCCTTCATCGACTTCGAACGGGACAGGCAAGGTGTCGCTGACGCGGGAAGAGTTGGTTGAGCTTTTGACTCAAGCAGCTCGCTTAAGAGAATCATAGATCGGACGCCGAATAGTAAGTCCAGCGAAGTTGTCCTATTCTAGGGGCGCTCGTCATGGTCCTTCAGGTTTAAGAGGAGTCAGGAATGAACCACTTCGTCGTGTACCAGGACAAGTTCGCTGTCAGCGGCCTCAAGGTGTTTGAGCGCGCGATTGCAGAAGCACGCCGCCGGAATCAAAACTATGTTTCACTGGGACATCTCATTATCGCTCTCGATGCGGAGGAGGGCACTTCTTTCAGGTATCTTGTTGCGAAGTTGCGTGCGGACCATGGTCTGACGGCAGATTTGGTTCCGGCCGATAAAGCTGTGGAAAAGCTCATGGAGTGGAGCCCTAGATACGAGGGCGAGGGAGTCCGCATCGGGCCTGAAACGAAAAACTTCCTGCGGAGAGCCAGAAAGATCGCGCGGTCCAACCAGCGCGAGAAAATCGAGGCCGCCGATCTGCTAACCGCATTTCTACAGCTTGCGCCGATACCATATGTTCGTCCTGGGCAAGGTGTGCGCCTTTGATTCGTGAGTTTGATTTGACGATTTACCAACGATCCGGAATACAGGAGAAACTGAATGCAAGAAGCACTCGGAATGGTCGAGACCAAAGGTCTCGTGGCAATGATTGAAGCGGCCGATGCCATGGTCAAGGCGGCCAACGTGACTTTGGTCGGCTATGAAAAGATCGGCGCCGGCTTTGTTACGGCTATCGTCCGCGGCGATGTGGCCGCGGTAAAAGCGGCTACGGACGCTGGAGCGGCGGCCGCGCGACGCGTGGGCGAACTGGTCAGCGTACACGTAATTCCGCGCCCCCATGGCAGCGTCGATGAAGCGATGCCGATCACGGCCCAGAGCCGCGCATGATCATCGCTCGCATCGTAGGCACAGTCGTGGCATCACAAAAGGATCCGCGGCTGGAAGGCAAGAAGCTGCTCATAGTTCGCCCGGTTAACCTCGACGGTACGGACACGACGGGCTATGTCGTGGCTGTGGATACGGTTGGGGCCGGCTTTCATGAGCGCGTCCTGGTCGTAGCCGGCTCGAGTGCTCGCCTGGCGCAAAACATGAAAGACACGCCGGTCGATGCTGCGGTCGTGGGTGTGATCGATACGGTGGATGTTAATGACTAGTCCAAACTTCAAAGCTGCATCGCGGCTTTATCGGCGACCTTGGACTTTTTGACTGAGACTTGGCTAATGCAACTCGCTCGTGTAATCGGCACCGTCGTCGCGACAGTGAAGAATCCTTCCCTCGAGGGACGCAAACTAATGATCGTCCAATCCCTCAATAAAGATCTCTTGCCGCAGGGAAAGCCTCTCGTCGCAGTAGACGCCGCCGGAGCCGGCGTGGGTGAGTTGGTCTTCTGGTGCCGTGGCAAGGAAGCGAGCTTTCCTTTCAGGCGCGAAGACACCCCCACCGATTGCACGATTGTAGGGATTGTTGATTCAGACAAACATGTCTTCAATGGTTAGCCCAAATGCGTAGCGCGAGATGTTGTTTTGCGATCGTGGCATAAATCTCCTCCTCCTGCGACGGATTTGATAGAAAAAGGAAGTCCGCAAGTTCACAAATTGCGTTACAGAAAATGATTCTCGCCAAAGTCCTGGGAAATGTCGTCGCCACGCAGAAAAACGCGCGGTATGACGACGCGCGGATCATGTTGTGCGAACACATCACCCCCGAGGGCGAGGCCACGGGGCACACCGTGATAGCCCTGGACTCTGTCGATGCCGGCGTCGGCGACACGGTTCTGATAGTTCAAGAGGGGTGGGGCGCCTCGACAAGCGCGACAGGCAAACCGGGCGCGGCGATCGATTCGGCCATAGTGGGCGTCGTCGATTATATCGATCTGCTGAAAGACGAGTAGGCGTGTCCGCAAACCTTATTGCTGGGAACGCTGACGCCCTCGCCCGCATTGAGCGCAAAGCGCGAACGATTGCCGTTGCTATGGTGAAAATCTGAGCGAGCTGCGCACGCGAGGCGAGGGTGCCCGCGTTCCCGTTACTTACTGATTTCTATTACATGAGCACGGATCAAGATCAAGCAAGATTGATAGCCGAACGCGTGGCGCGGCGTGTCGCCGGAACTCCCTCTGACGTATCGGCGTCGGGTTTCACTGCTCCGACAAAGAACGGCGCACCTGTGCGTGAAGAGTTGTCGGCCATCCGCGAAGGTCTGCATGATCTCGAGCACAAACTCGATCGGATCGAGTCGAAAATAACGCAACCCGATGAACCTACCCGAGCGAGATTAATTGATTTCGTTTCACCCGGTCCGCCACTGGCCGTCTCGCCAACGATCAGCCAGGGTTCATCCGTTTCTCAAACAACTCAGTCGTCGCCCGAACTTCGCCAGGCACCTTCGAAGTTTGTTCCGCCTACTCAATCGCCCTGGCTCCGCGACTTCAACAGCCCATTCGAACATCCTAGTCAGGAACGTTTTGGCGTCGAAGAAGCTACCGTAGCTGAACTGGTAGAGTTTTTCGAAAGCGAAAAGAAGTGTTCAGTCGAACCGGGCGGCAAACCCTGCGATCATTGCTCGATGTGCAGTTCGCGTGGATTCTAAATCGGAGGCTCGCAGCCAGTAACGAAGAAGGCCACTCGGACTACAGAGTGGCCTTATTTCTTTACGTTTGAGATTGAGCAGAAAATCCTTTCGTGTGATTTCGTGGATCGTCTTCTGCAGCGCCATGGAATCGATCCACGAAACCACACGAAACGAGAATCAGAAAACTCTACCTTTGCGTTAAGATTCTCATTACAAGAATCTAGTCATCGTGGAATCAGCCGATGCAGCAAGTAGAACAGCGCGACTCCCGCCCTTCTGAGCGATTAACTTCGGGAATCAGATCGCTGGATGCGACGTACAAGGTAACCCCGGCCGAGAACGGCAAAGCATAGGCAACCGAAGTTTGAAAGCGGCTGTTGAGCAAAGCCACTCCGACTACTCCCGCGAACGTAGCCGCGCCAATCGCGAGCGCCGCTCCGGCCGCCTTCTTCGAGGAACGGCCCGAGGCCAGCATGATCGAAGCAACGGTAAATCCTTCCGGGACTTTGTGCAGCATGATCGCGATGAAGACCAGCAGGCCGACTTTCAAATTCGTTAAGAAGGCAGCCGCGATCGAAACGCCGTCAAAGAATGTGTGAATCGTTAGACCGCCCATCGCCGCATACGCGGCGGATGGCTTGATCAAATGTTCGGGATGGGTTTCTTCGCCGAAATGAAAGTGCGGCGCAATGGTGTGCTCGAAGAGTTGGATTAACAGATACCCACCGAGGAGAAGCGTCATGGGAACCAGTGCCGACTCTGCACTGGGCGCGCCTGTCAGCTTCACACTCCAAAAGCCGACTGATTCAGGAAGCATCTCGATAAAAATTGCCGCCAACATGAAACCCGCACCGAGCGCAATCAAATATTTCAGCAGCCTGGTCTCGCGACGATGAGCACCCGAAGAGGCAAGCAGCAGCCCTCCAGCCAAATTGGCAAGAGCCGCCAATGCTCCCAACAGGAGTAGCGCAGGAATTCCAGTCATCCGTGATTCAGAAGTGGCACGGGCATTCTGCCCGTGAGAATCACGCGCAAGATGCGCGTGCCACTGCGGCGGGGGACTATACATCATTGAGGGAGGGAGAGACCTAATCGACTCTAAAAAAAAACCGCGAATAACCTGTGAAAACCCTTGACAGGCCCGAAATACGGGCGTAGGATGCGCCGGTGGAGTGAAGTGGAGTGAGGTGGCCTCAACGACACGAACCAAACCTGAAACTAGCGCGAAGCACAGAGCCGTCTCTGCTACTTCCCCAAACCGGACCCGATGCTGCGAGGCAACTATACAGCGAGAATCGATTCCAAAGGCCGGCTCAAAGTGCCGACTCTTTTTCGGCGCTACGTCGAAGAGAAGTATGGCTCAGCTTTTTATCTTACCAGCTTGAGCGGCGATTGCGTCCGGATTTATCCGATGCCCGAGTGGGAGGCGATCGAACAGAGGCTGTCGTTATTGCCTTCGATGGATCCGGCCAGACGAAAGTTCCTTGACAGAACGAACTACTACGGACAGCAGTCGTCGATGGACACCCAGGGTCGCGTGTTAATTCATCCGCTGCTGAGAAAGAGCGCAGCAGTTGTCGGCGACGTGGTGGTGCTCGGATATTTGACGTACCTGGAAGTTTGGGAGCTGGAGAAGTTCCAGCAACGTCTGCTTTCGGATCCTTATTCAGAGGAAGACGAAGCAGCAATCGCGCGGCTGGGAATTTGATGATGTGGCACAGACTTCAGTCTGTGTTGGCTTTCGGGAATCACAGACTGAAGTCTGTGAAGCTTCTTAGTTCTTTGAACGAGATCACGGGGCGGTGGTGATGGCGGAGCCTTTGGGGGGCAGGGGCACGCTGGCCCATCGCCCTGTGCTACTTCGAGAGACGATCGAGTTGCTCGCAGCGGAGCGGGGCGGGTGTTTTGTCGATTGCACGGTAGGCCTGGGCGGGCATAGCGAAGCAATTCTGGAAACATCCCGTGACACGCAAGTGCTGGGAATCGATCGGGATGACGAAGCGCTCGAACTGGCGAGGGAGCGATTGGCGCGATTTGGGTCGCGCTTTCGCGCCGTGCATGCTGACTTCCGCGATATAACGCGGGTCCTCGCGATGGCGGAGGTCAAACAGCCGCGTGGCATTCTCGCCGACCTGGGTGTTTCGTCGTTGCAGCTGGATTCCGTTACGCGGGGATTCAGTTTCCGGCACGACGCGCCGCTCGACATGCGTATGGACGCTTCGACCGGTGTGGAAACCGCCGCTGAGTTGCTCGGTCGTCTTTCCGAAGTAGAGATAGCCCAAATAATTTTTGAGTATGGTGAAGAACGTCGTTCGCGCCGCATTGCTCGCTGGATTGTCGAGAAGAGAGAGCAGGGCGCGCCGATTGAAACGACTCGCGACCTCGCCTCTTTAGTAGAACGCGCAGTCGGGTTTGATAAAAAACGGAGGATCCATCCCGCCACGCGCACGTTTCAGGCGTTGCGCATAGCGGTCAACAGCGAACTCGAAAACCTTGATCGTTTCGTGACTGACGCGGTTGACCTCTTAGAGCCAGACGGACGTCTGGCGGTAATCAGTTTTCACTCGCTTGAGGATCGAATTATCAAGCGAACTCTTTGGAAGCTTTCGGGTCGTTGCCAGTGTCCACCGCGTTTACCAAAGTGTATCTGCGGCGCCCAAAAGACAGTAGAGATTTTGACGCGCCGACCAATCGTAGCTGACGAGGAAGAAATTTCCGCCAACGCCCGATCCCGCAGCGCAAAACTGAGAGTTTGTCAGAAGCTCTCGAAGCCGAAACTAACTGGAAATCCATTGGAGAGTTGAGATGGTCAGACGGGTTCCATCAAAGCAGCGAAACGCGCGGGTCACTCGCGAACGCGATGGGGGAGTATTGTTGCGGCTGGCGTTGCTTTTGCTCTGTGGCTTGACCCTGGCCGGCGGTTTTGTCTATGCCGGCGTCCAGCATTTTGCGGCGCTCAAACTCGGATATGAGACCCAGAACCTGCGTAAGATCCGAGACAGCCTGGGCGAAGATCAACGACGCTTCCTGTTGGAGCGAGAATCCGCGGCCAGCCCCGCGCGTTTAGAGCGCGCCGCACGCCAGCTCGGTATGCAGCCGATGCAAGCTGCGCAACTCGATCCACTGAAGACAAACATCGATGTTTCATCTCCAAAGATCTCAACCGCCGCACCTGCGACCCCGGCGTTGCCGGCGAAAACCGCGCCGGTGAGAGTCATCCGGCAGCCGAAAACCCCGACGCAACTGAGCTCGCAGCAAGCCAAATTGATTCCGGCGCGCAGGCGCTAACTTGACCGCAGTGTTTGGAGTTCTCAATGCCCCGTCGTTCTACCGCCAGCGAAGCGCCACGGGCCGGCAACTCGCACCGCCGTGCGCGGTTTGTAGCCATCGGCTTGGTTGCCTGGATGCTTTTGATTGGAGCGCGCCTGGTTCAATTGCAAGTCAGCCAGCACGATGACTTCACCGCCCGTGCCAGAAACCAACAACTAAGCGCCATTGAGACGAGTCCGGCGCGCGGGCAGGTGCTCGATCGGCAGGGCCGGGAGCTGGCCCGCAGCATCGAAACAGAATCGTTCTACGCCGACTGTTCCGATCCCCGCGACTTTGCAAATCCTAACGACACGGCCAAACGGATCGCCGCGATTACCGGACAGGATCGCGACGAACTGGCCAAGCGGCTGGCCGCTGCGATGGACGCAAGAAAGGGATTCGTCTGGATTGCCCGGCGGGTGGAGATCGAGTCAGCCAAGAAGCTGGACGCGATGGAGCTCAAGGGAATCTATTCACGCAAGGAATCGAAGCGATACTATCCAAACGACTCTTTGGCCGCGCACGTACTCGGTTTTGTGGGAGCGGATCAGATAGGACTGAGCGGAGTCGAGCAATACTATAACGAGAAGATCCGTGGAGAGTCGGGGAAGGTCTATCTAGAACGGGATGGGTCTGCCGAGCGGCGCGTCTTTGAAAGTTACGAGGTCCAGCCGAATCCGGGTCAGACCGTAGTGCTGACGATCGATCAGACGATTCAATACCGGACCGAGCAAGCGCTCTTCGCGGCGGTTGAGCGGGCCCACGCAAAATCAGGCACCGCAATCGTGATGGATCCGCAGACCGGCGAAATTCTGGCACTGGCTAATGCACCATCATTCGATCCCAACCAGCCAACCAGGGATTCAACCGAAGGCCGCGTGAACAGCGCGCTGCAAAATACCTACGAGCCCGGTTCGACCTTTAAGATCGTCGCCTACTCCGCGGCCATTGAGAAAGGACTCGTTCGGCCGGAAGATAAAATCGATTGTCAGATGGGCCAGATTACAGTGGCCGGCCGATTGATTCACGATCACCACCCGTTCGGAGTGCTTACCATCGCCGATGCCCTGGCGCAATCCAGCAACGTAGGCGCTATCAAGCTCGGTCTCCTGATCGGTAACGAGTCGATGTATGACTATATGAAGCGTCTCGGCTTTGGTTCGCGAACCGGCATCGATTTGGCTGGTGAGTCTGCCGGCCAGTTGCGCGCTCTGAACCGCTGGCAACCTTCGTCAATTGGATCACTGGCGATGGGGCAGGAGATCGGCGTCACGCCTTTACAAATGGCCACCGCGTACTGCGTGCTGGCCAACGATGGAATGCTGGTCAAGCCACACGTCGTCCGTGAACTGCGATCGACGGATGGAACGGTTGTCTTTCAGGCAAAGCCGGAATCACGACGCGCGCTGAAGCCGGAAACCACGCAGGCATTGCGCAACATGCTGGAGGGCGTGACCCTGCGCGGCACCGCTCGGAAAGCGCAATTGGATGGTTACACAGCGGCCGGGAAAACCGGCACGGCACAGAAGATCGATCCGAAGACGCACGCCTATTCAACGACAAAATATATTGGTTCGTTTGTCGGCTTTGCGCCGGTAAAGAATCCAGCCGTGGTGATCATCGTGGTCATCGATGAGCCACAGGGCTCGTATCACGGCGGTGACGTGGCTGCGCCGGTCTTTCGCGAGATTGCCGAGCAAATCCTGCCCAACTTGAGTGTCTCGCCCGATATCGAGCTCAAGACCGTACGTCCGAAGATCGCGCAAGGCGCCCGGCCTTCGCCGCAGCTACAGAAAGACGAACAACAGCAAACCGACGCGCGTGCGGCGACCTTGCCGCAGGTGGCCGCGCGCAGTTTCAGCGGCCAAACGAAGGAGGTGGTTTTCGCTGTGGCTACAAAGCGGGCAGCATTGATGCCGGATCTGCACGGCCAAAGTGTTCGCGACGCACTCCGAACGTGTCAACAGTTGGGTCTGCGACTGGAGGCCCGAGGTGAAGGACATGCGCTGCGACAGAATCCTGAGCCTGGCGCTGAAGTTGATCCGGGGCTGGTCGTCCGCGTCGATTTTGGGCGACGGAATTAGTGGGATTAGTTCAGAGTTCAAGCTTCAGCTTGCTTTCGGAATCAGCAACCTGAAGGTTGAACTCTAAACAAAGCAGTTCTCGAAGAGAGTAATAGCGGATGAGGACAAGTGAACATTAAGACGGCAGCAACGTTGATGAGCGCCACGACTGAAAGTACGCGCGCTGAGTTCTTTGACAAAGAAATAGTTGATTTCTCGATTGACTCGCGGACGGCCGGCGACGGAGAGCTTTTCTTTGCTCTGTCCCAGCCCGACTATGAACGGGCGGGCTTTAACGGTACGTTTGCGGATGCTCACGATTTTATCTCGCAGGCGTTGGCTCGCGGGGCCATCGCGGCAGTCGCCCGGCGCGAACGCGTGACCGGAGAGCTGCAAGCCTTAAGCGATCGGCTCTTGCTGGTTGATGATGTGATTGCCGCCCTGCAAACACTGGCGCGCAAGGTGTACGAAGAGTGGGGGCGTCCGGTAATTGGCATTACCGGTAGCGCTGGGAAGACGACCACTAAAGAGCTGACAGCGCACATACTCGCCTCGACCGGCAGTCGGATCCTAAAGAGCGAGCGCAATTATAACAATGGTCTCGGACTGCCGCTTTCGGTTTTGCAAATGGTGAGCAGAGGAAACAAACCTGATGACTATGATTTGGCGGTACTTGAGATGGGTATGTCCTCTTCCACACACGAGATTCGACGTCTGGTGCAAATCACGCCGCCCGACATCGGAGTGGAATTGATGGTCGCGCCGGTGCATCTTGAACACCTGGGCACGATCGAGAATGTGGCGGCGATGAAGGCCGAGTTGTTGGAAGGACTGAAACCCGGCGGCATCGCGATACTCAACGCGGACGACAAACTTATTATGGAAATGAAGTCAAAAACAAACGGTCCGGTACTAACCTTTGGCATCCAAAACGAAGCGGACATTACCGCGACCGGCATCGACACGGCCCGCTTTGGATCGATCCGATTTCGGTTGCAAACGCCTTTGGGTGAAGCGGCCGCCGAGCTGCCAATGACGGGACGGCACAACCTGATGAACGCACTGGCGGCATCGGCAGTAGCCTCGGCGTTAAAGGTCAAGCCTGAATTAATCGCTAACGCCCTGCGCACCGCCAAGCCGCCGCGGATGCGCGGCGAGGTCCTGGATTTTGCCGCGGGCTTTACGGTCGTCGACGATTCGTATAACTCGAATCCGCGTTCTTTGTTGAGCATGGTGCGCACGCTGACTGAAGCGAGCGAGAATGTTAAGCGCCGGTTTGTGATCGCTGGAGAGATGATGGAATTGGGCCCAGAGGCTCCCGAGATGCACCGTGAAGCTGGCCGCGATATCGCCGAGCTGGGCATCGATGTACTTTGGGGCGTGCGCGGATTGGCTGCTGAAATACTCTCCGGGGCAGCGGCACGGGGAGTCGCAGAAACTACTTTTTTCGAGAGTTCAGATGCCGCAGCTGTCGCGTTGGTTGACACAGTGAGAGCTGGCGACCTGATTCTGGTTAAAGGCTCGCGCAGCGTGGAGACGGATAAAATCGTCAAAGCTTTAAGAGAAAGATTTCCTTTGGCGGCGGAGAACACCGAACAGTAGCCGAGCGGGGCAGTAGCCCGCCGTGAGGGAGGGCGTGAGCGCGCTACGCGCGCTGTGCGGACAGGATGCCCGCGCTCCACCGACAGGATCTCGGCGCTCCTTTATAGATGATCTATTACATCTTTTACGAGCTGATCTTTAACCACTCGAACCAGGATTGGTGGCTGGTAAAAGCTCTGAATGTTTTTCAGTATGTCACCTTTCGCACAGCCTATGCCTCGGTCACGGCCCTGCTGATTTCGCTTTTGTTCGGACGGCGCGCGATAAATGCGCTGAAGAAATGGAACATCGGCCAGCAAATTCGCGCAGAAGGTCCGGAGGCCCACATGGCCAAACAAAACACGCC
>WNFP01002408.1_pt1 | contig 23452 bp, 20 predicted proteins | sample 5400201 | NCBI WGS metagenome assembly WNFP01 (sample SAMN13153355, study PRJNA577476) | soil metagenome | isolation source: 115 cm saprolite under Madrone tree | place: USA:California | collected 2016-06-14
GAACTCTTCCCGAGTCAGATGATCTGGACCGTGCGTCACCAGATCGTGCAGCCTGCCCACTATGAGGGTATTCATGTCATTCGTAAACTCGGTGAGCGACCCCGGCCGCTCTCTCGTAAAGGTAAGGACCTGATGGACGAAACCAAAGTCGCAGCTCTTCAGGAGGGCGCAACAGGTCTCTGAGTCAGCGTGCAGATTCGACTCGTTATAGAAGGGATCGTGACTCCGGACGAGGTCAGACCGGAAAAGTAGAGAGTTTGGTGTGCCGAACACGTAAAGATTTTCGAGATAGAGCTTGCGGCAGATCTCCCGGCCCGAAATCACGCCGCTGGGGTATGGTAGCCCCGTCCACATAACTTGCCGTCCCCGAAGGCCGTAGGCACCTACGATACCCACGGAGGGATGCTCCTCGGCAACGGCAACCATCCGTTCCAGGCAATCCGGGAAGATCCAATCATCCGCAAATACAATCTTGCAGTACTTGCTGGCGGCGGAAATTTGACGTAACGCGACGTTATGGTTAGGGATCACCCGCAAGAACTTCTCATTCTCGTGAATCTGGATACGCGAGTCTTTCGCAGCATAACGGCGTGCTATTTCTACAGACGCATCTTTGCTGCAGTTATTAATGATCGTGTAGTCCCAGTTTTGATAAGTCTGCGCCAAGATGCTCTCGACGCACTCCGCGAGATGCTCCGCGCCGTTGTACACGGGAGTGACAATGCTTACCAGCGGCTGCGATGATCTAGATCCCATATTGGTTTGCTAAGCCGAAGCCAAGGCGCTTTCCTCGACTGACGAGCGCCTCCGCAGCCCTCGAACGAGGTCCACGTAGAACGCCTTCTGTCCCATCACGTACAAGAGCATTCCAAGATAAACACAGACAAAGAAAGCAACGCCTAGTACGAGCCTGGGCAAGGGAGACAACAGTTGACCGCAGAAGAATTGCAGTACAAAGGCGAGCGTCGCAGCGACGATGCCTGAAACCAACGGTCTGCTCAGGGTCTGCACAACGTCCCGGACGGAGACCACCGTGCCGTGCACACACCACGCAATATGCGGAACAACCCACAGCGTCATCACCGTTGAGTAAGCAAACGCAACACCCCTAGGTCCGTAAGGCAATCCCAAAACGATCGCCGTAATCACGAGAGGGGCGATGACCAGAGCGATTTTCAAGCTTCGACCGACCAATCCGATGGAGAAAAGCAGCCATGAGAAAGGATTAATCATTGCAAAAATCAAGATAGTCGGGGCCAGCAAGCGAAAAATGGGGATTGCGTCACTCCACTTTGCTCCGAGGAGAACGAAAATCGCATCATTTGCAAAGAGAGTGCAAACAATAGTGATAGGCAGTGTCAGTGCCAAGACCAGAGAGTAGCCCTTCAGGAAGTAGCTTTTGAGACGCTGTGGATCGTCCTGCACCCGTGATAGCGCCGAAAACGCCACTCCGCCAATTGATGAATTAAGATTATCTGTCGGTATACTAGTTAGCTGATAAGCCCTGCCATAGATCCCGACCACGTCTGCTCCCCAGTAGCGGCCTAAAAGAACCTTCTCCATATTATAAGCAACGTAAACGACAAGGCCATTCAGGGTGATCGTACCGCCAAAACGCATCATAGAACGGATTCCAGCACGCGTGCGCGGTAAGCCAGGAACCCATGCCGCGGCCATCCACGCACCTACAGTGGAGACCGATGGACCGGTGAGAGTCATTCCTACGAGGGCCCAATATCCACAACCACGAATTGCCATGCCAATTCCAACTGCAACACTTAGCACCAGAGATAAAGTATCTATCCCCGCCACGGTCGTAAAACGCATTTGACGTTGCAGGAGCGCCCCATGCTGCACACCTGCAGCGTTGAAGAGAAATCCCGCTCCCAACACAGCCGTCACGCCAAGAAGGCGGGGCTCGTGATAAAACGCGGCAACAATTGGAGCCATGAATACTGTTAGAAGCGCCAGTACCGCGCCGACTGACATGTTGATCCAGAATAATGTCGAAATCTGTTCCTTGGTTACGGTCGCACGCTGGACCGCAGCCGATGAAAGCCCAAAATCCCGGAATAAACTGAGGACTCCAGTGAGAGCTGTGACCATACCCACGAGTCCGAAGTCTCTAGGCGTCAGGAGTCGTGCCAGCACCATCACGGAACCCAGACGAAGAAGAAAATTAGCCGCTTGGGCACAGACTTTCGCGAAACCGCCACGGATCGCCCTTTCCTTTAAATCCTTCATCAGGCAGCTATCCCCCCGGCGGTGAGATCAACCAATTCGGCGATCCTTTGTGGATCTAAGCAATGAGAGAAGTTCGCCCAGCTACAAGTTGGTGTTGTGTCCCGCAAGCGCATGAAAGCAAGAAATATTTCCTAGTCATGCCAACGCTTTGTGCGCTGCGTGTCGCAGGCGTTCATGATGTGATGAACCTTGCTCTTGCGCATTTCCGGCTAGGACCGCCACGAACACACTCGGTAGTCCAAGGTCACCGCCATATTTCGGAATTTCGTACTCCAAAATTAAATGGCCCCCAATCGTATTCCAGGTCAATTTCCGGAATCAGGGGAACTTGATGGGCGCTCTTACGATTGTGAGTAATCATGAGGTCCAAGGAGATTGCCTGTTTCAACTCTTCGAGAACAGACGAGCTATATGGCCCCAGGTGTTCGTGCCAGTTCGCAGGCTAAGTTGCCATCGACATTCTTCGCGTAGGCCAGTACGGCACGCCCAGCATCGTCACCCTTAATCCACCATGAGTTCCCATCCTTTACAACGGACATCTTGCTTCGCGCTCTCCACCATGAATCGACATCAGTTGGAAGGGCAAACCAGACCGGTGTTTTCTCATGCAACTCTCGCAAGTAGCCCAACAGACTTTCATAAACGGCAATTGTATCGTGTTTCATGACGTAGTCAGGATGAATGATGAAACTCGCCAGGCCATTCTTTTTCAGAATCAATTCGACTTGGGCTTTCCACAAATCAATAGAACGTTCATTCAGAAGATGGAATAGCGTGTAGTCCTGAATTGTGGTTACGGGGAGTTCGAGGACATCTCCAATAAAATAAGGCGTGACCGTGCAACAGCCACCGTGTTGGGGATCGAGGTGTGCGACATTCGGAACCGACATATCGAATGCAAACTCAAAGGCGTCATACCATTCAGGCTTTCGGTAAAGTGCCGCAGCCCGGAATCCCTTGGCACCATACTTACGCCCATAGCTGTTGATGATTTTCACTCGACGCAGGAATTCTTCCTTGCTCTCAAATAACCGGCCGTCGTGGTTCAAGTCCTGGATTCCAACCTCAAATTCACGGTTGCGCATTGACTCAAGTAAGCTCGGAGAAACCGCATAACGTTTTTCGGGGACGATCTGGAAGGATGCTTTGATCCCATAAGAATCATCCACGTCCATCAGCCCTTCGCAATGGTCCCTTCCAGCCTCGGTTTCCACGTCGTGCGTCATTATGACGCAGGCACTGGCACCATCAGGCCAGAACCATATGAATGGAACCCTCTCCATACCCTTGGCTTCCATCGACAACAACAAAAGTCTGTCGCTGATATCCTCAACCGATGTGTCCACGGGCCACTTGGGAAAGGTCAGCTTTCTCCAATTACGTGCGTGGAACTTCTGAACCAGCTTTCGCACCGGCAGATTGGTGAGCGGTCGCAAGAGATAATACAGCCTCCTGAGAACGCTTTCGAAACCGCTCCCATTGCCCCGCGTGTTTGCATAGTGCTCCAGGCGAAGATTGTCGATAATCTCGGTTGGATCGAATGGCAGCCTAAGCTTCGCACCGGCTACTAATAAGATGTCTCGGAATGCATCGTAGAGAGAAGACTCAGCCTGAGGTCCGCGCACTCCTGAACAAGAACGGCCGTAGCAGGTAGTATTCGGGCCGAATCGAAAATAGCCCTCGTCGGTGGATAACCGCCCACCGAGGACGAAATCGAAAAAGTTCTCGGGACAGCGATAGCGATCATTCAAAGCTTGACTCAGCTTGTCCGCATATTCCGAGGCTGATTCACAGGGAAACACGTCAGATTGCACGTACAATTGGCGCTCTTCCTTCAGGTTGACGTTTAACTCGGGCAGCACTTCGATGCTCACCTTCTTTCTACTCTAGACGAGGCTGCAGCGGAAGTCGCTTATGCAATCCAGTTTCCAGGGGAGCTCGGTATAATGCTGCAAAATCGAGGATTAAAGCAATGCAGCTGCGGTTAGTCGATATAGCTACTGATCTTGGAAATCTCGAAAGTCAGCGAGAAAAACTGGTCGAAAACTTAGTCTGGATTTAGCCTTTCTTTTCATTTCGGACAAAAAATTGCCATGTCCGACGTCCGCTTCGAGAGTTGATAGTCATCCAAAAGTTCTCTCATAAACGCTGGGGTAAATCTTCGCTCCTTATCGGATTCCTTCTGGTCGGAGCCGAGGCTCGCCCGCAAATCGACCCACTCTTTAAGGTTTACCTCGTCTGAACGCAACGCGATCTGTACGGTCTGAAAATGGTTCGTCCTGAGCAGCTGAAGAATTTCGTCCTCGTGTAGCCGGCCCGTCCTGAGCAGATCCCTCACAGAATAAGGTTCGTACTCGAACGGTTTCCCGGCCTCATAACACAGGAGAAGACTTTCGCAGAGAGCCGGACCGGGGCGCGTTTTTACAAAATCAACGGCAGAGTTAAATTCGCTTTCATGAGCAGGTAGAACCCGAATCATTTCGCGGTCGTGGCGGAGCTGTCCCGGAACGAAAGTCATGATGCTGATAAAAAGGAATCCAAACATGAACCCTGCGGTCGAGTTCAAAACCGCAGGCCGCAGCCCCACAGTCGCAAAAGTAATATCGGATAATGCGATGCCGCAGGCAATCACCGCGGCCGCCAGAGCATTGAAGAATATATTCAGATCAACACCAGATCCACCGGCCAGCAGAAATGCGAGGAGGTGGCTTAAGACAAACGCGGACACCACCACCCTGCGCGAACGGAAAGCGCAGATCGACCAGGCAGCTCCGATCACAAGCAGGGTCTGAAACTTTTCCACATATTTGTGGTAGCCGCTCCAGCCCATCCAGTATGAATAGGCGCGCCCGCCACCACCCATCAAATGAACTAGAAAATAGTGGCCGTCAATTAGTAAAATCATGGCCGTAAGTAATCCGCCGGATACCACCATTGCGCCGGCCCAGGTCGCGAATGCTCGGCGTGATCTCAGCAGGAGATCAATCGCTACAGCGGCAGGAAACGCCAGCAAGTTTGGCTTAGTAAATCCAGCCAGGCAAAATAGGAGCGCCGAGACGCACAAGTGACGATTGGAATCTGGATTGCGGAAATAGAAATACAGTCCCGCGACCGACAAAGCCTCTCCCAGCAACTGGGGATCATTCATTCCGATGCGGTCCGGCCTTAGGAGAGCGATCCCAATTTCGTACAGCAAAAACGAAAAGACAGCCATCTGTTGCGAACCACCTGCACGCCTCACGATAAGCGAGACAAAAACACCAGTCACCATCAGCGAAATAAGCGAGACCCAACGGCCTGTCGCTGTAAAGGTGCTGGGGGTTCCCAACCATCCTATTAAGTGAAACGAAACTGGAGGATAAGCCGTACCTGTCCCGAAACCGTGTGGAGGGGTGCCGTACAGAGGGATTCCGCTTGCCACCATAGCCGCTCGGTATGCGTTCCAACCCTCGTTGTAGTTAATTTCCACATTTGCAAAAGTACGCCGGAGAGGAAACCAGATAAGCGCAAGCAACGTCGCTGTCATGAAACAGTTCACGGCTGTGGACAGCCAAGTGTCACTCGGCGTTTCGCCGAAAAAAAAGTGTCGGATTTTCGCCGCCGTACTCCGCCGATCTTGATCGGCGCCTGTATTCATTGTCAGTGGCGAATTCGAGGGCGAAGTATGCATGAAATGTTATCCTTCCCCTTTTTGGCTTCATCCGCAGATACAGTCACCAAATTAATTTGTGCCGCAGACCGGTACGCCAGGTGTGATTAAGTTCGCGATGGTTCGAACCCTCGTGATTTTCGATCACGAACCTGCATCAGGCCGCGCTCGGGCTTCGCGAGGGCAAACGCCGGTCCCGCACCCCATTTCAACCGCAAGGCGCTGTGGGCCTGGGCAAAAGCTTGTTGAGGCAGCAGCATGGAGTGCTACGGCACTGCCAGGGCCGATACTCGATCAAGAAGTTGGGGGTGTAGTGAGGGCATACACGATGTGGGAATAATGCCGTCGCCACCCTCTGGGGAACGACCTTTCCAGGCGAGCATAGTAGCCCAGGCCCCACATCACCAGTCCTTCCAGACGGCCACTCGAGGCCTGCTGGCGTTGCTCGGCGGAGCGCGTGATACCGGGCGGGAACGGTGGCATATCGATGTAGCCGACATGTACCCGAGTTCCAGTCTTCTGCAACAGCGCCTGCAAGTCGGTCAGGCGTAAGCCCGAAAGTCCGCTGATGTTGGTGTGGCTGGGATTGTCTCCATTGGGCGCGAACAAGGCAATCGCCGGAGCCAGCCTCGCCAGGTTCGTAACATACTGCTGGCCGGCGGTAGCACCGAGGCGCTGGAGCACCTCCGAGCCGAGGCAAACGTCAAACCCCGCAGTCAACTCCGGGGACCGCCCAAGGTCCGACCACAGAACAAATTGGGGTTGTAGCCCGGTCAGCTCGCCCTTGGCCTGAGCCGCCGCCAGGCCCTTACGACCCTTCTCCAGGGCTGCCGGCCGGTCGTCTGCCACAAAGATCTCGGTGGCGCCCAATTCCTCGGCGATCAACAGGAAGTCAAGGCTGCTTCCATACTTCTCGGGCAAACCGGCGATCAGGAGCCGTCGCGGCCGCGCACGTCCGGTCAGCCATCGGCGCAGCACCAGACGCTTAGCAAAGTACTCATAAGCTGTACCGATACCTTCACCTTCGGCCAACGCTAATTGGTATAAAGAGTTGATGGAACGAAAGCTGAGTGGATCCTGCAACTCGTCTCCCTGCTGCTAGCCATCGCGGCGAATAGAGCCTCTTATGATCAATCCTCAACGGCGGCGTTCAGATCACACTCCCAGCCATGGCCGCCGCCAGCTCATCCTAGAACATGTGGCCCAACTCGTGATATGCTCTGTGATGTTTACAATGGAGGTTATATTATAAAGGTATCGGACCGGCCGATAAAAACAAACTGCCTGCGACAAACTCTCGCGAGTAATTTTTGGGACCCGCCTCTCGCCCTGTAAAAATCTCAAGACGGCATGGATGGACTGCCGCGGCGCAATTCCGGTACCCAGCGGTCTGTTCTTCCCCTAGCCGAGATTCAGTCACGTTTCACAGAAGAATTCACTCATGCCATGAGTGATTGCCGCTTGGCCAACGCATCCGTACACAATATGGGGCATGAAGCATTTTTTTGTAGCGTCGCGTTCATGCTGAGTGGTATAGCGAGAGTGCCGAACAACGCAGCATGGAGAGCTCATACGATGAATAATGTTAGCCTTGCACATCTAAAGAGCGCAGCGAACAAAAACGCATTGGTAACCGGGGCCACCGGATTTGTAGGCGTACATCTGATTAGAAAATTGCTCAAGGAAGATTTTAGCGTTTTCGCCATTGCCCGAGATGAAAAAAGATTACTCGAGCTTCTCGGAAAGATCTCCTATGATCGGCTCGTAATTCTGAAAGGCGACCTGCTTAGCACTGCCGACCTCGAAAAGCTTTCACACGACTTACAGAACCGAGTCGGTGACTTGCACGTTGTGATTCATTTGGTGGGAGGCGGGCCACTGACCTCCAACAGGAACTTAGCGCCACAGGTTTTCGATCTGAATTACACAACAACGGCAAATCTTGTCCGGAGCTTAGAGGCTGCCAATAAACTCTCATCGGTACCGTTATTCATATATTTCAGTAGTTTAACTGCGATGGGAATGCCAGCCACCCAAGTAGATCGCATGCGCTACGATGAGACGACAGCCTGCAATCCAGTCCTTCCACATGGGAAAGCCAAACTAGCCACCGAGGAGCTTCTAAAGGACCTGGCAGTCAAGAACAAATTGAAAGCCGTAATCCTGCGGTTTCCTCAAATTTACGGTGGCGACAACGATCCGCTGATTCCAGTCATCAATCTCATTCGAAAGGGTGTTTTCCCAGTGGTACGCAACAGGGTCGGGACTCTGCCACTTATTCATCTTACGGATGCAGTTAACGCGACTTATGCTGTCATCAGGGACTTCTATCGCATTCAAGGGAACTACGCTGTAAACCTGATCTGCGAAAACAGTTACTCGTACGATTATTTAACTGATTTGGTTAAGAAGAAATATGGCCGTGGTGGGACGCTGAAGATTCCATATTGGTTGTTGTACCTAGCGACATTCACCATTGAAGGCGTATTCAAAGTGCTGGATAAACCTGAACCGCTGAACAGACTGAGATTGGTATCTATGACCACAGATAGGATCATCGACTGTAGAAAATTCATCGAAACTTTTAATTTCAGGTTCGACCATAATCTTGAGAGCTTTGTGATTGATCAGCTGACCTTAGTTTGAAAGGTGCGGGCCACCCTGCGGTGCGAGTGCCCCGAGCTACTGGTTAGCAAGAATAGCGATGGTGCGGCGTTGTACGCTGAGTCGACGAAACCTCACGATCCAACCGCCTCCGCGCGGACAACTTTAACTGTAGGAATTATTGACCAAGTCGTGATAAAACCCGCCAAGTTACCGAGCAAGCCACCCGATACCATCACGAGAGTCATATAAACCAGGTTCTCCCGGCCAAATCCAGCGTAGAGACCAGCCGCTAGGCACGCCAGTCCCAGGACGATACTGGGGTTAGCGTAGGCAGCGCCAAATACGGTTCTGACTAGAGATCCGGGAAACATGAAACAGATCGTGGCCAGAATGAGTCCCGGGACCAGCACGCCAGCTAGCGCCACTAACAGAACTGGCCGGGCATCCCGGCCGGTGGCTTGGCGCAGTTTGGCCTTGGGGAGAAGAATTATCCCCATGGCCAACGGGAAGAACAAACATACTTTCGACAGAGTAACTACTGGCCCATAATTGCCCGCTATCGCCGGGCTGAAAAAACGTTTTACGAATAGAGCGTCCAGGTTCACTAGCATGCCAAACACCGCTAATCCGAGCAGAGTGTGGGCTGAGTAGTGCCAACTTACGCGACGAGCAATGACCTCGCCAGCGTCGCGGAATTGGGGGCGGAGCCACAGCCGGGCCAGCACCAGGGCCGCGAAACAGGCGATCGGCAGTGCGAAAATCGCCCCGACAGCTTGGTGCCCCAGCCAGATGAGGCCTGCAGTAAAGAGTAATCGCACACACGCCTGGCTGGCGTGCACCAATCCCAAGCGCCCAAAAGCCTGCATTCCCTGAAGGATACCATCCGTGACCGGCCGGAGAAACAATGCCAATATCATTGGGGTGGCCGCCCATAACGGCCAGGGGTTGGATAGCCGCAGCAGACGCCCCGAGGGGACGCTCAGAAGCGCGACCAGCGCCGTCACCGCTAAGCCCCATTGCCAAGCCCAGCGCCAAGCACGCTGCACAAAGGCTCCGAGGGTGAACTGATCGGCTTCTACGCTCAGATCCGCTGTGTAAAAGGCCACAACATTACGAATGGCAATCGATAGATATAGAAAAACCTGCAGGATTGCCGCGACCGAAACAAATACGCCGAACTCGACAGGCGCGAGCCAGCGGCCCGCCAGGACGTTCGCGACGTAGTCCAACGCTCCGGCAAGAATCATCGCTGCTGACAAAATGAGTCCATGTCTCATGCCGACCGAGCGTACTAAGGATTGCAAACGGGTTTTCATATGGTTCCCTGCGCGGGTCCCCGGATTTCGCTAGGTTCGCTCTGGCATCGCCTTTGGGCTGGCATCTACGGGAGTAACTTTCCAACAGCACCCTGACTTCTCAAGTAGTGAGCCGGTTACTCTTGAGGAGTTTCTGAACGCGATTTCGTAAAACTGTACGGTCGTATAGCCCCGGAAAGAGGCGGTCGGCGAGATCGATGCTGCGTTCACGCCACCCGATCACCCGTGTCTTGCGTTTGCCATTGAGCAGGTTGACGACCGCCTGCGCGGTTTTGTAAACATCTGCTCCCTCATCGGCAAAGCTGGGTTCAAACCCATACCACTCGGCTTGATGGCGGAACTGCGTCTTCAGCAAGCCCGGGAAGGCACACGTGAACTCGATTTTCTTGTGAGCATATTCGAGTTGCAAACACTCCAGGAAACGAGCTGTCGCCGCCTTGCTAGCTGAATAATAAGCCTCGAAGGGAACGGCTCGGCGCGCGGCGATCGACAGAATGGCAACGAATTTCCCCGCCTGACCCTTTTTGACCCAATATTCAGCGGCAGCTCTTGCAGCCGTCGTGCACGCCCAGAAATTCAGCTCAAACACCTGCCGGGCTCGCTCCAGAGGGATCAGGTTCGTGTTTCCAAAAACCGCAATCCCCGCCACGAAGATCACAGCATCGATTGGGGCCGCAGTTTCTTTCTCGATTACGGAATAACGGGATGGCCAATCAACAGCGGTGGCATCAATGCCATAGAATTTTTGGATTCGCAACGCATCAGCCGGCTCTGTTCTGCCGAGGACAACCACTTTGTGCTCATGATCGAGTAAGTTCTTGACCAGCGCGCTGCCGAGACCCTTGCCGCCGCCCACGACAAGGATCTGCCTCACGGCCGTAGCCCTTCTTGGATCACGGGCTCTAAGCTCCGTTCAGGCGAATACTGCGAGGGATCGATCCCAAGCCGCCGGAAGGTGTCTGAGGGTTCGTAGACCGTATCCAGACCCATGACGCCCAGCACTTCGCCCCAAGTCAGCAGGTCAAAACGAGGATTCGCGGAATGAAAAGTATGCCGCAAGAGGGTACTCATGAGAATCAGCGGGACCGGAAGAGTCCTGCCTTTTTGCGGCAAGTTCCGGCGAATCATCACCTCCAGCTCACGATTCGTGACCGGCACAGGATCGGCGATTACAAACGCGCTCCCGGAGGGCAGGTCGTCCGCCTTGATGATTCGGCGGACCACCTCCACAAGGAGGTTTATGTCGCACAGGTGATGGCGGGCGCTCCGCGGATACAGCCGCAGCACGATCCCCCGCTTCGCCAGCTTGACCAAACTGTCCACCATGCCGTCAGTGCGCGGAGCATACAGAACCCCGGGACGCAGGAAAGCCAGTCGAAAACCGGCTTCTGCCGCCGCCTTCTCCAGGAATTGATCTGCTTCGAATTTTGCCAGAGCGTAGGCTGGTGAGGGAAAGGACCTGGGGTCAGGCGGCATGTGATTCCCCAGCTTGTGTTCCGAAGACTTGCCGAGCACAGCCGCGCTCGACATATGAATGAACAACGCCCCCTTGCGAATCCACGGAACGATCACAGATGTTGCTCCCTGATGCGACCGCTGATAATCGGCATACGTCAAGCCGGGACGTAGTCGGAAACCACCGGCATTGATGATCACATCGGCTTGCATCAAAAGATCCTGTGAGCGGTTGACGTGAACATCGCCGTTGTGGCAGAGACCGTAAACGAGGCGCTCGGCATGCAGGGCTTCTGCCAGGCGGCCACCGACAAATCCGTCGGCTCCCACGACAACAATGAGTGGTTTAGTAGTCATAGAGTCGGAGGAATTGAGAATACTTGTGCGTCCGGGCTGAACATCTGCTTGGGTCCGGTTTTTGGCCGCGTGGCCCCGCGGGATAAACTGCGGACACTTTCATCCTTCCTTAGTCCTTAGTTCGCTCGTAACTCATAACCGGCCGGTAAACGCAACCGCAGCGGCGTCCTTGCGGACAGTCAGCCAGTGGCACACGGGGGGCTTCATCGGGATGGTAGATCTTACCCTCGGGCAGTTGCCGCGCCGCATCACAACAGTCTTGCGTCCGCTGAATAACCACACCCACGATGGACCCCTTCGCCCTCATGCCGAGGCGATAAGCTGCCAGACTTTTCTCGGCATAAGCCGGATCTTTTTCTGTGTCGTGATGGAACTTATCCAACCAGTCGGATGCCAAGGTACTGTTCCTCAAAAACTGCTGCCAAAGCGCCGCCGGGTCAGATCACCTCGAAATCGTAGTGATTGTTTCCCCGGTTGGCAAGCTTGCTGGCTCTTGATCTCCTGAGCTACGATGTTCCCTGCGACGCCATGAAGCTGAGCGTAATTTCACCAACGTATAACGAGTCCAAGAACATCTGCCTGCTCATTGCCGAGCTTGAGAAGTCTCTGGAGAGCACCGATTACGAGATTTTGATCAGCGATGATGATTCTCCGGATCTCACCTGGGCCCGTGTGGAGGAGATCGGACGACGCAACCCGCGGGTGCGATTTCTGCGACGAACCTCCAATCGCGGGCTTGGGCCGAGTGTGGTGGACGGTTTCAGTTCTGCGACTGGCGAGGCCGTAGCGTGCATCGATGCCGACTTGCAGCACGACCCGGCGGTGCTCCCGCGAATGCTCAAGGAACTGATGAACGGCTCTGACCTGGTGGTAGCCACCAGATACATGCCGGGTGGCGGCACAACCAATTGGGGTGTGATTCGCCGCCTGGGCTCCTGGGGCTGCACGAAGCTGGCGCAGTGGCTTCTGGGAGTGGAGCTGCGCGACCCGATGTCCGGCTACTTCATGATGAAACGGGACGACTTCCTGAGGATCCACGACCGTTTGAACGTCCGTGGTTTCAAGATTCTGTTGGAGATTGCCGCCCACATGCAACCTTGCCGGCTGCGCGAGGTTCCATATACGTTTGGTCCCCGAGCACACGGGGAGTCCAAGCTTTCCAAGAAGATTGTTTTCGCATATCTATCACAGCTCTGGCGGCTGTATCGCGAAGTTCGCCACTCTGGTCCTGACTCCTCGGGCGCTAGCTAAGGTTGTGTCCCCGCAGTGACTTTGCGTGCGTGGCGGTTCGGGATTGCGGCTGCCGATCACGAGTGAGTGCTAGGGCTCAATACCTTCGCGCCCACGCGCGCCAGTGTCGGAATGTTGTGCAGCATGTTGGTGTACGAAGCGTTGGCCAGCGGGCAGTGACATTCCTTGGCGGCGATGCTGCGGCGTACTTCCTTGATTTTGTCGCCGAACCAGATCTCCTTGAAATCATAGTGATGGTCGCGCAGATTGCCCAGATTGTCGGCGCGCACGCAACAGGGCCAGACGGTGCCGTCGGCATAGATCTGCGCGCTCACCCAGCCCGCATAGCAATCAATGACCTGGTCTTTCTCATCCAGAATGCGCTTAACCAGCTTGTAATATTCCACGCGAAGCGCCTCGGTGATCTTGGCCACGCCCGTGAACTGTTTACTCTCGACGTAGGCAATTAGGCGGTCGATGGCCCTCGCGTATTCTTCCGCTGTGGGCGTAATGGGCAGGCCGACTGTATCCAACTCCACCCGGGGTTCGGCAATCTCGGTGATGAATTGATCGGCACCCGACTTGTCGGCGTAGGCTATCAGTTCGTCCAGATGTCCGACGCTGAACACCGAAACCACGGAGTGGATCCCCACCGTCAGGTTCTTAAGCGTCTTCCGCAACGACAGGAGTTGCCTCAGGCGTTGTTCGAATTTGGCGAAGTTCCCTGGAATGCCCCTGATGTAGTCGTGCTTTGCGCCCACGCCGTCCAGCGAAAGGTTGATGATCAACTGGCTATTGGGACAGGACTTGGCGATCCGTTCCACGCGCTCCGGGATGTTGGGCAGGATAGCGTTCGTGGGAATGTTGATTACACCAGGGGAGCAGTGCTTATAGACCAATTGGGCCAGCTCAACGACGTGCGGATACATCAGTGGCTCTCCCCCGCTGATCGTGAACCAATACGGCGCCTGCCCCAAAGAGGCGAGAACTTTGTCCCATTCGTCGATGGTCAGTTCGTTCTCGCGCTTCATCCAAATGTTGCAGGTAAGGCAACGGGAATTGCACTTCGGAGAAGGAGAAAGCGTGAGATTCAGCGGCAACAATTGCGGCCAGCCAAACTTGCGGTAAAGTTTGAACAGGGGAATGCGTGCCAATATGCCTACTGTGGAGTTCATATTTTAGGGCCCTACTTTGAATTGGTTGACTGGCCCGGCGAGGCTCCCGGCTTTCGTGGTTGACTTGGCGAGCATATTGAGCTGTTTCGTAGTCGTTGCGATCTCCCAAACCCGGTGATCGCGGCGCTTCCTATAGTCGCGTAACCCAAGCATACGACCATATGCCTCGAGCCCGACCACAGCCCAGGTCCAGAAGAAATGTAGGGGGCGCAAATCGAGGTTGCGGAGCAAGGTCGCCAGGATTCTGCGGACGCTCATCGTGCTTACGCTGTAACCCAAGGTATCACGAACTGCCAAGTGGCCGGCGTAGATGCGACGACGTTGGCTCAAAAAGTCGGCCACCGTTTCGGGGCCCTTGTTGTAGACGACCGCCGTAGGAACGTACTGGACGCGATAACCCTGACCGCGGACTACCGGCTCGATGCTGGCTTCGTCCACGGCTGTATGATAGGGAATTCGCTCGAAGATCTTACGGAATGCGCACATCTCGCCGGCTTTGAAACTGATCAGATTAATCCTGTGATGCAGGTCCCATAGCATGTGGGCGGCAAAGCCCATGAATCGCCCGGGATCGTTGACCGGCACAGGCCGCGAGCTGGTCATCCCCACTTCTGGGTCGACAAGTGGGGCCACCAGCTGTTCGATGGCATCGGCTTCGGGAAGCAGGTCGGCGCTGCAAAGGACCAGGATCTTTTCCCGTGCTTGTGGCAGGTATTCATTGATGGCAGACGCCTTGCCCGTGCGCTTTTCCTGCGCCAGCAGGCGTATACGCGGGTCGCGCTTCGCCCAGTCACATACAATTGCCTCGGTATTGTCGGTGCAGCCGCTGGCCACGACCACAATCTCGGTCACCGTAACATTCTTCATCCGTTGTGAAAACACTGCCTCGAGTAGCCGCCCGATATTGGCTTCCTCGTTGTGGGCCATAATCCCCAGTGAGCATGTGATGGGCATTGGAGTACTCTCCTCGGCGGTGAATGGTGGGACAAAAATTAGCGCCTTTAGTGACTGTTGCCAGCAGCATTCTGGCAACAAGAAGAACAGGCACCAGGAACTACTTCTTTAGGACAATGGCCTCAAACGACCGGGCTAACCCTGCCGGCCCGAGAATCAAGACCGAAACGGTGCCTTCCGACCTGCACGCAGGACATGTGCTGGAGATGAAAAGGGATCCTTCGTACCCGGAATGTGGGCATATCAAACATTTGACCAGAACATCCGCCATCCCAGTTGTTGGAAATCCTTCAACGCAAGAACTCGATCTGTATAAAACTCACGATGGCAACTACCAAAGAACGATCAACCCATATGCTTATATAAGACCCCGCCGGCCGCAGACAAGAATGCGTCCGGCAAACTACAGAAAAATTCGCGGAGCACTCGCGAGTCCCACTGCGCTACTTTCTGTCTCTTCTTAATATTTGTATATCTGTAATAGGTCAGTAATTTTCTCTTGGTTCCAAGTCTGTCCTTGAAAGCAATCAAGCCCTCGTTATTCAGGTCGGAACGACCACAATCAATTATTTCTGCACCTGATGCCTTACTTTCTTCGACGAGCCTCCAGAACAGAAACGGCATACCGCCGAGACCGTGGTACCTTTCGTCGGAGCACCCATATTTGTAAACCACGGACGATCGATGTTGGAGGTTGAGCATGGCCGCGATCGGAACACCGTTTTTCCGAGCCAGCCTGATCTGCAATTTGTCCCCTAGACCCTCGAGTAAGTTCCTGAACCAGGATCGTGGTTGAGGGAGTAATTGATGGCGCCTCCGGGTCGTCAACAGAAGCCGGTAAAATTCGTCCACAAGTTTTTCAGATCGGCCTGCTTCATAAGAAAGTCGTTCTCTTTCTGCCCTTTGGATCTTTCGTCGAAAAGAATTCTTGTGCAAGCCCCGAAAGATCTGTTCCAAACTCGGTTTTAGATCAAGCTCGTGGAACCAGTACGAACGACTCGGTTGCAAACCATTGCCTGTACCCTCAACTCCCAATAACGGCCGGAGCTCGGCGTACCGCCGCTGCTGTAAATCGCATTCTGCTCGCAACCAATTCATGAAGTCCTGGGACTCGCGGAGATCATTGAATAGGGGCTCACAATGATCTGCAAACGGCACGGACACCAAACGACTTCCCGTGATCCAGCTCGAGACGCGGCACAGAACAAGACCATTCTCCAGTGGTTCGCCCGCAGGCGCGCTCGTCAGTACGAACGGCTCATATCCATATGTGCGAGCCAATGACTCCAGCCAGCCACGTTGATGGAATACGGATGCCTTGGGGTGGCGAGCAACCAGCTCGTCCCAACGGCGGTCCGAGAGCGGGTTTAGAATATGAATTTTCACTGTCTTCGTGTGTCATGACAATCCCAGTAAGTTGCCAAGAGCCATCCCAGCGGAATCGTCTGAGCGGCAGCTCTGGAAATAGCTATCTGGTTGCATGCCAGGCAGCCGTCATCGGTGGGCGATCGTCTCATGCTGTACCCTCTTGCAACGAATGACATTATGTCTCTATTTGGAAAGTGCGTAGATGAGTGGTGCAGGTCAACTCTCGGCAAGTCACCAAGTAACCCTCGCGCCGCCGTCCAGATAGGCTACCGCCATTAACTTGGCAAACTTGGCGGCGTACCCACTAGGGAAGGTCGCAATCAGCCTGCCAGACTTCTGAACACCAGGCGAAGTTAGCTTTGGCAAATCATGTCTTAATTGTTGAAAACAGGCTGGTTACCCACAGATGCTAGAGCTCAAGCCATGGCCTCTGGAGGCAATCTCCGCCGGAACGGGGGTTTTAGGGAAAACTCTTACCGCGATTTGAGAACAGTTTTCCCGGAGCGAAGCTCGACGTGGACGGGTCATGATTCCAGCAACAGTATCCGGTGGACAGCATCGAGCAGAGATTGCGCAAACACATCAGCGACGCCGCTGGCGACCTGGTCGCTCTTCAGTATTCGAGCCGTTCTGCAACCTGCGTTTCTGCCGGCTTCCATATCGATGTCGGAATCACCAATCATCCACGAAGCAGTCAGCGCAATTTCATGTGCGCGTGCTGCTGTCAACAGCATGCCCGGCGCGGGCTTACGGCAATTACATGGAGGTTGCTTTTCGTGCGGGCAATAATAAACTTGGGTGATTTCGGCACCGGCTGTGGCAAGCTCCTGGCACATGCGCACGTGAATCAGCTCCAATTCGCGAACCGTCAACAACTCTTTAGCCACACACCTTTGGTTGCTAACGACAATGACGCAGAAGCCCGCCCTGGCGAGCAAGACGATCGCTTCGGGTACTCCTGGAAGAAATTGCATCTCTTCCCAGCGGGTTACGTATTGGCCTTCCGGCGGTTTTCGGTTTATAACCCCATCACGATCCAGAAACGCTGCCCTCTTCATGGAATATTTCTCGCTCCACTAGTTCTGAGATGATGTGGCCGACAAGGATGTGGCATTCCTGAATCCGTGGTGTCTCGTTCGATGGGACACAGATACAATAATCCACTGCGTTCCTTAGATTGCCGCCACTGCGGCCAGTCAGGCCGATCGTTTTCAACCCGATTTTTCTGGCGGTTGAGATGGCGTGAAGCACATTCGTCGAATTTCCACTGGTCGAAATGGCAATGGCGATGTCGCCCGGACGAGCCAAGGCTTCGAGCTGTCGAGAGAAGACTCGATCAAATCCGTAGTCGTTTCCGATGGCAGTAACACACGAACTATTTACGGATAATGCCAGCGCAGGCAGGGCGGGCCGGTCGAATGCAAAGCGTCCCACGAGCTCCGCCGCTATATGCTGTGCATCAGCCGCGCTGCCGCCGTTGCCAAACAACAGAGCTTTGTTCCCTTGCTTGAGTGCATTTACAAGGATTTCGCTGACCTTCGCCACAGTCAGCACGACTTCCGGACTTCTGAGCAAGGATTGTTTCGTGGCGATCGACGCTTCAATCAGCTCGGTCACGCGATGTTCGAAGTCATTTGCCTGCTTCATCCTTCCTCCGCGATTAAAGCACCGAGTCCAAGCCCCCGAACTTTGGCAGTCAGGATCTGACATGGCTACCCTGCTGGCGTCACATGATTTTCATTGTCCAGTCTGTCCATAAACGCCTACAATGAACCGGGAGCCAATGTAGTCAAAGAGATAAGGACCAGCTGCGAGTTGCAGGTTTAGTGTCTCTTAATCAGAAGTGCTTGGGGGTCGTTTCCGGTAGGCGGCCGCATTGAGCCGCCCGCAAAGCTCTTGAGCCCTCGCATAGTCTTCCGGAGTGCCTATATCGATGAAAACTCCATGCTGTTCTGATGCATACACTCCGTGATCGAGGAGCTTTGGAAAGATATCCGTCTCCAGGCTCCCCGGTCCTTCCGGGATTTGCTCGAGAATCCTACGATTGAAAACATAGATCCCTGCGTTCACGAAGCCAGTGGGATCGCCATCAGTCTTTTCCGTAAAGCCACTCACACGACATTCGGCGGTTACCTGGACCGTTCCATATCGCAGTTCATTCTTCATTCGAAGCACGGCTATACTTGCTATCCCGCCGGATTTGCTATGAAAGTGCATTAGCTGCCGAAAGTCAATTTCCATGAAAGAATCGCCGTTCATCACCAGGAAGTCGGTGGAATCTTGGAGAAGCGGTGCGGCGAATTTCACCGCGCCGGCAGTACCCATGGGATGCGGCTCTTTGGAATACTCAATGCTTACACCCCATGTACTGCCATCGCTGAATCCGTTCTCGATTTCGTGCGCTAGATAGCCAGTACAAAGCACGAGACGACGAATTCCCTGGTAACGCAGTTGCCGGACAAGCAATTCAAGAAACGGCCGGTCACCGACCGAGGCAAGGGGTTTGGGTATGGACGGCAAGACTGATCGCAAGCGCGTCCCCAAACCGCCGACGAGTAGAACTGCCTTCGTATCCTGGGTGAAATAGTCCATCGGTGCTAGGTTACTGGGAGGCAGGAATCGAAGATGACTGTTACGTCGCGGTTTCTCTAATTGCTCTCGGAACGGACAATGAACATCAAGCGCTCAGGAGCAATGGCAACCGCGGATTACTTCACCTGTCCCGAGTGAGAGTACTGGTCAGTGAACAACCGCCGCTAATCCTGTCGGAGCTGCTACAGACGACGCACCCTGGAGTGGATGGGGATAGGGGTAGGGAACATAGGAATAAGTCCCCGGACAGCTTCCAATGAGGCCATTTGCCGCGCCGCCGTCCGTGCCGAGTTCGCAACGGACTAAGTTTGCAGGCGGCGTTGTGGATACAAAGAAATCCCTGTTTGCTTGAACGTTCGAACTGTTACTAACTACGTTCATGCTCGAATCGTTCCCCCACACATACGCGGGACTATAATCTTCACTGACACCTCGACCTATTTGATACAGCGCAGGATAACCAGTATCCTCTTCACGCAGTATGATGTTACCTGCACCTAAGTTTGTAGAGCCAATTTGGTGATTGTTGAATACGACTCCGCTACCGGCTCGCAGATCCATGTAGGCGGATTGGTTTCCACTCGGTACTACATTAAAAGTATTATCGTAAATCTCCCACCAGCGAGCGCCAATGTTCCCAGCAGTGCCATGCTGATCGACTTGCGCCATGTTCAACGTGTTGTGCCGAAATACGGTTCTCGCGCCGTAGTAAGACTGAACTGCGGATGTTCCTAAAAATGAACAATTTGATGTACAGGCACTGCTAGTAAAGGTGTTATCCTCAATAAACAGCATGTTCGGACCGCCTGGCGTAACGTCATCTGTCCAGCCGCTTGTGTCGGATGGCCCCATCGCTAGGTTGTGTATCATTTCCGAGGCACCGCCGCCCGTGAACGTGTTGTGGTCAATCAAACCCGGGGCGTTGTTATAGCACGCGATTACCGTCGGGCTCGCATTGGTAAAAGTGTTATGGTCAATGCGAAACGTAGCATTGCTTTTATTTCCCGATGTCGTGATGTCTCCATTAGTGGCGTTTCCAGGTCCAGTAAATATGAAACCAGTGATCCTTGTACTGACGGTCAGGGATGACTGTATATTGAAGGCATAGGAGGATGTGATGGTTGTGTTGCCTCCGCCATCAACCGTAATTCCTTTTCCGGTGACAGTAACGTTAGATGCCCACGCGACGACGCACGGTCCAGGCACACGTACCGTGTCTCCGTTAGACGCTGAATTGACTGCGTTCTGCACATCACTTTGCGAGCAGGTGGCTGCATTGATGGTAGTCGCATGGGCTGGCAGACACCAAAACAAAAGAAGAGCGACGATGATATGTATCCTCATCGAAGACCATTTGGGCACTCTCCAGAAGCAGCGTGTCGCAGCGATCCCTTCCTTTGAGAGGAACAAACCTGAATATCCCTCGATCAGCGCGTCAGGCAAAGGCATCGCCAGCAAACACAGGCCGCGGTTCCTGCTCGTACTGGACTTCCCCCGTAGTGACTTCTCTCCCGAGATCAGCTCCGTACCTCGCGCGTTCATCCTCACACTCCTCGCCACTCCCGCGCCATACAGCGTAAGCTTCCAGGAGACTTAAGGATACTGATTGGAAGTCCAAATCTGGTACAGGTAGTAACCCTGTACGTCGGGGCCTTCCAAAATTCCAGGTCTCTATGTAGAACGCGGCCAGCGAGTATTCTTACGGTTTGGGAATCTCTGCATGGGGCTATTGGCCCAGAAGCACTGCAAACTCCTTACCCCAGCTACTTCTGGCAAGCCCCTGCGTGGGAATCGGCAGGCCCGGGTTCGCGTCCGCTCTTTGTTACCTAATTGGTTATTTCATGTACACCGTTTATGAACAAGAAGCCCAGTAGATATCGACTGCTGATCGACAGCCCCAAAGCTCTTATCTTTTGCGTTTCTTGGCACGACCGAGTCTATCTGACAAGCAACCGTTTAGATCCTCGGTCCAACACCAGTTACTCGGTTTTTGTTCTCTCGATCTTGCACTTAAGCCGTTAGAGAGGTCTCTCCCCGTTCCTGCTTTTGACTTCCCTTCAGAACTTCTCCTTCCGGCTGTAATAAACGCTGGCCGGCTTCACGTTCCCTATTCTCCGGTGATACCGGCGATGGATGATTGTAGAACTCGGTGAACTCAGCCATATCCCTGCCCGGAATTGCTCCGCCGCAGTGGACAGACTAGCAGACTCAGACGCGCCTTCAATCTCCCGTTGAATGGCTCAAGCTTTCCATTCCCTCGTTGACTCTGAGCCACTCTTCAAAAACGACGAGGCTAAATAAAATCTTGTGATTGTCGTGTTGGCCTGACTGATGTTGTTCATAGATTTCCTGCACCGCTGGCGCGGACAGGTAATTATATATTTGTGATTCTCTGTCCAGCAGAATTTCTTCCATTTTCCGGCGCGCTGTGCCACGGAACCAGTCGTCAACAACGTTCACAGCAAATCCCCGCTTTTTTCTTTTCAGTATCGCCGCTGGGAGTAGAGCACGACACACCTGGCGATGCAGCCACTTTTGTGACCCACCCCGTACTTTGAAATTTGCCGGCAACCTTTCAACATATTCCACGATCTCCTTGTCCAGATAAGGGACTCTAACCTCCAGACCATGTGCCATCGAGAGCTTATCTGCATACATAAGCAGCTCATCAGGAAGAGTAGATCGAAGTTCCACGAACTGAAAGCCGCCAAGCTCGTCAGTCTCACTCATGAGCGGAGCTAGATCCTGCCAGCACTCGAGGATTTTGTCGCCTGTATCAGGACCAAGGATTCCGTCCTGAAAAAGTGCGTCGATGTTATTGCCCGGCAGAAGCGATAAAACATGCTGATACCTTCTCATCCGCTCAGGAATATCCAGCGAGTAAATGCCTCTTTTTAGAGTTTCATTTCGCGGCAGCGCATTTATGACCGCAGCTACAGAAGCGCGCATCCACCTGGGGGAACCTCCCCAAAATGCGCCATATCTTACCCCGAGATGACGGCGATAGCCGCCGAACAACTCATCCGGGCCCTGGCCGACCAACGCAACCTTCACATCCTCCCGCGCCCTTTCACAAACAAAATACATGGGGACAATGGAGGACGACGCGATCGGTTCTTCCAAACATGAGACAATTTTTGGCAGCGCTTCCTCAAAGGTCGTTCTGTCCAGCATTACGGTGGTGTGTTCGGAAGAGAATCTAGCAGCCGTATCTGCCGCATCTGTCAACTCATCATCGGAAAAGCTCGAACCATACCCGACCGTATATGTACGCCACGATTCCCCATACAGATTCATCAGAGCAAGCAACAGCCCTGAATCGACACCGCCGCTTAGCAGCAGCCCGAGTGGTACATCGCTGAGTAGCTGTCTTTTCACGGACCGCTTGTAGAGTTCGAGCAACTCTTCTTGGGCTTCGTCGAAAGACCTCATGGGTGAAAATGGCGTTGGCTTATACTTGTACCACCGCCGCAAACAATGAGTGCCCTTTTCGAACTTCAGCATTGTTCCCGCGGCAAGTTTTCGAACATCTTTGAACAGAGTGTAAGGCGAGGGCGTGTAGCGATATCGGAGAAACAGATTTAAAGAACTGGGATCAATGTCGGCACTTTCGTTTGTGCCCGCGGCAACAGCGCGAATCTCAGATCCAAAATACACGCTGTTTGTATCTATTTTATAGTAAATAAGCTTGATGCCGAACGGATCCCGAGCGATAACTAGCCTTTCTTGTCGTGCATCCCAGATCGCCAAACCAAACATTCCGTTGAGGTGATTGAGGACCTCATCACCCCACTGCTTATACCCGTGGACGATGACTTCGGTATCGCACTTGGTATGGAATATGTGCCCAAACGCTTCCAGTTCGCGCTTCAGTTCGGGGAAATTGTAGATCTCGCCGTTGAAAATGACCCAGATGGATTCCTCCGGGTCCGACATGGGTTGGTGGCCGCCTTCAAGATCGATAATAGAAAGCCGCCGAAAACCCAGCCCCAACGGTCCAGCTATATGGTAGCCTTCGTCATCGGGTCCCCGGTGGGCAAGGCTCTTTGTCATCTTCTCTATGTTTCGGCGGAGCACCGGAGCTCGGTCGCCAAAGTTGTATTGTCCGCAAATTCCGCACATAAGATTGGCTAGTTCTTTGTCACAGATTCAAGCTTGCCATTGTGTCTGTCTTGATAGAGGAGAAAGCAAAGACTTCTAAACAATTGGGATTGGGCCCAACGATGCATCGGAGTATTGTCCCAACCGAGAAGGAGTTGGCGGCTTCGAAAGGAGCCGTCGGGCTTTTGCCATCCTTCCAGCTTGAGGACAATCGACAAGATGTCGTCTAATGCCGGGAAACGACCTCTCAGTAACACGGCCAGGTTGATGCACTCCGCATAATCATACAACTCTCGTCGGTAGACCGTCAGCCGGGGTCTGCGGGAGAAAGGCCTGGGCAAACCACGCTCATCGAATAGGTTCGCCACGTAGTAACCCACCCCCCGCTCAATCGCTCTGGTGCA
>WNFP01002449.1_pt1 | contig 23449 bp, 22 predicted proteins | sample 5400201 | NCBI WGS metagenome assembly WNFP01 (sample SAMN13153355, study PRJNA577476) | soil metagenome | isolation source: 115 cm saprolite under Madrone tree | place: USA:California | collected 2016-06-14
CGCGTGACGAACGAGAAGTACGTGCAGACGCCGCGCGGCCTCCTGCCGCTCAAGTTCTTCTTCTCGAGCGGCCTCTCGACCACCACCGGCGAAGACGCCAGTGCCCGCGCCATCCGCGCGCAAATCCAGAAGATGGTGGCCGACGAGGACCCCAAGAACCCGCTCACCGACCAGCAAATCGTGGAGATGTTCGCGCAAAAGGGCGTCAAGATCGCACGGCGGACCGTGGCGAAATACCGCGACCAGCTGAGCATCCTTCCGGCCCGCATGCGTAAGCGGCTGTGAGCCTCGCCACCGGCGCGGCCCTTCCCGAGGTGAGCGTCCTGGTCCCCGCCAAGGACGAGGCCGAAAACCTGCCCGAATTCGTGCGCCAGGCGCGTGAGGCGCTGCTGCCGCTGCCCTATTCCTGCGAGATCGTCGTGATCGACGACGGCAGTCGCGATGGCACCGCGGACATACTGCGCGACCTCGCGGCCAAGCATCCGTTCCTGCGGGTTGTGAGCCACCGCAGTCAGCGCGGCATCGCCGACGCGCTGGCGTCCGGCGCCGATGCGGCCCGCGGGCGGGTCCTCGTGTTCTATCCAGCCGACCTACAGTACCGCCCCAGCGACATTCCCAGCTTGGTGCAGCCCATCCTGGACGACGCGGCCGATGTGGTCACCGGCACGAAGCAAGGCCACTACGACAAGCGGTTCGTCTCGTGGGTCTACAACGGGCTGTGCCGCTGGCTGTTCGGTGTCCGGGTTACCGACTTGAACTCAGTGAAAGCGTACCGGCGCGAGGTGATGGACGGCCTGACGAGGCGGCCGGACTGGCATCGTTTCATGGTGGTCATCGCGGCGGCGCAGGGCTTCCGGCTGGCGGAGCGTCCGGTCCCGCTCTACCCACGGCGGGCGGGAAAGTCGAAGTTCGGCATCGCGCGCATTCCCGTGGGCGTGCTGGATCTCGTCTCCGTCTGGTTCCAGCTGCGCTTCGGCCGCAAGCCGATGCTGTTCTTCGGCGTGGCGGGAGCGTTGCTGTTCCTGCTGGGCTTTCTGGTGGGCGTCGTCGCGCTCTGGCTGCGGTTCGGGCCCCCCCACGTCGGGTTCCGACCGCTGCTCGACCTGATCATGGTGCTCGTGATATCGGGTATCGCGCTCTTCGGCTTCGGCTTCGTAGGGGAGATGCTGGCCGGGATGCGGGAGGAGGTGCGCGCACTACAGCGCGAGATCGATCAGTTACGGCTGCGCGCCCCGGACGGTTCACCCCCCTCGGTGGGCCCCGGCGGCTCATAGCGGGGCCGGGTCACGAGCCCGGCGTAGAGGTCCAGCCACCGCTGCACGATCGCCGGCCAGCTGAACTGCTCGCGTAGCCGGCGCCGGCCGGACTCCCCCAACCGGTGCGCCAGGGCGGGGTCGTCGCCAACCCGGCGCAGCGCCGCCGCGAGCGCGTCCGCGTCTCCCGGCGGGACCAGCAGCCCCGACACCCCGTCCTCCACGATGTCCGGAATGCCGCCGACCCGGCTCGCAATTACCGGCGTCCCGTGGTTCATCGCCTCGAGCAGCACGACGCCCAGGCCCTCCGTGTCTCCGCGGGCGTCGAGCACCGACGGCAGCACACACACGGCTGCCCGCGCGTAGCTCGCCTGCAGCTCGTGGCGCGCGACCTTCCCTCGGAACATCACCTGTTGTGCGACGCCGAGCCGGTGCGCCAGCGCTTCCAACGCGGGGCGCTCCGGCCCTTCGCCTACGATTTCGAGCTGCGGCCCCGTGGGCCCCAAGCGTGCAATCGCCTCGATCAGGTGGGCGACGCCCTTGCGCTCCACCAGCCGGCCCACGAAGAGCACGGGACCAGCGCCGTGCCGCGCCGCCGAGGAGGCGTTCACCTCGGGAAGCGACGCCGTGTACGGAATGACCTCGATGGGCACGTCGGCGAGCTCTCGCAGCTCGCCCGCGGTATAGTTCGAGATCGCGACCACGCGGTCCGAGCGTCGCGCGGCCCACGCGAGAAAGCCCTTGAGGAAGGGCAGGGTCCCCTTCACCCACCGCAGCTCCACACCGTAGAACGTCGTGACCAGGCGCGCGGGGCGGGCACGCTGCGCCGCCCATCCGAACAGCGCCAGCGGCAGCGGCCAGTGCACGTGGATGACGTCGTACCGGGCTCGGCGACACAGCCGCCAGATGGCCACCATGCCGGCGAGCACGAAACAGGCGGGCATGAGGCGATACAAGAGCGACCGTTTCATCCGATCCAGCGCCGTCTCCTCGTGCGTCAGGCTCTCCCAGCGGCGCAGGAAGTATCGAAACCGATGCACGGGAATCCCCGCGAACACCTGATCGGGTGCGCCGCGGTAAGAGGACGTGAACACTTCCACGTCGTGTCCGGCTGCCCGGAGCCGCTTCAGCAGCTCGACGAGCCAGGGTACGATCACATCGTCCGGCGTGCGCGGGAAAGCGGTGACCACGTGGAGGATGCGCATGGCAGCTTCACAAAGCTACGACTTTCCCGGGGTTTCCGGGCATGGTAATTTTCCAACCCATGAACACTCGAATCGCACCATCGTCACCCGAGCTCACCAAGTTCTATAGCGAACGCCATAACTGGCGCAACGCCGGCGAAGAGCGGATGCGGTTTCGCAAGCACATGCAGTTGGCGCAAGTACGCCCCGGCAGCGCGGTGCTCGACATCGGCTCACGCAACGGCGATCTCCGCAAGTACCTGCCGCGCGACGTGAAGTATCAGGGACTCGACATCGCCCCCGAGTTCGCTGCGCCCGACATCTTGATTCACGATATCACGAGCGGGCTGCCGTTTCCGGATGCGTCCTTCGACTACGTCTTCATGGTCGAGGTCCTCGAACACACGCCGACCGCGTACAGTACGGCGGGCGAGATCCATCGAGTGCTCAGACCCGGGGGCGTGTGGATGGTCTCCGTGCCCAATCCCTATCACGTGAAGGAGATCATCTGGAATCTGTTCCGCGTCCCGGACAGGCAGGGGCACATCTACAGTTGGACGCGCCAGACAATCAGCCGCTTGGGCGAGATGAACGGGTTCCGCCTCGTGGATTGGGGCGGCACGTACTTCTATCCACCGATTCCCGCGCCCTGGTGGATGCTCGCGCGGTCGGTCGCCTACAAGTTCGTGAAGACTTGATCGCCCGACGCTGGCTCTGGGTGGTCCAGGGCCTCGTCACACTGGCGGTAGTGGCCTTCGTAGGCCGGTCCATCGCCCGCAACTGGTCGGAGTTTCGCTCGCTTCACGTCACGCTCGCGATCGCGCCGGCGTGGATCGCCGGGTCCGTGGTCATGGTCTTCCTGACCTACGTGATGCAGATCGAGTCCTGGCGCCGCATCCTGGCCGGCTGGGGCCAGCGGCTCGCGCTGGGCCCGGCGGCCCGTACCTGGAGCGTCGCCAATCTGGGCCGCTACATCCCCGGCAAAGTGTGGAGCGTGGCCGGCCTGGTGGTCCTGGCCCAGCGGGCCGGCGTCGAGCCGGGACCGGCCGCGGCATCCGCCTTCGTAATCCAGGCCGTGTCGCTCGGCAGTGGGGTGGCGGTGGTGGCCGCCGTGACCCCCCATAGCGCGCCGCCGCTTCGGCTGGCCCTCGGCGGCCTCGCCGCCGTCGCCACCATTCTGGTCCTCGTGTGGCGCCCGACCGCCCTCTGGCTGGGCCGTCTGGTGAGCCCGGTTGCCCCGCTCGACCCGCTCGCCCCGTCCGCGGTCTTCGCCAGCACCATCCTCACGGTGCTGAGCTGGGGGACGTACGGAGCGGCCCTGTGGATGCTCGCCCGGGGGCTCCTTCCCGACACGTCGCTCCCGCTCACGACGGCTATCGGTGCGTTCACACTGGGCTACATTCTCGGCCTGCTGGCCCTGTTCGCACCCGGCGGGGTAGGGGTCCGCGAGCTCGTGCTCGTCGGACTGCTGGCGCCGTTCCTCGGGAGCGGCGGCGCGGTCGCCGTAAGCGTGGCGTCGCGGGTGCTCCTGACACTCACAGAGGCTGCGGCTGCCTTGCTGACGCTGCCGCTCCGGCACCGCCCACAGGAGTCCGTCCCGTGAGCCATCCTGGCGCCCCGACCGCTCCCGTGGAAACGCCGCTCTACGAGCCCCGTCGGCCCACACTGATCGCGACCGCCGCGTTCACGCTGTGGCCCTTGTTGCTGTCGCTTCCCATGTTCGCTGGGATGTGGCTCGCGAACCCGTTCAGTGATCAGTACAGCGCGGGCTTCTCGTTCCACTCGTGGAGCGTCGAGTGGTTCAAGCGCACCGGGCATCTCCCGCTGTGGAATCCGGAGATCTTCGGCGGCATGCCTTTCGTAGCCGCCGGAAGCGGAGACATTTTCTACCCCACGTGGTTGCTACGCTTTTTCCTTCCGGTCACGACAGCGGGCAACTTGAGCTTCTTCCTGCACTACATCTTGGCCGGACTGTTTACCTACCTGCTGTTGCGGCGTCTCCGTGTCGGGTGGACCGGATCCGTGGTCGGGGGGCTGGCGTACGAGCTTACTGGTTTGATCGCGTCGTATCCCTCGCCGGGGCACGACGGCAAGCTATTCGCATCGACGATGTTGCCGCTCATTTTGTTGGCCCTGGTGCTGGCGCTGCGTGACCGCCGTTGGCAAGGCTATCCACTGCTGGCCGCGGCCACCGGGTTGACCCTGCTCGGACACTTTCAGCTCGCCTACTACTCGCTCATCGTCGCCGGACTGTTCGCGCTCTACCTCACGCTCGAAGAAGCCGGGGACAGCAAAACAGGGGAGCGAGTGGTGCGGCTCGGTCTGGCGCTCATCGCCGTGCTCGTCGGGTTCGGGATCGCGGCCATCCAGATCATGCCATTTTTCGAGTACATCCCCTTCTCCCCTCGTGCACAGGGCTATTCGGGTTTTGAAGGCTCGTCTTCGTTCGCAATCCCGTGGGACCACGTACCTGAATTCTTCCTCAAGAACTTCGTAGGCTCGCGCGAGACCTACTGGGGCTCGAATCCGCTCAAGCTGCATTCCGAGTACCTCGGCCTGCCCGTAGTGGTCCTCGCCGCGCTGGGCGCGACGGTGCGAGAGCGGCGGCGGCAGATCCTGTGGCTGGGTGGAATCGGGCTCCTGTTTCTGCTCATCAGTCTTGGCGCCGCCACGCCATTCTACAAGGTGTGGTGGACGGTGATGCCGCTCGTGAAAAAAACCCGGGCCCCTGGAATGGTCTTCTGCGTCGTCGCCCTCGTCACTGCCATGCTCGCGGGTCTGGGCGTCGAGCGGTTGCTCAAGGACGGGAGCAGCAGGCGAATTATGATGCCAGCCCTGATTATCAGCGGGATTGTGGCCCTGCTCGGCGTGACCGGTGTGTTCGGCCATATCGCCGCAGCCCTCGCCGCAGCAAAGGGGGCGGGTGTGGACCAGTCCGCGATACTATCGGGCGCCGTATCGAGCGGGCTAGCCCTTGCGGCCACGGCCGCCGTACTTGGCCCCGGACACCGTCGACTCACACCGCGGCTGGTTTCACTGGGGTTGATTCTGATCGTGGGAACCGACCTCTGGCTCAACGCTCGCCAGTTCTGGTTGTACACGAAGCCGTTCGCGCGGGACCAGGTGATTAACCGCGTGTCCGCGACGCCGGCGCCATACCGGGTGTTCCAGCCGCCGGGCGCGGGGGCACCATATCACGGCTCCATTTTGATGTCGTTTGATATCCCGGAGCTGTTCGGGTACCACGGCAATGAGCTGCGGTTCTACGACGAGCTGTGGGGTGGCAAGAACGAAACGAGGAACCTCGGTGTCCTGCCGCTGTGGGACCTATGGGGAGTACGCTACGCCATCCTGCCCGCGGGGGGCCGGACCATAGACTCGATTCCCGGGTTCCACCGCGTGCTCGACTCTGTGACGACCTTCGACGGGGCCCGGGTGAATCTGTTCGAGCGCACGAGCCCTGCGCCCTATGCCCGCATCGTGCCCGCAGCGATCAAGGTCGACTCGGCGGCCCTGATTCCCACGCTGCTCCACCCGCGCATGGACTTCTCGCGGATCGTGCTGCTCACGAACGATCAGCCGATTACGCCGGAGCCCCTGAAGCAGATGGAGCTGCCTCCGCCTAGCTCGTCGCGCGCCACGGTAACCGCGTGGCGGCCCGGACGCATGACGGTGAGGCTCGACCCGGCTCCCCCGCAACTCAGCTACTTGCTGATCGCCGAGAATTGGTATCCCGACTGGGAGGCCGCGGCCGACGGCGGGCCCGCCCAGGTCCTGCGGGGGGACTACAGTCTCCTCACGGTCGCCGTCCCGGCGGGAGCCAAAGTGGTGGACCTCACGTTCCACTCGAAGCTGTACGAGCTCGGGAGAACGCTGACCATCACGTCCCTCGCCGCACTTCTCGTAGCCCTGCTAGCCGCCCTGGCATTCCGCCGGCGCGCCCCGCATGGGTGAGCGGGGCCTGGTCGTTGTCCCCACCTATAACGAGGCTGGGAACGTCCCCAGCGTCGTTCCACAAGTTCTCGCGCAGGACCCTCGTCTCGAGATCCTGGTGGTGGATGACAACTCCCCGGACGGCACCGGCCAGATCGCCGAAGCAATGGCCGCCAAAGAGCCCCGGGTGCACGTCCTGCACCGGGAGGGAAAGCTCGGTTTGGGAACTGCTTACATCACCGGGTTCAAGTGGGCTCTCGAACGCGGCTACGACTACGTGTTCGAGATGGATGCGGACTTCTCCCACGATCCGGCTCACTTAAAGGAGTTTCTTAACTCAATCGCTCAGGCCGACCTGGTGCTCGGTTCACGCTACCTGAACGGGAAGGTGACGGTCGTCAACTGGCCCATGGGCCGCTTGTTGCTATCATACTGTGCGAACATTTACGCCCGTTGGATCACGGGCCTGCGGATCTGGGACCTGACGGGGGGGTTCAAGTGCTTTCGCAGGCATGTGCTCGAGGCGATCGACCTGTCGCGGGTGCGGTCCAACGGTTACGCGTTTCAGATCGAAATGAGCGTGAGGGCATGGCGCAAAGGGTTCACCCTGAAGGAAATCCCGATCGTGTTCGTCGACCGAGCCGAGGGGCAAAGCAAGATGAATCGGGCGATCGTGCGGGAAGCCGTGTGGATGGTGCCACGGCTCAGACTGATGGCCTGGTTCGGCCGCATCTAGTCGGGACCACGATCTACAAGATGACGGGGTCGGGCAACGACTTCGTCATGGTCGACGGCCGGTACACGACGCCCGCCGACTGGTCCGTACAGGATATCCGGGCGGTGTGCGCCCGGCGCACGGGCATCGGCGCCGACGGCCTCGTATTCCTCGACCCGGGAGCGGAGCCGGACGTGGTCCGCATGATCTACTTCAATTCGGACGGCTCGCGCGCCGCCATGTGCGGGAACGCGGCGCTGTGCAGCACACGCCTCGCCGCCCGATTGGGGCTGGCGAACCCGTTGCATGTGACGCTCGAGACCGACGCGGCCACCTACGAGAGCCGCTGTACGCCCGATGGAGAGCGCGCTGAGCTGCACCTCGCGCCCGTCCGCGCGCCGGCACCCGTGGGGGGGGGCCTCGCCACGGCACCCGGAGAGCGACAGGTCGCGCTGGGCACGGTCGGGGTGCCGCACCTCGTGGTCCTGGTGGAAGACGTGGAACTGATCGATGTCGTGACTCGCGGCCGCTCGCTCCGGTCCGACCCGGCGCTCGGGCCGGGGGGCGCGAATGTCAACTTCGTGTCTGCGGCCGCGCGCCCGTCCGAATGGCGTATGCGCACCTACGAGCGCGGGGTGGAGGACGAAACCCTCGCGTGTGGGACGGGTGCCGTGGCCGCCGCCTGCGCGCTCGCCGATTGGGGCCTGGTCAAGCTGCCGATCACGTTCTGGACCAGGAGCGCCAAGCGGCTCGAGATCCGGGCCCGTAAGACTTCCGAGGGGATATACGACGATGTGTGGCTGGGAGGGGAGGCGAGGCTCGTGGTGCGCGGTGTGATTAACTGAGGAGCTTCTCCACATTCGACGGTGTCATAGCTTAACATAACATATCTTATACGAAGTCGTCGTGCTCAACAAATCACGGGTGACCGCCTCCCTTGGTCAACTCCCCGAGGCGGACCTTTGCCTCTCCAGCTGTGCTCGTGGAGTCCAGCTTTTCCGCGATCGTCCGGTAGGCCGCGACCGCGTTGGCGGTGTCACCCGCCGCGAGCCAGGCCCGCCCCGCGTCCGAGAGGAACTGCGCCCGGAGGAATGGGTACAGGGCCGCCGTTGCAGCAGCCTCGTAGGCGGTCGCGGCGTCCCTGGGTCGGAGCGCATTCTCGTACGCCGCACCTAGTAACCCGTAGCTCTGCGCCCTGAAGTACTTGTCGGCCTTGGGAGCGGACCGCTGCAGCACGTCGATCGCCTGCTGGGTCTGGCTCTGCGCCAGCCGAGCCTGGGCGAGCAAGATGCTGGCCTCTTGGGCCGCGCTCGTCCCGGAAAAGTTTTCCACCACTTGCGACAACACGCTGGCCGCGAGCGGGTAGTTCTTCGACTCGAGCGCGAGGCGCGCCTGGGCGATTTGCCGGCCGGCGCTGCGCTCCGCGGTCTTGGCGGTCAGGAAGCTCCACGCGAAGAGACCCAACGCGACGACGAGCCCCACCACCAGGTAGGTCGTGAACCGCCTGTGGCGCCGCATCCAGTTGGTGAGCCACGTCAGCGCGTTTGACCCGCCAACCACCGGGTTTCCCGCCGTCGTTACCGTCGTCGCCATACGCCCTCGTCGGGAGGTTGTGAAGGAGGGTGGAAGTTGGTGGAGGTTGGTAGAGGTCGATCGACGTCAGCCTCCACCATTCTCCACAACCTCCACCAACCCTCCAGCGCCTGCTTCAGTCGTGCCCCTGGGGTGACTCGAACACCCGGCCAACGGTTTAGGAAACCGCTGCTCTATCCACCTGAGCTACAGGGGCTAAGCTCTGAAATGTAGCGAGGTTACGCGTAGTGTAGCAAGGCCTCGACGCGCTCGCCACCAAGACCCGGTCCCCCGGGCCCACGGCGTCGCGGTGCATCTCGAGCGCGTCGGTGCCGTACTCCAATGCGTATTCCACTCGACCCCGGGCCGCCGGAAGTTTCCCCGGCTTGCGGATGGGTACGAGCCCTGCCTCGAGCAGCAGCGCGATCGGCGCGCCCAGGAGGAAGCCACGCGATTCAATCGAGACAACGCGTCGCGCCTTGGACCGGTCGAACGGCGCGGCCATCAGCTCGACCGCCCGGCGGAACCGCCTCGGATCGAGCAACAAGGGAGTGATGTCCTTGAATATGATGCCCGGCTTGGGAAAGTCGGGGACGTCGCGAATGGCCTGGTAGATCTCCTGGACCGTCACTGCGTTGGTCAAGCGCGAGCCTCGCAACTATTTGATATCAAAACCCTTCAGGATTGGAACTTCATGTGGAACCTGGCTTTTTTCCACACGCTGCACCTCTGCTGCGGGAGGCCCCTGCCCGAGCAAACGCTCGAGCTCGGCCAGCACTGAGTCCGAGCCCTCCGCGATCACCTCCACCGATCCGTCGCGGAGGTTGCGGGCCAGCCCATGCACGCCCAGACGCGTCGCCTGTCGCCACACCCACCAGCGAAACCCCACCCCTTGGACGTGACCGTGCACGACGAAGCGCAGCGCGACCATTCGAGCCTAGCCCTGCCGACCCTGCGCTGCCCGCCGGCGGTACCACCAGATGTACACGGCTGCGATCGCGGCCAGCACCGGCAAAACTATCAACACGGCGCGCCCGGCGTAGCGACTCGCCTCCTGGTTCAGCACCTCGAGGATCACGTCCTCCCGGCGCCCAATGAACCACCCGATCCCGCTCAGAATGGAGCACCAAACCAGCGCGCCCAGTCCAGTGAACAAGACGAACCGGCCGAGCTGCATGCGCGCGACGCCGGCGGGAATCGAAATGAGATGGCGTACCACGGGCAGCATTCGACCCAGAAACGTGCTGATCTCCCCGTGAGCCGCGAAATACCGCTCCGAGCGATCGAGCGCCCGCTCGGTGATCAGCACGTATCTGCCCAAGCGCAGGAAGAACGCGCGGCCGAGCCACAGGGCCAGCCCGTAGTTGGCCAGCGCGCCGAGGATGCTCCCCAGCACGCCGCAGGCGACTGCCAGGATGAAGTTCATCTCCCCTTTGGCCACGAGATACCCCGCGGGCGGCATCACCAGCTCGCTCGGGAGCGGCAGGATCGACGACTCGACCGCCATCAGGACCACGATGCCGGGATAGCCCATCCCACGGAACAGGTCGAGCAGCCACTGGACGAATGAGTCAAGCATCGAAGCCGTGCTCTCCCAGCAAGGGGACGAATCGCGCCGCGCCCAGGGGGGTGCAGCGTACCTCGGTGGAGGACCCCTGCCCCACGCGCTCCACCAGCGTGAGCGTCTGCGCGCCGTGCTCACCCAACGGTATCAGCAAACGGCCGTTCGGAGCGAGCTGCTCCACGAGCGGCGGTGGGACCTCCGGGCCGCCGGCGGCGACCAATATGGCATTGTAGGGCGCGTACGCGCTCCACCCCAAGGTGCCGTCGCCCAGCAGCACAGAGACGTTCGCGATCCCGGCCTCTCGCAGGGCTCGCTGGGCCGACACGGCCAGCGCTGCCACCCGCTCGACCGAGAAGACCGTACTTGAAAGCGCCGCGAGCAGGGCCGTCTGATACCCCGAGCCGGTCCCGATTTCGAGTACCCGCTCCCTGCCCGTGAGACGGAGCGCTTCGAGATAGCGGGCCTGGGTGAACGGCTGTGAGATGGTCTGACCGTTGCCGATCGGGAGGGCCGTGTCTTCATAGGCGCGGTGCCCCACGGCCGGCGGCACGAACAGATGGCGCGGCGTCTCGGCGAATGCCTTGAGGACCGCGAGGTCGCGGATGCCCCGGGCGCGCAGCGTCTCGACCAGCCGCGCGCGGTATCCCGCGTACGTGTCGGCCGCCCCGGTCAGTCGCCGGGGAGCCACTTCCGCACCACCTCGATCAAGTCGTAGTTGGTCATGTCCATGTGGAGCGGCGTCACGGAGATGTAGCCATCGCTGGTGGCGCGGAAATCGGAATCGGCGTCGCCGCTCCAGGTAATGCGACCGCCGCCGATCCAGTAGATCTCTTTCCCCCATGGGTCCTTCATGAGCGCGATTTCCTCACTGAAGACCCGGCTCCCGAGATGCGTCACCTTCACACCCTTCACCTGGTCCCCCGGCAAAGTCGGAAGGTTGATGTTGAGCAGCGTCTCCTTGGGGAAGTCTTTGACGTCCACGATGCGCTGGAGCAGCGACCGCAGGCCGGCCTTGTGCGTCTCCAGCACGTCCAGGTCGCCTCCCGCGTACGAGACGGCGATACTGGGGATGCCAGCCACGAGGCCCTCCATGGCCGCGGCCACCGTGCCCGAGTAGAACACGTCCTCACCCATATTCTGGCCGTGGTTGATCCCGGAGATGACGAAGTCCGGCTTCTGCGGCATCAGCATTCCGATGGCCAGAAGCACGCAGTCGGTGGGGGTCCCGTCCACCTGGAAGGCACCGTCCGGCCGTCGCGTGGCGTGCAGTGGACGGTGCAGCGTGAGCGAGTGCGACGTGCCGCTCTGCTCCCGATCCGGAGCAACCACCGTGACCTGTCCCAGGGCAGAGCACACTTCGCCCAGCACGGCCAGGCCGCGGGCCAGGATACCGTCGTCATTTGAGATCAGGATATTCATCGCGCCCCGAAAATGATCGCTCGACCGTAGCGCGTGAAGACGCGCGCCTGCCGCCACGTGTCCGCCCAATGCCGGAAGTGGCTGGGTTGCCCTTCATAGACCGTCGACACCGAGACAAACCGTACCCGAAAGCCCCGTGCCAGGGCGGCCAGCAGGAATGCCGTCTCAAAATCGTACCCCTGCTCCGTGGGCCGCACCGCCTGGGCAACGCCGCGGGACAGCGCCCGAAAGCCGCTCTGGGCGTCCGGGACCGGCATACCGCCGATCCGCGACGCGAGTGCCGCCGACAGCCAGTTGGTGCAGCGCCGTCGCCACGGCATGGCGCTGGTGCGCGCCCGGGCACCCACCGCCAGGTCCGCCGCGCCATTCAGCACGGGGGCCGCGAGGTCTGGAATCTCTTCGGGCTGGTGCTGCCCGTCGGCGTCCAGCGTGATGATGAGGCCCGCCCCGGCCTCCAGCGCCGCCGCGATCCCGGTCGCCAGGGCCGCTCCCTTGCCGCGGTTTCGCGGGTGGACCAGCAGGGTTGCCGCGTTCCCCCGTCCCGCGTCCCGCGTCCCGTCCGTCGATCCGTCGTCCACAACGTAAACGGTTGCGCCCGGAACGGCACGGGAGGCGCGGGAGACGATGTCGGCGATTTTGGCGGCGGCCTGATACGCGGGGATGACGACCGCGACCGCGGGGTCAGCGCGCCCCGGCATTGGGCGACGCGTTCCCCTCGAGAATGGCGAGGATCGACTTGAGCTCGGCGCGCAGGTCCTTAACCGTCTGGGTCGCGAGCGCCCGGCGCGCCTCCGGCTTGAGCTCGCCCGAGCGCCGATATTGCTCGATCTTCTGGCGTGCGCCTTCGATCGTGTATTTCTCCGTATACAGCAGGTGCTTCACCAGCATGATCAGCTCGATCTCGCGCCGCTGGTACACCCGGTTGCCGGACCGGTTCTTGGCGGGGTTCAGGAAGCGGAACTGGCTCTCCCAGTACCGCAGCACGTGCGGCTTCAGGTCGGTGAGCTGACACACCTCGCCGATCGAGAAGAACTCCTGAATGGGATGGGGGGCGCTCATCACCAATGCTCCGGTTTGAGCTCCCGCTCCATCAAGTCGGAGACGGCCTGGCCGGGCGATTTTCGGTTGAACAGGACCTCGGCCACTTCGCGCGCGATCGGAAGCTCGACACCGTGTCGTTCCGCGAGTGTCACCGCAGAGCGAGCGGTGTTCACGCCCTCGACCACCGCGGCGCGCCCCGCCAGCGCCTCCTCGAGGCGCTTCCCTTCCCCGAGCTCCACCCCAAGCTGATGATTGCGGGAGAGCGGACCGGTGGCCGTGAGGATGAGATCGCCCATCCCCGCGAGCCCGGCGAACGTGGCCGGCTCGGCGCCTAGCGCCACGCCCAGGCGCGTGATCTCGGCGAGCCCGCGGGTGATCAGGGCCGCGCGCGTGTTGTGCCCCATCCCCAGTCCTTCCAGGATGCCGGCGGCGAGGGCGATCACGTTCTTGAGCGCCCCCGCAAGCTCCACCCCGACTACGTCCGTGGCGGAATACACCCGAAAGAACCCGGTCGAGAACACCTGCTGCACCCGCTGGGCGATCGTGTGCTCCCGCGCCGCCGCGACGACGGCCGTCGGCTGACGCCCGTACACCTCCCGGGCGAACGACGGGCCCGAGAGCACGGCGATCGGCGTGTCCTTGGGAAGCGCGTCGGCCAGCAGGCAGGACGGCGTGGTAAGGCGCTCCGGATCGAGGCCCTTGGACACGCTCACGACCAACGCGCCGCGACCCATCTGCCCGCGTGCCCGGGTCATGACGTCGCGCACCGCGTGGGACGGGGCCGCCGACACCACCACCTCGGCGCCCCGGACCGCCGCCGCGAGGTCGCCCTCGGCGATGACCGTGGGAGCGAGCGCGGCGCCGGGGAGGAACATGTGGTTCAGGTGCTCGCGATTTATGCTCTCCACAACCTCGGCCTCGCGCGCCCAGAGGGTGACCGCGTCGACGTCGCCCTTGCGGGCGAGCAGATCCGCGAGCGCGGTGCCCCACGCACCGCCGCCGACCACGGCGACCCGGGTCACGCAGCCACACCCTTGCGCGTCCGGAAGCGATGCTCCGTCCCCGCGCTGAGCCGCTGAATGTTGGCGCGATGCGCGTAAATGATGAGCAACGCCAGGACCACGCTCGCCCAGAACGTGTAGGGCTGGTCGGGGACTGTGACCCGAACCCATAGCGGGAACAACACGGCCACCGTCAGGGACGCGACCGACACGTAACCGGAGAGCCACAGCGCGAGGATCCAAATGAGGAGCGAGATCCCGATTGCGAGAGGCGCGAGGGCCAGGAACATCCCCGCCGCCGTGGCCACGCCCTTACCGCCCCGGAAGCGCACGTAGGGCGAGAACATGTGGCCGAGCACCGCCGCGAGTCCCAGCGCGACCGTGAACCACGCGGGCCCGTTGGACCAGGGCCCGAGGATCACGACCGGGACCGCGCCCTTGAGCATGTCGATCACGCCCACGGGGATCGCGTACCTCCACCCGAGCACGCGGTACACGTTGGTCGCGCCGAGGTTGTTCGAGCCGTGCTGGCGCAGGTCGATGCCTTTGCCGAGCTTCCCGGCGATGTAGCTGGTCGGGGTGGCGCCGATCAGGTAGGCGAGCACGAGCATGACCGCCAGCCCGAAGTCGTTCATCGACGGGCGGTCTCGCGTTTGCGGCGGAGCTTCACGTTCAGCGGGGAGCCGGTGAACCGCCACGCTTCCCGGAAGCCGTTCACTAGGTAGCGCGTGTACGCTTCGGGAATCGCTTCGGGGCGATTGGACACGATCGCGAACCGGGGTGGCGCCGTGCCGATCTGCGAGGCGTAGAGTAGCCGTACTGACTCCCCCACGGGCTGCGGCGGCTGCTGCCGGTCCACGAGGGCCTCGAGCACCCGGTTGACCTCGGACGTAGGCACCCGCTTGTCGCGCTCTTCGGCGACTTCGAGGATCAGGTCCAGGAGTTTGGGCACCCGCTGGCCGGTCTTGGCGGAGAGGTACAGGAACGGGATGAACTGCAGGAAGGGCGCCCGCTCCTCCACCTCGCGCTGGCCCCGCGCCGCGGTGTTCGTCTCCTTCTCCTCGATCAGGTCCCACTTGTTCACGGCGACGATGATCGCTGCGCCGCGCTCCCAGGCGTCGTTGGCGATCTTCAAGTCCTGGACGTGCATCCCATCCTTGGCATCCACCACCAAGACACACACGTCGGCGCGCTCGATCGCCTGCGAGGTCCGGAGCGTCGAGTAGAACTCGAGGTCGTCCGCGACCTTGCTTCGCTTGCGGAGTCCGGCCGTGTCGATGAACACGAGCGTGTGCCCCTGATAACTGAGGGGTGTATCGATCGCGTCCCGCGTGGTTCCGGGCTCATCCGCTACGACCAGCCGCTCCTCCCCGAGCAGGCGGTTCACCAGACTCGACTTCCCCACGTTGGGCCGACCCACGACCGCGACGTGAATCTGGGCCTCGTCGCTCGTTTCCTGGGCCGCAGGCAACAGCTCGACAATGCGGTCCAGCAGGTCGCCGGAGCTCTTCCCGACGGCGGCGGACACGGGGAAGGGATCGCCCAGGCCGAGCTCGTAAAAAGTGAGGTGGCGCGTGTCCTGGGGCAGCTGGTCGGCTTTGTTGGCGACCAGGATCACCGGGCGGCGGGCTGCGCGCAGATACTGCGCGATCTCCAGATCCGCGGGGTGCAACCCCGCTTCGACGTCCACCAGGAACAGGACGACATCACTCGCGGCCACCGCCGCCTCGACCTGGGCCCGGATCGCGCGGTTGAGCTGGTCGTGGGCGCCCGGCACCATCCCGCCCGTGTCCACCAGCCAGAACCGTCGGCCGTTCCACTCGGCCGCTCCGAAATGCCGATCGCGCGTGACGCCCGGACGGGCATCCACGATCGCGTCCCGGCCACCGATGAGCCGATTGAACAACGTGGACTTGCCCACGTTGGGGCGACCGACGATCGCGACCGTCGGAGCGCCGCTCATACCTCCCCTTTCCCCACCCCGTGGTGCGGAGTGCGGAATGGGGAGTGCGGAGTCTGACCCTCAATTCCGCACTCCGCACTCCGCACTCCGCACTCGATGAGCACGTCCGCAAAGTCATACGACAGGTGCACGGGCATCGGCACCCGCTCCGCGAGCTCGTCGGCGCTCAGATTGTCCACGAATACCAAGTCGTCGTTCACCGCCTCCGCCGGCAGCAGGACGAAGTCCAGGTCTTGCCGGTCGCTCAGCGCCCGCTCGATGGCCGTTCCGGGTAGGAGTCCCGCCGTGGTGACCGAGGACCCGAACAAGGTGTTCTCGACTACGACCAGCTCGAAGCGGCCGCCCGTCGTCGCCGCGACGTCGACCAGCACTTGTGGCATCAGTGGACCCATGGCGCGTCCGGTCACCACCCCAATGCGCTTCCCGGCCAGGTCGGGAAGCCGATCGACGGCCGCCGCGATCCTGGTCTGAAGGAAGCGCACCGAGCCCACCCCATTTTCGCGTTGCTCGAACTCGCCATACCACGTCGGGTCCGGCAGCGGCTCTCCCGCCTGGAGATAGAGGTCGTCGGCTCCAAAGCACCAAGGCGCCCCCCGTTCGGCGAGCGCACGCGTCGCCATCCGGTCGACCGCCGCGAGCGCCGCCCGGCACTCGTTCCGCGTCAGCTCGCGCACCAGGCCATGCTTCGAGAATTCGGTAAGGGCGACCGGAACGACCGAGACGGACACGACCGCGGGACCGAGGCCGTACAGCGCGGCGAGCGTGCGCTCGAGCTCGACTCCGTCGTTCACTCCCGGAACGAGGACGACCTGCGTGTGGAATGCAATCCCGCGGTCGGCGAACCAGGCCAGCTGAGGGATGATGTCAGGCGCCTCAGGGTTCCGGAGCAGCCAGCGGCGGACTGTGGGATCCGTGGCATGCACCGAGACGTACAGGGGCGACAGGCGGTACTCGACGATCCGCTCCATGTCCCAGGGCTTCAGGTTCGTGAGCGTCGCGAAGTTGCCGTAGCGGAACGACAGCCGGTAGTCGTCGTCGCGGATGTACAGCGGCGCGCGCAAACCATCCGGGTTGCCATCGACGAAACAGAAATCGCAGTGGTTCCCACAGCGCCGGATCCGGGGCGGCTCGAGCGTCACGCCCATCGGGAGTCCCTCGGGGCGCTCAATGTCGTACTCAACGTCCTCCCCCGTCGGGAGACGCGTCGCCAAAAGGAAGCGCTCGTCCGCGGTGAGGAACTCCCAGTCGAGGAAATCCTCGAGCGGCCGGCCATTTACGGCCAGTAACTCCGTTCCCGGGACGATCCCCAGCTCGCTGCCGATGGAATCGGGTGCCACCGATTGCACGCGAATCACTGCACCTGCCTGCCCTTCAAGGACTTTGTGAGCGTGACGTCGCAACCCCAACGTGGACCGTGACTTCCGAAAGCTACCAAATATGCCTTAGGAAGCGCGGTAACGCCAGCCGGCTACCCTCCTGCCGCTCACCTTGAGGTCGAACGCCTGACTCTGCCGGGGGGACATGGCGGGCACATCCTGCGTCTGGGTCGCGATCAGCTGCCCTGCGGGGTCGAGGAACTCGAACGTGACGTGGAGCGGGTTGGAGGGAGCAGCCTTCAGGTTGGTCGCCGCAGCCGACAGGGCGGCCCCTTCGCTGTCGGGGACGAAGCTGAGGACGGTGATCTCGACCGCGAGGTCGGCGTCGGCCCGCGCGACATAGGCCTTGGTGGAGTCGCGCTGCCGGCGGAAGTCCCACCCGGCCGCCATGAGCTTCAGTGACGCGCGGTTGAGCGGGTCGAGCGCCAGCAACCGTTGCGCCGTCGGCAGCAGGGCAGTCGAGTCGTGCAGCTGGTAGTAGGCCACGGCGAGAGAAAACAATGCGTCGCGGCGGTACGGGTTCTTGGCGAGCCCGAGCGTGAGCGCGCGGGCCGCGGGGCCGTAGAGCCCCTGCCCTACCATGCGCGTGCCGGGACCGAACAGGGCGTCGGGGTCCAGATCCTTCGAATGGACGACCAGCGAGTCGAACACGGCGGCGGCCTGAGCCGCGTGGCCGCTCTGTCCGTACAGGGTCGCGAGCGTCGTCGCCGCGTCGAGCTCACCCGGATAGGCCGCGAGGCACTCCTTCAGGGCGTCGATCGCGGGGGCGAACGCGGCGGTGAGCGCGCTCGAGTCGGCAGCGAGCTGCTGCACTGCCGCGGCCAGCGCAGCCCGTTGGCGCGCCACCGCCTCGGCCCGCGCCGTCGAATCGCGCGTGAACAGTTTCTGGTCCGCCGGCGCGAGCTTCGCGTCCCGCGCCTTGCGCGATTGGGAGGAGGCCATGAGGCGCGCCAGCACGGTGGAGTCGCTGGTGATCCCCCGCCGGATGGAATCGAGGCTCGCGCGCACGCGCGCGGCCCGCTGCGCGGCGGGATGGCCCTGCACCTTGCGCACCACCAGGTGCCAGGCGTTGGTCAGGGCCTCCCGCCGGTCGTTCGCGAAGGCCGCGGCGTCGCCGGCGGTGCGAGCCGCGAGGCGGTAGTAGGCGAGTGCCGAATCGTCGTTCGACCGGCTGGCATACAGAGCGGCCACGGTGGCGAATGCCTTGGGATTGCGGGGATCCAGGCGGGCAGCGACCTGTAGCAAACCGAGGGCGGAGTCCTGCTTGCCGTCCTGCCACGCTGAAAGGCCGTCGTTCAGCAACTTGCTCAGCAGCTCGCCGCGGTACGTGGCGATGTCCTCCGCGCACTTGGGCGCAAGCGTGGCCGCACGGCTGAGCGCCGTGTCGGCGCCGGCCACGTCGCCCACGATGACGTAGTAGCGGCCGAGGTAGTACCAGGCGGCGGGGTTCGTACTCTGGTTGTCTTGGGTGATCGCTTCGCCCAGGGCCTTCTTCGCCTGGACGAGCTGCGGCTCGCGCTGGTCGGGCTTCTCGACCGCCCCGCGCAGCACCTGCATCCCTTTGTCAATCTTAGAGTTACCTGATACGAGCTCGCAGGGGGGCCGAGGGGGCTCCCAGCCAGCCTGAGCGGCGAGCGGGAGGTCAAGGAGACCGGTCGCTAGGGCGAGCACGGCACCGCGCGCGACGGCACGCATGGGAGCTAGAAATGACGCGGGACGCGACCGCTGTCAACTACCGCGGGACCGGGCGGCGCCGCGCCGAGCGCGGCCAGAGCGCGGTCCGCCCGGACCCGGTTGGAATCCGCCTGGGCCGCGTGCGCGCTGAACAGGCGGTATTGCTCGATCGCGCCCTGCACCTTCCCTTGGGCGGCATACACGGCCGCTAACCAGAAATACGGGGCGGCGTAGTAGGGATCGAGCTCAATTGCCTTTCGCAACTGAACACCGGCCTCGTCGAGCCGACCTGCCGAACGGAGGACGGCGCCGTGGTAGAGCCGCAGCACGGGGTCGTGGTCCTCGAGCTGGACCGCGAGGTCCAGCTCGGCCAGTGCTGTCGTCGTGTCGCCGAGCGCCAATGCGGCCCCAGCGAGCCGTGCGTGGGCCCAGTAGAAGCCGAGGTTGGCGGTGAGCGCGCGCTCGAACGCGGCACGCGCGGCCGGGAAATCGTCCTGCTGGACGCGTACGATGCCGATCGCGTATTCGAACATCTCCCCCGAGATCATGACGGGCGAGATCCGCGCTTCCGCCCGGCCTCGCACCGAGTCCCGTGCCGCCTCCAGCTCGGCCACCGTACCGTCGTATCGTCCGAGGAAGAAGAGCGCTCGCGCCCGGTCGATTCGCACGCCGACGTCCTCGGGATGCTTGCGCAGCGCCACAGCGAACAAGCTCTCCGCACGGGCAAACTGCCGCGCCGCATACGCCAACGAGCCCCGCTGCACCGGGTCTCCGAACCGACGTGGGTCTATCTGCGGGAATTCCAGGCCGCTGTACAAGAACGGATTGCGTGCCCATGCAATGCGCATCAGCGAGTCCACGAGCTGGACCTGGCGCGGCGAGAGACCCACATGCCTCGTGGCCTTGATCGACCGCGTCTTGAGCCATGTCTGGAAGGCGTCTTGCTGCAGCGCCCGCAGCAAGACCATCCCGCGTGCATAGATCGGGTCGGGCCACGCCGGGTCGAGGCGAGACGCCCAGTAGAGCGCCATTTCAGCCGTGTCGAGCTTCGCGCCGAAGCGAACCAGCGGTTCGGCAAATTGGTAGTACGCACCGGCGGCGTTCGTGTCCGCGGTCGACGGGAGGCGTGGACGCGGTAGCTCGCGCCCCGAATCGACGGCGCTATGGAGCTCCTCGAGCCGCGCCATGGTCAGATGAGGTGGCGGTGTGGTACTGCAGGAGGTGAGGAGGACGGCGAGGACGGAGGAGCCCGCTACAGCACGCATCGCGCGGGTAGAAATGCCGCGACCGCGGACCGCTGTCAACTCCAGACGAACGTGACGACCGCGCCAGCTGGAAGGGTGTAGCGGAGGGACTGGCTGCCCCACAGTACGGTAAAGGCGCGGTCCTGGGCCGCTGTATTGACGACGATGAGCGCCTTGGAGCCGTCGTCGGCGTTCCGGAAGGCCACGCTCTGGACGCCGGCGACGCCGGAGGTCGACGCAATCCGCCGTGCGTTGGGCCGGACGAACCGGCTGGCGTGGGCCAGGGCGTAATACTCCACGTTACGCGTGACGGCCCCGGAGGCCGAGGTGATCGTCACCACCCCGCGGCAGTCTCCGCAGCCACCCGTATGCGGCCCATGGTTCTCGTCCAGGGCGAGATTCCAGAGGAGCACGCCCTTTGCCCAGTCGCGTGTGGCATCGATGATGAGCGTACCCACGAACCACTTGAGATTGTCCGCAAAATTTGGCGCCCACTCGCCGCCCGAGCACTCGGTGAAGTAAGTGTCCTTATCCGGGTGGGCGTCATGCACCAGGGTCTGCGCGGACACGTCCCCGCCGTAGCAGTGCCACGCGACCCCCGCGATGTAGCGGGGCGCCGCGGTATCGGCGAGCACCTGGAGCGGAGACTGGTAGTCGTCCCAGTTGTGGTCCCAATCGAGGATAATGGTCCCAATGCCGCGCTGGGCGAGCAGGGGCCCTAGGTACTGGCCGATGAATTGGGCGCGGGCGGGTGGCTCGAGCCGCATACCGGGATAGGTGGGCGGCTCGTAGTGAGGCTCGTTCTGCACCGTAATCGCGTAGACGGGCACGCCCTCGGCGCGGTACGCCTCGATGTAGCGACCGAAGTATTCGGCCAAGGGCCCGTACGCTTCGGGGCGGAGGGTCCCCTGGATCAGGCTGCCGCTAGTCTTCATCCACCCCGGGGGGCTCCAGGGCGACGCCATGATTTTGAGCTGCGGGTTGATCGCGAGCGCGCGCTGCACGACCGGCAGAACGTAGGCCCGATTGGAATCGATCGAAAAATGCGCCAACGTCGAATCGGTCTGGCCCGCGGGCATGTCGTCGTAACTGTACTGATGTAACGAGAAATCGGACGCGCCCATCGTGAGGCGCGTGAAGCTCAGTCCGAGCCCGGGACTGGGGCCGAACAGCTCCCGCAGCAGCGCTTCCCGCTGAGCCGGCGCCAGCTTGTTCTGGATCAGCCACGCCGACGCGTCCGTGATCGCGGCCCCGAAGCCTACCATCTCCTGATACGTCGTGCCCTCGTCGACGACGATCCGGAGCAGGGTCGCCGGCGGGGTGCCGGAATCGAAGTGGACGTCGGCCTCCCTCGACAACAGCTTCGATCCGTCGCCGGTCGTCAGCCATACCTGAGCGGGGGGCCCCTGCGGTGGCAGCGGGCCGGGCGAAGGCTCCCCCGGCGCCAGGCGCCCGCACGCCACGACGGCGACGAGCGCCCACGCCGGTGGCCGCATCAGTTCCAACCCGGGTTCTGGGTCAGGTTGGGGTTTTTGCTCAGCTCCCCCTGGGGAAGGGGCAACAGGTTGCTCGGTGCGCCATGCACGGTCGTCTCACCCGGGGAAATGGTCCCGAGCTCTGTGGTTTTGGCCGTGATGACGCTGTTGAGGACGCCCCAGCGCGACAGGTCGAACCAGCGTTGCCCTTCGAACACGAACTCGCGCCGCCGCTCCAGCCAGACCGAGTCCCGGAACGCCGCGCTCGAGAGCCCCGATACGGAGGCGATTCCGGCGCGCGTGCGTACCGCGTTGAGTGCCTGCTCCGCCGTCATGGCCGCGACTGGAGCACCGCCTTCGTTCACGGCCTCGGCGTACATCAACAAGACGTCGGCGTACCGCACCACGATCCAGTCGTTGGACTGCCGCACCCAGGCCCGTTGGTGCATGTTCTGGAAGTCGCTCTGGTCCAGATACTTGAGGAATGCAGGACCGAGCGTGGCCGGCGGATCGGTCCACTTGGCGGTGTCGCCCAGTGCGTCGACGTACGGCGACGTAATGAAGGTCCCGCCCAAACCGCGCGTGTCCGACGCGGCGAAGAGGCGCGCGAGCGATGGCGCAACGGTCATGAGTCCGTACGCGTCCCCGCCGGGGAACCCGGAGGGGAGGCTGAACAGCGTATGCACGCTGCCGGCGCCGGGATCGAGCAGGCCATTGTAGTTGACCTCGAAGATGCTCTCGGAATTGGTGATCTTGGTCGCGATCTTGAAGCAATCCTTCCAGTTCGGCAGCAGGGTGTAGTGGTTGGAGGCGATCAGCTGCCCCGCCGTTTGCGCCGCGTTGGCCCAGTCCTGACGGGTGAGGTATACCTTCGCGAGCATTGCCTGGGCAGCCCCACTCGTAATGCGGCCGACCTCACTGCTGGAGTAAGACGGCGGCAGGCCCGCCATGGCCTGCTGCAGATCACTGACAATGAGGGCGTATACGTCTGCCGCCGGCGCGCGCGACACCCGGAGCGCGTCGAGCGATTTCACCTCGTGCTCGAGCAGCGGCACGTCCCCGAACGAGCGGACCAGATTGAAGTAGGCGTTCGCGCGCAGGAAGCGCGCCTCGTTCAGGAGCCGGTCGCGCAGCGTGGGATCCATGGTGATGCCGGGCACGCGATCGAGCACGATGTTGGCCCGGTTGATGATCCAGTACGCGCTGCCCCACATGTCGCCCATGGGCCATTCGGTGGAATTGAAGATGTAGTCGCTCATCCGGTGTCCGTCCGCGCCGAAGCGCGGGCCCGCCATGATGTCGTCGGTGGCGATGTCCGAGATGTACCAGAACCCCAGCCAGTAGGACCATTTGGTCGACTCGTACACCGCATTGGTCGCCGCGACCGCGTCGGACGAGGTTCGGTAAAAGTTCTCCGGAGTGAGCACGTCGGACGGGCTCGGGTCGAGGAAGCTTTCGCACGACGTCACGAGGAGCAGCGCCGCCAGTACGCCGAGCCCAGAGATCCGTTTAGTCCGTCGCATAGGATGGCTCCGTTTCGCCTAAAAACCGGCCGTGAAGCCGAAGGTGATCTGCCGCACCTGCGGGTACGTCCCAAAATCGATCCCTTGCGCCAGATTGGTCGTGGCGTACTCGCTGATCTCGGGGTCATAGCCCGTGTAGTTCGTGACGGTGAAGAAATTCTGCGCGCTGATGTACAATTGCAGCCGCGACATGCCCTTCAGATGCATCGCGTCCAGCCAGGCGGTGGGGACGTTGTAGCTGAGCCGGATATTCTTGCCGCGCAGGTATGAGCCGTCCTCGACGAACAGACTGGACTCGGTGCTCTCGAACGTGTTGCCGATTTTCGGGACCCCAATCCCGGGCCCGCCAGTGATGACGTCCTGCAGCTGGTTCGCCGTCCCTCCCGCGGCCGTGAGCAGCGAGCGGTTGATGTTGTAGACCTTGCTCCCCACCGACCATTGCAGGAACACGGACAAGTCGAAGTTGCGGAACGTAAAGCGGTTGCTCAGGCCGCCGGTGTACTTGGGCTGTG
>WNFP01000868.1_pt1 | contig 23441 bp, 24 predicted proteins | sample 5400201 | NCBI WGS metagenome assembly WNFP01 (sample SAMN13153355, study PRJNA577476) | soil metagenome | isolation source: 115 cm saprolite under Madrone tree | place: USA:California | collected 2016-06-14
TTCAGCATACCTCTTCACGGGCGGCCGCGGAGGAGTTGCGTCACTTCTCGACTCGGTGCCTCGTCAACGTCCGCGAACCATTTTCTGAGTCGACGATGATCGTATCATCCGCTAAAAAGAAGGTCAATTGACGCCCCGTCGTGGTCCCTTCCACCGCATCGTAGATCGCGGGATTTCCGCCGCTCATTACGAATTTTCCGTCCGTCGCGTTGTACTCTCCCCGTTCGGCTGTGGCCTTCCTCGTCCCCTGTTCCACAATCACGCCGCCCGTGCCAACCGCCCGGCTGATCTGCTGGGCTCCCGCCGCTGGATTTGCCGCGGCCGAACCATTCGCCGCATTCGAATTGGGCTTCCCGGCCCTCGTAAAATATAAATCCACCACGGCGGCGTGCATGATTTGTTCCGCCGATTGCGCCACCACCTTCTTTTCCAGGTGCGCGCGGCTCTCTGCATCGCGGTACATCAACGTCCCCGCCGTTACATGCCACAACCGCGGCTTCTTCGGCCCCGCTTGCACGGCCACGGTCTGCGCCGGCAAAGGGCCCACGGCCTGGGGGAAAACCGCGCGAACATTTCCAATGGCATTCATAACCCTCGCCTCGCGCAGCAGCTCGATCGAATCTGCTTCCATCACCGAATCGCCCTGCCACAAGCGAGCATGTCCCGTGTACAGGGCTCTCCCCGTCTTCGAATTCCCCTGCATCGCATCAGCCGAAATGTTCGTAGGTGCGGCGACAAGTTGCGCTCCGCTTCCTCTTGTCGAAAAGTCCGTCGACCGTACGCCTCCTTCGGCACGAATCTCTCCGTTGCTCTGCACAAACGTGATCCGTCGCGCCTGCGTCTCCGCGACTGCGTCGCGGGCCAGCGCTTTTCCCGTCAGCAACGCCGTCTGCGTTGCCCGGACAAACGTCGCGTGGTCCGCCTGTCCGCTCCTGTCGCCCTCCTTCAGCCTCACCTCTCCCTGCAGATCCATCTGCGACCATCCGCCACTAGCCAGCAGTTGGGCCACTCCGCCGTGCGCGGTTGCTGTCTGCACGGGCTTGCCGTCCGCCGCCCGCTCTGTCAATACATTGCCGGTTGCAACCAACTTTCTCGCCTTGCCCTCCTCCCCGAATTCCATTTCGAGCTTATCCGCCTGCAGTTTTGTGCGCGCAGCCTCACTGCCCGCGGGGGCTCCCGCGTTCCCGTTCTGCGGCGCCGCGTCTGTCCATTCGATACTCCCAGCCCTCAAGGTTTCCGCTCGCTTGAGCTTGCTGCCCCCGCCTTTTTTCCCATCGGCGAATTCCATCAGCAATGCACCCGTCTGCAGCATTCTTGCCTCGCCGGACTTCTCTGCCCGCGTTTTCAGTTGCACGTTGCCTTTCAAGTTCAATTCTCTCGGCTGGTTTACCTTTGGCCACAGCTCCATTGCGCCGTGCTCCGCGCGGAACTCATCTACCTCGTTTCCCGTGCGCCGCGAACCCCGCACCTCTATAATCCCCTCGATCCTCGTCAGCCAACCCTCGGGCGCAAATTGTGCCGTGATTGTCTCCGCGCTCAGATTTGTTGGGCCATCCGCGCCCTGGGATTCTAATTCCGGGTTTTCCCCATCCAGTCCCCGTGTAACCACTAGTTTCTCTGCGCGAAACGCCGCGTCCAGCGTTAGCGTCAGCTTTCCCCCACGCAAATGCGCTGTGTGCGTTTCCGCCTCCACCGGTCCGTACAATTGCATCGTCCTCGAGTCCCGCTCAAAATCGAGACTCTTCCCCGTCACACGAATGGGTTCTTTCCTGTCCGCACTCGCAGCGTTTTTCCCGGCCGCGTCATTTTTCGACGGCATCAGGGAAAACCGCACATCTCTCAGTAGCCTCACCATCCCTTCTTCGGAGTGATACTCGACTCCCACGGCCTCCCCATTTCCATTCGGAAAGACGAACTTCACGGGCTGCTCCGTCCGCGCCATACCACTGGCGCGGTTAAAGACCACCCCGCGGGTCTCCACGTGTACTTTCTGCTGCGCCGTTATTTCCGGATTCTTCGTTCCCCGCTCGGCTTCCTCCCGGCTCTGCAGGTCCATCTGCACTTCGCCGCTGCAGGCGATGCTTTCCCCCGCTTTTTCGTATTGGCAGCTTTGCGTATGAATGGTGTCGTGCCGCTCTCCCTTCTTTCCGAAGATCGTGATTTTCACGTCCTCCAGCAAGCTCGCCTCTTTATCCTTGAAATCCGTGGCCTTCGAAGCCTCCACCGTGAAAATTTTTTGGTTTCCATCCATCTTGGAAAAGGTGAGCCCGTTCGAACGGCGCGTCACGTCTTGCGGAGCCGGCGGCGGCGCTTTTTGCTGCTCTCGATGAGCGGCCCATTTCCGCTCCAGAAACACCCCAGCCGTCAGACTCGCCAGCAGCAACGCCGCTACTGCCGACCAGCGCGCATACTTCGCCGCTTCGCTTCTTTTCATGTCTTCAGTTAAGCAAAATTTCGATGGAGTGTATAGAAGTTGGAATGTTCGTTCAGAAGAAGGAGAGATTAATCAGTCGACCCTGCGTTCGCCGCCACATTCGGCAAAATCCCCATATTCGCGGCGGCGACGCTGTCGCGCTTGGTATTCTTCACCAAGTACATGGCCTCATCAGCAAGGTGCAGCAATCCTTCCTTGGTTCGCGAGTCCATGGGGTAGGATGCCACTCCCACGCTGGGCGTCAGCCGGATGTTTAACCCTTCCGGCCCCAGCCAGACGCCCTCGCGCACCAATTTATGTAAACGCCGCGCCACGTTCAACGCGCTCTCTTTCGATGTCTGCGGCAGCAGGATTACAAACTCATCGCCGCCATAACGGAACGCGAAATCGATCAGCCGGCAATGCTCCTTCAGCGCATTTCCAATCTCCGCTAGCAGCCGCGAGCCCACCAGGTGCCCATGCGTATCGTTCACCTGCTTGAAATGATCCAGGTCGATGAACACGATCGAGAATTCATAGTTGTAGCGCTGCGAACGGTAAATCTCCGTTTCCAGGATGAAGCCCATGTGCCGCGCGTTATAGAGCGAAGTGCAGTCGTCCGTGATGGTCAGCTCGTGAATTTTCTTCACGTGCCGGGCGTTCTCCAGCGCAATTGCCGCGAAGTCGGAAAGCGCCTCCAGCAGCTTCAGGTCCCGGGGGTCGAATCCTTCCGGCCCGATGCAATTGATCAGCTCGATCACCCCCAGGCAAGTGTCGCGGAATCTCACCGGCACCGCCACGATCGACTGCGTCTCGGTTTTGGTCTTCTCGTCCACCTTCGAGAAAAAGCGCGTGTCCTTCGTCGTGTCCGGAACCACAACGGTCTCGCCGTGCTGCGCGACCCAGCCCGCAATTCCCTGCCCCATCTTGATCCGAACGTCCTTCAGTGCCTGCGAAGCTTTCCCCACCGCCAGCTCAAAGTACAGCTCTTGCTTAGCCTCATCCAGCAGCAGCAGCGACCAGTTGTCCGGGCGCAAAAATTCATCGATCTTCTCCATGATCGTACGGAGAACTTGATCCAGTTGTAGTGAGGACGTCAGCGCCTTCCCCAACTCCTGGAAGACGGCCACCTCTCCCTTTTCCCGCTGTGCGGACGGCACCGCAGGATTACGGCGGCGTTCGACGGCCGGAAACTGATTCACTTCCTCCACTGGCGCTTCTTCCTCTCCATCGCGGATTCTAAGCCTGGCAATGCTCGCGCCTGCTCCTGGCTGCCCCACGCTCGTCCAGAAACACGAATTCGCCCGATTCTCATGAACGGACGCGAATCTTCGCCAGTATAGGCTCCTCCCAAAAAGCCTTGCAACCCGCTCGTAGTACAGGCGTGGCTATCTCGCCATCCTCACTTGGCGTGCTGTGTTCTGGCGAATTCGGGGTCCAGGTATGTCGGGTCTACTTGGCGGGCCATTGAAAGCACAGGTTATAGCCGTCCGGATCGCTCACGTACAACTGCTTCATGCCGTAGTGCGCGACTTTGGGCTCCTTCGCAGCAACGCCACGCGCACGCAGGTAAGCGTATGCCGCATCTACGTCCGGGCAACCAAAATAAATCGCCGTATCGTCGTGGGCGGAAAAGCGAACAGGATCAGGAGCCGCCGGCCGCGCATCCTCTTCGTAAGCCGTGTTCAGCATCAACTCCACGCCATTCAGCTTGAGTAGCGCCCAATCGAAGTGCTCCCCCTAGGCTTGGACGTGCTCACCAGGTCGAACCCCAGCACATCCCGGTAAAATGCGATGGAGGTGGGCATGTCGAAAACTTGCAGCAACGGCGTCATCCCCCGAATCTCAATCGCCTTGTGATCCTCCTGTTGAATGCCCATGACCTCGCGCCATGGCCAATCTGCGGACGATGATAATCGAATAAGAACAGATTTTATCTAATCGGGGGGACAGTATTTTCCGGCGAGGAGAATCCGAGCCATCCAGTCGGCATGGGGTAGCCCCGAACGCTGGAGTTCTTCTGCTTCACTCTGCACATCGTACTCGACCCGGCGAATGGTGATGCTCTCTCCTTCTATCACCAAATAAGATGCGCGTATATCTGCGTCATAGGATTGGCTGACGCTGCCTGTATTCGCTACGGTCATGCCTTGCACTCGGCGTATGTACGGAATATGAATATGCCCGTAGACCACGATGGGAGCTCGAAGCGACGCGTAGGTATTCTGCAATTCGGAATCGCTGGCATTGGGTAGGGGAGCCCGCCAGCAGTCATCGGGGCTGGCATGAACCAGGCTAAAGCCGGGCTGCGAGTACAGAGCAGGAAGTCCTTCAAGCCATTGCAATCGTTCTTCACCGATGCTCGCAAGCGTCGGAGGAATCGTCTCTTGCACCATGGCAAGAATCGGCGCGATCTTCGGGTTTGCGGCGGCATATTCAGCCAGACGTTCAGGCGCCCAAAGCATCTCATCCGTATTCCCGCGGACCCCGGGCCACCCGAGAGAGCGGACTTGATCGATGATCTCCGCCTGATGCGCTCCCCCCGTAGCCAAATCCCCGCCATGGACAACGACGTCTGGCGCAACCTGCCGCAGGTCCGCGACAACGGCCTCGAAGGCGCGCCGATTCCCGTGAATATCCGATACGATCGCGACTCTCATTTTGTCCGCTGCCGCCTCGCGACAATGACTTGGACGCACGCCGTACAGGGGCTATGGAGCTGTCCCACTAATGGCCCGGGCCAGCGGAATCTGCACGGTCAATGTTGTCCCCTTACTTCTTGAGCCTCCGAGTGTAAACGTACCCCCAAACGCAAGGGCGCGTTCTCGCATGCCGGTAATGCCAAGCGAATCGTGGCTATGAATCGGCTTCCTAGTGATGCCCTTCCCGTTGTCCATTACCGTTAAAATCAGGCCGTTTTTCTTCCTCATCAAAGTAATGCGGGCCCGCGAAGCATGAGCATGACGGGCAACATTCGTAAGAGCTGCCTGGACGATTCTGAAAATAGCGACTGCCGCCGAACGGTCAAACTTCGCTTTTGCAGTGTTCGTCTTAAAGCTGCACCCTATTCCAGTATGTCCCTCGAATTCCCTCGCCTCCGATTTCAACGTTTTAACTAGGCCCAATTCATCCAAAACGCCGGGTCGCAATTCACTCGCGATGTTCTTCACCGATCGCATCAAGCTCGTCGTGGTGGCTCATAGCGATCTGATTTTCTCCTGCAAGGGCCGTTGCCCGGGAGTCAACTTGCGGGATATCCAGGACAATCCTAAGTGCAAGCTAGTGAGCCCCTGGCCAAACTCGTCGTGAAGCTCACGAGCGATCACGGCCCTTTCATTCTCGCGCACCGACAGCAAATATGACGTGAGGGCGCGCCATTGATCCCTGGAACTCTTGAGGTTCTCTTCCGCCTGCTTCAAACAAACAAGCATGACGTGACGCTCACCGACAATCGCGTCCACCTGCTGGGTCCTCAGGGCGTGAATGAGTTCCTCTGCCTCTTTCATCTTGCCAGCCAGTCAAGCGCAGGGTCACGCATAAAGGGCCACGCAAACCTTCCAGTAAAAAATCAAACTAGGGATATCGCGATGAAACGGGCGGGTGGAGCATTGAATTTCGGTAGCTCTTTGTATGGCTCCAGACGACATGCGGATCACATGCGAATAGCGCAATTTTGAAACTGCTGATGAATTTCGGCAGGCGGCTCATGCAATTCTTTTCGACTCCCCTGCACGACACCACCCAACCAGAAAATGCGAGTACCGGGCTCGGAAATCGGGAAATGCGAGCGATCAAGCCGCACGGACCGGCTCGCCGCGGAACCTGATCGCCGCGACAATGCCAAGCAAGACAAAAACCGTCAGAGCGACGGCCTGCGTGATCAAAAATGGCGGCTCGGACTGCGTCGGAGCTACCGCTTTCAATCCCGGCACCTTCTGGAAAGCCTGCGCGATCAAGACGAAGACGTTGAGATACAGGGAAATCACGGCAGTGACCGCGTAAATCCTGCGCCAGGCGCCCGCGAGCTGAAGGGCGTAGCGGGCCAGGATTGCAATCGCCAGCATCAACAGCGATAGGATGCCCACGCCATGCGACGGCAAAAAGCGATGGAACGGAAAGAGGAACCCAGTCACGCTCGTAGCCACGGTGCTAACCAGAAAGAGCGCAGTCCAGCGGTCGAGCCGTTTCCCGACAAGCAGCGCTAACACGACGACGAATCCAGAGAAGATCCCGATCAAGCTCAGCACCACATGCACAAAGGTGAATGTCGTCATCCCTAAGATCATGATGCCCATCCGTTCAAAGGCTTGTGATTGTTATGGTGCTGCGGTGAAAATTGCCACACATGACCATCAACCGGGATTTCTGTTTTGCTTTCCGGCTGGCCGAAAACTTACACTTAATACCATCAGTACGCAATGGGGCGATTTCCAGACTGGTCTTCCCCTCCAATTCCCGTCTCCGCTGCCCGCCGCTCACGCCCCACTTTCCTCTCCGTTTGACAGCATTGGATTCCTCCGCCTATAGTCCGTTCAGGGACCCCACGCCGCCTTCCGATCGCCCCGACCGGATTGGGGTGTTCGAAACCGAGGGCGCCCGCCGATTCATCAAGGACAGGTTCCGGTTCATGGCCAGGGGAAATTTTGGTGACCGCCTGAAGCGCGAGCGCGAGCTGCGCGAAATTTCCATTGAAGAGCTTACAAAGGCCACCCGCATCAGCGCCCGTTTTGTCGAAGCCCTCGAGAATGAAGATTGGAGCCGGCTGCCCGGCGGCGTCTTTGGCCACGGGTTCGTGCGCACCATCGCGCGTTATTTGGGCCTCAATGAAGAAGTTTTCCTCGGCGAATACGATCTTGCCCGCGCCGATCATTTGGCCGCAGCTCCCCCCAAACCCGAGGAACGCATTCCGTCGCCGCCGACATGGCTTCCCGTTGCGGCCCTTTTTCTGTTGCTTATTTTGCTCACCGGAGTTTTCTATTCCGCACGCTACGGCTGGCATCGCTATGCTGCCTATCGCGCCACCAAAAAATCCGCCGCTGCTTCCTTGTCCTTGCAGCCTCAGCCTCAGCCCGGTTCCACTTCGCCGGTATCGGTGGAACAATCCTCCTCCGCGGTTCTTCTCGACCTCTCCGTCTCCACTTCCGCCGCCACGCGCGTCCGCATACTCGCGGACAGCAAACTTCTTCTCGACACCGAGTTGCCTGCCGGTGAAACCCGTCACTTCTCGGCCAGTCGGCAATTCGAGGTGACCGCGGGCGACTCCTCGGCGGTGTTGCTGGAATTGAACGGCAAAGCCATGCCACCCCTCGGCGCGCCCGGCTCCTCCGGTACAATCGTGCTTACACAGAAGGACTTGAGGCCATAATCCGGTGGAAACTCTCAGTCCCGAAGTTCTCGAAGATCTGCGCCGCGGCCGCGCCACGCGCGAACGAAAAATCGCCGTTTGCACCGGCGGTGCGCATCTTGCTCCCGCGGAACGCGCGGAAATTCTCGCCGTTCTTGCCGGCGACGCCGACGAAGTCGTCGCCGCCCGCGCGCAGGATGCGATTCTCTCGCAGCCTATAGAATCCTTCGTCGAAGCCCTCAAACGCGAGCAGGCTCTCCCCGCGCTCTTTTCCTACGCGGGAAAAAATCTTGCCGACAAGCCCGGCGTCTGCGACGCCATGGTGCAAAACAAAAACTGTTCTGCCGAGCATCTCGTTCCTGTCGTTCGCCATCTCTCGGCTCTCGGCATTCAGTCGCTGATGGAAGAACTCGATCGCGTAACTGAATCCCCCGCGTTGGCCGCCGCTCTCGAGCATTCTTCCTCGTTGACCATCGATCAAAAAAATCAACTTCACGAACTTCACGGCCCGGAGAATCTCATCGACGAAACCGCGCTCGCCGAAGCCGCGGCTGCGGTGGAATCCGACGCTGTAAGGCGGCAGACTCTGATTCAGCGACTGGCGAAAATGACCGTCGCGCAGCGTGTGCAGTTCGCCATGAAGGGTGGCTCCGAAGCGCGCCGCACTCTCATCCGCGACAACAACAAGGTCGTCCAGCGCGCCGTGTTGCAATCACCTCGCCTCACCGACCAGGAAGTGGAAGCCTTCGCTGCGATGTCCAGCCTCACGGATGAAATTCTTCGCCTGATCGCCGGCAACCGCAATTTCCGCAAGAACTACACCGTCGTCCGCAATCTCATTAACAATCCCAAGGCGCCTCTAGACGTCACCATGCACATGCTTCCCATGCTAAATGCCGTGGACCTCAAGCGCCTCACCACCAACAAAAACGTTCCCGAAACTCTCCGCACCACGGCCGTTAAGCTCCAGCGCACCCGCGCGGAGCTCAAAAAATAGACTTCTTCGTATTTGACGATTCGCTGTGGCTCATCAGGCTTGCTTAGGACCCGGGCGCCAGCTTTGGATGCTGGAGATGAAATCCCGTCGCTTCCTGATAGGCGCGCGCGAACGCCAGCACTTCGGCCTCGCCGTACAATTTCCCGAGAAACGTCAAACTTGTGGGAGTTCCGGGGCCGCCTGCGTTCTGGAAATCGCTCGCGTCGTCCGAGGGATATTTCGGCGCATCGCTGCCGCGCAGCCCATTCGGCAAAATCACTGCCGGGTGTCCCGTCAAATTCGTAATCACCAGCTGTTCGCCGCTCGTCGGCGCCACAATGACGTCAAAACCGTCGAACACTTTTGCGACTGCATCCATCGCCATCCGCCGCGCTCGCGCGGCCTGGATGTATTCCACAGCCGGAATAAACCGTGCCGTTCGAAACGTATTCGGCCAGTCGTAATCCTTCTGCGATGTCAGTAGCTTGTCTTTTCCCGTGCGCGTCAGTTCATCGAAAGCCGCCGCCGATTCCGCCGTCAGCATCGCCACCATGGCATCGTAGGGAAATTTCGGCATCTCGACAGGCAAGAGGTTCACTCCCATCTCACGCAATTTCGCCAATGCGGCCTCGTTGTATTTTCTGTCGTATTCCGCTCTCGCCTGCGCTGCTTCGCGGCGCTTCTTCCGCTCTTCGCGCTTTTTCTGTTCTTCGGGAGTCGCGGCCGGCTCTTCCTTCGCGGCCTCTTGTTGCTCGTCCGGTTTCCGTTCGAATGCGGATTTCAAATAACCGGCGCGCAGCTTGCGCCAATCCAGATTCGCGTCCCAATTGAATACTGCGGACTGTACCGTGCGATCCTTGCCATCTCGCCCCTGAATCGCATCCAGGACTAGCGCGCAATCTTCCACTGTTCGGCAGATGGGCCCCAGCTTGTCCATACTCCAGGAAAGCGCCATCGCGCCCGTCCGCGGCACCAGCCCGAACGACGGTCGCAGTCCCGTGCAACCGCAGCGCGTCGATGGTGATGAAATCGAGCCGAGCGTCTCCGACCCGATGCTGAACGCCACGCATCCCGCCGCGGTCGCCGAACCCGGTCCCGCCGAAGAGCCGCTCGATCCCTGATTCGTGTTCCAGGGATTCCGCGTCACGCCGCCGAACCACACATCGCCCAGCGCCAGCGCGCCCAGTGTTAATTTTGCCACCAGCACCGCACCTGCTTTATCCAAGCGTTTTACAACGGTCGCGTCTTCATCGATCATCTGGCTTTCGAATCCGCCCGCGCCCCACGTCGTTCGAATGCCCTTCGTTGCCAGCAAGTCCTTGGCGCCCCACGGCAAACCGTGCAGCGACCCGCGGTATTTTCCCGCGGCAATTTCTGCATCTGCCTGCTTGGCCTGCGCGAGCGCGCGCTCTTCCGTCAGCGTCACTACAAACTTCAGCGCGGGATCGTACTTTTTCAACCGGCCCAGGTACATCTCCGTCAGCGCGAGCGACGAAACTTTTTTCGTTCGAACGAGCTCACCCAATTCGCGCACGCTCGCGAACGCCAAATCCTCCAAATTCCTCGGTGCACCCGAGGCGCCGGCGCTGGGCGCCTTGGAGATGCGCATCGGTTTGCGTTCCGTTTCGAACTTCATCCCCGGGAGCGTGGGATCAAAAATCAGCGCGGGCTCGACGGAATTCGGTATGTGCAACTTGTAGATTTCTTCGTAACCTTTCGCCTGATCGTTTAGGTTTTCGAGCATCATCTCTTTGTGTTCTTCGGAGATGGGAACATCCGCGATGGCGGCGGCATTTTCAATCATTTCTTTGGTAATCTTCTTCGCAGCCTGCGCCTGTGCTTGCGCCCACAGCACTCCCGGAAACAGCGTTCCTGCCAGACCCATTCCCGAACACGCCTTCATGAAATTTCGCCGATCCAGCATCCTTATCCTCTCCTTTGTGCAGCCCCGCAGGCGCGCGCGTAAGATATCACACCACTCCCTTGGCCGTTTTGCTGCTTTTTTGCTCCGGAAAATGTGAGGGCCAGAGCAGCGCCGATGGACGTCGTTTCTTTTTTCCTGAACGAAACTAAATGTTGTACGATTCCCGCATTCTGAAAGGAGTTTCTATGACACGTTTCACGCGGTTTTTCGTTTTCCTCGCGCTCTTGCTTCTGAGTCTTCCCCTCCGGCATCTCCATACCGCCAGCGCCGGCAGCCCTTCCCCTGAAGGGAAGGAAGTTGTCCTCAAGGCGGCAGACATCACTCCGAAAGTTTTTCCGGAACGCGTTTTTTTCCGCGGCCAGAGCGCCCCAGTCCAGTTCCGCAACAGTGGTGGAGTTCACTTTGCTGACGATCTTTACGTTCTCGCGGGAATGGTGGACAGCTCCGGCTACTCCACGGGGATCAAAGAGAAGTACCAAGCATATCTGCTCAACGAAGTCACGCTCGAAATCGCCGGTCAAACCTTGAAGCCCGGCGCTTACGGCATCGGTTTCGTCACCGGAGGGAAGTTTGTGGTGATGGACCTGGGCGCCAACGACGTCTTGCAGGCCACCTCGCAGCACGACGCGGAAATGAAGCGACCCGTGCCGCTGCAAGTGCTTGCCTCTAGTACGGCGGGCAACTACCGGCTATACATCGGCCGCGATTACGTGGAGTTCCGCCGCGCCCACTAGCTCAAGCATCCCTCTTTGCTCGAAAATCCGATCGACGACTTAACTATAAAACTCTGGACCGAGATGATTGAGGGAGAGAGCCGGAATCGCTGGCGGCAAACCATGAAAGATTTCGCCCACCTGTTTTCCTTTGCATCCGAGCGAAGTGCGTCATAGGATACCGCCACCTGTTTCCCTGATTCTCCATTCGAAAGAGTTCCTTCATGAACTTTCATCGATTGAATTGGCTGGGAGTCGTGGTTGCCGCGATATGCACCATGGTGGTGGGATTCCTGTGGTATTCACCGATTCTTTTCGCGAATGCCTGGATGCGTGAAATGGGCCACGATCCGAACGACAAAGCCAAGATTCAAGAGATGCAGAAGACTGCCGGGCTCGCTTACACGGGTTCTTTTCTGGCCAGCCTGGTGTCCGCTTCCACCCTGGCGCTGTTCCTTCACTGGCTTCGGGCAGAAGGCCTCCATATCGGCTTGATGGTGGGGTTCCATGTGTGGCTCGGATTTGTCGCCACTGTGCAATTGACCGGCGTTCTGTTCATGAAACAGAGCATGAAGCTCTTCGCCATCAACACCGGCTACCAGCTTGTCTGCTACCTGGTTATGGGAGCGATCCTCGCCGTGTGGAGGTAACCTTCCGGGCAGGTGCTACGAAGACAGAAAGTTGAAGTAGCTTGCAACAACCCCTCCGGACAGACAGAATGTCCGGCGTTCACACTTGCCTACCGCATCTGCCAACGAGAACAACAGGCTTGCGCGTCCGGTCAACCGGGTGATCGCGCTTCTCGCCATCGCCGCCTTAATCAATTACATTGATCGTGGCAATCTCTCCATCGCGGCCTCGCTGCTGAAGGTCGAACTGAATTTATCCGCGTCGCAGCTTGGCATCCTGTTGTCTTCTTTTTTCTGGACCTACTCTCTCTTCCAACCGGTTTCCGGCTGGCTGGCGGACCGTTTTGACGCCAAATGGGTGTTAGCTATCGGGTTTTTTCTTTGGTCCGGAGCCACGGCGGCGACCGGCGCCTTGCACACATTCGCGGCGCTGCTTACCGCACGGCTGATGCTGGGAATCGGTGAATCGGCCGCATATCCCTGCTACGCCAGGACACTGGTCCGGCACGTTCCGGAAGTGCGCCGGGGCTTCGCAAACGCGCTTATCGCTACCGGAGTCGGATGCGGCCCAGCCTTGGGCACGTTTTTCGGCGGCACGCTTATGGTGCGATACGGATGGCGCCCATTCTTCATCGTTCTCGGTCTTGTCAGCATGGCCTGGCTGATTCCCTGGCTCCGATGGGTTCCGCGAGCAGGGACAGCGATTTCGCCCGTGGAGACGGGCGGCCCGGGATTTCTCGAACTCCTGAAGCAGCGCTCGGTATGGGGGACCTGCGGTGGCCTTTTTGGCGCAAACTACGTGCTCTACTTTGAGATCACCTGGCTGCCGTACTACCTGCAGCAGGAGCGCCACTTTCCCATAGGCACGATGGCGAAAATCAGCGGCGCCGGCTATTTGTGCTATTCGGCAGGCGCCGCGATCTTCGGCTGGATTTCCGACCGGTGGATCGCCGCTGGCGGAACACCCACGGTGGTTCGCAAAACCTTTGCCGGCGTAGGAGCGGGGACTGCCGGGCTGTTGCTTCTCGGGTGCGCTCTCGCCGGCCCAAGGCTTTTGGTGATTCTGCTGCTCCTGGCGTTTGGCGCGGGCGGAATGTGCGGGTCCAATATCTGGGCGATTACGCAAACGCTGGCCGGTCCGCGGATGGCGGGCCGCTGGACGGGATTTCAAAACTTCGTGGGGAATCTTGCGGGCTTCTTCGCGCCCACCGTGACCGGGTTCGTGGTCGATCTCACCGGACACTTTTTCATGGCCTTCGTGATTATGGCGGTCATCGCAATGCTTGCTGCACTTTCCTATTTCTTCGTGATCGGCCCGGTGAAGGAGATCGCCTGGGAAGGATGACCGAACAGCGGCTTCGCGGGAGAGGTCGTCTCATCCATTGAGGCAAGCACTCGCTTTGTCCTAGAATCTTGCTCATGAACGTCGATTGGCTGCGCGAGGTTTGCCTTTCCTTCGCGGGCGCCACCGAACAGATCCAGTGGGGCAGCGACCTCCTGTTCAAAGTCGGCGGGAAGATGTTTGCCGTAACGCCGCTGGAGCCCGCTCCGGTGTGTCTCTCCTTCAAAGCCTCACCGGAACATTTTGCAGAACTCACGGAGCGGGCCAACATCATTCCCGCGCCTTACCTGGCGCGAGCGCAATGGGTCGCGCTGCAAACCTGGGACGCTTTGCCGACCGACGAACTCGCGCGCTTGCTGCGCGATTCTTATGACATGGTATTTGCGAGGCTTCCGAAGAAAGCCCGGGATGCGATCGCCAACGCAAAACCTTCGGCGCGCAAGGCTCGTAGTAAGAAACCGGTGAAAAAGAAAGGGGGGCGTAGCCGCTGACCTCCGGAAAAGATATACTCCGCTGAGTTTCCCAGCGTTCGAAAGAGAAAGATATTTCGTTGAGGTGGTCCATGATCGCACGCCTGTTATTGCTCCTTGTTTCCATGATGCTCGTCACTTCAGCGGTGCTGCGAAACGCAAAGTCAGCGCCGCTGACAGGCGGTCTGCTGGTGGTGGCGAATCAGAAGGAGCACACCCTGCTGGTGGTCGATCCCGACAATCGCCGCGAACTCGCAAAAATTGCCGTAGGGGTGAACGGGCATGAAGTCATCGTATCGAAAGACAGCCGCTTCGCCTACGTTCCCATCTACGGAAACTCTGGCGTCGGAAAGCCCGGGACGGACGGCAGCACCATCGACGTCATCGATCTGCAGGAACGCAAACTCGCTGCCACCATCGATCTTGGCAAACCGCTCCGCCCGCATCGCGCCGAATTTGGGCCCGACGGTCTGCTCTACGTCACCGCCGAGCTGGCCAACGCCGTCGATGTGATCGATCCATCCTCGCGCAAGGTCCTCGCGGAAATTCCCACGGGCGAACCGCAGTCCCACATGCTGGTTCTTTCGCCGGACGGCCACCGCGGTTACACGGCCAACGTCAGCGCCGGCAGCGTAAGCGTGCTCGATCTGGCGAAGCGCAATCTCATCGCCACCATTCCCGTGGCAAAGAGTGTCCAGCGCATTTCCATTTCACCGGATGGCCTCCGCATCTTCACTCACGACCAGGATGCGCCGCGCATCGCGGTCATCGATACGGCCACCAACAAAATCACGAACTGGATCGAATTGCCGAATGTGGCGTATGCGTCGGCGTCGACTCCCGATGGGCGCTGGCTGCTGGCGGTCAGCATGGCGGCCAATCGTCTCTTCGCCGTAGATTTGCAGACACGGAAAGTGACGCAGTCGCTGGAGATTCCTAGAGGATCTTCGGAAATCCTGATTCGACCGGGCGGGGAAATCGCCTATGTGAGCGGCACCGGCGCCGGGAAAATAGCCGTGCTCGACCTGCGCTCCTGGAAAATGCAGCAGCCCATCGAGCTCACTCCGGGCGTCGACGGCCTCGCGTGGGCTACTGCTCAGCATTAGAAGTCGCGGAAGCCGGCGCCTGCGAAGTTTGTCGAGCGGGGATGCCTGCGATGAGTATACGAAGTCCCGCCCCTCCCGCTGTTGCGGTTACCGGGTTTCTTCGAGATCCACGAACTCCACCGCGAAAGTTGTTCGTTCTAGAGTCAGCCGCGCCACCGTCACCGGCAGCTGAAATCTCCGCGGCCCGGAGCTTCCCGGATTGAGGTACAGCACGCCACCGCGTTCGGTCTTTCCTGGTTTGTGGGAATGGCCGCTGACGACGATGTGAAAGCCGGATGCGGCTGGATTCAAATCCAGGGCTTTCACATCGTGTAACACGTAGATCATTGCCGCGCCTGCCTCCAAGACGGCCGTCTCCGGCAACGCTTTCGCCCACGGCTCCGTATCCACATTTCCGCGCACCGCTACAACCGGCGCGATCTTTCTCAGCTCCTCCAGAATCTCCGGCTTCCCCACGTCCCCCGCGTGAATGATCACCTCCGAACCGCGCAGGGCTTCCACCGCTTCCTTGCGCAGCAAGCCGTGGGTATCCGAAATCAGACCGATTCTCTTCACCGCGTTTGCCATGCCCGATGTCATCTCCGCCTACGAAACCTACTACAAGCGCATCCTCGCCGAATCCTGATGTCGGCGTCGATGCTCGCAGTCTGTATCACATCGAAAACATCACGCAACCAGTTTCCGAGTGTGCGACGATCCACTCGGAATGCGCCGAGAACGAACGTCACTTATGCGTATAGCGGGTTATACGGGTATGTAAGTGGCCCTCAATTCCGAGGAAGCCGGCTCCCCGCCACGAGAACTTGGGGGGATCCCACGTCGATTAGCACGCCATTCGCCTTATTAACTGCTTAGATGCACGCCGTTGGAAGAGAATAAGAAGTACTTACAAATTTGGGATACTTCCGAATAGGGCTCATGCGATAGGTGTTCGTTGCCTGGGCCGGACAATCTCCGTTCTATCTCTCGACAAGAACTGACGCTCGCAAACCGTCTTGTGCGGTCGAGAGGATCGTTAAGGAGGCACTATGTCTGCTCCGCAGTCCCACAAGGGAATCATCCTTGTAGCCGACGACAACGAAGCGAACCGCGAACTACTCTCTGCTTTGCTGGGCGCAGAGGGTTACCAGGTCGTCTGTGCAGCGGACGGCCAGCAAGCACTAGCTCGGGTGAATAACGACTCGATTGATCTCGCCTTGCTGGATGTGGTGATGCCCCGCCGAACCGGATTCGAAATTTGTCAAGAGATGAAGTCCAAGACGGAAACCCGCTTGATTCCTGTCATATTGCTCACCAGTTTGAACAGTGACGCCGACCGGATCCACGGGATCATGTGTGGCGCGGATGACTTCCTCAACAAGCCTGTAAATAAACATGAACTGCTAGCCCGGGTGCACTCTCTGTTGCGCTTGAAGCAATTCACTGATGAGCTGGATAACGCCGAGACCGTATTGTTCAGCCTCGCCCTGAGTATCGAGGCGAAGGACCCCTATACCGAGGGCCACTGCGACCGCCTTTCGAAATATTCCGCCGCGCTAGGGGACAAGCTCGGGTTGCCCCAGGACCTGCGCGTCGCTCTCCGCCGAGGCGGTCTTGTGCACGATATAGGTAAGCTGTCCGTGCCAGAGCACATCCTGCTCAAACCCGGACCGTTGACTCCCGAAGAACGAAAAATCATGGAGCAACACACCGTGATAGGTGAAAGAATTTGCGCCCCACTCAGATCCTTTCGCTATGTTCTGCCCATCATTCGCCACCACCATGAAAAGCAGGACGGCTCCGGATACCCGGACGGCCTGAAGGGCGAACAAGTTCCACTCACCGCGCGCATCCTTCAAGTCACCGACATCTACGACGCGCTTACTACGGACCGGCCCTATCGCAAGGCTCTTTCTACGGAAAAGGCCTTCGCCATCATGCGGGAAGAAGTAAAACGCGGCTGGTGGGATGGTTCCTTGATCGATCAACTGGAACTGCTTGTGCGCGAATCAACACCTCAGTTGTCGAATGTAGGAGCCAAGAATGAGCGCTAGCTGCTTTCAGAATCGGCCAGGCGATTTTCGCCGCCCACACCGATCATCTATCTGTCGGATTGCGACTGCAAACGCTTTCGCTCTTCTGCTTTTGCTCACGGTAACAGATCAGAGGATTCGCGCCCAGGCCACGCAAAGCAATCAAAATCCTCCTGAGAATTTAAAAAAAGTTAGCCTGGAAGAACTCGGACAAATCGAGGTTACAACAGCATCCAAAGTGCCTGTGAAAGCCACTAGAACTCCGGCAGCAATCTACGTCATTACCCAAGAGGATATTCGGCGGTCCGGGGCCACAAGCATCCCGGAGGCCCTCCGCATGGCGCCTGGAGTTGAAGTCGCACGGGTCGATTCCAACACCTGGTCGCTCGGCGTACGCGGATTCGAGAGCACACTCTCCCGATCAGTACTCGTGCTAATCGACGGCCGGAGTGTGTACACGCCTCTGTTCGCAGGCGTTTATTGGCAAGTCCAGGACACACTGCTTGAGGATATCGACAGGATCGAAGTCATCCGAGGCCCCGGCGGTACCATCTGGGGAGCGAATGCCGTCAACGCGGTAATCAATATCATCACCAAAAGAGCTCAGGAAACCCACGGAACGTTGGTATCCACGGGCGGAGGAAATGTCGATCAAGGCTTTCTCAATTTCCAGTACGGTGCTGGCAACAGCAAGGGTTTTAACTACCGCATATACGGGAAGGGTTTCACCCGAGGCCCTGAGTTTCATCCCGATCACCAACAATTCGATGACTGGCGGATGGGTCAGACCGGCTTTAGGACGGATTGGGATGCACACAATCGCGACCGGCTAACTCTTCAAGGCGACCTCTATTATGGCGACGCCGGACAACGTGTGCAGATCGCGAGCTACTCTCCGCCGTATACGACCGATGTGGAACAGAACGCCGAGCTTTCGGGAGGCAATTTGCTCGGTCGCTGGGAGCGCGACTTAGGTTCAGGGTCTAACGTTCAGTTGCAGACTTATTACGACCGAACGAGTCGGAAACAGGCCAACTTTGCCGAGTCTCGAGATACGTTTGACATCGATTTCATCCATCATCTGATTCTGCCGGGGCGGCAAGATTTCCTGTGGGGCCTCGGAGCGCGCCTGAGTTCGGGCAATGCTTCCCAGGTCGTACCCACCGTCGTGTTCACGCCGAATCACTATACGGACAAGCTCTATAACGCATTCGTCCAGGACGAAATCCCTATCGTTGGAGACCAGCTTTCACTAACCATCGGGTCTAAATTCCTACACAACGGCTACAGCGGCTTCGAGATCGAGCCGACGGCACGGCTGTTGTGGACCCCGAGTTCGCGGCAAACCGTGTGGGGCGCCGTCACTCGCGCCGTGCGCACTCCATCTCGCGTTGAAGAAGACCTCCAGCTCTCCGGATTGGCGGCGCCGACTCCATTGACGTTTTTCCGGATTATTGGCGACAGAAAGTTTTCCTCGGAAAGCCTGATTGGCTACGAAGCCGGATACCGAAGCCTGGTGGGGCCCAAGTTCCACGTGGACGTTGCTGCCTTCTACAACAACTATGACCACCTCCTAAGCGTCGAGCCTGGTGCGCCGTTCTCTGAAAGCTCACCGCCCCCGCCGCATACTGTTATCCCGCTTTTCTTCCGCAATGGGTTGCAAGGCCGCACGGCTGGATTTGAGATCGCTCCCGATTGGACCCCGACGCGCATTTGGCGGCTGAGGGGGTCGTATTCATACCTCCATATTGATTTAGAAAAAAAGGCGACCAGCCTGGACGCTTCCAGCGCAAATTCAACGCAGGGGTCGAGCCCCCATCACCAGGTCGCGATCCAATCTTCCCTGGATTTACCCAAGAAGTTGGAATTTGATCAGACTTTTCGTTATGTGAGCTCCCTGCCTGCCCAACTCGTCGGAGCTTACACCACGTCCGATGTGCGATTCAGTTGGCATGCCACTCGTTCTCTAGACGTGTCCGTCGTGGGCGAGAACTTGTTTCAACCTCATCACGCAGAGTTCGGGGGTGACCCCGGTCCTCTTGTCGGGATCAAGCGAAGTGCCTACATCAAACTAACGTGGCAATCATGGCAAAGATAAGAGGGAAGCGGATCTATGGGACTGATGTGCTCCCATGCACGGGGCCAGAGTCCGTGACTGGTGTTTATTCATGCTGCTTGTCGAAATTCATGGCTCTGGCGGTCGCCTGGGTGCTCGTTGGCGTCTCATGCCTACATGCCCAACAATCGAAACCGACTGAGTATCAGGTCAAGGCCGCCTACCTCTACAATTTCGGCAGGTTCGTCAAATGGCCGCCTGGACTTGCCGCAGGCAAGGGCGACTCCTTCCCCGTTTGTGTGCTCGGCCGGGATCCTTTCGGCTCGATTCTCGATTCAACTCTTGCAGGGGAAGCGCTTGAGGGAAAGCCCGTGGTGATTCGACGGATCGCCAGGCCGCAAGACGCGGCGGATTGCCGAATCCTGTTCATTAGTTCGACAGAGGAAAACCATTTGAAAGAGATCCTGGCGGCGATTGATCAGGCGGGCGTCCTAACGGTTAGCGATATACCCGGCTTCTCGCGGCGAGGTGGCATGATCCAATTCGTCGCGGAGGGTGACAGGGTTCGCTTCGAGATCAACTTGGCGAGCGCCGAAAGTGCCAGGCTGGTCCTAAGTTCCGAGCTGCTAAAAGTAGCGGCAACCGTAAGAAGAAATGCTCGGTCTGGAGATTGACTTACATGCTCAAGGCCCAAAACCATTCCATCTCCCGCAAGCTTACCTGGATGAACATGCTGGTCAGTGGTGCGGCCTTGCTGTTGGCGTGTGCCGCGTTTATTGCCTTTGACATGATAACTTTCCGGCAGGCCATGTTGCGGAATCTTTCCACGCAAGCTCAGATCATCGGTTCCAATTCCATTTCCGCGTTACTTTTCAACGACCCGCAGTCTGCGGAGAATACCCTGTTGGCACTCAAAGCTGCGCCGAATATCTTGTCCGCTCGGGTCTACCTGCCGGATGGCCGGCCCTTTGCCTCGTACTCACGCGATCGTGATCGTCACAGCCCGGTGCTTCCGCCAATTCCCTCGCGTCAAACAGAGACTCACTGGATCGAAGATGATCAGATCGCGCTAGTACGCTTGATCGTGCTGGACGGGAAGCCGATTGGGGCCGTCTACATCCGATCGGACATGCAGGAATTGCACGGCCGCTTTCAGCGATACGCGCTAATCGCTGTCATCGTCCTCTCAGCATGTCTGCTGGCGGCCTTACTGATCTCATCGGTCTTTCGCAGAGCCGTTGCCGACCCCATCGTGGATTTGAGCAAAATCGCAAAAATTGTTTCTCAAGACAAAAACTATTCGGTCCGCGCAACCCCTATCCGCAGCTCTGCTGAGTTGGCTATCCTTATCGATGCCTTCAATGAGATGTTGGCGCAGATCCAGCAGAGCCAGAGAGCTTTGCGAAAAGCCCATGATGAGCTGGAGCAGCGCGTTCAGGAGCGCACTGCGGAGCTTGAAGCTGCCAAGAAGGAGGTTGAAGAGTTTTCTCATTCCATCCTCCTTGCGAAAGAGGAAGTTGAGCGCGGTAGTAGGTTCAAGGATCAATTCCTCTCCACCATGAGTCACGAATTGCGCACGCCGCTCAATGCCGTCCTGGGTTTCTCCGACCTCCTCGCCGATGAACGCTACGGCCCGTTGAACGATCGCCAGCAACGCTACGTCGCTCACATACATACCGGCGGGAAACACCTTCTCAAACTAATCAGCGACATCCTTGACCTTTCCAAAATCGAAGCGGGCCGAATGGAGCTGACCCACGAGGATGTGACGGTGGCGACGGCGTTTTCGGAAGTCATCAGCACTCTTTACCCACTGGCGGAAAGGAAATCGCAAGCATTACTCCAACAAGTTGAGCCCAATTTGCAAGTTCGCGCGGATGCCATGCGCTTCAAGCAAGTGCTTATGAACCTTGCCGGCAACGCGATCAAGTTCACGCCGGAAGGTGGCCGCATCGAGCTCGTCGCGCGTCAAGTGGATGACCAAGTCAGGGTCGAGGTGCGCGACAATGGCCCGGGGATTCCGCCTGAACAACAACAGCGCATCTTTGAAGCGTTCTTCCGGCTTACAGAAACAGGTAGCGCCACCGAGGGCACCGGCTTGGGACTAGCCATAACTTCGCGTCTCGTCGAGCTGCATGGCAGCAAACTGGGGATTGAAAGCCGGCCCGGCGAGGGTGCCTGTTTCTATTTTTCACTTCCCCTCATCGTCAGCAGTCCGATTCAGCCCATTCAGTCGTCCTTACCCGTGCCAAGGGCGCGCAATGCTCCGCGGATTCTGATCATTGAGGATAATGCGGCGACGGGACAACTCATCCAATCGCAACTCGCGTCTTCAGGCTATGAGACCCTGCGGTGCGACAGGCCGGAACGCGCCACGGATATAGCCGCGGAACACCAGCCGGATGCCATCACTTTGGACCTCCTCATGCAGCCGGTCCACGGGTTTGAGGTCCTACTGCAATTGAAAAATGACCCGCGCACGTCCAAGATCCCCGTCATCGTCGTGACCATTGTGGATCAGCCTGGCGTTGGAACTGCTCTCGGCGCCGACGAGTATTTGATTAAACCCGTGGACAAGGCGACGTTACTTGCTGCCGTGGAGCGCTGCCTCCGGTCTCGCGGGGGCGCAGCGCCATCAAGGACCATTTTGGTCGTGGAAGACGATGTGTCCACACTGGAGATGATTGTCGAGTTGCTTAAAGGATATGGCTACGCTGTAAGTACTGCGGCGGACGGTGAACAAGCCCGTGTGAGCGTGGCGCAGTCCCTGCCCGAACTCGTTATCCTTGATTTAGTGCTCCCCAAGATGAGCGGTTTTGAATTGCTCGCTGAGTGGCGTTCCAATCCTCGCACCGCCGATCTTTCCGTATTTGTGCTAACGAGCAAGGATCTAACGAAGGAGGAAGACAAGTACCTCCGTGCGCATGCCGAATCGCTTTTCCGGAAGCAGAATGCATGGCGAGAACCGTTGATTAAGCAATTAGAGCGCGTGGTGACCTCCCCGTCTTTGGAGAACGCTTGAAACCTTGCATCCTCGTCGTCGAAGACAATCAGCTCAACGGCGAGCTTCTCCGTGACTGGCTCGAAGTGGAAGGCTACGAAGTCAGGTCTGCGGCGGACTTGAACGTCAGTTACGAGGCTTTGTCAAAGCGCCTTCCCGATGTGGGCTTGCTCGATATCAATCTCGGTTCCGAAAACGGCCTCGACCTCGTCGCATGGATGCGCCAAAAACCGGAGCTGTGTGAAATCCCCGTCGTTGCCGTGACGGCACACGCCCTACTGACGGAGCAGGAAGGGATCCTGCAGGCGGGCTGCAGCGCGTGCCTCTCGAAACCAATCGATTTTCACCTGCTTCAAAAAGAACTAAACCGCTGGCTGCAAGGCTCGAAAACGACGCAGATAAATTCTTAGAATTGGTACCATGGCGTAGCCTCGCTGGAATAGCGCTCGCCACAGGAGCGATACCTTTGCCTGCAAGGATTCTCGTAGTCGACGACGATCCGCTCGCCGGCGAACTTATCTGCGAAATCCTCCGCTCGGCCGGCATGGACGCCAGTTTTCTAACCAGCAGTACCGAAGCCGCCGATCGTCTCAAGCGGGAGAAATATCATGCCATCTTTTTGGACATGCGCATGCCGACTCCAGATGGCGCCGAGCTGGCCCGCCAGGTTCGCGCCTCCCCTGTTAACGCCTCCACGGTCATCGTGATGATTACGGGAGAGCAAGATCGCACGGTTATGGGCCGCGCCTTTGAGGCCGGCGTTGAGTTCTTCCTCTTCAAGCCCGTTGAACGCAATAGGCTTCTGAAGCTGATCCGTGCTACGCAAGGTTCCATCGAGCGCGAAAGGCGCCGCTTCACGCGCGTTCGCCTGCGCTGCAGAGTCCTGATGGAAACGGGCAGTGATCGGCTTGAGGGAACGACGCTCGACCTCAGCCTTGGCGGCGCACTGGTTCAGTCGAATCGCGCCCTTCCGTCAGGTACTCTTGTCACGGTCAGTCTGGAACTTGAGGCCGGCACCCCGCCCATGCGTTCAGGCGCGCGAGTGATCCGCGCGGTCGGGAAGGATTGCATCGGCATTCAGTTCGTAAACCCCGGTCCCAAGGAAAGCATTCGACTGCAACAGTTCCTCCTGCCGCTAATTCTTGCAGCGGCTTGATCCAAGACTTTCACTCTCCTACATCGGAGACCTTCCTCATGCCGGGTGTCGCGCGGGTGCCGGACCAGGCTCATGTAGTGGCCGGTCTTCAGACCGGTGCGAAATCGTCCCCCCTAACCCATTTAGAATCAACACCTATAGAAATGCCCGCAACGCTCACTTACGGGGAGATTCATAAGTGTCATTTAGGGCCTCCGGCCCGCGAAACTTCATGAAAATCGCGCAATGTCAGGCAAGTCAGAGCTATTGACGTTAACTCCTTTGATTTCAGCACGATTTTATTTGCGACCAGGGTTTTT
>WNFP01001085.1_pt1 | contig 23435 bp, 21 predicted proteins | sample 5400201 | NCBI WGS metagenome assembly WNFP01 (sample SAMN13153355, study PRJNA577476) | soil metagenome | isolation source: 115 cm saprolite under Madrone tree | place: USA:California | collected 2016-06-14
AATCCCGACACCGTTGGCGATCCCAATTGGCAGCCCTTCATCAACACTCCCAACTATCCCGAATACTCATCCGGAGCAAACAATGTCACCGGTGCCGTCACCCGCATCCTCGCCCTCTACTTCGGCACTGACGAAATGATGTTCTCAGTCACCACCACGAACGCCGCCGCCCCCCAGCAGACGCGCACCTACAATCGCTTCTCAGATGCCGCCGCCGATGTGGTCAACGTGCGCGTCTACCAGGGCATCCACTTCCGGTTCGCGGATGTGATCGCCCGCAAGCAGGGCCGCCACGTCGCCCAATGGGCCTTTGCCCACTTCCTGCGCCCGCTCGATGACAATCACGATGATGGCGAGGACGAGGAGTGACCGACGCGAACGCCTTCCCTCAGGCCGCATATAGATGAGGCGGACGCTATCGAGCGCAGCGTTAGGCCGCAGGTTGGGCTAGGTTGATGAGGTTGTCGCGGGTGTCTTCAAAGAGTACGGCGGTGATGGGCCCCATGCTGGTTGGTTTCCCACCGAATTTGACGCCGAGCGCCTTCAGACGGCGAAACTCAACGTGGATGTATTCGTCAGGATAGCAGTGGCAGGAATGCCAGCCGCAAACAGGGCCTTCTGATAGATCTGGGCAGGCGGGAACCCATGGGCTCGAGCACGAGTTCGACGCCTTCGGCGCCTTCCGGCGAAGATACGGTCAACCAACGGAATTGACGCATGCGTATGTCTTTGTTGTTCACAAAGCCCAATGTGGCAGTGTAAAAGCGGAGGGCGTTCTCCTGATTGTCGACCATTACGCTGGCGAGCCTGATCTGCATGGTAGCCTCCTGATGGATATGGTTCAGCGCGGTTTCGCGAAAGGCACGACGCCTGGCACGCTTCTCCCACTAATACTGTGGCGCACAAGGCTGACTCCCAATCATTCGGTAAATCGGAGACTGGCCCACAGCCCCAAAAATGCGGTGACAGAATGTTTGAACTTCTCCATGCGCTCAAGCATCAGACTCCTTGACGATGGCCGGGCCTGGATTGAGCGGGAGGTGCATGTGGAAAGCGATCTATTCGTTTTTACCTCGTTTTATCGTTGCGGTTGAAACATGCAAGCGGAGATCTGGTTTGAAGGTTTTGAAGGTACCGCAAAGTCTGAAAGGGAAGTTGCCGGAAAGTACTTGAGGACGAGTGGGCGCGAAAGTTGCATTCCAGAATGTTTTGATGGAAACTATCGCGTCAAGCACGACCCGGGCCTGCACTTCCCGGTTAATTCGTGGGACGCCCTGACCACAGCTCCTTAACGGAGCGCTCCCCCGCAAAGTGCTGAACAGACATGGCCCAGATTTTTCATCGCAGTACGAATTTCATCGCGAGATTCAGTGTGTTCTCGGCCCTTTTCCTGGTCGGAATCGCGCTGATCGCCGTCCTCGCGGTGGCGCGCTCGCCCTACATGACGCGGCAAAACATTTCTCGTGAGCAGCCGGTGCAATTCAGTCACAAGCATCACGTCGGCGATGACGGCATTGACTGCCGTTACTGTCATACCGGCGTCGAAACCTCCGCGGTTGCCGGTATCCCCCCAACGAAGACCTGCATGAACTGCCATTCGGTGCTCTACAATACGGCGTCCTACCTTGAGCCAATCCGCGAGAGCTATCGCACCGACAAATCGATCGAGTGGGTCAAAGTTCACCGCCTGGCTGATTTCGTCTATTTCAATCACAGCATTCATGTCAACAAGGGCGTGGGCTGTTCCTCGTGTCACGGGCAGATCAACCAGATGCCGCTGGTCTTCCAGGCCAACACCTTGCTGATGCAATGGTGCATCGATTGCCACCGCGATCCCGAGCCGGTTCTCCGCCCCAAAGATCAGATTTTCAATATGGATTGGAAGGCACCTGAGAATCAGGCGGAAGTCGGCGCCGAGCTGAGAAAGTCGTACAACCTTCGGACAACGGTCGAGCTGACAAGCTGCTCGACCTGTCATCGGTAATGGACAGTATGCGCGAGCGCGAACAACACGAATACCTCGACGAGCGGCACGAGCACGACGAGCCAGCCGTAGAAGCCAAGTTGTACCAAGGTCCGATGGATCTGGCCGCCGTTCGCGCCAAGCTCCAATCGAAAACCGGCAAGCAGTATTGGCGCACCCTCGAGGAGTTGGCTGGCGATCCGGAATTTGAAGAATTGCTGCATCGCGAATTCCCTCGCCAGGCGCCTTCGGAATGGGATGACTCCGTTGACCGGCGCGATTTCCTGAAGTTGATGGCTGCGTCGCTGGCGTTAGCGGGTCTTTCCGGCTGCGGCCGCACGCCGGAGCAATATGTCGTGCCGTACGTCAAGCAGCCTGACGGGATGACGCTCGGCAAGCCGCAGTTTTATGCCACGGTGATGCCGTTTGGCGCGGATGCCATTGGTCTGCTGGTGGAGAGCCACGAAGGGCGCCCGACGAAAATCGAGGGTAACCCCGACCATCCGTCGAGCCTTGGTGCGACGAACGCTTTCGCGCAAGCTTCGGTCCTGAATCTTTACGATCCGGATCGCGCACGGACAGTGACGAAATTTGGAGAGATCCAGACTTGGTCGTCCTTTGTGGAAAGTGCGCAAGCCATTGCCGCTGCAATGAAGGGTTCGAACGGCCAGGGGTTCGGTATCCTCACCGGCATTATCACTTCGCCGACGCTTGCCGAGCAGATTCAGTCGCTCCTGACGCTTTTTCCGAAAGCCAAGTGGCACCAGTGGGAGCCAGCAGTCGGCGACGGTGCGCGTGAAGGCGCGAAGCTCGCCTTTGGCAGCTACCTCAATACGGTTTATCGCCCGGAGAAGGCTGACGTCATTCTTTCGCTCGATTCCGATTTCCTGGGCAGCGGCCCGGGACACATACGCTACGCGCGGGAATTCTCGCGTCGCCGCAATTTGGATCAGTTCGCGATGGCCGATCGGATAAGCAGCGAGATGAGCCGCTTGTACGTCGTCGAGCCGACGCCCAGCGTCACCGGTGCGACCGCGGATCATCGCTTGCCTTTGCGTGCTTCCGAAGTGGAACTCTTCGCGCGGGCGCTGGCAGCGAAGCTCGGGCTCGGCGGTTCCGGCGCTCTCTCTCCTGCCGCTGAGAAGTGGCTCGACGCCGTCGCCAAAGATCTTCAGAAACACAAGGGCGCGTCGCTGGTCGTCGCTGGCGAACACCAACCCGCGGAAGTTCATGCGCTGGCGCATGCCATCAACGCAGCGCTCGCCAATGTCGGCACAACGCTGTACTACACCCAGCCCGTCGAAGAGCGCCCTGTGAATCACCTCGAATCGTTGCGCGAACTTTGCGCCGATATTGACGCCGGCAAAGTCGAGACGCTTCTCATCCTGGGCGTGAACCCGGTTTACACCGCGCCCTATGATTTCCATTTTGCATCCAAGCTCAGATTCGATGAGAAGTCGAAGAGCAAGAAAGTTCGCACAGTGATCCATGTGAGTTCCCATTTTGACGAGACGTCGGAACTCTGTGACTGGCACGTTGCCGAATCGCATTACCTCGAAGCCTGGGGCGACGCTCGTGCTTTCGACGGAACGCTCAGCGTGATTCAGCCGCTGATCGCGCCGCTCTACCGTACGCATTCCGCGCGCGAAGTGCTTGCCGCTTTCTCCGACAAGCCGGGAGTCTCGGATTACGACGTGCTTCGTGAGCACCTGAAGGCCGGGAATCTCTCCGCCGATTTCGAGAAGCTCTGGCGGAAAACGTTGAACGATGGCCTCGTAGCGGGCTCGGCCTTCGCGCCAGTCAACGCCGCTGGGAAATTCAGCGCCGCCAGCCTTCCCGCCGCAAAATCCACACCCGCTGACGAAATTGAATTCATTTTCCGCCCCGATCCGTGCGTCTACGACGGCCGCTTCGCAAATAATGGCTGGTTGCAGGAATTGCCAAAACCGGTCACCAAACTCACTTGGGACAATGCCGCGCTCATCAGCCCGAAGACTGCGGAGAAGCTGGAACTGGCGCACAGCATCGCCTGGCGTGGCGGCGAACACGGCAAGGTTTATTCGAACGTCATCGACATTGCGCTTTCGAACAGCAAAGTCACCGCCGCAGCATGGCGCGTGCCCGGCCAAGCCGATGGCGTCGTCGTCCTCCCGCTCGGATACGGCCGCAAAAAAGCCGGCTACACTGGAACAAACAAGGGCTTCAACGCTTACGCTGTGCGCACTTCCGACACGCTCTGGACCGCTTCGGCCTCCAGTAGCGCGATCAGGAAAACCGGGGAAGATTATCCGCTCGCTTGCACGCAGTACCACTTCAACATGGAAGGCCGGCAGATTCTCGCGACCGGCACGCTCGAGGAATACCGCAAGAATCCGAATTTTGCCAACGAGCATGCGGAACTGCCGCCGAAGGAACTCTCGCTGTACAAAGGCGAAGCCGAATTTCCCTATGACCGCGACAAGTGGGCGATGGCCATTGACCTCAACAAATGCAACGGCTGCAACGCTTGCGTGGTCGCTTGCCAGTCGGAAAACAACATTCCCGTCGTCGGCAAAGACCAGGTGATGCGCGGCCGCGAAATGCACTGGATCCGCATCGACCGCTACTACGAAAAGCTCAAACCGACGGTCGGCGACGCAGCGGCCTACGACGAATCGCTCGACAATCCGCCGACATTCTTCCAGCCCGTTCCGTGCCAGCAGTGCGAGAACGCCCCGTGCGAGCAGGTCTGCCCCGTCGGCGCCACCGCACACAGCGCCGAAGGCCTGAACGACATGACCTACAACCGCTGCATCGGCACGCGCTACTGCTCGAACAACTGTCCGTACAAAGTGCGCCGCTTCAACTTCCTGCGATTCCAGGATTGGGAAACGCCGCAACTCAAGCTGCTGCGCAATCCCGAAGTCACCGTGCGCAGCCGCGGCGTAATGGAAAAGTGCACGTACTGTGTGCAGCGCATCAACAACGCGCGCATCGAATCGGAAAAGGCCAACGCTCCGATTCAGGACGGTGCGATCGTCACAGCATGCGAGCAGGCTTGCCCGACTGAAGCCATCGTCTTCGGCAATGCCAATGACAAGAACAGCCGCGTCGCAAAGCTGAAGGCCCAGCAGCGCAATTATTCACTCCTCGGCGAACTGAACGCGCGCCCGCGCACCACCTACCTCGCGGCAGTGCGCAATCCGAATCCAGAATTGGAGTCGGCATGAGCGCCGGGCAACCGCCATTCGATTCTCCCGAGATCCGCCGGCTCTCGCCGGTGATCGGGCCCGGGCACACCTACGGCTCAGTCACGGACAAGATCAGCGCCATTGTTCTGACCCGTCCGACTTCACTCGGCTGGTATATCGGATTTTTGATTGCCTTCAGCCTCATGGGCATGATGACCGTCGCCATCGGCTGGCTGGTCATCAAGGGCGTCGGCATCTGGGGCATCAACATTCCCATCGGCTGGGGGTTTGCGATCGTCAATTTCGTCTGGTGGATCGGTATCGGTCACGCCGGCACGCTAATCTCCGCAATTTTGTTCTTGCTGAATCAGAAATGGCGCACTTCCATCAACCGCTTCGCCGAAGCAATGACTCTTTTCGCCGTAGCCTGCGCCGGCATTTTCCCGCTCATCCACACCGGCCGCCCGTGGATGGCGTTTTACATGTTCCCCTATCCCAGCACCATGGGACTCTGGCCGCAGTTCCGCAGCCCGCTGATCTGGGACGTTTTTGCGGTTTCCACGTACGGCACGGTTTCGCTGATGTTCTGGTTCGTCGGTCTCATCCCGGACCTTGCGACGCTCCGCGATCGTTCCGTCCAGAGGCCCATGAAAATTATCTACGGGATGCTCTCGATGGGCTGGCGCGGTTCCGCGCGCCACTGGCATCGCTACCAGTCGGCCTATTTGCTTCTGGCCGGTCTCGCCACGCCTCTGGTTCTTTCCGTGCACACTGTCGTGAGCTTTGACTTTGCCATTGCCATCGTTCCCGGCTGGCATACCACGATTTTTCCGCCATATTTCGTTGCTGGCGCCATCTATTCCGGCTTTGCCATGGTTTTGACCATCGCCATTCCGTTGCGCAAGGTCTATGGCCTCGAAGACTTCATCACCATGCGCCACCTGGACAATATGGCCAAGGTCATGCTCGCCACCGGCCTCATCGTCGCGTACGGTTATTTCTTCGAATTCTTCCTGTCGCTCTACAGTGGCAACAAGTTCGACGTTTTCCTGGTCCAGCAGCGCCTGCACGGCCCTTACGCGCCGTTTTATTACGCGCTGATTCTCTGCAACATCCTGTTGCCGCAAATCCTGTGGTCCTACAAGATGCGCCACAACGTCACCTTTCTCTTCATCATGTCCATCGTCGTGAATATCGGTATGTGGCTGGAACGCTTCGTCATTGTGGTCATCAGCTTGACCCGCGACTTTGTGCCTTCCGCCTGGGGCCGCTACAGCCCGACGGTCTGGGATTGGGCCACCTTCATCGGCACTATCGGCATGTTCGTCACTCTGCTCTTCTTGTTCGTCCGCGTTCTTCCCGCGATTTCCATTGCCGAGATGCGCGAACTTGTGGCGGAAACTTCCGAGGATGAGAAATAATGCACCTGCAGCGCTCTCATATCTACGGCGTAATGGGTGAGTTTGGCGAACCGCAAGAGCTGATTCATGCCGTGGAGAAAATTCGTGCGGCCGGCTATCGCCGCGTCAACGCCTATTCGCCATTTCCCGTGGAGGGTCTTTCGGAGGCGATGGGACTGAAACGCAATATGGTGCCGTTCATCTGTCTGCTTGGTGGACTGGCGGGCGGTGTCGGCGGTTTCTTCTTCCAGTACTGGGCCGCAGCGATCGCCTATCCAATGAACGTCGGCGGTCGTCCGCTCAATAGTTGGCCGGCCTTCATTCCCGTCACCTTTGAACTTACGATTCTCGGCGCCTCGCTCGCCGCGGTTTTTGGCATGCTGGCTCTGAACAAACTGCCCCAGCCGCACCACCCTGTTTTCAACGTGCACCGCTTCACCCATGCCTCCTCGGACCGTTTCTTTGTTTGCATCGAGGCCAAAGATCCGAAGTTTCACCTGGAGGAAGTAGCGCGCCTGCTCCAGAATGTCCACGCGCACCACATCACCGAGGTGTCCGATGATTAGCACCTCGCGTCGCCTCATCGCTCTCTGCGCCGGTGCATGCTTCTTTTTTACCGGCGGCTGCGATTATCTCAAGCAAGACATGGCCAACCAGCCGAAAAACAAGGCGCTTTCTCCTTCGCCATTTTTCGAAGACGGCCGTTCCGAGCGCCCGCTCGTCGAAAATACCGTTGCACGCGGCTCGCTCGCCAACGACGAACTCTTCGTGCCCAAGGATTCGAATAATTTCCCCTTGCCGCTGAATCCTGCGCTCCTCGAACGCGGCGAAGAGCGCTATAAGATTTTCTGTACTCCCTGCCACGGGTTGCAGGGTGATGGAAACGGCATGGTGGCTATGCGTGGCATGAAGCGTCCGCCCAGCTATCATCAGGACCGTCTGCGCCAGGCACCCAACGGCTATATCTATGACGTCATGACCAACGGCTTCGGACAGATGCTGGGCTACTCGGCGCAGATTCCCCCGCGCGACCGCTGGGCCATCATCGCCTACATCCGCGCCCTGCAGCTCAGCCGCAACGCGAAAGTCGCCGACTTGCCCGCAGAGCTTCGCGAGAAGCTGAATCAAGGCGGCTCGTCTGCCACCAAGCCCGAACGAAGCGGCACCAAGGACTCGACAGGAGGCAGCGAGTAATGGCTGCGCAGGAATATCAAGCTCCGGAAAGCGTCAGCCGCCTGCAACAACGGGCGCTGTTCGTCGGCGCCGTCGCGCTGCTGCTGTCCGTTCCCGGCGCCGTGCGCACTCCCAACCTTTTCTATCAATCCTACTTGATGAGTTTCTTGTTGATTCTCGGCTTGACCGTCGGCTCGCTGGGTCTCGTGATGCTTCAGCATCTCATCAGCGGCCACTGGGGCATCGTCATTCGCCGTCCGCTCGAATCGGCTACCCGCACGCTGCCGCTGCTCGTTGTGTTTTTCATTCCCATCTTCTTTTTCGGCATGAAGTATCTCTATGCTGCCTGGCTTAGCCCGGAAGAGCTGGCCAAAGAGCCGCTCTCGCAGTTTCAGCAAACCTACCTGACCGGCGGCCGCTTTCAGGTGCGCGCCGTCATTTACTTTGTCGTTTGGCTGGCGCTAATGTTCATCTTCAATATTCTGTCCAAGCAGCAGGACAGCAACCCCGAAGATCGCGCGTTGCGCCTCCGTTTCAAAATGCTGGCCGGCCCAGGCATCATTCTTTACGTTTTCGCGATGAGCTTTGCGGCCATTGACTGGGTCATGTCCCTTTCGCCTCACTGGGCCTCCACCATCTACGGCTTCCTGTTCGTCGCCGGACAGCTCATCTCTTCGATGGCCTTCATGATCGCTGTCGTCGTGCTCCTGGCGCGCACTGAACCTTTCGCCAGCGTTCTCCAAAAGCGCCATCTACACGACCTCGGCAAACTGCTCCTCGCCTTTGTGATGCTCTGGGCGTATTTCGATTTCTCGCAATTGCTGATTATCTGGTCCGGCAACCAGCCGGAAGAAATCAGCTTCTACCGCACTCGTCTTTATGGCGGGTGGGGCGTCGTCGCCGTCATCGTCCTGGTATTCCACTTCTTCGTTCCATTTTTCCTGCTTCTCTCGCAGGACGTGAAGCGCAACCTGAAAGTGCTCCCGAAGATCGCCATGTGGCTCATCTTCATGCGTCTCGTGGATCTCTACTGGATGACGCGTCCGGAATTCACTTCGCGTGCGTTGCCCACCTGGCTGGACATTGTTTTGCCCATCGCGCTTGGCGGATTATGGCTCGGTTTTTTTGCATTCAATTTGAAGCAGTGCCCGCTTCTCCCGCTGGGCGACCCGAAATTGGCGGAGGCCATCGAGCATCATGAGCACTGAGCCGCACAAGACGGGCCAGGAGCCGCGCCACAGCGACGTGTCGTTCGAAGAACGAGACGTCAAGACCGGCACGATCTATGGGTATCTGCTTGCCCTCGGAATTGCGGTCGTGGCGTCGCTGCTGATTTGCGTTTACATTCTGCGCTTCACTCTGAACTATGCGGCGTCCAACGATGCGCCTCCTCCGCCGTCCCGCGAGGCTCTTGGCAAGGACTACCGGGCGCTGCCCCCGGAGCCGCGGCTCCAGGGCGTCCCCGGCCATGAAACCGATCCGCAGGCCGATTTGCGCAAGAAAATTCAGGAAGATTCCGAAGCCAACGAAAAGCTGGAATGGATTGACAGGTCCAGCGGCATCGCGCAGATTCCCGTCAAGGATGCGATGAAAATCGTCGCTGAAAAGGGTTTGAATGCTGCGCCTGCGCCGGCCGTGGAGAAAAAGAAATAACGCAATGAATAAAGTTCGCCATCTCGCGAGGATCTCAGCGCTCTTGCTGGCGGCTTCAGCTCTCGACGCGCAAACGATTCCCAGCAATGTCGGTGCTTCGGCTGCAACCATGCCGACGGCTCTACAAAACGTCGGATTCGAACCTCCGCTCAACGGTCAAATGCCGCTGGACCTCCCGTTCCGAGACGAAACGGGCCGCAGCGTTCAGCTCCGCGACTATTTCGGGCAACAGAAGCCGGTGGTCCTCGCATTCGTTTATTACGGCTGCCCTATGCTCTGCGATCAGGTCGAGCAAGGCGTGGTCGGCGCGCTCCGCATGCTCAGCTTCAATCCCGGCCGCGACTATGACGTTGTTTTCGTCAGCTTCGATTCCCGCGAAACGCCGGACATGGCCGCGGAAAAGAAAAAGAAAGCCCTCGCCCATTTCCGCCGACCGGAAACGGATTCCGGCTGGCATTTCCTCACCGGCTCGAAGGAATCCATTGAAGCCGCTACCAGGGCCGCGAATTTCCGTTTCTCTTTTGATGCCAGGAACAATCTCTTCGCGCATGCCAGCGGCGTCATGATTCTTACTCCGGACGGCCGCATCTCGCGCTATTTCTATGGCGTCGAATTTCCCGGCCACGACATGCGCTTCGGTCTGGTGGATGCTTCCGCCGGAAAGATCGGCACCCCCATCGATCACGTTCTGCTTTTTTGCTACCGCTACGACCCCACCGCCGCCACTTACAGCGCCTCGATTCTGAAAATCATCCGCCTCGGCGGCCTCCTGACGATTCTCTCGATTGTCGGAGGAATTTTGATTTCCCGCCGCCGCGAGTCGCTGGCCGCAGCCCGGAATTTGCGCCAACCGCTTCCGGGTGGTCTCGAACGAGGAGCTCACTAAGCCGTGCAGTCGCAATTGCCACTCTATCCGGAGCAAGCCTCCAACTTCGCGCCCCACGTGGACGCGCTGATGCTCTTCATCACTCTGATCTGCGTGTTCTTTGCGGTGGCGATCACTGCGGCAATCGTCATTTTCTTCTTCAAGTTTCACCGCAAACTGCCGAATGCCGTCGGTGTTCCCATCCACGGAGATTCGCGACTCGAAGCCGCCTGGATGATTATTCCGCTGATTCTCGCCATGGGCATGTTCGGCTGGGGCGCGGTCGTCTATGTGGATTATCGCAACGCTCCGAAGGACACCCTGGACGTCTATGTCATCGGCAAGCAGTGGATGTGGAAGGCCCAGCAGCCTAACGGGTTGAAAGAGATCAACGAATTGCACGTTCCCGTGGACCGCAACATCCGCCTCATCCTCGCCAGCGAAGACGTCATTCACGACTTTTTCGTTCCGGCCTTCCGCGTCAAAATGGACGTCGTTCCCGGCCACTACAACACCATGTGGTTCCGTCCCACCAAGCCCGGCCGTTACCACTTTTTTTGTTCGCAGTACTGCGGCACGAACCACGCGCTCATGGGCGGCTGGGTTACCGTCATGGAGCCTTCCGATTACGCTGCGTGGCTCTCCGGCTCCTCCGGCGGAAGCGCCAATCCGGTTGTCGCCGGCGAAAAACTCTTTGCCGAAAAGGCCTGCATCACTTGTCACGTTGCCGACGGCACCGGCCGCGCTCCCTCGCTCAACGGCCTTTACGCCGCGCGAGTGCTTCTGGCCGATGGCTCCACTGTCACCGCGGACGAATCCTACATCCGCGAATCGATTCTCCAGCCCAATGCGAAAATTGTAGCCGGGTATCAACCGTTGATGCCCACGTTCCAGGGACAGTTGACGGAGGAGCAGATTCTCGCTCTCACCGCCTACGTCAAGTCTCTGCAGTCGCAACCGGTCCCCGCCAAGGGCACCGGCCTTGCGCCGTCCACGGGGAAGAAATAAGTTATGAGCGACACGCCACAAAATTCGTTGCCGGGCCACAAAATGGCCCATGAGGACTACCTCAACGCCACCTACGGCATTCGTTCGTGGCTGCTTACCACCGACCACAAACGCATCGCGCTGCTGTATCTAGGCTCCGTCACCTTCTTCTTTTTCATCGGCGGAATCTTCGCCACCATGATTCGCATCCATCTTCTGACGCCTTCCGGCGCCCTGGTCACCCCCGAAACCTACAACAAGCTTTTCACCATGCACGGCGTGGCCATGATTTTCTTTTTCCTGATCCCCTCAATCCCCGCCGTCCTGGGCAATTTCCTGATTCCCATGATGATCGGTGCGAAAGATCTGGCTTTTCCGAAAATCAATCTTCTCAGCTGGTACATCTATATCGTCGGCGGAATTTTCGTTTTGTATTCCTTCAGCACCGGCGGCCTGGACACCGGCTGGACTTTTTACACACCACTCAGCAGCGTTTATTCGAATTCCGCCGTCACGCCCGCCGTCATCGGCATCTTTATCAACGGCTTCTCTTCCATCCTCACGGGCCTCAACTTCATCGTCACCATTCACACGATGCGTGCCCCCGGCATGACCTGGTTCCGGCTCCCGCTGTTCGCGTGGGCCCACTACGCCACTAGCCTGGTCATGATTCTCGGCACGCCTGTTGTCGCCATCACCCTCCTGCTCGCTGGCCTCGAACGCATGTTTCATCTGGGTTTTTTCAATCCCGCTCTCGGTGGCGACCCCATCCTCTTTCAACATCTGTTCTGGTTCTATTCGCACCCTGCCGTATACATCATGATTCTTCCCGCCATGGGCGTGATCAGCGAAATCATTCCGACCTTCGCGCGCAAGCCCATCTTCGGCTACTCCTTCATCGCTGGTTCGAGCATCGCCATCGCAGTCATCGGCTTCCTTGTTTGGGCGCATCACATGTTCGTCACCGGCGAATCCACTTACGCCGCGCTAACCTTCTCGTTCCTAAGCTACCTCGTCGCAATTCCCTCCGCTGTGAAAGTCTTCAACTGGACGTCCACGCTCTATAAGGGTTCCATCTCCTGGGACACGCCGATGCTCTACGCCTTCGGCTTCATCGGCCTCTTCTTGATCGGCGGCCTCACCGGACTCTTCCTCGCCTGCCTCGGCCTGGACATTCACATCCACGACACCTACTTCGTCGTCGCCCATTTCCACTACATCATGGTCGGCGGTGCGGTCATGGGTTACGTCGGCGGGATTCACTTCTGGTGGCCAAAAATTACCGGCCGGCTCTATCCCGAAACTCTTTCCCGCATCGCCGCCGTCACGCTGTTCGTCGGCTTCAACCTGACCTTTTTCCCGCAATTCATTCTTGGCTATCTCGGCATGCCGCGCCGCTATCACACTTATCCGCCGGAATTTCAGGTGCTTAACGTCTTGTCCACCGCCGGAGCCTCGATTCTCGCGCTCGGCTATCTGCTTCCCATGCTCTACCTCACCTGGTCCATGCGCTACGGCAAGGTTGCAGGGAAGAACCCCTGGCCCGCCACGGGCCTCGAGTGGACAACCGATTCGCCGCCGCCAACCGAGAATTTCCATGTAACTCCGGAAGTCACCTGGGAACCATACGACTATCTGAACCGGCCGGATCTCGGCTTGGCAGCAGGATCGCCATTGCCCGCCCCGGCCCATGGAGACGATTAGTTTGTTGTTTTGATTTGCAGGAGTGGGGCTTGCCCCACCCGCGCTGTGTAAAGCAATACGCCATTCGTTGGATGGCAAAGAGGAGCACCGAGTGCATCGCACCGGAGAGCTGTACGGACATTTTCAAACGCTCGAGCAGCAAAAAGAATCTGCCACGTTCGGCATGTGGATTTTCCTGGTCACCGAAGTTCTGTTCTTCGGCGGCATGTTCCTTGCTTACACCATCAATCGCAGCGCCTTCAGCACGGCCTTCGGTATCGGCAGCAACACGCTTGATATCACTTTGGGAGCGGGCAACACCGTTGTGCTCATCATGAGCAGTCTGACCATGGCCATGGCCGTCTGGTCCGCTCAAGTCGGCAAAAAGAAATGGGTCAGTATTTTCCTGATCGCCACGCTGGCTCTTGGCACCGTCTTTCTTGGCGTCAAGGGCATCGAATACAAGCAGAAGTTCGACCACCATCTGGTCCCCGGCCGCGGCTTTGACATGAAGTACCATCCGACGCATCCCATGGCCGGCGATGACCTCAAGGAATTAGCTCTCGAGAAGGAGGAAGTGGATAAGGCTTTCGCCGTCGATCCGGACATCAACTTCCACGGCCAGCTTTATTTCTCTCTCTATTTCGGCATGACCGGTCTCCACGCCCTGCACATGATCGTCGGCGCCGGCCTCCTCCTCTGGCTGATCAAGGGTTCCTTGGCCGGCCGCTTCACCCCCCAATACAACACGCCCGTGGAAATCGTCGGCTTGTACTGGCACTTCGTTGATATTGTCTGGATTTTTCTGTTCCCGTTGTTATACCTGATTGACAGGCACAGGTAGGAGAGTCGCGTGTCCGAGCACATTGTTTCGCCAAAAATCTATCTGCTTATCTTCGCAGCCCTGATGCTCGGCACCGGCCTCACCGTGTGGGCCGCCTTCCAGAACTTCGGCAAATTCAATATCGTCATCGCTCTCGGCATCGCCACTATCAAAGCCACTCTCGTCGTTCTCTACTTCATGCACGCCCGTTACAGTCCCAAACGCACCCAGCTTGTGATCGTCTGTTCCGTCTTCTGGCTAGCCATCATGCTGGCCCTCACCCTCAGCGACTACGACACTCGTTCCCACGAAACGCAGCCCGGCGAAGGCCGCCTTGTTCAGCCTGCCGCTTCTCATCTCTTCTCAGCCTGACCGGTAATCGCGGTTTCAAAATCGCGGTTCGCCTACCGCTGCTGGCCCGAAGTTTGTTTTGTTGTGGTGCAGGTGGAGGAGGGGCGTCGTACGGAATATCAAGCCACCTGTCAAAAAAAGAAAAGGGGGGAGTAGCGAACCGGCCCAGCCCTCAATCCCCTAAAGGGATCCTCGGTTCGCCTCCCCCACTGACTCTGGAAGTGCAAGCTCCAGGCCAATCCTAACCTCTTTGTTTTCAGTGAACTGCCTCTCGATTTCCAAGTAAAAAAGCTCTACCCCCGCCGCAAATTTACCTGCCCGGCGCCAGGACGGGGCGGATTAACGGTTCGGCCCAAACTGCGCGCCCAACCAGGCAGATCCGCGTATCCCCAGCAATTTGTTGGACATACCAGCTGCCCGTTCGGCCTCGGCGGCCCCACTTAGCGCGTTTCGCCGCCCCGGAGCAACGCTGAGCACCTGCCGGTATGCCTTCAGCGCTTCTTTCGGCTGGTGCATTTCCATCAGCAAATCGCCTAACAGTTCCCGCGCGGGCCGGACCGCCCCGGGTGTCACGGAATGTTTTTCCGTGGCATCTTCATGCTCCGCCGCCATTCGCAACAGCCGCAGCGCGTCGTAGGTGCGGTGCTCCGCGAATGCCACCGATCCCCCGGCTTCCTCGCCTAGAATGGCTACTTGCTCCGCCCAGTATGCGTCGCCCTTATCCGTCAATTCCGGGGAAAGCCTGCGCACCTGTTCCGCATGTTGCCGTGCCGCCCCGAGATTCCCGGCGTGCGCCGCCCCCAGCGCTGCCGCCCAGTGCGAAATCGCCGCCACTTGCGGCTGGACTTCCGCGTCCGCCGTCAGGTTTTCGGCTTCCGCCCAATGCTGCTGTTCGAGCGCGCAGCGCGCGCGAATGGCCGCCTTTGCATAATTGATCTTGAACAATGACGACGGCTCCGCATTTCCCGGCGCGGGGAGGCTGTCCCGGATTTTTTCCGCCTCGTCTTTCCGGCCAAGCTGTAGGTAAGCGTAGACCAGATAGTCCAGCGCATGAAGCTCCTCGCCCAGGTCGCCATTTTTTCGGGCGGCTGCCGCGGCTGCCACATTCGACGAAACGGAATCCTCCCAGAGCCCCAATCGGGTAAATATGTGCGACGGCATGTGCAACGCATGCGGCAATTCCGGCGCGATCTTGGCGTAGGCTCGCGCGGCTGCCACTCCCTGCGGCGCCAGCACCGGATTGTCGTACGCGTGGATTAGATAGTGGGCTGCTCCCGGATGATCGGGGTGCGCCGCAAACGCCGGTTCGAGAATGGCCGCCGCTTTTCGCTGATTGCCGTGCGTCTTGTCCTGAGGAGCAGCCGTTGCTAGGAGAGCCAGCGCATAGAAGATCGCCGCCTCCTGGTCCGCGGGATTGCGTTCATGCACTCCGCGCATCGCTTCTCGATAAGCCTCGGCGCGCGCCGCGTGGCCGCGCTTCTCCCAGCCGTCATAGAAAACACCTAGCGCCTCGACGTACTCCCTTTCGCGCCGCGTCCCCGGTTTCAATTCGCGCGCCTTCCAAATCTCCGTGGCCCCTTGCGCCAATTCTGCCGGCCCGGCGTGCGGTTCCCATAGCTGATGGTATTCCGTCATCCCGAGTCCCCACTGCGCCATGGCGCAGCGAGGATCCTTTGCTGCCGCGTCTCGGAATGCTACCGCGGATTCTTCGTAAGTGAACGAATGTAGGAGCGCCACGCCCCGCGTGAACGATTTCTGGGCTTCCGCGCTGCATGACACCCGGAACTCCACCTTCCCGAGCGATGTTGGTGCTGCGTGTGCCCTATGCTCTTCCTGGCTCGCGCTTCTGCCATCCGGCAGCAGCAGGCAAAAGGCCCCCAGCAATGTGATCGCCCTTCTGCCTGCTTTTTTCACTCTGGAACTCCTGGCGGAGCCGGTTCTGCCGATCATGGTAGTGCCCCCGGCCCGGCTCGGTCAATCGAGCGGCGGTCTGTTCCATTCCATCGCTTTATTGACGCCATTCAAAATGGAACATCCGCGCGCAAAACCTTGTCGCCCAATCGCGCACAGAGTAGACTTTTCGCCTGCGTTAGCCGGGGGAGGTGTCGCATGGCCCATATCGTCCGCTGTGGCCTGATTCAGGCCCAATGTGAATGGTCGCCGGAAAAATATTCTCTCGCCGATATCAAGAAAAAAATGGTCGCCAAGCACGAGCACCTGATCGCCGACGCGGCGAAACAAAAAGTCCAGATCCTCGGCCTCCAGGAACTTTTCTATGGCCCCTATTTTTGCGCCGAGCAGCAAACCCGCTGGTACGAGCTGACCGAAAAGGTGCCCAGCGGCCCCACCGTCACAGCCATGCAGAAGCTCGCCAAGAAATACCAGATGGTCCTGGTCGTCCCCGTCTACGAAGTCGAAATGACTGGCGTCTACTTCAACACTGCCGCGGTCATCGACGCCGACGGCCGCTACCTCGGCAAATACCGCAAGCACCACATCCCGCATTGCCACCCGGGCTTCTGGGAAAAGTTTTATTTCACACCGGGTAACGCCGGCTACCCCGTTTTCCAGACACGCTACGCCCGCGTTGGCGTTTACATCTGCTACGACCGCCACTTTCCCGAAGGTGCCCGCATCCTCGGCCTCAACGGCGCCGAAATCGTCTACAACCCCTCTGCCACTGTCGCTGGCCTCTCTGAATATCTTTGGGAACTTGAGCAGCCCGCTCACGCAGTCGCCAACGCCTACTTCGTCGCTGCCATCAATCGCGTCGGCACGGAAGCTCCCTGGAAAATCGGCGAATTTTACGGCAAGAGTTATTTCTGCGACCCGCGCGGCAAAATCGTCAAGCAGGCCAGCCGCGACAAGGATGAGCTCCTCGTCGCCGAACTGAATCTCGATGAAATCCAGAAAGTTCGCGATACCTGGCAGTTCTATCGCGATCGCCGCCCGGAATCCTACGGAGAAATCACCCGTACTCGCGCCGGAGAGAATTCCGAGGCGGCCAACTAAATTGCTTCGCGCCGAAACCATTGAAAGCAGTTCGCTCTACAACAAGGACCTCGCCCCGGTGGCCAGCGAACGCCGCACCTGGCGCACTTACAACTACGCTGCGTTGTGGATCTCCATGAGCGTCAACATCCCCACCTACATGCTGGCCAGCGGCATGATTGCCGGTGGTATGAACTGGAAGCAGGCCCTCTTCACCGTTTTTCTGGGCAATGTCCTGGTCTTGATTCCCATGCTCTTGAACGCCCACGCCGGCGCGCAGTACGGCATCCCCTTTCCAGTTTTCGCCCGCGCTTCTTTCGGAGTTCTCGGCGCCAACGTTCCCGCGATTCTGCGCGCCTTCGTCGCCTGCGGCTGGTTCGGCATTCAAACCTGGATCGGCGGAGAAGCCATCAACGCCATGATCGTTGCCCTCGCCCCCTCCTGGGCCAATTTCCACGCCGGTCCTGCCATCTGCTTCGCCTTCTTCTGGCTTCTCAACGTCCTCGTCATTCTCCGCGGCATCGAAACCATTCGCTTCCTGCAGGGAATCTCCGCTCCGTTCCTGCTCCTCATCGGTCTCGCCCTTCTCCTCTGGGCCCGCGGCAAAGCCGGCGGCTTCGGCCCCATGCTCGCCACGCCATCGAAGTTTCAAACCTTCGGCGAATTTTTCCGCTTCTTCGTCCCTTCCCTCACCGGCGTCGTCGGCTTCTGGGCCACCGTCTCGCTGAACATCCCCGATTTCACCCGTTATGCGCGCAGCCAGCGCGATCAAATCGTCGGCCAGGCCCTCGGCCTCCCGGCCACCATGACTTTTTATTCCTTCATCGGCATCGCCGTCACCTCCGCCACCTTGATCATTTTTGGCGAGGCGCTGTGGAATCCCGTCGCCGTCCTCGCGCGCCTTGGCAATCCCTTCGCCGTCGTCCTCGCCATGATCGCCTTGCTCATGGCGACCCTCAACGTCAACGTCGCCGCCAACGTCGTCTCTCCCGCCAACGATTTTTCCAATCTTTCCCCACGCCGCATCAGCTTCCGCAGCGGTGGCCTGATCACTGCTGTCGTTGGCCTCCTCATGCAACCTTGGAAGCTCCTCGCCAGCTTTGGCAGTTATATTTTCATTTGGCTCGTTGGCTACTCCGGCTTTCTCGGCCCCATCGCCGGCGTCCTCATCTGCGACTACTTCGTCATCCGCAAGAAATTCCTGTTCGTCGAAGATCTCTACCAGCGCCATGGCCAGTATGAATATTCGCGGGGCTTCAACTGGACCGCCATAGCCGCCCTCGCCGCCGGTGCCGCCGTCGCCTTCGTCGGCTTGGTGTATCCGCCTCTGCGCGTCCTATACAATTACGCCTGGTTCGTAGGCTTCCTGGTCAGCTTCCTTGCCTACTTCGCCTTGATGAACCGTGTCGCACTGTTAGCGCAAGCAGCCGACTAAAGAGGAGCAATTTCGATGGACTTCGGCATCACCATCAAACCAGACATCTCCATTGACAGGATCCTGAGCCTCACCCGCCAGGCCGAATCCTCGGGCTTCTCCTTCGGCTGGATCTTTGATTCTCACGTCATCTGGAAAGAGCCGTTCCCGCTGCTCACCCTCATGGCCGCCAACACCAAGAGAATGCGCCTCGGCACCTGCGTCACCAATCCCGCTGTCCGCGACGTCACCGTCTCCGCCAGCCTCTTCGCCACTCTCAATCTCGCTTCACACGGCCGCATGGAGCTCGGCATCGGCCGTGGCGATAGCTCCCGGCGTGTCCTCGGCAAGAAACCCACCACGCTCGAAAATCTCGCCGACTTCGTCCGCATCTTCCGCGACTTGAACGCCGGCAGAACAGTTGACCTCGATGGCGTCCCCACAAAATTTCCCTGGGCCAGCGGAGAAGTCCCCCGCGTCTGGGTCGCCGGCTACGGTCCCAAAGCCCTGCGCACCGCCGGTCGCATCGGCGACGGCGTCATCCTCCAGTTCGCCGACCCTGACCTCATTGACTGGTGCCTCGGCTTCGTCCGCGAAGGCGCTCGAGAAGCCGGCCGCGATTTCAGCAAGATCGAAGTCATGGCCGCCGCCCCCGTATGGGCCTCCGACGACCTGAAAACCGCCCGCGAACACGTCCGCTGGTTTCCCGCCCTCGTCTCCAATCACGTGATGGATCTCATCTCCAAATACAAGCCCGAAGAACTTCCCCCCGCCCTCACCTCGTTCGTCAAAGACCGTGGCAAGTACGACTACCTCCACCACTGCGAAGTTGGCAGCGACAACGCCGATTTCGTCACCGACGAAGTCGTTGACCGCTTCTGCCTCATCGGCCCCATCGAAGAGCATCGCAAAAAGCTCGATCGCCTCCGCAAAGTCGGTGTCACCCAATTCAACATTTATCTAATGTCCGGCGACGAGGAAAAAACCTTGGACGTGTATCAGCGTGAAATTTTGCCGACTCTCAGCGGTAGGTAGGGTTCCCTTCTGTGGCACGACACCAACCGTCGGTTGCATTCTGAAGTTGAGTCCGAAGTAGGAGGCCCTTCTCCTTATTGGGGGCACTTTAGCTGGCCGCCAAATGTGACCGCGATTAGGGCGCTCATTAGGCCAACAACTTCAAAATGATGCAGCGTTGAGTTCGGGCGCAGTAGGATTCATCGTTATGCAATCAAGGGAAGGGGAACAGCTTGCCAAAGTGATGGAGGGCGTTTCCTTCGCAATTTCCCTCCTTGTTGCCTGGGAGTGACGCTGGTCCCGGAAATGCCGGTCGAGACTGGACAAATTGTCTGCCGAGATAGTGTGGGTGCGAAGACTGTGGAAGTGATGAGTTATGCTGCACGCTTCCCCGACTGGCTCTTTGGAGATGCTATGAATCCCGGCACTTTGAACCAGGAGTTGCGAGTCAGTAGTTTCCGATCTTCGTGATATTCATCGCCCTACCCTTGGCCGTCGGTCGTCGGGGTTTTGCGACGGGAAGGCTGCTTCAACCAAGAAATCCTTAACCGTTTCGCTCACCGTGCGCGGAAATCGCAGCGCGTAGTCTCGAAGCCTGGCCGGCGTTAGAAACTGGAATTGGAGTTCGTCTAAGGGCGTCGGAAGTCCTTCTTGACGGTTTAGGTAGATCCAATCCAGTAGCGCCTTCTCAGGTTCCGCGATGAGGTATTTGTTGTAGCGAGTAGCTTTTTCCTGATACCCCCAATAGAGTTGAGAAGAGATCTTTCTATACACGATGCTGACAGATTTGCTTCTGAAAGACTGCGGATAGGCAGGTGTGACGCAAGTCAGTATTGAGGGGCTTTGAGTAATGATGCCTCGCTCCACCAAAGCGGACTCAAGTGAAATGTAAGAACGAGGCCGAAGAACATTTACGAGATCACGAGGTGAAAATTGCTGATTGAAGTGGTTGATGTAGATCTTTGTCGAAACACGTTCGACCAGACCCTGTGCCTCATATCGGCGCAAAGCATCACGTACCACACGTTCAGAGAGCTTGTGTTTGCGAGCCAAATGGTCGGTGCGTACGATGCAATTGTTTCGTGCTTCTTCTGTCAGGATAGTTGTCCAATTCATTGCGGTTCCTTCCCGAGCCAATGAGCCAACACGACTCGTAGCGACCGGCGGATGGTCTCAAATTCGTTCTTGGCGAGCTCTTCAAAGATGGCTAGTGGCAAGACCGGGCGGAGTTCGACAGTGCAGAGCTTAGCACTGATGTCCTGAATTCGAGTTTCGATCGAGTTTTGGTCTATCTCCTTCATTGCGATGAAATCCTCAAGGTGTGCTTGAAGATTCTTGTCGAGTTGCGCTCCTCGGGTAAGAAGGAGATCGATATCGAAGGCATCCCTAGCTTTCACATGACGACGATTGAGAAAAGTCTCACATTTCTGAAACAGCAGATAGTTCGCGCTTGGGGTGGCGACGATTTTTTCTGGAGCGTTCGCAATTGCCTTCTTGACGATCTGGGTCTCCAAGACACTTCCGCCGATGCTGGTTAGATCGATGCTGAAGAGGGCCCTCTGATTGGCCAGGATCCACTGCTTGACGAAGCCGGGGCTCTCGATACCTTTCCGGAATTCGAGCTGGCCTAGGCCGAGGGTCTCTGCAATTGACTGAATATTGGAACGAACAACATCTTCGATTTCTTCGGGCCTTGGGATCTGCGTTGGGGAGGCGAGCAGGTCCAAGTCTCGGGACAATCGAGGGCTCTCGTAGAAAAGCACGAGGGTGGCTCCTCCAAATAAGATGAATTGATCGGGGCTTTAATCTTGGTGAGGTTGATGATCGCCAGAATACGGCGCTTGCGGGCATGATTCTAATCGAAACTGCAAGAGTATGGGCCTTTGGACGTGCACGAGCTTAGAGAGTGTTACATGGCGGACCGCATCAAAAGAATCTATGGAGCCGTTTAACGTCGGGTTGTTCATCGTAGGCCTTGCCCACCTACATTCCACGCTTTCAAAACTCAAAGCCGTTGGCTTTGAGGTTCGGGGTTACAGCTGGATGGAGCAGTAACTGCGCTATGCTTGACCAAATCCAAGGTGACCTCTTGCACTCGTAACCGGGCACGAATCACCAGTCACACAGTGTATAGTCTCGGGCTGAGGATTCCGTATGCGCTTTGACACCGTAATCCGCAAAGGCACCGTCGTAACCGCCACCGACACTTGCCTGGCCGACGTCGGCATCAACGGCGACAAAGTTACGGCCATCGCCGCCCAACTCCCCACAGAAAACGCCGGGCGAGTCATCGACGCCGCTGGCATGCTCGTCATCCCCGGTGGCATCGACGTCCACACGCACCTCGACATGCCCTTCGGCGGCACCACCAGCGCCGACGATTTCCAGACCGGCACCACCGCCGCCGCTTTTGGCGGCACCACCACGCTCATTGATTTCGCGATTCAGTACAAAGGCCAGACCCTCCGCCAGGCGTTCGACACCTGGATGAAAAAAGCTCACGACAAGGCCGTCACCGACTACGCCTTTCACTGCATCATCACCGACCTCGGCTCCGCGCAACTCGAGGAGATGGGCCAGCTCATTCTCGAAGGTGTCACCAGCTTCAAGCTCTTCATGGCCTACCCCGGTGTCTTCATGCTCGATGACGCCACGATTTTCAAAGCCATGCGCCAGGCGGCGAAATACAGCGGCCTGATCTGCATGCATGCGGAAAACGGCGGCGCGATTGATGTCATCGTCCAGCAAGCCCTCGCCGAAGGGAAACGCGCCCCGAAGTATCACGCCCTGACGCGACCCACCACCGCTGAAGCCGAAGCCACTTCGCGCGCCATCGCCCTGGCGGAAATGGCCGGCGCGCCGGTCTACATCGTCCATCTTTCCTGCAACGACGCGCTCGAAAAAGTCCGCGAAGCCCGCGACCGCGGCCTCCCCGCCTACGCCGAGACCTGTCCGCAATATTTGTATCTCTCGCTCGAAAATATGGACGCGCCCGGTTTTGAAGGCGCGAAATACGTCTTCACGCCCCCGCTCCGCGAAAAGTGGAATCAGGAAAAACTCTGGCAGGGCCTCGCCAAAGACACGTTGCAAGTTGTTTCCACCGACCACTGCCCCTTCTGCTTCAAGGAACAAAAAGAACTCGGCAAGGACGACTTCACCAAAATCCCCAATGGTGGTCCTGGCATCGAGCACCGTTTAAGTTTGATTTACACGGGCGGCGTCGATGGAAAGCGTTTTTCGGCGAATCGTTTTGTCCAGCTGGTTGCCACCGCGCCCGCAAAACTTTTCGGCCTTTACCCGCGCAAAGGCACCATCGCCGTCGGCTCCGACGCCGACCTGGTGATCTTCGATCCCAACCACGAAGAAGTCATCAGCGCCAAGACCCACCACATGCGCGTGGACTATTCCATGTTTGAAGGCATCCGCATTAAGGGCGCCCCCAAAACCGTTTTCTCCCGCGGCCGCGCCGTCATCGACGCCGGCAAATTCGTCGGCCGCCCCGGCGCCGGCCAATTCCTCCGCCGCCAAACCTACGCCGGGATTTAGCAGCGGTGGGGTTTGCTAGTGTGTCGACCACGTTTTCTTGCCGTCGCTACCGATTAGCTTGATCGCTGGATTGTTTTCTAGCAATCCATCTAGTCATGAGATTTTGTCGCCGTAGCCCTTTGACTTGCGCAGTTAGTTCTATTTGTTCGTTCACGGTACGCCTCGTTTCCTGCTTCGTGCTTAGACTATCCCTTGCGAACATGAGTGGCCATCGACGAAGCTGGAGAAGAGAGGAGAAACACTACGTCAAACCGGCTCACAATGGGTGTGCGACTTACAGGTGGAACTTAAGCCGCGCGACGTGCCTCCCAGTAATCTTCAAACTCGCCATTGAGATGGCAGCAGCGGAGAGCCAGGATCGCGTTTGCTCCTCGAACGGTCCAGAACATTCCTGACCTCTTA
>WNFP01000871.1_pt1 | contig 23417 bp, 28 predicted proteins | sample 5400201 | NCBI WGS metagenome assembly WNFP01 (sample SAMN13153355, study PRJNA577476) | soil metagenome | isolation source: 115 cm saprolite under Madrone tree | place: USA:California | collected 2016-06-14
TGGTGCCGGGGGCCAGAATCGAACTGGCTACGCCCGCCTTTTCAGGGCGGCGCTCTACCAATGAGCTACCCCGGCTTATCAACAACTTACGAGTGCGCAAAAACCGATGTGTCAGTTTTTGTGTCAGTTTCGACTACAGGTATCGATGCCTGGCCGTCATGCTCAATCAGCTTCGCAGCGTTTTCCAAGTCGCGTTCGTTCGTGATGTTGTAGCGGTCAAAAACTGAGCGCGTCTTGTGGCCGGAAATCGCCATGCAAACTTTTTCCGGCACGCCACGGCGAACTAGCCGCCTTACTGCCGAGCGCCGAAGGTCATGCATCTGCAGCCCCTCGTAACCGCCGTCCTCGTTCAATTTCCCGAGGCCGGAAGCAACACACAAACTGTACCAATCTTTTCGCGGTTGAGCAACGCGACCGCCATCTTTCCGGGTAAGTATGAAATCACTCTTTTGCTTGCCACGCATGCACGCGGCCAGCAGCGTTTTTGTTTCCTGTGTCAGCGAGACTTTGCGGCTGTCGCCGTTCTTGCTGTCCACGATCGTTAGCCAATCGCCTTCGAGTAGCTCAACGTCGCGGACGCGCAAATCTAGCATTTCGGATTTTCTGAATCCGAAGTTGAAGCCCAGCACCACAAACGTGCGCAACCACAAATCGCGGGCATTGGCGACGAGCGCCTTATATTGCGTTTCTTCGATGAAGCCTTGGCGGGGCTTGGCTTCTTTCAATCGCTTTGGGAACATCGGTATGCGCGAGATCATTTCCGAGCGCGCACCATAGCGGAACGCAGCTTTCAACACGGCCAGCTCTCTATTGACAGTGCCATTTGCGATCTTTGCCGCGCGGCGCGAGGCAGTGTATTCCACCATGTCCTTCGTCTTGACGGCCGCGGCCGGTTTCTGGCCGAAGGGCAGCTCCAAGTGCGTCCATGCTGTTTCGAGACGGTCCACGCGCTTTTCGCGGTTCTGGCAATCCTTTTTGTAGGCGTCCCAAAGGTCGGAGCAGGTGACTTCCTTCACGCGTTCGGGCCGTGGCTTTGGCGGTTCATACGTGCCGAGATCCACTTGTCGCACAAACTCCAGGCGCCTCCGCTGGCACTCTTGCGTGCTCGTAACGCCTGTAATGCCAACAGCGCGGCGGGCAATCGCGCCATCGCGGAGCGCGAAACTGGCAATGATGGAGCTACGCCGGACCCTCAATCCCCGCGGCAGCTTTTGCTTCTTCATTTTGTCCTCCATCGCATGCGCGCAGCTTTCTTGGCAATCTCTTTGCGGCGCTTGGCGGTCAACTTCTTCGCGCGTCCCTTGCCGCCTGCCGAAGCGAGCTTGCGAACGTATTCGGCTACGGCGTCCTTGGGCTTCATGCCGGGGAGTCTATCCTTGCCCAGCAAGCATGTCAAGGGCGATGAGAAATGGGTAGTTGTCATAATTTTAGATCATCACTGTTACAATTACTCCGTTATGGTAGGCCTGATCCTGACTGCGCTGTTCGCCATCACACAGACGCCTTCCCCAATCCACCCGAAGGCGCTCGATAGCCCTACCGCCACGGGCCAGACTGTCACAGGGAAACCCGAGAACAATAAGGCTCCATCCACTCAAGCGCCTACTTCCGCCGGGACAAGCGTAGCCGATCAACAACACGTCGGTAGCACGACAAAGTCGGAAGATACACAGCAAGCCATCAAAGTGCGCGAACTTCCCCGCGTCTCTATAACGAAGGACTGGTCTGATTGGGGTATCTGGGCTTTCAACGGACTCCTGGTCATAGTTGGTGCCTTTCAACTGTTGGTGCTCTGGAGACAGGCGAAGATCATGAAGGCGCAAGCCGAAATCATGGCGGAGCACGCTTCGCACCTTAAGGGCCTCGTGACTGCTGCGGAAGATAACGCCAAGGCCGCCAGCGCCGCTGCTGAAGCTGCGAGTAAAAATGCGGATTTCTCCAAACTCAATGCCGAAGCCACAAGCCAGAATGCCATCGCCGCCAAAGCCAGTGCCGATGCATTGGTAAATGCTGAACGGGCGTGGGTCATAGCCGAACTCGTTCCTATTTGCGCCAACTTTGGCGTTTGGTGTCGTCCTGTAGGGAGCAGTTGGGTGGCGTTGAGTGATGAAGAGATACTCAACGGAGTCCACATGAGGCACAAATTGAAGTTCACGAATATGGGCAGGACGCCAGCCCATATTCTTAGATACCAAATCACCTATTCCTGTTTGGACAAGGGAGTTACCAGCCTCTCGGGCGGAATCGTCACTAGACAGGATAGCGGGTGCATCTTTGACCATTTACTTGGCGCGACCGATTCGATAGAAGTTCCTGAAGTTGTCGATGTTAATCGCTATATGTTTGAGCGAATTAAAGGAATCAAGGACCTGGAGAATACTGCCGTGTTCCACGGATTTGTGGAATATCAACACGTATTTAGCGATTCTGAAGTCGTGAGAGTTCCCTTCTGTTATTCCTATAAACCCTCCACGCTCGGACTGGTGCGGGTGCCCGAAATCAAAGTGCTGCATGGGGCAGAAGAGAGTGAGCATCGGCACCCAATTTAGGACACCACCGAGAAATGCAATCATCCAGCGGAAGAGTGGTCTGTATGATTCGCATTTTTTCGCATTTTGCTGTTGACACTCATGTTTGCAGCCGAAATAATGTGCCTGCGTAATGGTGCTGGCCGATGCCAGCATACGCGCAGACAGTGATGGTACTCAGCACAATCTCAGAAAGCAGGTTCGGGCTTTCGTTGGCCCACGTCGAGGCACCCTCCGCGGTCCTCCTCCCAAGCGACCCATAAAAAAGTCGCTGGGAGGAATCATGGTTTCCGCTTCTCAGCCATCCGCACCCGAAATCCTTGTCTACGAAGTGGACGAATTGGCCAAACTGCTGCGGGTGTCTCCGCGCACCATTGGCAACCTGATGCGCAATGGCTCGCTGGTCCGGCGCAAAATCGGTGCACGGACGGTCATTCCTAAATCCTCAGTCGAGGCTTTTCTACGGCGAGATCATGCAACCGGCGAGGAAGGGAAGCGACCGCTCCGCGGTTCCGCCAAAGGCACACGGCGCGGATCGCGGTGATGGCATGGCAAAGCAAAAGCGCATGGACCTTCTGCCACCGGGGAGGTGGAAAATATGAGAAATAAGTCAGACGAGCCGAAACCAAAACCGAGGCGGCCTGCGAAAGGCAATGTGCGCACACTTCAAAGTTGCTTGGCGGAAGTAAGGAAATGGTCGCCAAGCTTGTCTCGGTCTGAGCGACGAGCCTGTGCGAAATTATTGCTGCAGGCGCGCGAAGTCGAAGTGCTTCGTAACAAGCTCGGCGATAAAGCCTTCGACGCCCTGTTCCGGGATTTCATCGCATCAAGGATGAAGGAGACGAAGGGGGCGAGGGAAAGAAAGTGAACCGCCAACAACCCATGACCTTAGGCACTGCGGAGAATGCGCTTTGGAATCGCCCGGATGATCTCTACCGTGAAGCGTTCCACTATTTTCAAATCCTATTTAATTCGTCCCAGGCGGATGCTCACGAGATGCGAGAGATTCAATTGATCTCCTATCTGCCCGAATCAGTCTACCGCGACCGAACGACACAAGGGGCAGTCATCACCGGCGCGATCGTAGCCATGTACGCGCATGAAGTAGAAGCGGATTTGCGGGGGGACGTGGTGGACCTGAACGCCGTGGCCCTGGCCGGCGCCCGCACGATCGAGGAAATCCTGGTCTGCCTGACGACCATGCCCCAGGAAGTTCTGAATCAACTCGATGAGATCATTTTAAGGCAGGGAATTGTGACCGGCGATGGCCTGCACGCCAGCGACGTAGTGTTCAAGCGCGTTCTCAATTGGCAGAACCATGATCTGCGGAAGCATCAGCGATGGTTGCGCGCTCTCGGGAAGCACGCGCGCATTCAGCAGGGAATGGAGAAAACGCCGTTGACTGATCCTTTCTTGCGCGAGGTCAAAGCGCGTGCTCTCGAACAACTGCGACCTGTCGTTATTCGTTTGCAAAAGTGGTATGAGCAGCAGCGTAGCAGCCATGCAAGAACGCAAGAGGAGCAGGAGATTGTCGAGGCCTTTGCACGGGAAGCCGCCAATCCCGGCCTGCCCTTTCTCAGCGGCGCCCACAATTTGGAGTTGTGGCTGAATTTTTGCCACGAGGACCCGCAGGCGTTCGTCAGCCTCTCTCCCGAGAACCTGTTTCACGCGTTCATGGGCTATGTGACCAAGCATGACGTCGATTACATCCGCCAGATGATCTCCCGCAAGTAAGTCCTCGCTTATCTTTAGCTTAGGGTGTGTTTTTTTTGCTCCGGGAAAAACATAGGCGATTTTTTCGCTTTCCTTTACAACGGCGGGGATGAACAAGTATCGCCCGTTTTTCTATCGCCGCGTCAGGCTGTTTTGCGAGTTGACCGTCAACGCCGTCAGCTCGGCCACAGGCGTCTCCGCGAGCCGAATCGCACAAATCGAAACGGGCATGCGACAAGCCAACCAGGTCGAAGCACGGCTCATTGAGGGATTCCTTCACGACAAACTGAAAATGATTTTGGAGTTAGAAGGTCCTATCCCTGATTGGATGGCAGGCACCGGCAAACGCCATCGCTGGGAAGTTCCCGCGCTCGGGGCTGGTGCTGGATGAACGGCGAAACCCAAGTGGAACTCTTCACCCGGCAAGAGCAAGACGACGATAACGATTGCTGCATGATAGCCGCCCACCGTGCTAATGAGCGATTTCGCCAGCGCCAGTTCACTCCGGAGGAGCGTAAGGAAATTGCGGAGTGCTTCGAGAGGCTGAAGACACGTCTCGGGCTGGCTGCTCCGTGAAAACCGGCGCGAACATCGATGCAGAACGGGGCGTGCTGTCTGCGCTGCTGCAAAAGGCCGACCCGCTTCCGGCTTTGCAACAGCTCACCGCGAAGGATTTTTTTCATCACTTGTACCGGCGTTTCTACGCCCATTTCAAGAACACCATCGAAAAAGGCGAACCGCTCATCTTCACGGTGATCGCCGACGAAATGAAACTTGATGCTGCGGACACCGCCGAGCTGGCTGGTTTGTTGGATCCCATGCTCGTAGTCCGAAATCTTGGAGAGCTGGCGGGTTACGTTCGAATCGTAAAGCGGGATGCGCGACTTCGTGAATTGCGCGCGGCGGCCGACGACGTCGTGCGCGCGAACGGCGATGCCACGGGCCTGATTCTGGACCTCCGCGCAAAAACCGAAAAGTATCTCGAATCACTCAGCGGCGATCGAAGGGGGGCAGTCGTGGACGAACTGGAAGATTTTTTGGAGAGCGACTTCCCGGATGCGGAACCACTCGTCCGGCTCGAAGGCAGCGATGTCCCTGTGTTCACCTCCAGCAGCATCAATCAGTTTTTCGCTTGGCGGGGCACCGGCAAGACGATGTTGGCGCTCGCCCTGGGCGTGCACATGGGGCTCGGAACCGACTTCCTACGTTGGCGCCCAACGCGCAGGGTCAAAGTGTTGTACGTCGAGGGCGAATCCCGCAACAGCCAACTTCAGCAACGGCTGCGTGCGCTTGTCGGCAGCGGCAAGATCGAGCCCGGCTATTTTCGCCTGCTCACCTACTCTTCCCAAGTGAATGGCATCCCCGCCCTGTCCACGCCGGACGGCCGCCAGGCCATCGAGGCGGAGATTGGAGACGCCGAGGTCATTTTTCTTGATTCGGTTTCTACTCTCGGGAGATTCCCAACGAATGAGGAGGAAAACTGGATCGACTTTCTCCAATGGCTCAATCACCTGCGCCAGCGAGGTCTCTGCGTGATCTTCCTGCACCACGCCGGCAAGAGCGGCATGCAGCGCGGCCACAGCCGCTCCGAAGACATGCTCGACGTGTCGATCAAGCTCACCCGAGAAGGCGATGAAGAGTGTGACTGGCTGAAGTGCAAGCTCGAATACGACAAGTTCCGCGATAACCCCAAAGGCATCCGATCGCTCGTGGTCGAGTTTAGAGAAGGCCAATGGTTCTTCCAGGCTCTCGAAGTTGAAAAGCTGAAGGCACTGGAACAATACCTGGCCGAACATCCCAGAGCTTCCAGTCGCACCATTGCGCATGACCTGCCCGAACTGGGCAGCCACACCGCTGTACAGCGCCTCCGGCGAAAACTCAAAGATCCGCAAGAAGAACTGGAGCAAGCATGAATTTTGGAACGGTGGAACGTGGAACGCCCCCATACATACAGAACCTTGTTCCAAAGGGTTCGTATGTATTGTTCGGCCGTGTTCCAACGCGTTCCAACAACAAAACCGACGCTGAAAACCAAGGAGTTAAACACAATTCTTGTTCCAAGAGCTGTTCCATTTGGAAGCTCTTGAGAGTGGAACAACCGATGAAAAATTCCCAGAGCCCGTTCCACTCGAAAAGAGACCCAAAAAGAGCAGCGATGCGCGAGCAGCCTGGCCAGGACCGGGAACTCGCACAAAAACTTACACAGCGCAGACCGTCAGTTACAAGCCAAGCGTTATCAGCGCGTTGGGAAGCAGGGCACTGCCCTCAAGATGCGGTGTTGGAGCTGAATGATGGCAAATAAGGGCTCGCGGCATGGTCTAAACCGGGCAATGACCCGCATAAAGCTGCGTGGTTTGGAGGCGATTGACCATAGAACGGCGCCAGCTCGGGCGCTGTTGGCCTGGCGCGAGCAGCTCATCACCGATCTTGGCGGCTTGGATGCCCTGAGCGCGCAGAAGCTCGCCCTAGTGAATTTGGCGGCCACAACTCGTGCGTTGATCGATCATGCGGACAACTGGCTCCTGTCGCAACCGTCGATCATCAACAAACGCCGCAAAGCATTCGTGCCGATCGTGGCACAGCGACAAGCACTCTGCGATGGACTCAGCCATTTGCTCGGCCAGCTCGGCCTGGAACGTCAGCAAAAGCCAATCAAGAGCCTGCAGCAGCACATCGCGGAGCGCGACCGTGAGAAGGAAGCCAGCGAATGAACATCGTCGAAGCGATGGACGATCGAGCCCTGTTCGCCCCATGGTTCAAACCGCAATGGTTGCGCACCGACAGTTGGAAAGCGTGGCGAGTTTTCTTGAAAGTGCTGTACGCGCTGCCTATAGATGCTGCTGAGCTAGAAATCTTCTGCAAGCACACTGGACGCACAACGCCGCCAACTGAACCGTTTGACAAGGCGTGGCTGATATGCGGCCGGCGTTCTGGAAAAAGCCGCATCGCCGCGCTCATCTCAACCTACAACTCAGTGTTCCGCGAGTACCCGACATTGCAGCGCGGTGAGTATGGCGTCATGCCGATCATTGCAAGCGACAAAAAGCAGGCGGACGTGATTTTTAGCTATGTCGCAAATTTCTTCCATGACATTCCGTTGCTGGCAAAGATGGTCGTCGCGGAGACGAAAGACTCGCTGGAATTGAACAACAACATCCATGTTGAAGTGCACGCGAGCGATTACAGGTCAATCCGCGGCTATTCGATGATTGGCGGGTGCTTGGACGAGTTGAGTTTTTGGAAAACCGACGAACGCGCGGTGTCACCCGACAGGGAAATTCTGAATGCGCTTGAGAAGGGCAGCGCAAACATTCCCGGCGCGATGCTGCTTGGCGTTTCGAGTCCTTACGCGCGAGCCGGCGTGCTGTTCGAAGCTCACGAAAAGAATTTCGGGAAAGACACGGACGAGCTGTGCTGGGTAGGCGACACACGTTCGATGAACCCGACGATCTCGCAGAAGGTCATCGACCGCGCGTATGCGAAAGACCCGGCAGCAGCGAGCGCGGAATATGGGGCGCTGTTCAGAAGCGACCTGGCGAATTTCCTGACGCCCGAAGCAATTGCCGCGTGCATTGCAGTTGGCTGTTACGAGCTTCCGCCGCGTGGGGGACAAAGCTACTACGGTTTTGTGGACACGAGTGGCGCAAGCAGCGACGCCATGACGCTGGCCGTCGCCCATAAAGAGAAGGACATGGCCATCCTCGACATGACGCGTTCGGTGCGGCCGCCGTTCTCGCCCGAGAGTGCAGTCGCTGAGTTCTGCGCTGAGCTGAAACGGTACCGCATCTCGACGGTCACGGGCGATCGCTATGCTGGCGAGTGGCCGCGCGAGCGGTTCGCAAAGAACGGTGTGTCCTACTCGTTGTCGGAAAAAACTCGAAGCGAAATCTATCTGACTTTCTTGCCTGCCCTGAACAGCGGCGAACTGCAGCTGCTGGATCTTCCGCAGTTGAAAGCGCAACTAGCAGGGCTCGTTCGCCGCACGCGCAGTGGCGGCAAGGATGTTGTCGATCATAAAAGTGGGCAGCATGATGACCTAGCAAATAGTGCCTGTGGCGCGTTAGTTCTGGCGGGGGCGGGCAGCGGCGTGCTAGGCCTCGTCGAATGGCTCAAAGGCCTCGCCTCTGGCACTTACAAAGAGCCCGAGGAGACGGCATCCGACTGGGGCAAGCAAGCGGCGCTGCAACTGGAGATGAAGTTACTCGGCGTCAAGACTCCTACCGCCGAGCTGGCCAAAGAAGTGACGCCGGCGTGCCCGGCATGCCACGCACTCTGCGTCCAACGCATCGGCCCCGAGTGGAGGTGTGGCCAGTGTGGCGTGCAGTGGTGGGACCAGGTGACGCTTAGACCGCAAGCACCGGCCACGCGCGGGGACAGGAGGAGGATCTGATGCGGGAAACCATTTCACTTGCAGAATCAGCACGTCTTGAACTGGCGGGCGCAGGGCAGCGGTTGCGGATCGCGGAGCAAGGACTAGCTGATTTCTTGAGCGAACATGGTGACGGCGATGCAGTATCCGGGGAGTTGCGTGAATCGTTCGAACGCCAGCGTGCGATGCTCGAAACCGAGGTGGATGCGGCCCGGAGGCAGCGGAACCATGCCTCTGAGGAATACTCCCGCTGCAAGACTTTGGGATCTCGATAAAAGGACACACGGTGCGAAAAAACAGAAAAAACAGATGGAAAACAATTTCGATGGCGAGTAGATTCAAGGTGAAGTTCTCACCACACTTTTCTTCCGGTCGAGCGTGGCGTTTCCAAGTTGTGAATGGCGCCGTGACTGAAACCGGAGTTCCAAAAAACTCGGCATCGACAACGGCTTGGCCGCTGATACCAGGGGCAGGTCTTGTCCAGCTTCTGGGTGTGCCCGAAGAAAGGAACAACGCACTATGGGTCTCCTGCGTACTGTGTTCGGACTAAAAAGAAAACCGATCGAGGAACCAGGCGAGCCTTGGGAAGCGCGACGAAAGCGCGGGTTGGAAATCGAGCGAATCCGCCTCGAAGCGGAGAAGAACGATCTTGACGAACGGTGCCGTGTCTACTTTTCAAACAATCCCATCCCGCACGATCCCCGCGCAGAATATCTACGCGAGAGAGGCTGGGGCGATCCGCATCCGCTGCGCACGGCGCTGGAACAAGAGTTCAACTGTTGGCAGACACGCTGGAATGCAACGCTCGACGAACTCAGCCACCTGTAAAAGTTTCGCCGCGCGCACCCGGTCAGCACGCAGCATCCGAAAGCGAAAGGGGAAACAAACGATGGACCCATTCATTCAAAAAGTAAAAACGCAGGGGGAAAAGGACCGACTCGTCCAGGAAGCGGCCGCGCAGTGGGACCAAGCTGGCGAGTTTACGCATCTTCTCGGCGATGACCAGCAAGCTTACTTGGACGGTGTCGCTAACTCCATCGAGGTCGAGGGGGAACTATACGTCGCCCCGCGAGCATTAACCTCCGCGGAGCGAAACGAGCAGGACACCGACTTACTGCTCGCGCGGATGCGCTACAACGTCCATCCTCACGAAAATCTTCCTCCCGCTCTGCGAGCGATGGCGGAAGCAGATGATGCGGCGGAATTGCAGAAGATGCTCGCCCCCGCGGTCCGTGAACGGAACGAAGTGGAAAGTATCATACGTCGGGCAATCGAAAAGGCCCTGACGAAGGCCACTGGCGTACAGCGCGAAACTGTTTCCATCCCCACCCGAGCAGCGCCCGAGCGCCAAACAATCTTTGTGAAGCTCGCGGATCGAGCTCAGGAAGAGGACGCCGACTCGTTGCTCGGCAAATGGCTACGCGGCTACATAGACGGCGACGAACCAGCGATGCGGCGCGTTGCGCGTCAATTGGTTTGAGTTTCCGGGTGAGTGTCCCGGGCGACTCCCCCACAAAATGCTTTGAGAAAAGAGGAACAACATGAAGCCAAAAGAACTTTTGTTGGATTATTTGAAGAAAGCGGCGAATCACCATGATGCGATGGCCGGGACGGAAGACAAAATTTCGAAAGTCCACGCCACCGCCGCAGAGTCGCACACGGATGCTGTTTTGGCGCAGCACCACCGCGACTTGGCGGATTATCACGGTGCCAGAGCACAGCACCACAATGACCATTCACGCCATTTGCTCCAGATGCACGAGCACGTGTCCGGGATCTCGGCCGCCGAACTTTTCTCAAGTCGTTCCGACGCCGGCGACGAACTGATGGATGCGACGAGCGGTACTTCGCTGCTCAAACGTTTCGTCTCTAGAGAAGCAGCATAAAGTTTTCCGCGCGATTGGTCCCGCGCGGAGAAAGCGGGGGCTCTAACCGGGGGCGCGGCTTTTTTTTCTTCCATTTCAAAGGCCGCGTCTGCCCCGCCTCTGAAAAGAATCGGAGCGACAGAAAGGAAGGCCGATGTCTTTGTGTGAAAAAGTTTTGGAGTTGTTCGGCTGGCCGGTGAAGGAGCCCATCATCGCGCAGGAGACATCCGCGCCGGATAATTCACCCATTCCCACTGGCGCCCCTACATGCCCACGATGCGGCGGCATTCTGGTCGAAGTTAGTGCGAATATTCTGCGCTGCTGCCAAGACGGATTTCAGACCACTGCGCCGGCGAGACGTCCAACTCTACCGCCCATGATCACGAAGCCCAGCTCTCAACCGGCTGCCTGCCCGAATTGTGCCGCCACGCTCATGCAGGAGGTTGGCCCCGAATGGAGATGCGCCGCCTGTGGATGGCAATCGGGAAGCGGGCAGCCCACAAACGGAATATCGCGCTCGCAACTGGACACGTTCTCTGGCGGGCACGCAAAAATAAATCCACCAAATTTTTTCATCGCGCTCGCACGTCTCGGACGCCGCTAAACGAATCACGCCCTGCAGGTAACAGGGCGTGACGAATGCAGGACGGGTATTCAGATTGGACGACGACGGAGGGATTCTATCATGCCCACGTCGCCGCAGACTTCCGCTCAGCAGTATCTAATTCGCGCACGAGCAGAAGCCCACTGGAATCGCAGCAGAGCACGCGTGAAGTCTGGCCCCACCTTGCCCGTCAACAAATGCACTTCGGAAGATCAAGCTGCCCGGGCTTGGGAAGAAGTGCTCAGACACGAACCACCGTGGACAGATGCCGATCTGAACGGGGACTTCCCCGCCGACCTCTGGTACTGCGGGTCCTGGAAGAATGAAGCGCAGGAATTTTTTAAGCTGCTTCAGCGCGGCCACAATGTCGAGACGTTACGCGGTGACATCGGAATCAGCGTGGCGGAGGTGGATGATCTGAACAGGTGGATTGCGTGGAAGCCGAGTCTCGAATCGAGAATCAGGCGGATGATTGTCCACCGGGAGAAAGTGCTAGCTGCCTTCAACACGCTGGTAGAAAACGACGCCAGGTCGCAACCATCGGCTGCTGATTAGGGCCAGTAGCGTGCTTCCGCTCTTCTGTCACGGAGTCCCCGCAGTTTAGGATTGAAGTGCGGTAGAGGCAGAAGAGGGGATTCTACAGACTGCGCTACTCCGGCAGTGCTACTCTCGATTCCATGCCGCCCACAGTGCCTACAGTCGTCCTAGAGAAGCCACGCCTGCCGACGTTATGGGTGGACACATCGGTCGTCATCAAGATAACCAAGGTTGAGCGTGGAGAGGCCCTGCAGGAAGTTGAGGTACAGCGGTGTAAGAGATTACGTGACCTTATTCATGGGCTGGTCCGCGATGGGAAGCTGCTATGCCCGGAAAGCGACCAGGAAGAGGAATACGTAGCGCAGCGACTCGACGACCATGTCCACGGGATGTTTGCTTCGTTGTCGCTTGGGATCTCGATGGCCCACCGCCTGGGCATTCACGACCGCCACGTCTTTCACGGGATGAAGGCGTACGCCAAGGGCTCGGCGACCATAGAGCTGCCCTCCTCCACCTACTTCCACGGGGACCCCGTCCGCGAGCTTGAGGAAGTGCGGAAGGGACGGTTCTTCGTGGCGCTCGGGCTGAGCAAGAGCGCGGAGATGGTGCGAAGAAGAGCTGACGCGAAGGCTGATATCGGTCGCAAATGGGAGGAACTTCGTCAGAAACTCGTTGCCGAACGGCGGACTTATGAAAAGCAGTTGGAACTGGAACTGCATGGTTACTGGGACGGCCTGCGGGAGCTAGTCAAGAGATTCCATAGCAACATCGCCGTCGGCCGCCACGATTTCTGGGACTTTATGGGAGCCACTGGGGCTTTCCTTTACCGCACCTATTGGCGCGACGTGGGCGGTCAGCCGCCGGACTGGGATGGGGTCTACAAATTCTTTTGCTCCACGTACTTCAGCGAACTCCCGCTGCCATTCGTAAGTTGCCGATTGAATGCGAATCTACTGACTGGCAACGAGGCAATCGCTCCCGGCGACCACATGGATGTTGAACTCCTGTCGGTGGCTCTGCCCGTTGCCCACTTTGTCCTGGCCGATCGGCGAATGGAACTGCGCATCAAGCAGCTTGGCTTGGACAAGAAGTGCAACACTGAGGTCTATTCGATGTCTACAATTGACGGGCTCTTCTCACGGTTGGAAGGCCTGAAGTAGTTCCCCTGAATGCCTGTTAAGGGGGTACTGCGAGAGAGGCTAATTTTGCGCTTGCAAGTCCTTTGTTCTAGACGCTCAAAGAAGCAAACGAGAAGCGGACGAAAAAGGGCAAAGATGAGTGAGCCGATTTAGAACCAGTGCCATTTGTGCATCTGGGGCGACGAACCCAGAAACATAGGGATGTTTTCTGCCCAAGTCAGCCCTACATAGGCAGTAGCGCGGTAGTGGCCCTCAATCAAAATCAGATCGTTGCCATTTCCCCCTGCGACTATCAATTCTGGGAATCTTTCTCCCTGTCGGAGTTTCTCTTGGATTGCAATTATGCCGGGGCCAGGATTCTCAAGGAGTTCGTGATTAGCTATCCGCTCAGCTACCCGTGACGGACTGCGCGTCCCTTCCGAAAATGACATCCAGTTTTCATCTTTGCTAATGTATTTAAGGCGGCCAAGCTCATGTGGTTCGAGTTCCACGCGCCGCCAGAGAACATCAGCCGGAAATTTGTGGAACAAGGCTCCTCTATTCCTAAGGCCACGGTAGTCAAGCATGGCCAGCCGAATGAAATTGTGGTTCTCGTTGTTCAAGTCTGGATCATCGATCAATTGCGTTCGGGAAAGGCATGACGATTTCAGTTGCCATACGATGTGATCGCTGTAGCGAGGAGAATCTATCTCCGCCCTAAGAAAGGCCAAGACTACTTCACATCCGAGGGCTTGCCCTAATTCGATCATTGGCAGGAGAGGGGATTCTACACCTGTTGTACTGCGGGGCGAGGCGGCTCTTCAACGGGCAGGCTTTCTACCCCCTCTCGAATGTTAGGCAAGCCGGACCCACGGACCTCATCTATCAGTCCCAGCCAATACGCCTCATCGGGTTGCAGCGAGTAGTCAGCCGTCTGCAATAGACGAGAAATGGAAACGACGAAATACCAAAGTGGATGAAGGCGTGATTCAACGCGTGTCTTTAGCCAATCTAACTTCGCCGCCTCGTCCGCCTGCATAGCCTCAAATTCCTGACGTTCCGCGTCCCGCAGGAATAATTTCCCAAGCGTTCTCAAGAATCTCTCAAGGTCTCTTTTCTGCGATCCGAAATGGAAATCATGCAGAAGTTTGAAATCATTGGACACCTCTGCCAAGCCCTCGGAGCTAAGAGACCAGGGCTCATCCTTGTGAGATTTGGTTTTGTGATTGACTATTGCTTTGAGTAGTTCTGCCTCGAACTCCGCATAAGATAGTTTCTCAACTTTTCGAGTCCCCAAATGCTTGGTCACGGATTGCGTTAGATTCTTAATTAGCACCTGTTTTTGCGCCGCGTCTCTCACAAGTACTATGTTTGCTGGCGAGATCTTTTTTTCGAGTGAACCGAGGAGATGTTCGAGCGGAGCGGTGTTGGTCGCGGCGGCCTGTTCAATGTACTGCTGGATTTCATCTTTGAACTGGGAGACGCGAAAACAAAATCGTGGAAATGCGCATCGTGCCATCTTTACCGCTGAGCGCTCGTTGGATTCTTGGAGACTGGAGGCAAGAGATGATGCTCCCTCGTACGTCAAAGCCGACTCAGAAGAGGTTCGGAACCCGTGATAAAGGATATAAGAATGAGGAAAAGCGACCGCGTAATCTCCCTGGGCAAGCATGTCCGCCGCGGCGCTCGCAGCGGTACCCGTGACAACAGTTATTATCCGGCACCTACCCCCGTCCGGATGAGGAGCTCGGATAAGCTGACGAATGTGTTCCGCGTGAAAGGTAGAACCACCCATGCTGTCAATGTAGACCGTAACCGGGTCAAGGGATTTAAGTCGGAATCGATTGATTTCGGGAGTAAGTCGAGTCAGAAGTTCTTGGTCAATCCTGCCAGTCACATATATTGCGCGGTCGCAATTCTCACGAAAATCCTTGTTTGGAACGGGCAATCAGCACCTTATCGATAGCTTCTCAGGAACAACTGGACATTTTCATTCTCGTCGAGTTCGGCCTCATCTTCGGCCTTTGGGCGAGCAACGGACTCAAAATAGCCAGCTATGTCGCCGTTGAATCGTGTAGAAATGAGGTCCACGAGCCGGGCGATTTGCTCGTCCGCAGAAGGTGTTTGTTCGTTGGTTCGTTGGTGCTTCTCGGCTTTGGTAGACATATTTGTTATTCCTTAGATGCTTACAGGATAGCCGGGAATAGGCTGGACAGGCAAAAGATTGCCCCCGAATGGCGTAAAATGCAAGCCTCACTGCACTCTAGGACAGGTGAACGGGAGCGCCGCCCTGTCGCCCCTCCGCTGGTCTAAAATTCTGATCCGATTCAACGGATTCCACCTAACCTCTGCACTGGCGAGATGTGTCAGTTTTTGTGTCAGTTTTTCTTTGCCTGCGGTGCCTTCGCGTTCCCAGGCGTGCCGAAGAGTGCAAAGAGCCGATTGGAGTTAGCTTGTAAGTGCTTTGTTTGAAAGGCTCTGGAAAGGATTTTCAGGGCGGCGCTCTACCAATGAGCTACCCCGGCACTGGTGTTTAGAAATTGTAGGGGTGATGCGCAGCCGTGTCAATTCGGCGAAAAAACAGGTAGGGGGCCAGCCTGACCAGGAACTCCGTGACGCGACCACCATCCGGACGACAGCACCTTATGGAATAGGCGAACGCACCAGCATGCGCGTATCATCGGCAAATGAAGCGAGAACTGCCTGTTACGTGCTGTACAGAGTGTGGCCGCGCTGGGTACAACATGAGGGTCGCAAACGCTCGTTGTTGCAAAACCAGCGGCGAACAACGTTGCAGCGGCATCAACGCAATTGCTAACAAAACATTTGATTGGGGCGAATGTACCCAGTGTCAAGCAACCGGATATTATCGCAACAAGGAGTGCCCGAACTGCAAAGGTGCCGGGTATCTATTCGTTGGCCAGAGGGATAAAGCAACAGTTTAAGCGCGCTACTTTCAAGCGGATCGCTGCAACGGATTGGCTTGGTCCTTCAAAATCTCCTTCTGGCCCCTGGAGGACAATGGGTCGCAGCCATGGGCATTCTCAGTGATGACATGAAACGCGTCGTGCGCGAGCAGCGATTGGGCTACATCGCAACTGTATGCCCTGATGGAACACCGAACCTCTCGCCTAAAGGAACGACTGCCGTTTGGGACGACGATCATCTGGTGTTCGCCGATATCCGGTCACCGCAATCGGTTCACAATATCGATCACAACCCCTCGATCGAAATCAATGTCATCGATCCGCTCGTTCGCAAGGGGTATCGATTCAAGGGGAAAGGATCTGTCCATCGCTCAGATGAACTCTTCCGGCGTGGGTGCCAGATGTACCGGGACATGGGACTTGCCCTTGAAATCCGAGCGGTGGTCTTGATTCATGTCGTGCGCGCGCTGCCGCTGATCTCTCCGGCCTACGATCGCGGTCAGACAGAAGAGCAGGTAAAAGATCGTTGGCGCCGCTACTGGCGCAAGCTTTGGGACGGAGTCGAAGACTGATGTCACAGGAACTGTTGTTTTGTCAGGATTTGGACCGGGACTTTCCCAAACACGTCCAGCCCAGGAAACTGGAAACTGACGGCTCGCGGCCTACAAACTGAGCCAGCAAAAAAAACACTCAGCAAATCAGTGCGTGGAGTCGTCGAATTCCTTCATCCAATTGCGGTTCTTCAAGACCTCGCGCGGCTTGGTTCCGTCCGGCGGTCCAACGATGCCATCCTTTTCCATAAGATCAATCAGCCTCGCCGCGCGCCCATAGCCGATTCGCAAGCGGCGCTGCAACGTGGACGTGGAGGCGCGCCCCGCATCGCAAACCACGCGAATCGCATCTTGATAAAGATCATCGTCTACATCCTCGCCGCCGTCAGGATCGCTCTCGGCAGATCCTTCCGTCTTGCCATTCTCATCCTTCGGTGCAGCCAGCAGCTCTTCCTGATACTTCGCCTGCGCTTGCTGGCGCCAGAAGTCGCACACCGAGGTAATCTCATCTTCACTGACCAGCGGCCCGTGAATCCGGTGCAGCCGCGCAGACCCTGCGGGCAAGTAAAGCATGTCGCCTTTGCCAAGCAGCGATTCCGACCCATTCGAATCGAGAATGGTCCGCGAATCCACTTTGCTCGCCACGCGGAACGAAATCCGGGCAGGGAAGTTCGCCTTGATCAAACCAGTAATGACGTCCACCGAAGGCCGCTGAGTCGCCAGAATCAAGTGGATGCCCACGGCGCGTGCCATCTGCGCCAGCCGCGTGATGGACTCTTCCACGTTGTTGGTGTCCACCATCATTAGGTCGGCCAATTCGTCAATCACGATGATCAGGTAGGGAAGCGGCTTGTGCTCCGTCTCTTCCAGATTGTCGAAGAGCGAAAGCGACTGCTCCTTCTTGAACGTCCGGTTGTACTGGTCAATGTTGCGGACGCCGCGCTGCGCCAGCAGCTTTAGGCGGTTCTCCATCTCCCGTGTGGCATTCCGCAGCACGTTCGAAGCGATCTTCGGATCGGTCACCACTGGCGCAATCAGGTGTGGAATATTCTCGTAAAGGTTCAGCTCCAGCCGCTTCGGGTCCACCAGGACCATTTTCACTTCGTCAGGGCTGGCCTTATACAGAATGGACATCATCAGCGAATTGATGAATACGCTCTTCCCTGTGCCCGTCGAACCCGCAATCAGCAAATGCGGCATCGCCGCCAGATCCGTGATTCGAATCCGCCCGTGCAAATCGCGCCCCATTGCCAGCGTCAGCTTGCTCGGCGAATTCACAAATTCCGGCGCTTCAATAATCTCCCGCAGCGCAATCGTCTGCCGCTTGTCGTTTGGAACTTCGATGCCAATCGTGGATTTTCCCGGAATGCGCTCGATCAGGATCGATTCCGCCTGGAGAGCCAGACACAAATCTTCCGTCAGCCCGATAATCCGGCTGTACTTGATCCCCGCGTCCGGCTTGAATTCGAATGTCGTCACCACCGGCCCGGGATTGATTTGCGTCACGCGCCCCTGGACGTCAAATTCCAGGCACTTCGCTTCAATCGCCCGCGCCCTGAACTTCAGTTCGTCCTCATCCAGTTTCTGGCTGCGTTCGCCTTCGCGCAGCAGGGAAGGGGATGGCAGCCTGTAATTCGGATTTCCCTTTGCGATTTTTGGTTCACCGGTTTTCTTAGCCGGCTTTTCCGTGTCGCGATTAAAAACGAACAGTGGAGTTTTGCGCGGCGTCTCCTTATTCTCTTTCTCGTCCTCTTCCTCGACGTCGGTGCTGCCCTTAAAAACATCGCTCTCGTCCGCCATTCGAATCGCCTTCGCGGGCTCATTCAGTAATTCAGCTTTTCCAAGCAGTTGCGGCGGAACAGGTTTTCTTCCCGAGAGCCGCGACTCTTCCACACGCCGCCTCATCCGCCTCTGCTCGCGTTCTTCGCGCCAGGAATGCCACCGCGCCTGTGCCTTCTGCAAAATCCCCAGTTTTTCTACTTTTCCAATCGGCCCATTCGGCCCGCTGGCCCATGCGTGCGCCCCGGAAAACGAAAACCGCGTGGTCATGAACAACGCCGTCACCAGCAGAGCCACCGCCACGAGATTCGCACCCCACAAGTTGAATCCGGTACGCAGCCCACCGGAAATCAGTGTCCCCACAAATCCGCCGGGCGGTACTGCCCCCCGCACATCCCACACGTGCCAAAGCGCAAGCAGTGTCGGCAGCGAAAGCAGCAGCAACACAAATCCCGCCACCGTCGCAATCTGCGAATCAATCCCCCGGCTGCGGAACCACCGCCACCCCAGCACCAGAATCGCGGCTGGCAGCAGAAACGCCGCAAACCCAAAAATCTGGAACAGCACATCCGCGCCATATGCCCCGGCCGGACCAATCCAATTGCGCGCCAGACTGCCGTCTGGCACTGAAGCACTCACGTTAAATGACGCATCTTTCGGGGAATACGAGAGCAATGCCAGGGCGATCAGCACCGCCAGCGTGATACACAAAAACCCAATCAGCTCGTTGAAACGCTTGTTTCCAGTCGGAGTCAGTAAGCGCAAGAGACTCTCCTCAGCTTTTTGGGGAAGGCCGAGTGTCGCGGCGGGGCGCTGGCGCTATCGCACTCCCGCTTGGAGGAACTCCCGAACACACTGAATATAGCAAACTCGCGCGCCCGAACACCAAAAACTTTCTGCGCCCGTGTTTCCAGAAGTTCTCAGTGCAGCAGCCCGGAAGCCCACGCCAACACCAACGCACCTACAATGATCCTGTACGTGGCAAACGGCGCGAAACCGTGCTTCCTTACCCATGCCAAAAACCACGCCACCGCCCCATACGCCACGATGAACGATACTACGAACCCGATCGCCAGCACCACCCAGCCGTGCGGATCAATATGCGTGACTCCAATCGCATTCTCACCCTTGCCTCGCAACGACTTCAGCAAGTCGTACGCCGTCGCCACCACCATCGTCGGGATAGACAGGAAAAAAGAAAACTCCAGCGCCGACGCCCTCGACATCCCGGCGATTTGCCCTGCCGCGATTGTGGACATCGATCGCGATGTCCCTGGAAACACCGCCGAAAGGATTTGGCAAGCCCCAATCCAGATTGCCTGCCCCAGACTCATGTCCTCCATATGCCAGGTGTGAATGCGAGTGCCCGTCGCGCCTAGTCCCGCACCCTCCGATTTTGCATTCATCTCATCCACAATCCACATCACAATCCCGCCAATCAACAGCGAGCTCCCCATGATGTACAAGCTTTCGAGATGCTTTCCGATGACCTTAGTCAGCAGGAACGCTGGTACCGCCGTCACCACAAACGCGACGCACACCAAACCCAGTGGATGCGTCAAAATCGTCCGGTCGCCGCGCTCGCCCTTCGGAAATGTGGAAAACAACTTCGCGATGCGCTCACGAAAATAAACTGGCAAACACAGGATCGCTCCCAGCTGAATCACGATGCTGTACATTTTCCAATAGCCATTCGCGAGGTCGATGTGGAACAGCGCTTCACTGATCCGCAAATGCGCTGTCGAGCTCACCGGCAAAAACTCCGTCAGTCCCTCTACGATGCCCAGCAGCACGGACAACAAGTAGTCGCTCAAACGTTTTCTCCTCGATGTTTTCCTGTTTTCCCTGCGCCCGTCAGAAGTTTCCGCATTTCGTACGCGTCGATGCTCCGCAGGTAATACCGTTTCAGCGTCGCCTCGATACGATAGCCATGCCGCTGCCAGAACGCAACGCCCGCTTCATTGTTGATTGCTGTTTCGAGCAAAACCGTTCGAACGCCGCGCAGCGCCAGGTTCCTCTCGCTCTCCGCCAGCAGCGCCGTTCCCACTCCCTGCCGCCGGTGCGTATCCGCCACGTCCAGTGTAATCACGTGCGCCAGCGGCGGATTTTCCTCCGTCAAGACAAATCCCACAATCTTCCCGTCATCCTCCGCCACCGTTCCGTCCGCCGAAGGCAGCTTCAGAAAATAGCGCAGCATCGTCTTTGAATAAGAAATTCCCGGAGGAAAGCAAGCCTGGTCCAGCCGCAGTAGGGCAGCAAAATCCCGGGGTTCATGGGCGCGCAGCGTGACCGGCATGGCGCGATTGTAGGCTGAACTATCTCCGCTAAACAACGCCGCTCGATCACTGCGCCACGGCAGGCATCTTCAAGCCGAGTGCTTTGACCGTAATCGCATCAGGAACAGCCGGCCGGCCCTCTTGTTTCGTCACCACTGCAAACCCGCCGCTGTAATCCCACATCGTCCACCCGATCCCATACTTCTCCAGCATCGTTCGAACGTCACTAATCCACGCCGCGCGGTCCTCCGGATTCGCCGCTTTGCGATATACGCCAAACTCGTTGCAAGTCACCGGCGCGTTCCACCGCTTCGCCCACGCCGCCACCTGTCCGATCTCTCCATCCACCCGGGCCGCGTTCCACCGATCCAGTCCATAGTGAATCGCCTGCAAGCGGTTCACCGCATCCGGGATCAGCGCCGCAGCCGCTTGCACATTTTCGGGCGTCGATGGATAGGGCAGCTCCTTCAGGTAATGCACGAAGTTCGTGCTCCACGTCGCTCCCTGGTGCGTAAAAATGTGCGGCTCGTAATAATGAAAATTGTAAATGACGTTCGCATCTCGCAGCGGATCGAAAAACAACAGTTCGCTCTCCGAAGACCAGTACGCCCCCGCCACAATAATCGTATGCTGCGGCGCTCCTTCGCGAATCGCCACCGTCAGCTTCGCCTGCACGCCCTGCCAGCGAAACCGGTCGTGAAATTCCGGTTCATTCAAAATTTCAAACGCAACCACGTCTGGATTCGTGGCTGCGTAGTGCCGCGCCAGCGCCCGCCAATAGTCCGCGAACTGTTCTACAAAACTATCGTCCGTCGCCAGCTTCTGTTTGAAATCACTGTCCGGATGAACGTCAATGATGACCGCCAGCCCCCGACCGAGGATCATCTGTACGGCGCGATCGAGGTACCCCAGATACTCCTCCGGAATCCGGTCCGCCTGCCCCCGGCGGAACATCGGCTGCGGGTTCACACTCAACCGCACGTGGTCAAATCCCATGGCCTTGATCAGCGCAATGTCCTGCGCCGTCGTCCAGGCTTCAAAATGCTCCTTGGTGTACCCCTTCGCGTCATAAACCTGCGCAAACCACTCGCTCAAATTGATCCCACGCTGCAAATGCGCCGCGTGCCGTCGCGCCGCAGCCGAATCCGAATTGGTCTGTCCATAAATCGCAGTCCCGGCAAAAAAGAACGCCGCAAGAGAGAAAATGATCGCCCCACAAAAAGTCGGGGCACCCGCCGCGGCGGGTGCCCCTCTTCCTGTTCCCATTCGAATTGTCTCGTTCATAGTTTGACGGTAACGGTCTTTACTTCGGTGTAATTCGCCAGTCCGTATTCGCCCAGTTCGCGCCCGATTCCCGACTGTTTGAACCCGCCGAACGGCGCTCCCGCGTCGAACACGTCATAGCAATTGACCCACACCGTGCCCGCTCGCACGCTGTCCGCAATCGCATGCGCCTTGCTGATGTCCTTCGTCCAAACGGCCGCCGCCAGTCCATATAACGACTTGTTCGCCCGTTCCACCACTTCGTCCAGGTCCTTGAACTTCAAAATGGACATGACCGGCCCGAAGATCTCTTCCTTCGCGATCGTCATGTTGTCCTGCACGTCGGAAAAAATGGTCGGCTCAATAAAATATCCCTTGTCGCCAACCCGGTTTCCGCCGGTCGAGAGCGTCGCCTTCTCTCGTTTGCCGGAGTCAATGTAACTCATCACCTTGTTAAATTGATCCTGGTCCACCTGCGGCCCCTGCTCCGTCTTCGTGTCAAACGGGCTGCCGACAGTCCTCTTCTTCGCCCGCGCCACGCTGCGCTCCACGAACTCGTCATAAGCCTTCTCTTCCACGTACAACCGCGACCCCGCGCAGCAGCACTGCCCTTGATTGAAGAACAGCGCAAAGTGCGCTCCCTCAATCGCCTCATCCATATCCGCATCCGCGAACACGATGTTCGGGCTCTTTCCGCCCAACTCCAGTGTCACGCGCTTCAGGTTCGTCTCCGCGGCGTTCTTCATGATCAAGTGTCCCACTTCGGTTGATCCTGTAAACGCCACTTTGTCCACGTCCATGTGCCGCGCGATCGCCGCGCCAGCCGTTGGCCCGTATCCGGGCAGCAAATTCACCACCCCATCGGGGAACCCTGCCTCCAGCATCAGCTCACCCACGCGCAGCGCCGTCAGCGGCGTCTGTTCCGCCGGTTTCATCACCACCGTGCAACCCGTTGCCAGCGCCGGCCCCAGCTTCCAAGCCTGCATCAGCAGCGGAAAATTCCACGGAATAATCTGCCCCACTACGCCCACCGGCTCATGCTTTGTGTAGCAGAAGTAGTTGCCGCTAACCGGAACCGTCTTTCCATGATTCTTGTCCGCCCATCCGGCGTAGTACCGGTAACAAGCGATGGTCAGCGGCAAATCCGCCGCTCGCGCCACGTGCGCTGGCTTCCCATTGTCCAGCGTCTCGAGTTGCGCCAGTTCATCCGCGTGTTTCTCGATCAAATCGGCCAGCTTGTTCATCAAAACGCCGCGCTGCGCAGCGCTCATCTTTCTCCACGGGCCTTTGTCAAACGCCGCTCGCGCCGCCGCCACTGCCTTGTCCACGTCCGCCGCGTCCGCCTCCGCCACCTGCGTAATCACTTCGCCCGTGGACGGATTAATCGTCGGAAATTTCTTCCCCGATACGCTGTCCACCCACTTCCCGTTGATCAGTAATTTTGTCGGTCCGATCTTCACGTCCGGTTGCATCGTAGCAATTGCCGTTGCCATCGTTTCCTCCTCATTGTGCGTTTGTGCGCCTCTTTGTAGTGGCCGGTCTTTAGACCGGTGATTTTCCCAAGAGGTGGGTGCAGGGCAAGACCCCTCAAGCCCCGCGTGCCGCAAGCGCCCTGCGACGGAGAAGCCTATACCCCTGAGCACTCCGAGGCAAGCCGCTTTGCTCCTCGCAGCGGCGGCCTTCAGGCCGGCGTCTCTAAGCTCTTGTAGCAGCGAGTTTATCTCGCCATCTTCTTTTTGTTCCGGATCTTGTCCACATACCGCCGTCGGACGCCGTACTAAGGGAAATACCTGATACGGAATCGGGGTAAACACTCGATTCCGGCCCTCAGGACCCTGATGCACCATGCCCCCACATTCGGGACAGCGGGTCGCCTCCGTGCCCAGG
>WNFP01003088.1_pt1 | contig 23404 bp, 19 predicted proteins | sample 5400201 | NCBI WGS metagenome assembly WNFP01 (sample SAMN13153355, study PRJNA577476) | soil metagenome | isolation source: 115 cm saprolite under Madrone tree | place: USA:California | collected 2016-06-14
TTATTTTTCTGATCACCTCTTCACTGCTTGGCGCAGTAAATTTTATCACCACCATCATTCAATTGCGTGCCAAAGGGCTGACCTGGATGCGGCTGCCATTCTTTGTGTGGGCGCAATTTGTCACCGCGTTTCTACTGCTACTAGCGTTCCCGCCGCTCGAAGCGGCGATTATCATGCAGATAATGGATCGCGTCGCGCATACCAGCTTTTTCCTGCCGGCCGGTCTCGTGGTGAATGGCGCGCCGGTGTCCATCAGCGGTGGGGGCAGCCCGCTTTTGTGGCAGCATTTGTTTTGGTTCCTGGGACATCCGGAAGTTTACGTGCTGATCTTGCCTGCGTTCGGTATCGTGGCCGAAATTCTCGCCAACAATTCGCGCAAGCCGCTCTGGGGCTATAAATCGCTGGTCTTTTCCGTATTGGTGATCGGATTTCTTTCGTTCATCGTCTGGGCGCATCACATGTGGCTCACCGGTATGGGCTCAGCAGTCAGCGCATTCTTCCAGACGACAACATTGCTGATCTCGATCCCGTCGGTGATCATCTTGAGCGCATTTTTCATTTCATTGTGGGGCGGCTCGATTCGCTTTACGGTCCCGATGCTTTTCGCCACCGCGTTCCTGCCGATGTTTGGAATTGGCGGCCTCACCGGCATTCCGCTGGCCTTTAATTCAGCCGACCTTTATCTGCACGACACCTACTACATCATCGCGCATTTCCATTACATCGTTGCGCCTGGCACAATCTTCGGGCTTTTCGCCGGCGTTTATTACTGGTTCCCCAAGGCCACCGGCCGAAAGATGAACGATTTCTGGGGCAAAGTGCATTTTTGGCCGACCCTCATCTGCATGAACGTGATTTTTCTTCCAATGTTCCTGCAGGGAATGGCCGGGATGCATCGGCGGTGGTACGACGGCGGCCAAGGGTGGACCGTGTCGAACGATCACACCATTTGGGGATTGACCGGGTTTCAATGGAACCATCCCATTTCATGGGCGGCCTGGATCATGGGTCTCGCCCAAATCCCGTTCATCATTAATTTCTTCTGGAGCATCTGGCGCGGCGAAAAAGTGAACGACAATCCGTGGGAAGCAACCACGTTGGAGTGGACTGCGCCTTCGCCGCCGCCGCACGGAAATTTTATTCATATACCCGTCGCTTATCGCGGGCCTTATGAATACAGTCTCCCTGGCAGCGAACGCGATTACACGATGCAGAACGAACCGGTCGAACCGGCCGAGCGCACTCGTCGCAAGCCTCCCGCCGAGCCGGTCCTTGTCTGACCGTCCGATGGAAATTCCGTACACAATCTCGACTCGACCCGACACCGGGCTTTGGAATGCCAAGATCGGCATTTGGCTTTTTCTTGCGTCGGAAGTGATGCTCTTTGGCGGACTCTTTTCTGCTTACATCTTTCTCCGCATCGACGCCGCGCCGGGCATGTGGCCGCACGGATTACTCAACGTCCCGGTGGGCACGATGAACACGGCCATCCTAATCCTGTCCTCGGTTACTGTGGTGCTCGCATGGGCGTCGCTGAAGATGAGAAGATATCGCGCCTACTGGTGGTACATGCTGGCCACCATTTCATGCGGCGTGATTTTTTTAACCGTCAAACTCGCTTATGAATGGCCGCAGAAGTTTGAGCACTTCGGCGCTTACATTAAGCCGGAAGCGCTTGGGAAATACGAAAAATACTTGGGTAACGAGCGTCGCGCCGAAAAAGGTCTGGAACCACGGATCGAGATCACCGGACATCTGCACAGCCAGAACTCAAAAGAATACGAAGTTGCGCTCGATCCGGTGAACGCCGAGCCGGACAATCCAGCGATGGATCGGCCGCACTTTTTCCCGCTGCCAGTCACGGACAAGATCGCAACGATCGAGAAGGAAGACGTCCTGCGGGCAACGATGTTTTTGCCGACGCACAATACGTATTTCGCCAGCTACTTCACCATCACAGGTCTGCACGGCATGCACGTGCTCGGCGGCGTGCTCGTGTTCATTTACATGTGGCTGCCTGTCAGCAAGAGGCTTTACCAGCGCAATCCGGAACACCTTGCGAATCGCGTCGAAGTAAGCGGCCTTTTCTGGCACTTTGTTGATCTGGTCTGGATTTTTGTGTTCCCGCTTTTTTACTTGCTCTGAGCCATGAACAATCCGCCCGATATTTCGCAGGATCCAAAGGAATACGAGGAATACGCGCACGGCATACAAAAGCACGTCAGAGGTTATCTGATGGTGGGCGCGCTCCTGCTGACCTTTACCGCTATCACGGTGGCTCTTTCCTACGTCGATTTCGGAACGCGCAAAGCCAATATCGGCATCGCCATGTTGGTGGCGACCTTAAAAGCGGGCGCCGTCGCCGCGGTTTTCATGCATTTGGCCGCGGAAAGACGGCTCATTTATCGCATCTTGATCTTCACCGGTTTTTTTGTGCTCGGCATGTTCTGGCTTATTTTATTGGCGTGGTACGATTACCCGATCTATCGCTAAATGTCCCTTAAAGCTTTCCATATCGTTTTCATTATTTTCTCGACGCTGCTCGCGCTGGGGACCGCGGCATGGTGCGTCTGGGTCGATCTCGTGGAAGGCGCGCCCATTTATCTCGCGGGAGCGATCGCCTCGTTTGTCGTTGCGATTGCGCTGATGGTTTACGGCTTCTGGTTTTATCGCAAAATGAAACGGCTTCGCATCATCTCATGAAAGCGAAAATTTTATCGATCGTGCTTTTATTGTTTGTGTGGGCGACGCAGCAAGCGTTGGCATGCCCGTTCTGCTACGGCGCGAAAGATGGAAAATCGACCGAGCACATGGCGGTTGCGATCTGGTTCTTATTCGGCGCAGTCCTGTCCGTGATGGGTGGGATCGGGGCGTTTAGTTTTCACCTGTGGCGGCACGGTCGCATGCCCACCGAACCCCACCAGGAGCTCGCAGAAGAAGATCTGAGTAAGTATGAATAGTCTGGCGCTGATCAATGAATTCGTCGGACAGCCGCCGAACGCCTCATCGCATGGATATCAGATCGACCACATCATCGAGTTTTGTCACTGGTTCATGGCCGCGCTTTTTTTTGGTTGGTCCGCTTTTTTTATTTTCGTTCTGATTCGTTTTCGGAAACGAGTTCACCCGGCCGCTGATCACCTGGGCGTGAGGAGCGGCATTTCAACGCATCTGGAATTTTCCGTTGTCTTGATCGAAGCGGTGCTCCTCCTCGGCTTTGCTATTCCTCTTTGGGCAAGTGACCAGTGGCGAACTTCATGTGCCAGTGAATCGACCGTTGGTTGCCGAGCTGTCCTCCAAGGACGTAATCCACGATTACTTTTTGCCGGCTATGCGCATCGGGGGGGATGCGATCCCAGGCTCGCTTATTCCAATTTGGTTTACGCCGGTTAAAACCGGGAGCTACGAAGTGATTTGCGCTCAGCTTTGCGGTCTTGGCCATTACGGAATGAAAGGGACGCTCGTGGTCGATACGCCGCAGGATTACCAGGCATGGCTCAAGGAGCGCGCCGAACTTTCTGGAACACAAGCTCCGCCCCCGCCAACGCAGCGTCCGCCCGGCGAACGGGGCCCTAGTCCTTCGCCAGCTCAAGGTGGGCAGAGTGCGCCATCCGGATCCCCTAGTCCACGTCAGCTGTAGCCGCTTCGCTGTGCGAAGCGCGCACGTCGCCCACAGGGCGACGGCTACAAATCATCTGCGAAATCTGCGTAATCCGCGGTTAATTTGATCCGAATGCCTTCGGCAACCTCGAACAGTTGGCTAAACCGTTTCGCGTGGCTCACGTGCGTTACAACGCTCTTGCTCATTTGCAGCGGTGGGATGGTTACGAGTAAAGGCGTCGGCCTCGCTGTGCCCGATTGGCCGACCACATTCGGTTACAACATGTTCTTGTTTCCGGTCTCGAAATGGGTCGGCGGAATTTTATTCGAGCACACGCACCGTTTGATGGGATCGCTCGTTGGGTTTCTCACGATCATTCTCGCGGTGTGGCTCTGGCTCAGCGAAGATCGACGATGGGTGCGCAATCTGGGGATGATCGCGCTTGGCGGCGTGATCTTGCAGGGAATTCTCGGTGGCCTTCGCGTCACCATGATGAAAGACGAAATCGGCGTCTTTCACGCCTGTATCGCGCAGGCATTTCTTGGGCTGCTCGTGGTTATTGCGCTGTTGACGACAAATTTCTGGCGGACGCTCACAAATCAGCGAATCGACCCGCAAAAATTCGCGCCGATCAACACGCTTGCGATTACTATCACGATTGCGATTTATGTGCAGCTGGCGCTTGGCGCGACGATGCGCCATCAACATCGCGACCTGGCGATTCTCGATTTCCCAACCGCAAACGGCGCATGGATACCGGACACGAGCGCAACTGCACTTGCAAAGATCAACGCGTGGCGCGACGCCCGCGGTTTATCGGATGTGACTGCATTCCAAATCTGGTTGCAAATGATGCATCGGTTCCTCGCCTTTGTAATCGCTATTGCTGTAATCGCGTTTTGTCTTCGCGTCCGGAGAGATGCGCCACGTTTTGCTGCGCTGAAGCGATTGTCGCTCTTTTGGGTCGCGCTGGTCGGTTGTCAGGTTGCGCTTGGCGCATGCACAATCTGGAGCAACAAAGCAGCCGATGTAGCGACGGCGCATGTCGCGCTCGGCGCCGTCATGCTATCTTTTGCCGTGAGCTTTTCTGCGATTTGCTGGCGAATTTCACAAAGAGCGCTTGGGCCTCCGGCAGCCGCCGGACCGGGCGCGCCGCGCAGCGAGCCCGTTCGCGCATGAAAACGGCCGCGCTTGAAAATCCGAATCTTGCGCCATCGCGCAATCATGTGGTTGCCGACCTCGCCCAGCTGGTGAAGGCGCGATTGACACTGCTTGTTTTGCTCACGACCGCCGTTGGTTTTTATCTCGGATCGGAATCGCCGATCAATTACATGGCGCTGTTTCATGTCGTCTTTGGAACAGCCGCGGCAGCAGCAGGCGCAGCAGCGCTCAATCAATGGTGGGAACGCGGGGTTGACGCAGTGATGCGCCGCACGAGGACGCGCCCGATACCTGCGGGTCGAATGCGGCCACTGCAAGCGCTCGTCCTTGGGGTCGTTCTGTCGGTTTTCGGAGTTGGATATCTGGCCATTGTTTGCAATGCACTGAGCGCAGCGCTCGCAGCGATAACGATCGCGATTTACATTTTTGCTTACACTCCGCTCAAGCGCGCCAGCACAGCCAACACTGCGGTCGGCGCAATTCCGGGCGCGATTCCCCCCATGATAGGCTGGGCGGCTGCGCGTGGAAGCATTGATGCCGGCGCGTGGAGTCTATTCGCGATAGTTTTTTTATGGCAGTTGCCGCATTTCTTCGCCATCGCGTGGATGTACCGCGAAGACTATTCCCGGGCCGGCTTCCGCATGATTTCGAGCGATGATCGCAGCGGCGAACGCAGTGCAAGCCAAAGTGTCTTTTTCTGCATCCTGCTCCTGGTGATAGCGGGTTTGCCTGCCTTTCTTGGAATCGCCAATTTTGTTTACCTCGGAGTCGAGCTTTTGCTCGGCAGTTTATTCACTGCCGTTGCGATGCGCTTTCTACGGATGCGCAGTACGAGCGCAGCGCGTTCATTGTTCATCGCCTCGATCGTCTATCTTCCACTGTTACTTGGCGCGCTCGTTATGACGAAATCATGAATACAACTTTTGTGACTACAGATCGTATGCCGCCGCGTAGCAGCATGGCCTGGAAGATAACGTTGATCCTAATTCCGCTCGTTACGCTGGGACTATTGCTCTGGCTGCGTCAGCTGGAAGTAAAAGCGCTCCGGCAGCGCACTGTTTCTTCCTACGGCTCGATCCCTTCATTTCAGCTGACCAATCAGAACGGGCAGCCGTTTGGTTCACCACAGTTAGCCGGCAAAATCTGGATCGCCGATTTCATTTACACGATGTGTCCGGGGCCGTGCCCGATGATCAGCAGCCGAATGAGCGACCTGCAAAAACCGTTGGAAAAAACCGATGTGCGCCTCGTGTCGTTTAGCGTTGATCCGGAGAAAGACACACCGCAGGTCCTGCGAAGCTATGCGGAGAGATTGCAGGCCGAGCCGGGCCGGTGGGATTTTCTCACGGGACCAAAATCTGCAATCTACAAGCTTTCACATGACGGCTTTAAACTTGCGGTCTCAGATGGCAACGACACTCAGGGAATTCCCGTCCACAGCACGCGGATGGTGCTGGTGGATCGACACGGTCAAATCCGCGGCTATTACGATGCAACCGAGCCCGAGGCGGTCACGAAACTACTGGCGGATACGAATCATTTGCTACGCGAGCAACCAAAATGATTGTAGCCGCCTCGCTGTGTCGAGGCGCTTACCCCTGAATTATCATTGAGCGCGGCGACAGAGGGCCGCGGCTACAACTATGGGTATATTTCAACTCTAGCCCACAGGCTCGAGCCCGGCAGTTGGCCCTTCGTCGCAAACCATTTGCAAATAGTCCCGATATTCGTTCTTCGGTAATCGGTCGATGATTTTTGCGAGATCGGATTGCGCAATGAAACCCATGCGCATTGCGACCTCCTCCAGGCACGCGATTTTCAAACCCTGCCGATGCTCGATGGTAGCGATATAATTACTCGCCTCAAGCAATGCTTTAGTGGTGCCGGTGTCGAGCCAGGCCATGCCGCGGCTGAGCAGCTTCACCTGCAGCTCGCCGCGCTGTAGATAGAGCAAATTCAGGTCCGTGATCTCGAGCTCGCCACGTGCCGATGGCCGCAGCGTGCGACAAAGATCGACAACTTTGTCGTCATAAACGTAAAGGCCGGGCACCGCGAAATGGCTCTTCGGTTGCTTGGGTTTTTCTTCGAGGCTAATGGCTTTGCCGTTCGCATCGAACTCGACCACGCCATAGCGCTCGGGGTCGCGAACCTGATAGCCGAAAATCCAGGCGCCACGCTCGAGCGCGAGCGCGTCGCGATAGAAGTCCAGTTTTCCGTAGAAAATGTTGTCGCCGAGAATCAGCGACGCGCCCGAGTCGCCGATAAATTTTGCGCCGATTAAAAATGCCTGCGCAATGCCTTCGGGCTTCGGCTGCTCGGCGTACTCGATGCGAATACCGATTTGCGAGCCATTACCCAAATAATCTTCGAGCATTGGCAGATCTTTTGGCGTGGAAATTATGAGCACCTCGCGAAGACCGCCGAGCATCAAAGTCGCCAGCGGATAGCAAATCATAGGTTTGTCGTATATCGGCAAAAGCTGTTTGCAGACGATTTTCGTCAGCGGAAAGAGACGTGTTCCCGCACCACCGGCGAGAAGAATGGCCTTCTTCATCTTGGATTTTGAATTCATTCGACTCGCTTTGCTCGCTCAGGACAAGCTTTCGATTTTTGATCGCTGCAGCTCCAGCGCAAAAGCAAGTTCGCCCATTCCTGCCAGAATCGGCGACAAAGACGCAATTTGCAGCATCATTTTGCATATAAACTAACCGAAATCACTTTAGGGATGCCAAGAAATCGTGGAAGAGTTGTGCCGAATCTTTCCAGTTCAATGTTCTCTCCGCATGCCTTCTGCAGGCACGCTTTTTCCGATCAAGCAATTCTTTGTTATTTATCAAGTCAATTACGGCGCAAGCATGATCTTTCGCATCGCCCGGTGCACAGAGGCGGCCACAGTATTGTTTGCCGCAGCGTCGATAAATGGTAAAAATAACAAAGTTGCCTGCCGATACAACTCACGAACTTGTTCCGGAAACAGTCCTGAATGCCAATGGATCCGTGAGTTTCCTGCTAATCGAGTCAACACTGGATGGTCGCGGGCATGAATAGGGATTAGGCAGTCCAATTCAATATCGGGACGACTTTGCCATATCAAATTCATCGCCATTTCCAGTACGTCGAGATCGCGAAGCCAATGTCCAACAAAAAGCAACCGCGGGCTTCCGGGCAGCCGATCGAATTCGGGCGTAAAAAAATCGTGTAATACGCCGTGACGAAGCATGATAACAGGAGTAGAAGATAGCGCAGTAAAGTAGTCTTGTTGCTCCTGACAAAGACAAACAATTGCTTTTAAGCCGTTCAGAAGACTGACGTCTCGCCAATGTAATCGCCACCATGAAGGTGGTTGATGAAAACAAACCACGAGCCGTGAACGGATTTCTGGAGCCGCGCTAGAAAAGACGCCACCATATTGATTCTCGCCTGCCGACAGCAGGCCCACGGCGTCGCGAAAGGCAGACATGGCGGAAAGAACCCTGTGCGTTATCCATTCATGCCGGCGAGCTGTAAATGGAGAAGGAGCGCGTGGCGCAGACGATGGTCTCGTCAATCTCCCATGGATTCGTTCCCACAATCCCACCGGGGGAATTTTGTCCGGAACCCAAACGCTAGTTGAAGCAACACCGGGGAGGGCTTCGACTGCCGAGATAAAAGGATCAAATCCGCTCACTGATCCCATCCAAAACCAAGTTTCCCGCAAAAATAATAGTCTATTTCCGGCCATCTTCCCTATTTTCCGACGGCGATTTAACAGATTTCCGAATCGTTCGAAACAGTTTTGCAGCGATCGGTGGAAGCAATGCAACCTTGGCTCTTTTCGCCGAAACAACCAATCCAGGTTTAGGCTCGACTTTTGGCGGCGGGGGAAGGGTTTTTTGATACCGTTCGTGAATCACCCTGTCCAGCAATTCCGAGCTAATTGCTAACGGCTTGTGCTCGCTCAAAAACAAAATGATTCTGCGATACAATTCATTCAAATACGGCCTCTGCTTTTTCTCAGACCACACCGCACCGCTTATACTTTGCGAGTGCCTTCGCCAACGCGCGTAGGTATGGTTGGTCGAGACGATTGGATGATTCACGCTTAATGTCAGCCAAGTGAGATCATCACTTCCCAAGGCGAGAGGCATGGGAAGGTAACCGCCGATTTCTCGCAAGCTAGTGGCGCGGACTGCCATTTCGCTGGTCGACTGTAATCGTCCGTGTCGATGGCGAAAGTATAGAAACTCATCCCACGTTTCAACTTCCGGCAACGGCCAGCCGTAATCCGCCACGATTCCATTTTCATCCGTCAGTTGTAACCGCGCACGATAAATTGAGGCAGCCGGATGCCGATCCACGAGTCGCTTCATTTCTTCCAAGTAGTTTGGCGCCAGCTCGTCATCGTCTCCAAGCAATATGATCAACTCTCCTTTGGCCAATTGAAGAGCATAATTCCACGTTCGGCTTGGATCTTCTCCTCCCAAGTTATGCGGAGTTCGATGATAATAGATACGATGGTCGTGGAAATCCGTTAACTCGGTCTTTAGTTCGTGAGGGGAATAATCGTCAACGACTAACAATTCATAGTCACCGCATGATTGTGCAAGCACGGACTGAATTGCTTGGCGCAAATGCTGTGCCTTATAGGCGGGAATTATGATGGAAAAGAGCACGGCGAAAAACTCCGTTGTTTCATCGGCTCCACGTCTCGAGCTGGTCACGCCATTGCTGCAGAAATTGCTTGCGGACGTGTGCCGCGCCTAGGCCAAATCGTGCCCGCCAGCACGATGGCTCCGCGATGAAGCGGTCGTCAAGGTCGGCGCGGATTTTCGGGTCCGAAACACGGCCACCGATGCAGCTCGCGAGCAGCCGTTTCAAAACGTCTGATGCAAATGCCGGCCGCGACTCGATCGTCCCACTGATCGTGACTTTCGCGAGACGCTGCAAGATCCACGCGCAGAGAAGGGCGCGTGAGTCCGTCGCGTGGACGTGACGGATTTCCGCGCGCGCGAGCTCTGGCGCAAGGTAAAGCGCGACACGCGCAGCTTCGAGATAATCAGCTGTGTTGCACTCCGGCGGAAGTTCGTGCCGCCAGCTCTCGATTTCATGCGCGCGCGCACGATCCGCGTGCCATCCGGCTTCGACCACCATCGCATCCGGTAAGAATTCCAGCGCATGCACGAGGCGCTCAGATCCCCTGGTGGGCGCAATTGACCCTGTACGCCAGACGTGAACCGGTGCACCTGTGAGGGTCGCGAGCTCGCGATCGAGCTCCGGCAATTTGGCATTCGGCCATTGCCAGACGAGATGGCCGCAGTGCTGCAGGTGTCGACTCTTGGCGCGAAGCGGAGCTCGCGGGACCGCGGCGGCTTCGAAAAGCTGCAGGAGCTGCGCGGCGGTTTTGTCGACATCAAATGTTGCTTCGACGTTACGCCTGCCTGCCGCACCAAGTCGTGCTCGCAGTTGCGGATCGCGCAGCAGTGACTCGAGTGCACTGGCAAGCCCCTCGACATCCCCTTGGGCGACGAGTAGCCCGCTCTCGCGATCGCGGACCATCTCCGGAACGGCGGCGAGTCGCGTCGAGACCACCGGTCGCGCGGCAGCCATGGCTTCCAGAATAACCGTCGGCAAAATGTCGCTCGCGCCTTTGCTGTCGACGATACAGGCAAGGGCAAACACATCGCAGTCGGCCAGGCGGAGCACGACCTCTTCTTGTGGCAGCGCTCCCGACAGCCGAACGATGCCGTCAAGACCAGCGGCGGTGATTGCGTTTTGAAGCACAGCGCGCAACGGACCGTCGCCGATGATTTCGCATTCAAATTCGTTGCCGCGCTTCTTCAGTTCGGTGCAGGCGGCGATCAGATCGCGAAAGCCTTTAAACTCGATTAATCGGCCGATGCTCAAGATGCGCGGCCGCATGTCACGTGAGCGCGGCGAGGCAATATTGAACTTTTGCAGATTGATGCCGTTATAGACGCGGTAAATTTTCCCCGCAGCGTCGGGGCATTTCTCGAGAAGCAACTCGCGACTATAGTCGCTCACTGCGACGATGAATACAGCTTCGCAGCACATTTCGCGCAGCAGTTCGTCGCTGCCCACATCAACCATGAAGTCCTGCGCATGCGCCGTGAAGCTGAAGCCGATCTTGCTGATTGCCTTGATGAAAAGACCGGTGTGGGTGGCATGCCTGGCGAAATGCACGTGAAAATGCGCCACCCCGCTGCGAACGAACTGCTCGGCGAAAAAGAGCGCGTTGCGCGCGCGCTGCCCGGCCTTGAAACCCGGGCCATATCGCGCCTCATGGTCCGCGACGAGAGAGGCGGGCCAAATGCCGTCACAACGCGCAAGCTGCTCGATCGTTCGCACAATTCTCGGCGGCGGCCCGTAGCGGACTTCTGCGCGCAGATTCGCCCGGTGGCCGTGGCGAAGGCTCATGAATGGCGGATGGATCGATCCGATTTCCAAGTCTACGCCGAGCCGCTCCAAGGCCAGCATCTCCGTATCGCAGAACGTCTGCGAGACGACGGGGTAGCGCGAATAGAGGTAGCCAAGTCGCACGGCTTACGATTGGGGATTGCGGATTGCGGATTGAAGTTTGGCAAACTGAATCGAGGTTCTGCGTTCGGCGTTGGAAGTTGGACGTTGAGCGTTTCCGCACCCTAGGAGAACTGGACGTCCTTGCCAGGATCCATCTCAAAGTCGAGCGCCAGGAAATCTTCCGTGTTCGGCTTAATGATTTCTTCGTTGAACTTCACGAAGATCGGATCTTCGCGAAAGATTCCGTATTTGTCCATCGACTCAAAATCGATGGCGATGAAGAATGGCCAGTCCGATTCGGAGTCGATCCGCTTCCCGCACTTGATACTGAGAACCTCCGGAATTTTCAGAAGCTGCATCCGAGCGTTCATCATCATCGCTTCCACGCGGGCAGGCGTGACCTCGGGCTTGAGCTTATAGAGGACGACATGATGAACCATGAGGGTAAAGCTAATAGGCGTTTCCAACCTGCCGCGCAAGTCCGAATGCGTCGTTCGAGGGAAGCGAGACAAGCGTGGCTTGATTGCCACCCGTTTGTGCATATAGGCGAAGCGACCCATCGGAACTGTGATCCGTCACTTAAATGCGGACTCGCCGCACCCGTCGAGTGTGAATAATTTGAAAAGGCAGATGACTTTAAAAGAACCAGCTGCAGAGATCTCCGCAAACCTGGAATACCCAGCGTGTCCGTTATGCGAGAGCGATCGGCGCGGGTTTCCGTTTCGTTTGCACGAACCTTACGAGGTGGCGCGCTGCATCGAGTGCGGATTCCACTATCTTTATCCGCGCCTTATCGAAAGCGCGATACAGGAAGTCTATCGCGAATCGTCATACTATGAAGGCGGCGCGTGCGGATACGCAGACACCAGCTACACTGCGCAGGAATGCGCATTGCGAGCAACGTTCGAACGCCTGCTCCATAATCTTGCCAAACGCGGATTGACTGGCGGCGATCTTTTAGAGATCGGTTGCGGCTATGGTTACCTGCTCGGTGAGGCGCGCTCGTTCTTTAAACGTCGCGTTGGCACCGAATTCTCGCCCCAGGGTGCGGAGATCGCGCGCGCGACGGAAGCAGAAGTATTTGTTGGAGGCATCGAGCAGGTTCCGCCTGAAGCGAAATTTGATTGCGTTGTTGGGACGCAGCTGATCGAGCATGTTTACGAGCCATTATCATTCGTTAAGCGATTAACCGGCTACACAAAACCGGGTGGCCATATTATTCTCGCTACTCCCGACATAGGTGGTGTATTGAGAAAACTCATGGGCAGGCGCTGGCCGTCTTTCAAGGTTCCCGAGCACGTTCTTTACTTCGATTACCGGACGTTAAGCTCATTGATGCTTCGAGCCGGCCTAAGCGATGTTCGCAGGCTGCCTTATCCGCATGCGTTTCCATTGGGTTTGATTGCGGCCAAATTGGGTTTCAAGCTGCCGCCTTGGCTCGGGCACTTCAACGTATGGGTGCCTGCTACTACTGTTGCTGCTTATGGAAGGGTCACCAACGCCTAACACCGAAACAAGGCCACTCCTTTCGCTTGTTCTTCCCGTATTTCGCGAAGGCGTGCAGTTATCCATGTTCTTGGCAGCTTTGCGCAGCTCTCTTAGCAGGTGCAACCTTCCATACGAACTCGTGTTGGTTGACGACGGATCCCCAGACGATACCTGGCGTGTGATAGTAGGAGAAGCGAAAACCTCTCATGCAATCCGAGCGCTGCGTCTCAGCCGAAACTTCGGCAAGGAATCGGCGGTGTGTGCGGGACTAGAGCACGCCCGCGGCGACGCGGTAATCGTGATGGATGCTGATGGACAACACCCACCGTCTCTCATTCCCGAAATGGTGCATCTGTGGCAGAGCTCTGGAGCCGACATTGTAGAAGCGGTAAAACGCAGACGCGGACGCGAATCATTATCCAGTAAACTTGGCGCGCAGCTGTTCTATTTTATCCTTAACAAACTGTCCGGATTCCACTTTAAAGGTGCATCCGACTTCAAGCTTATGAATCGCAAATCCGTCGATGCGTGGCGGCGAATGCACGAGCGGAACATGTTCTTTCGGGGAATGACGGTGTGGATGGGGTTCACGACTGCGCAGATTCCTTTTGAAGTTGTGCCACGCTCAGTAGGTCAATCGACGTGGTCGGTATTAAAACGGCTAAAGCTTGCTCTCGTCGGGATAACGGCCTTCTCGTCATTCCCGTTGCACCTAGTCACGTTTGCGGGAATCATTTTCCTGGGCCTATCGGTTCTCTTGGGGGTGGAGACGTTGTATCTAAAGCTGGCAGGCCGCGCAGTCAGCGGCTTTGCTACCGTGATTCTCCTGGAGCTGATCATCGGAAGCTTGCTGATGATTAGCCTCGGTATTATCGGCGAATACCTCGCTCGCATTTACGAGGAAGTAAAAGGCCGGCCCCGATATCTGGTAAAGGAATCAATCGAACCTGAGAGTAGCTAGTCTCCAGACCCGGATTAGTTCCTCGGGTTTTCACTTTAAGATAAGTCCACAACCCTGTTTCTCCGTTATGCAGAAGCAAATGCGCCTGAGCAATACATCTTGTCGGACAGACGAGTACGTGTTTACAAATCGATCACGCTCACACGGTTCCCGGCCATGTTCAGCACGTAGAGCTTCCGGTCTGTCAAAGCGAGGTCCGATGGCCCTTCGAGTTTATCCGGTGGTTTCGGCGTCAAACTGCCAATCCTGGTTCCGTTCAAATCAAAAGTGAGCACGGAGTTCATGTGTGCGCTCGACGCGTAGAGCCGGCCTCTGTGTGAATCGATGGCCAAATCTTCAAAGCCAGCTGGCTGTCCCCATTCGGGCACTGACCATTTGCTGAGAAACTTACCATTCGAATCAAATACCTGTATCCGCTTGTTAATTGGATCGGCGACATAGACTTTATTGGTCGTGGGATCAACTGCGAGCGAAGTAGGGTCATTGAACTGTCCATCGCCATTTCCGCTGCTGCCCCAAACCGCCAGCACTCGCCCGTCGGGGCTGAACTTAACAATTCGGGCGTGACCCTGATCAACAACATAAATGGAGTCATCGGGGCCAATGGCGATCCGTCGCGGCCCGTAAAATCCAAGCCCGGGGCCTTTCCACTCGGCGATGAATGTTCCGTCGCGGGCCAGCTTCTGCACGCGGTGATTGTGGGCCACTTCTGCCACGTAAATATTGCCAGCGCGGTCAATGGCGATCCCGTTCGGCTCTCCCAATTGCCCGTGGCCGCTTCCTTTCGTTCCTATAATGCTCAGAAAGGTGCCAGTCGGTGAGAATTTTTCGATGCGCTCGTTATTCGTGTCTGCGACCAGAAAATTTCCGCTGGCATCAACAGCAATTCCAGACGGTGAATCAAATTCTCCTTTTCCGGTTCCTCTGCCGCCTTCGAACATGTTAGTTACACCTTCAGGCAGGGACCTGAGCGGAGGAGCTGGTGCGCCGGAGGTTCCTTCAGCAGGTGTAGCAGGCAAAGCGCTCACGCCCTTCTGGAACTGGCGAATGTTCTTGTTACCGATATTTAGGACGTAAAACGTCCTTACTCTTCCGCCAAAGGAAAACGAAATGGTGTGCTCCGTTCCGAGATCACGGAGCGATTGGAACATTCTAATGATTCTTTCCGTCTTTGGATCTCTTTCCCAGATCAGCTTCAGGTCCTTGTTGCCGGGAACATAGCCGAGAATGGTCTTTTTATTCGCGTTCCATACTTCCTGTTCGGTCATGACGAAGAAAAAGGGCAAGCTGGAACAAAAAGACAGGATATTGCCATCATCGTAATCATGCAAAAACAGATGAATAATTGAATAAGCGTCACCCTGGCAGATGAATGTGTCGTAAGGAGGATCGGGGATACCTTCAAGTCGATTAAACTCGTCACGTTCCAGGTGAGGAGGACCGGGGTGCTCTTCACCAGCAACAACATGTCTTAAGAAGCGTGAGACAGCGACCTCGTGTTGCGCAAAGTGGTGGGTCGAAAACGGACTTTTCGTCTTGGCATAGATGTACCGAACTGACGGGACCAAGCCGGCAAGCAATATTGACGCTGCCAGAACGCCGAGCACAATTTGCACGCCTGGCCACGGCCGAAGCTTCAACAGCCCAGCAAGCGTGAAGCTCATCAGGATGATCCAGAATGGGATTGCAAGCAACAGCCGCTGCTCAACGGCAGGCCCCCCCGAAACAAATACTCCTATCACTGGAAGCGTTGCCAGCAGCACAACCTCAAAACGCTTCTGCCAAAGAGCTAGCACAAAGCCGGGCAGTAAAAGCCAGTAGTACGGCAACGGAATAGGCAAAAAATCCGGAAACAAAAGCCGAGGCCAAAAATGGGCAGCAAAAAAACAGTTCCAGAGCCCAGTCACATAATATCGCATATCATTAGGGGCCGGGATTCCCCGCACCGCGTCCAAGAAACGGTGAATGTACGTGCCTTCATAATACGTATAGGCTTCGCGATTGAAGATGATGTAACAGAGAATTGGCGTGGCAGCCGCCAAAAAGCTATAGACGATAACGGGCAGCGAGCTCCACGGGACGGTTCGCTTTAGGCTCCTCCAATAAAACACAGCGTATAACGGCGCAGCGATCACAAGCGCCAGCAGATATTGCTTGCCGGGTATGGAGCTGGCTAAACAAAGCCCTGCCGCAATCCCGCCCAGCGAAAGGTAAAAACGAGAAGTGGTTCTAAACCCCAAGTGCAAAAAATACAGAGAGACCACGGCTAAGGCCACCGTCATCGGGTAACGGTATCCAACGAAAGTGTAAATGAATGCGAAGGGGAGGAAGTTAAAGCTCAGCGCGGCGACTGAGGTGACAATGTAAGACCCAAACAACAGGTCAACTAGCAAGAGCGTGAACACAAAAGCCGTCAACCAAATAACAAAGAGCGCTGCTTCGTAGGCCAGAATGTTAAAGCCGAATAGCTTAAGAAAACCCCACACATAGTAATGAAACAGGGTCTCTCGCGAAATAATGCCATGAAAGCAGGCCGCCTGATATGGATGACCGATAACGTTACTTTTTAGATACCAGAGGTCATTGCCGGACTCGTCAAAAAGTGCGTCTCCGTTCCACGGCGCGGTGCGAAAATTCCAGAGGTGCGATACGACAAAGAACAGGATCCAGAATAGAAAGAATGCTGTCTTTGGCTTTATTAGGGACTTGAAACCGGTCGCCAGGCCACGGGGAGCTGGCAGGAAGGCACAAAGCAAGAAGAACATGCTAAGCAGCCACCCAATCGGCTGCCACGGGTCTCCCCAAGCCAATTTCAGGTAGTGCGCCGCGCCAGCCCAGGCGCAGGTCACCATGGCAATAAATGACAAGCCGAGGAAGAGAATCCTGGGTCTAGGAAATCGGGCCTTTAGACGCGGCAAATCCACAAGCCTGAGTCTGTCCGCGGAATTAGATCGGTCTAGAAGCCGTCTCATAAATGTCATTCTAATCCGGCAGACGCGGGAGAAGAATCTCGCATCAAATCAGGGCCGGATCATTAATGGAAACAAACAGAGATGTTTCGCGAAGCCTGTCCTGAGCAATGTCGAAGGGCTCAACATGATAGCGCTATTTGGCGGACGAGTTCTACAATCATAATCGCTATTCGATTCCACGACTTGCTATTTGATTACAAATCAATCGCGTTTACGCGATTCCCATACATGTTAAGGACGTAGAGCTTCCGGTCCCTCAAGGCCAGCGCTGACGGCCCTTCGAGTCGATCCGGTGGTTTTGGTGTCAGGGTTCCAACCCTGGTTCCATTCAGGTCAAAAATGAGAATTGCGTTCAGATTGACACTTGATGCGTATAATCGGCCCATCTTCGAATCGATGGCCAAGTCTTCGAAACCAGCTGGCCGCCCCCAGTCTGGGATTAGCCATTTGCTCAGAAACTTCCCATTTGGATCAAATACTTGGATGCGCCTGTTAATTGGATCGGCGACATAGACTTTACCGCTTGCGGAATCGATCGCGACAGAAGTAGGGTCGTTAAACTGACCGTCGCCAGTCCCCTTACTGCCCCAACTCGAGAGCACCTGTCCATCCGGGCTGAACTTAACGATTCGCGTCCGGCCTTGATCGACGACATAGATTGAGTCGTCGGGACCAATAGCGATTCGGCGCGGTCCGTAAAAGCCGGGTGCTGGACCTTTCCACTCGGCGATGAATGTCCCATCGGCCGCTAATTTCTGCACACGATGATTGGAGGCGACTTCTGCCACGTAAATACTGCCAGCATGATCGATGGCGATCCCATTGGGTTCTCCTAATTGTCCGTGGCCACTTCCTTTACTTCCTATAATGCCGAGAAACGTGCCGGTCGGCGAGAATTTCTCGATGCGCCCGTTATTGGTGTCGTCGACCAGAATATTTCCGTTGCCATCAATGGCAATTCCGGTTGGCGAATCAAACTCTCCTTTCCCGGCTCCTCTGCCGCCTTCGAACATGTTAGTCACGCCTTCAGGCAAGGAGCTGAGCTTAGGAGGCGGCGTATCGGGTATCTTGTAAATCACCAGGCCGTTGTATTTGGTATTCTCAAACACCTTTGGAAAATAAGTGGCATAAAGTTGTTGGTTTGGATGCTTAATGAACTGACCCTGCTGAACCGCATTGTCGTAGGCCACATAACTGATGCCATTCTCTTTCAAAAGATGATATACTTTCCAAGGATCCTTGCTCTCGAATAGCTCTGTATAAAGCCGGTCGTGCTTGCTCGCGTTGTAACCGGCCGACCATCCGTAGTAAGGCCAGCCATAAAGGACCCGCCGTCCAGCCATCAAAATAGGATGATTGACGAAGCGATCTGTCAGAAAGATATCTCGCGGCGCCGTGTTTTTCTTCAGCCAATCGATTAATGGATCGTTCTTATAAGTCACTTCGCTCCAGCCGGTGTTGTGGATTGGAAAGAAATCAACGACGCCACCCGGGATGACCAAAAGGAAGAGAATAGTCGCAATGAACTTCCCGGGCAGCGTAGTTCCGCCCAGTGAGAGACGCCATAAACGCCACAGAGCAAAGGCGACGAAGAGGTTGGCAATAATTACCCAGATGTGCAAAAATTTCTGATTGGCAAGCACTTCGATGGTGAACTGGAAACAAAACGCAACTCCAAGGAGGCTCAAAGCTGCCAGGAACAGGCGCCTTTGGAACCAGCTAGCAAAAATCAGCGCCAGTACAATAAGCAGCCATTTAAAACCAAAGATGAAGCCGAGATACTTGGCCACGTTCGTAGCGGTTGGCTGCTCAACCATATAACCCCAGTGAAGCAGCCGCGGCATTTGTGCGCGGCCGCTCCCAGTGCTCAGGTAGAGTATCTGTGGGAGCGCAATCAGGCCTGCGGTTACAGCCAGTACCAACATTTGCCTTCGCAGCGGAAATAAGAGAAACAGAACTCCCAACACAGCCGCCGCTGCAATAAATACCGCGCTGTTCCACATCGGCAGAAGACCGAGGAGGACCCCTGAAAAAATGAAGCCTGGCAAGCTGGCGCAAAAAGTCTCGCCCGTGGTGACTGCTTCTTGCTTTGCTTCTGTTGCTACTTCTGTAGCCGCTTCGCTGTGCGAAGCGCCCTCGCTCTCCGAGACTGAAGCGGCCTCCTCTTTTGATGATTCTGGAAAAGCTTCCAGCTGGATGATATCGTCAGAAACTGGTTTCGTTGCAGTTTCCGGCACCGCGTTTGGATCTGGGGTGATCGCATGAGTAGAAGGACGTACTTTGGCTCGCTTTGGTGGCACACCTCGATAACGAATGACCAGAAACAAAAGGACGAGTAGGAATATCCCGATTGCGCTGGCAAAATGCCGCTGATTGAGATAAGTCACCTGCGACCAAGTACCCCAAAGTTCACCGCGGTACGGAAATATCGTCGGGAGGTACTCGGCTTGATGGGAAATGGCTTTAATCGCAGCTTGGACCGAAGCTTGCTTGTGAAGAAACGGTACGTAAGAGAGCGAGCCAAAAAAGAAGAAGAGAAGAGAGCCGAGGCGCCCGACCGCACGTGAATTGAAAACAACCGTGCCGAGAATCATCGCAAGGATGAGCATCGCCACCAGCGTGGTGATGCTGAGCAGATTAAGGCTCCATGCTGGATCAAGCCCGAGGAATTCAAGATTTCCCGCCTGAAAGTAGAACAAAAAGTGGTAGCGAATGCGGTCGCCTGAGAAGTGCGGATATTCGGTGGGAAAATTGTGCCCCACGGCAAAGCTCTGCATGAGAGCTGTGTTTGGCCCGAAATCGCTGTACTCGGGATTGGCTATCTGCAGCTTGCCCCCTTTTGAGTTAAAAGAGGCAAACATCATCCACGACACGAGGACCACATATCCGGCGATGAGTAGCCAGTCAGCTACACTTGAACCCTTGGGCCGCGACAGGGATTCATCCATTGCAGGCTGGCTGTCAGCTCTGCCTACAGCGGCTCTTGCAATTCGACGTTTCCACCTAGCCCAGCCCAGCACCGCGACCACCGTGATGAAAAACAGGCTATTGCCCCAAAGGAGCGGTCGCGACGACCACGCAAATACGAACGCAGCCAGATACGTGAACCACGAGCTAACCAGTAGCCCTACAAGGATGGCTGCTGCGCATCGGTGCGCAGCGGACACAACGGGGTAAAACCTCCGGCAAAGAAAATCACCAAGGCAAACAGCCAATCCCAAATAAATCAGAGCCAGCATACCCAAATGCGCGTTGATTTTAACGGCCAGCACCCGCCTTCGCACGAGCCACCTTCGTCCGGCAGCTGCCGGGACTACGGCGAGCCATGGGCTTCGGCGCGGCAAGCATAGGCGCGAACCGTAGGCATCCGATTTCTTGTGTCAAACGCAGCGGCAGAGAAGTGACCGCAGAATAGAACGAACCAAAAGATTGGGGAAGTTTCGCGAAACGACTCAGAGATAAGTTTGGGTGACTCTGCAGCCGCCGAGTAGCGAAACTATTTCCGCGAAGCCACATTGCTAAGGCTGGATTTGGTCGGTCCAAAGAAATTGCCAGGTAGCCATTGCGTTGATCGCAAGCGAAACGACGAAAAGCGAGATTTCGGTGACGCTGATTTTCGCTGGGCCGTTGCCTGTCAGCAGAAGAAACATCCAGGGAATGAGAATCATGGCGTAGCGGTACGAAAATTGCCAGCTCCCAGGGTTTCCATGACACCAAAGAACGAGCGTTAGAACGGCTATCGCCATCCATGCGGCGACCTTGTATCTTCCGCCCTCGCGAAAAAGGAGGCATAGGAACGGGCTGGCAAGCAAAACTGAGCATCCAAATCCGTTCGGTTGGATGTAAGGGAGGTAGGAAATACTCTCGAACCCTTGAAAGAGCATCGTGTAGATATTCCACGGAATGGCACGGATCGAAAACAGTCCGTGCTCGTACCACGGTTCCTGGCGCACTTCCGGGATGTGAAGGTAGCCAAAATCGAAAATTGAATGAAATCGCGCGAAGTTATAAGCGGCGGTCAGGAGCGCGAGGGTTGCTGGCATGCTTAAAAATGTGGCGAGCAATGGTCGCACCAAAGTGAAATGGAGCGCTGCGGTTTCTCCGAGTAACGCGAGACCGAGAGCGATTTGCCACGCGCCACCGAATCCCAGGTTGCACCACGTCCACGTCCCAAAAATGGGAAACAACGCCAATAAAATCCGCCGAACCAATGAGCTGGCGTCAAGGCTGGCATAATCGGCTCCGAATGCCTTTGCGAGTTGAAAAAAGAAATAAACACAACAGCCGGCAATCAACGTAGCTAGAACGTGTCCGGGAAAATTGTGAGTCAGGCCCGCCTTTTGCAGAAGCGCTATTGGAACCATGCTAAGCACTGCTCCAAGCGGGAAGGCTGAATAATATCTGTTCCCGTGTGGGATCATTTCGTTAAGCCACTCGGGCGGCTTTTCCGTCAGACCCAAGTGGCCACGCAGCAACGCCGAAGCAATCTGGTTGGTATAATCCAGATCGCGCAGCTTCGCGTTGGTTGAAAAGAAAAAAGCGAGCGCCGCAAACAGGGACAGGCCGGCTGCGATCCAAAATTGCCGGCCGATGTCACGCCTTTCGTGAGCCGTCATAATTTTTCTTACTTCGGCATTTGTAGCGAATGTCGGCCCAGGAATTTTTCCCAGGCCGCTCTCGTCTCCGGCGGCACGTTTTGATCAGCGTCGAGTAGCCAGGAAATTGTGGCAAGCGAGTTCACGAGGACCGAGAGAGCGATGAGTCCGATCATTAAATGACGCGACCGTAGCAGGGCCACTCCACCCGAACAGACAAAGATGACGAAACAGAAGATGAAAAAAGGATAGAGATCAGCGGCGTAACGCTGGGCGAGCAAAAAAAATGATAAAATGCAAAGGCATTGGCAAAAGAGAGCCATACCCGCGGCTCGTTCGAACGCGTCAGCCCCGCCTCGGCGAAGTAAACATATGATTCCCATGATTGCACCGAAAACAAGCCAGCCCGAACACCACAGAACAGAGAGATATACTTCGCTGAAGTCGTTAGAATAGAGAGAGGGATAATCATAGGAGTGGCGATCCGCCGCTAAAAAAGGCGGCTCACTCTGGACAGGCGGAAAACGCAGGCTGAAATAGTCAGAGAAACTGTAAGGAATCCGGCGCGGGCTGAATACGCCAAATTTGTGGGCGAACTCCGCATGAACCGGGTTAATGTAGTAATCGAAGTTTATTCCGAAGGGGCTGCCAAATCTTGCGCAGCTCAACCAAATGTAAAAAGCGAGCGCAGCACTGAGCGGAATGGCGAGCGCCGCGAGATTAGTGATTCGATTCTCCGGTCGAATTGCCAGAGCAAGAAATGGGGCGATCAGGATGAAAGGGGCGCCGAAAGTGATTCGAGAGAGCAAAGCGCCACCGGCACAGAGCGAGAATCCCAGCAACGCGCGCGTGAGGGCGCTACCCTCGGCCTGTCGCGAGCGGAAAGCGAAAAAAATCGCTCCCAACGATAAGGCTAGTCCCCAGATTATGGCCTCATCGTAAATGGAAAGATTTCCAAGCAGCAAGAGCAAGGGCGAACCGAGCGCGAACCCGATTACACACGCGTTGCCGAGCCAGTTACGCGCGCGAGTTGAAAGTGGCGATGAACACAACGCTGTGCGCAACAGACCGGCAAAGGCAAACAGCGCGATGACTCCCGCGCAAAATCCTGAAATCCGGGACCATTTCCCATGTCCCCCTGGATAGATGAAATTTAGCGGAATACGGAGCAGCGCTGGGAACGGCCCAAAATACATGCGCACCTTGCCGTTCACGATCATTGCTTCATGCCCGATCGCCGCCTCATCGACGTCCACATCTCCGCGCAGAAAATGTTCCGCCTGTGAATCGTAGGCGCCACCGAGCACCTCCTTGACAAAAATCTGCCGTCCACCCGTTGTCGTGAACACCCAAAGAAGCGCGCCCAAGAGGAACGTGAGCGGCAGAAGCCGGGGAGCCGCGGGCGAGCTCAGAGGAGCCGTTACTTTTTGAAATCCAGGGCGCCCTTTTTAAGCGCGTAAACGTAGCCCACCATCAGGATCGTGATGAAACTGAGCATGCTCCAGAAAATGATGCTGCCTTGTTTGATGGCATCCCTATATGCGACAGCCCACGGGTACATGAACACGATCTCGATGTCGAACAGGATAAAAAGCATTGCCACGACATAGAACTTGATGCTGAAGCGCGGTAGCCGTTCCCCCTCCGGGATCATTCCGCATTCATACGGAAGATCTTTGGCTCGGGTGCGCTTTCCGCGCTTGCCTACCAGTACACTGACGAGCAGAGCGGAAACGGCAAACAGCATGGCGACGAGGACTTGCAGGAGAACCGGCAAATATTCGCGCAGCATCCGGGAATCTGGCCTGAAGCCAATTCGTTGGGAAAGGTCTGCTTATCTTACGCCAGCGAGATGGCCATTCTGCTGGGCAATCGCATTAGCCAAAGCCGATGGTAAACCCTTGTATTTCTTGCCATTCTTCTTGACCGCGCCCCGCGCCACCAGGTTCTGTAATTTCTCGTAGGCTCGCAGCCTCAGCATTTCTTCGCCGCCGCTTGCAGCGTTCCGGGCCCGCAGATTCTCGTGCACGATGTCGAAAAGCTGCTTAAACTCAAAGGAAGAGCGCCGGGAGAGGACAGCAACCAGCTCCTCAGTTACCAGGTCGGGAAC